>Ga0209542_10009990_pt1 | contig 17263 bp, 15 predicted proteins | sample RifCSPhighO2_01_FD_184028 | JGI IMG/M metagenome (GOLD analysis project Ga0209542, IMG submission 184028) | Soil microbial communities from Rifle, Colorado - Rifle CSP2_plank highO2_0.1 (SPAdes) (version 2) | ecosystem: Environmental > Terrestrial > Deep subsurface > Rock core/Sediment ...
TTTTCATTTTTGCCTTGCCAAACGTCTTTCATATTATCAGTCGCCTCTTGTTCTTGAAAAAGGGAGATTTCCCCCGTTGGAGTGATAAGAATAACCATATAATGCTTTTTAGCAAAGCCACTTTCAAGAAGACCTTTCTCCGCTATTTTGATCTGGTTGAAGTCGTATACACTAAACCGGGAGTTCAGTATCTTTTCTTTAGTAAATTTAACAGATTTTTACCTGCTAATGAGTGGTTCAGTAACTGGGTAGTATATGTTATGCGTAAGAAAAAATGAGCTTAATCAGGACAGATTTTACTAAGGGAGAAATTTTCGGATCTGGAGTCTGGTATGGAGCCAGCACCATTTTCATGCGGGGTGTGGCGGCTCTAAATACTTTCGTTATCATTTATTTCTTGACTCTATATGAGTATGGTGTTTTCAAGCTCATACTATCTTTGGTTGGGATTTTCCAAGTTTTTGTTTTGTCCGGACTAGATGGAGTTGTCCGCAATGAGATAGCCCACTATCTAAAGGATAGTGAGCAGAAAAAAGCCGCTAAGCTCTTTTTCGAGTTCTTACTTATAAAAGGTATTCTGGCCATACTTGTCTGGGTGCTTCTGGTGGTCTTGATAAAGACTTATTTCTCCGCAATTTATGATAGTAACTTTATAAATATTTTGATGCTAGCCAGTTTAAGTGTCCCTCTTAATTTTCTGAGTGACGTTTTTTCTTTATTATATCGGAGTATTGGAGCAATCAAATTAACAAGTAAGATAAATTCTAGTGTTGAAGTGGTTAAACTGGGGATACTCTCTCTTGTTTTCTGGAAACTATCTCCCGGTATAGGATCTGTGATTATTGTAATAATTATCTCCCAATTAATTTCTCACATGGTTTACATCTTGTTTGCTCGAAAAGATCTTTTATCATGGTGGCGTGGGCGGGGCGGGGAGAAAGGATTCTTAGTCTGGCGTATTGTTAAAGATTATGGGAAATGGTCTTTGGCCACCAATGTTTTAGCAAGTCTTGTAAGCAATAGCAGAAATTACATCATAAAATTCATGATCTCTACCGAAGCTGTTGCTGTGTGGAACCTTGCTCTAAGTATGATGAGCCTCTTATACTCTCTCGTTCCTTCTGACAACATCCTGAACACCTTTCTCCCCTATAAGGTCAAACTCGATGATTTGAAAGCGAGTTATTATCGTTCGTATGTTAAATATCTGACGGTCACCTACGCTCTCCTAATGGTCCTCGGGTGGGTCGGCGCCACTGTCGTGATCAGTCTCTTCTTCCCGGCTTACAGGCCGTCTCTGCCGATCTTTTATATAATGTCCCTCGTTTTGGCCATGTCCGGAGTAAATGATTTTGTAGTCGCGTATCTGTACACTCTTCGCCACCAAAAAGTCATCTTTTATCGAACACTACAAAAAAGTATTCTCACCGTTACCTTGATGTTTATATTTGTTAAATTATTTGGTCTTGTGGGGCTGGGAATCGAACATTTGCTTACCACATTCTCTCTGGTTATATTCTCTTATGTCTCTCTTGTCAAAATATATCCGGAACTAAAATTAAAGTGGAAAGATTTCTATTTTAGCCGAGATGATTGGCGATACATGACGATGAAACTTTCAGGTTTTATTAAAAGCAGATGAATACTGTCCTTGTAACAATAGGAAATACTTTTCAAGCTCGTGACTTATTGAGGTCCGATTTCTTCAAATTACTTAAGGAGGATAATTTGTGGCGGGTAATACTCTTAGTCCCAAGTGAAAAAATCGAACATTACCGACAAGTTTATGGTGGTGGACGTGTCGTAGTAGAAATTAGTCCAACAAAAAGAGAAAAGTTAAATAAATTTGAAACGCTGGCATATGTCTTGGGGCATTATAGTATTCCCAGTAATACCACAAAGATTCTTCATAACCGGCTCAAGAATCGACCACTGGTTTACTTATTAAGTAACTTCTGCTGGTTTTTGGGACACACTCGACTTTGGCGCGAGTTTATTCGCTGGCTATTCGCTCGTGCTACGAGTGGCAGTCATTTTAGAACGCTTCTCGACAAGTACAAACCCGACCTGGTATATACAGTAAACTTGCTTAATTTCGATGAATTTCGCCTACTTTATGAGTCAAGAAGGCGCGGGATAAAGACCTACGCCTTGATTTTGAGTTGGGACAATCTTAATTCCAAACTGTTTATCTATTTCAAAGCTCGTAATTATATCGTACCCAACAGTTTTATTAAGGAGGAGTTGGTGGGAGTAGGCGACGTTTCTCCAAACAGGGTCAATGTTTCCGGAACTGTAAAATACGATGGCTATTTCCGAAAGGAGGGTATAGTCAGTAAAAAAGAGTTTTTTCGTCAGTTAGGCATCCCCGCAGACAATAAACTCGTAGTTTACTGCTTATCCACAAAAAACACTTCGCCCGTGTATGAAGATATTTTCGATGATCTCATTTCAATCAAGAATGAAATTTCAAGCGCCGATAAAATATCCTGGATTATTAGAGGTTACCCAAAATACATCTTGCCGTCTGAATTGATAGATAAAATTAAGAGAAGTGGTTTTATCTATAATCATCCTAGTGACTTTTCCGACAGTGGGCGTGACTATGAGATAAAAAATGAAGATGACGCTTTTCTACACAATCTATTTTTTCACGCTGACCTGTTTATCACTAACTATTCTACAGTTGTCGTTGAGGCAAGTATTTATGACAAACCGATAATAAATATCAACTATGACGGCAAGATTGATAAGCCTTACTCGCGGTCGGTTAAAAGAGTGAGAGACTACACTCACTATCGCCAAATTATTGAGGCCGAAGGTGAGGATTATGTTAATAACAAAACGGAACTGGCGACTCTGATAACCAAGTATTTGAGAAATCCAGAACTGCGCCGGGCTGGCCGAGCTAGGGTGGTGCGGGAACAATGTGTTTTCACCGATGGACAGTCAGGGAGACGAATGTATGAATATCTGGTAAGTTTGATATGAGTCTTGAAAAATATGTATCTCTTGAACAAAGCAAAGTCCTATCTGGAATCTTGGTCTCTTCCCAAAACCGTTGAGTGTCTCGTCCGCGGGCAGACTGTCTTGCTCCGTATAGATAGCCGGAAAGAACTTAAGAGAGCCAAAAGTTTCTCTAATAAGGAGCCCAATACTTTAGGTTGGCTTGATGACGTTATGAAAGAAGGGGATGTACTCTATGATATTGGCGCCAATATTGGGCAATATTCTCTTTACCCAGCTAAAAAGCTTTCTGGTAAGTGCCAAATTTATGCTTTTGAGCCGGAGGCTTTAAATTTTGCCAAACTAAACATCAACATTAGCCTCAACGATTTAAGCGGTTGCATCAAGGCCTACCCCATAGCTCTAAGCGGAAAAGATCAGATATCTGATTTTTACATAAATAAAATGGGTTATGGGCAAGCCCTGCATCATCTTGGTAAGAATGTTGATAATATGAACAAATCATTTGAACCAGAACATGTCCAGGGAGCCATAAGCTTAACTTTGGATTCACTTGTTTATGATTATAGCCTAAAATGTCCAAATCATATCAAGCTTGATATTGATGGGTTGGAAAAAGAGATTATTGAAGGAGGCAAGCAAACCTTATCTCGGCCGGAGGTAAAAAGTGTCTTAGTGGAAGTGAGTAAAGTTTCTGAAGATAATAATGATATAGAGTGGTTTGTAAAGTTCTTTGCCGACTTAAGTTTTGAGTCTGTGGATTACCATACTAGTCGTAGAAGTGTAGAAAACCTTATTTTTGTAAAAAAATGAAATACGATACCGTTGTCGATCTTTTATATATCGTAAAAAATAGTTCGTTAAAACAAGGGAGATGGTCTCTGTTTATCTGTTATCTGAGATTAGCTTTTAATTATCATTTAGGGCTAAAGAGTAAGGACAAAGAAGGTTATGAGCACTGTCTTGGCTATAAGATTAGATTTGCTAATTACAAAACATTTTTCAAGCTTTTTAGAGATATCTTTGTTAGAAATACTTATTATTTTTATACCCAAAAGATAGAACCAACTATTATCGATGCGGGAGCAAATATCGGCATGGTGACGCTGTACTATAAGGTTCTATATCCAAAGGCCAAAATTCTAGCCTTCGAGCCGTCTCCAGAGACGTTTGAAATCCTCAAAGATAATGTAGAAAACAATAATCTAAATGACATAACTATTTTCAACACCGCTATTTCCGATAATAACTCTAGTACGATGGAATTTTTCCACCATGGATCGGTGCAAGGTAACACTGGTAGTTCAGTGATTAAAGACATTGTTTTGAGTAAGTCAAAAAAAATTGGAAGAATACAAGTGAAGAATTCTAAGTTGTCGAGATATATAACACAGCCAGTTGATATGTTGAAACTCGATATAGAGGGGATGGAATCAGAAGTTATCCATGATCTAATCACATCCAATAAGGTAGATTTGGTCTTAGAATCAATCCTCGAGTTCCACTACAATAAGAAATACGATCATAACAAGTTACACTCTCTTTTGACAGAATTGTCATCATGTGGATTTGATTATTTCATCTATCGAGTGGAACACGACCCATCTTCATATTGGTTTAAGAATAAGAATCACTACCACTTCATGGTATTGGCATATCGAACTAGAAAAAAAGAATGAAAACTTTGTTTATTCCCATTTTTCACGCTCTCCAGTCCAGAAATATCATGATGACTGATGTCATTGATGTCTTGAGAGCAGATGATTCTCTCCGAATTATCTTACTGGTACCTCCAGAGAAGGTCTCTTACTATCGAGACAAGTTTTCCTCAAATAGATTAGTCGTAGAAGACGTTCCTCTAGTCAAAGAAAATAGAGTAACTCAGATTGCTACGATAATCGCCAAAAATCTTTATGACAGTCGGACAGTATATTGGAGGCAAAGACAAAGATTATTTAGTGATCACAATAGAATGCTCTTCTGGTTTTCTAGAGCAGTTTCTAAAATCAGCTATCTGCCGTATAGTAGATTTATAACAAGAAGACTCTTTTCTTTATTTGCCGATAAACAACGTTTCTTGCCGTTTTTCGAAAAGTATAAGCCGGACCTTGTTTTCCTCCCTGACATCTATGCTCTAGACGATGTTTGTCTTGGTTTGGTTGCACAGGCCTGTGGTGTGAAGTGCATCGGGATGGTTCGTAGTTGGGATAATGTTACAGGTAAGGGAGTTTGCCTCATAAGGCCTGACAAGATAGCAGTTAACAATGAAATTATAAAGTCTGAAGTGAAGAAGTTTTTGACTTTCCCAGACTCCGATATTGAAGTAGTTGGCGTACCTCAATTCGATTACTATGTTGGTTATGAGCCGTCTCCCCGCACTAATTTCTTTGAAAAAATTGGATTGAAGCCCGAGGACGACTATCTTCTCTTTGTGCCGTATTTTGGAAGTTATAGGGAAGTCTTCAACGAAGTGATCGCTTTTGTAGACAGATCGATTACAGAGGGTCGCTTGCCGAATAATTTAAAGATAGTCGTGCGCATGCCACCGAGCTTTTCTCCTGGTAAAACGGAAGTCTATAGTAGCCCAAACGTGACTATCGATTATCCCGGCGTCAAATTCGGCAATGAAGATAAAACCAATTGGGAATTTAGTAAAGAAGACATGATTCACTTCGCGGATTCCTTGTATTACGCCAAGGTTGTCATTAGTTCTGCCTCAACTATTACTATCGATGCCGCCGCTTTAGATCGTCCGTCAATTAATGTAATGTTCGATGGAGACAGTGATAAGGAATTTGCCAAAAGCTTGAGGCATATATTTACCGTCGAGCACTTTGACGCAGTATTGGCATCCGGCGGAACATCAGTTGCCAAAAATCATGATGAATTAGTCGATCAAATTAATGCTTATATAAAGCATCCAGAGTTAGATAAAGAGGGAAGAAATAGATTAGTAAGAGAACAATGCTGGCGTCTGGATGGTCAGTCTGGCAAGCGACTGGGAGACTTTATCTTGAGCCAACTTAAATGACATTTGCAAAAACCATATTCATACCAATTTTTTTAGGCCATCAAGCCCGCAATATACTACAGACGGACATATTTGATTTGTTAAAGAAGGATAAAAAAACACGCATTGTCATTTTCACAAAACCGGTGAAGGTGGACTTATATAGAAAAAAATATGGTGCAGATAATGTGTTTATAGAAGGGTTTAACTATGAAGCCGTCGGCAAGTTAGAAGGTCTCTTACAGAACCTTTGTTTAATTGGCGTAGATGTGGAAACAGTCAAAAGGCGTCAACTTAGAGATCTCTATAGTGGGGGAAGTCATGTTTTATATCTGACTAAACGTCTGCTGACAAAAGCTTTTGGAAAAATTAAATTGCTTCAAAAACTTTTACGCCAAATAGATTACCTATTTCTATACAATGATACGCCGGAAAAGTTTTTCAAAAAGTATAGACCAGACCTAGTGTTCTGCCCACATGTTTTGGCCAGGTTCGACCTTCTTTTTTTGAAGACATCAAAGAAATTTGGGGTAAAAAGTATTGCTGTAGTTAATTCCTGGGACAATTTATCCTCAAGGGGGATGATGAGATTTTTCCCTGATCACCTCATTGTGCACAATGAGGTGATCAGAAAAGAGGCCATCTCTCTCAATGGCTATCCAGAAAACAGGATAAGCGTCGTGGGTATACCACATTTTGACTACTACACTAGCGACGAAAGATCCTCTCGAGAAGATTTTTATAATAGGGTAAAAATTCCTCCAGACAAAGAAATCATACTTTTTTGCCCTGCCGGTTCTCGGATGAACGATACTGAATGGCAAGTTATAAAAATGCTCGATGATGCAATAAAAGAAGGGAAGATAAACTTCCTTGCCCACATGTTGGTTCGTCAGCCGCCAAATGCCGACATGGTTATGGGGGAGCTAAAAGGAAGCGAAAACACTACCTTTGACCGGATGAGTCATAAGTTTGAAACGGGAGATTCCAATGACTGGGAGTGGACCAAAGATGACATGATACACCTAGCCGATTCGCTGTATTATAGTAAGATGGTTATTAATTATGCATCAACCATGACTATAGACGCTGCCGCTTTTAATAAACCGGTAATTAATATTGTTTTTGATGGTTGGGAGAAGAAGAATAAAAAGGACAGTTTCTCATGGTTCTATTACAATAGGACCCATTATAAAAACGCTTCTGACACTGGTGGTATTCGTCACGTCTACTCTATTGATCAGTTGATTAGAGCGATAAATGACTATTATCTTAACCCGAACTTAGATAGAGAAAGCCGAAATAATATTGTTAAACAACAATGCTGGAAGCTTGACGGCCAGTCAGGAAGGAGGGTGTCAGAGATAATCCACAGACTACTCTATAGCCCATGAATATATTAGGAGTTATCACAGCTAGAGGAGGGTCTAAGGGTATTCCCGGCAAAAATATTAAACTATTAGGAGGTAAACCTCTGATAGCCTATACCGTAGAAGCTGCCCAAAAAAGTAAACTCATTACTCATTTAGTAGTTTCTACCGATGATCAAGAAATTGCCAATATTTGTAGACGATATAATGCGGAAGTACCATTTTTAAGACCAAAAGAGTTATCTCAAGACGAGACTACTCATATCCCAGTGATGCAGCATGCTATTAAATTTATGGAAAATAAGCTCAGTATTATTTTTGATTTTGCAGTAATTTTACAACCTACTTCACCATTTCGTCTGCCGGAAGATATCGATGGCACGATCAAGGTTCTTATGGAATCAGAAGCAGACAGTGCAGTAAGTCTGGTAAAAATTCCTAGCGCAGAACACCCGATAAAAGTAAAGAAACTTGAGGGCAATAAGGTTGTTCCCTTTTGTATGCTGGAGCCAGAAGGTCTAAGGCGGCAGGATTTCCCACCAGCATACAAGCGCAGTGCCGACGTCTATGCTATGAGGCGAGCGACCTTGATAGATAAAAATCGCCTGTATGGAGACTATATAGTTGGTTATGTCGTACCAGAGGAAAGACATATTGACATAGATACACCTCTTGATTGGATTAAGGCCGAATACATGCTCGAAGATTTGAAAAAGAAGGGGCTTCTAGTAGAATAAGACCTAATGCTTAATAGATACCTAAGATACATAGTTTTCGCAGGGCTTTTTATCATTCCATTTATTCCCTTTCTTGTGTCTAGTACTTTTTTCTTTCCATTCATCACCACTAAGGCCTTTGCTTGGAGGATTATCGTTGAAATAGTTTTCGCTACATGGATACTCCTAGCTCTTCTTGATACCAATTACCGGCCAAAGAAATCTGTCATCTCATATGCAATCCTAGCCTTCTTAATCATCATTGGCATCGCCGATCTATTCGGAGTCGCTCCTCTCAAGAGTTTATGGTCCAATTTCGAGCGTATGGAAGGCTTTATCACTCTTCTTCACTTGGGGATGTTCTTTGTCGTGATATCCTCGTTCTTTGACGAGGTGGATTGGAAGAGATGGTGGAATGTCTCACTTGTAGCGTCATTTCTAATGGTCTTATATTGTGTCTTACAAATTATCGGATTGAAGACGATAAACCAAGGTGGAGTACGAGTAGATGGCACCTTGGGTAATGCTATCTATTTGGCTGTTTATATGCTCTTCCATATCTTCATTGCCATACTTTTCCTCTGGCGCGAGCGAAATAATGTCGCTTTAAAGTGGGTCTATGGTCTGCTCATCTTTACGCAAATATTCGTTCTCTACTACACAGCTACGCGCGGTGCCATACTCGGTCTTCTCGGTGGTGTAATCGTTATGGCCGTGCTCAATATTAGGAATAGGGAGGACAAATCTGTTAGAAAAGCTGGCGTCGCTATTCTAATAGGGTTAGTAGTTTTGGTTGGGGGTTTTATGCAGGTTCGAGACGCCGGATTTGTAAAAAATAGTCCAGTTCTTTCGCGTTTTTCTTCTTTAACTACAGAAGATATCAAGACGCAGGGTCGATATTTTGTCTGGCCGATGGCCTGGGAAGGGATAAAAGAACGACCGATTCTTGGCTGGGGGCAAGATAATTTTAGTTACGTTTTTCAGAAATACTATAGTCCAGAAATGTTTCGTCTAGAGCCGTGGTTTGACCGTGCCCACAACATTTTTCTAGACTGGGCTGTGGCGGGGGGAATCCTCGGTCTCATTGCGTACCTCTCCCTTTATTTAGTTCTTCTGTATCTCATCTGGAAACAGGGTGGTAGTTTCTCTTATACAGAAAAGTCGATATTGACCGGGCTGGTAGCGGCGTATTTCTTCCACAACTTGTTCGTTTTCGATCATCTCATTAGCTATATCCTATTCTTCTCACTGCTTTCTTATGTGCATTATAGGAACGCGAGCGAGATTTCTTGGAAAACTGTTTCAAGTCCAATGCAGGTGATAAGCATGGCTTTGCCGGTCGTTTCTGTTTTATTGGTTCTCTCCATGTATTTTGTCAACATTAGTCCGATCACTACTAATATCTCTCTAATTGAAGCTCTTAAATCAGTCCAGACACCAGGGGAAAATGTCACCGCAATTCAATATTTTAAAAAAGCTCACAAGGCTTCACGCCTCGGTCGATCAGAAGTAGTAGAGCACATTGCTGCCAACTCGGCTACTATCTTGATGAGTGATATATCTGTAGAAGAGAAGAATGCTTTTTTCAGCTTTGCGAAAGACGCTATCCTTGGAGAGACTGAGACCTTAGAAAAAGACGCCCGGTATCAGTTAGTGACAGGATCTTTTCTCTCTACCACAGGTTTTCTCGACGAAGCTCTTACTCATCTTGAAATGGCTCGAGAATTGATACCAAACAAACAGCAAGTATATTTCGAAATCGGCGCCGTTTATATAAACAAGAGCGAACCGCTCAAAGCACTAGAAGTGTTTAGAAAAGCGTATGAGTTGGCACCAGAATATGTTGAATCTAGAGCAATTTATTTAATCGGGGCAATCTATGCAGATGATAGAGTGGCTGAGGGTGAGATGATCGGTCTGTTGAAAGAGAGGGAGGTAGTTTTCGATGATCGAATTATACAGGCCTATAACTCAAATGGCAGACTTAATGAAGTTATAAGTCTGTTAGAGTTTCGCATTAAACTAGATCCAGCGAACGCTGACACCTACAGAAAGTATATTGAAGAAGTTACAAAATAAATATTTTAGAAAATAGTTATCCACACTTTATTTCTTTTATCTATTGTATATACACGCTTTCAGTAAGATAATTAACTTAACCGTAGATAAATATCTATCTACGCAGACGTTAATAATTAATCACGAATGACCACGAATGAAATCGAATGTCGCGAATAATATTCGTATCATTCGATCCAATTCGTAAGATTCGTAATACAATGGCAAAGAAAAAAAAGGTAGCAAAGAAAAAGAAGGCTTCGAAGAAAAAGCGAGCTTAGTTTCTTGCTTCTAAAGAAAAAACACCCTCTCAGCCGTAGCTTACGAGCGAGGCCCGCAAGGGTGTTTTTTCTTTAGTTATGTTAAAATGGCCACCATTATGGCCTTTTTAAAGACTCTTTTTGGTTCTCCAGAGGAGAAGTTGCTCAAGTCTTGGGGACCTATTGTCGAGCGTATCAATACGTTTGAGTCTTCGTTAGAAAATCTGTCACCCGAAGAGTTAAAGGCTAAAACCACTGAATTAAAAGAACGGCTTAAAGGGGGTGCCCACTCGACAAGCTCAGGGCAAGAGAGTCTTGATGACGTTTTGCCTGAAGCTTTTGCCGTCGTGCGCGAAGCGGCGAAACGCACTCTAGGTCAGAGACATTTTGATGTGCAACTTCTTGGAGGCATTGCTCTATACAAAGGCGGTATTGCGGAGATGAAGACAGGGGAAGGCAAGACCTTGGTAGCGACACTGTCAGCCTATCTTGTCGCTCTTATGGGCAAAGGAGTGCATGTAGTTACCGTCAATGACTATCTCTCACGACGTGACGCTGTCTGGATGGGGCAAATTTACTCATATATCGGTCTCTCTGTTGGTGTACTCAATCATGCTGAGTCTTTTATATATGATCCCAAACATTTAAAGGATGACAAAGAACGTGATGAGCTCGGATCCTTCCACGTTGTCCACGAATTCTTGAGGCCGGCGACTAAAAAGGAGGCTTACCAAGCAGATATTACCTACGGCACCAATAACGAATTCGGTTTCGATTATCTTCGGGACAACCTTATCTACAACAAAGATGACCTCTCACAACGAGACTATTTCTACGCTATAGTTGACGAAGTTGACTCAATACTCATCGACGAAGCGCGGACACCCCTTATCATCTCTGGTAATATTGGCGCGGCTGGAGAACTTTATGAGAAGTTTGCCAAGATTGCCAAGGAGCTTGAAGATGGGACGGATTTCATCGTAGATGAGAAGCTTCATGCTGTCTCTTTGACCGACGCTGGTATAAGTTCGGCCGAAAAACTTTTAGGTATCGAAAACATTTATGCCGAAGGTGGAGTTAAGTATGTACATCACCTCGAGACGGCTACTAGAGCCAAAGCTCTCTATCACAAAGATAAAGAGTATGTGGTAAAAGATAATGAGGTCGTAATCGTGGACGCCTTTACCGGCCGACTTCAGCCTGGACGGCGCTGGTCGGAAGGTCTGCATCAGGCTATAGAGGCTAAAGAAGGGGTGCGTATTAAGGAAGAGAGTCGTACATATGCCTCGATCACTTTCCAAAATTATTTTCGCATGTACAGCAAACTCTCTGGCATGACCGGCACCGCCACCACTTCGAAAGAGGAGTTCTACAAAGTTTATGGTTTGGAAACTTTTGTTATACCGACTCATAAGCCAGTAGCACGTCGAGATCACAGCGACTTAATTTTCCAAACGCATGCTGGCAAGATGAAAGCGGTGGCGAGACTTGTTGGAGAATTGAATAAAAAAGGTCAACCTGTACTTATCGGCACAGTTTCTATAGAGCACAATGAATTGCTCTCGGCGTATTTGAAAAATGAGGGGATAAAACATGAGATTCTCAACGCCAAGAACCACGAACGTGAGGGTGAGATTATTGCTCAAGCGGGGAAGATCAGAGCCGTTACTATCGCCACCAACATGGCCGGTCGAGGAGTGGATATCAAACTTGGCGGTAATCCGAGTACTATAGATACATATGAGGAGGTGAAGAGTTTGGGTGGTCTATTTGTTCTAGGTACCGAGCGGCATGACGCTCGCCGTATAGATAACCAGTTGCGTGGGCGTTCAGGTAGGCAAGGGGACCCAGGCGAGACGCAGTTTCTAGTTTCTCTTGAAGATTCCTTGATGCGTATTTTTGCTGTCGATGCTATTAAGTCGATGATGGGGCGTTTCAATATCCCAGAAGATGAGCCGATAGAGAACAAACTGATTACTAATTCTCTTGAAAAAGCTCAAGAGAAGATAGAGGGATTTAATTTCGACGCACGTAAGCATGTTCTCGAGTTTGATGACGTACTCAATTTCCAAAGAGGTATTATCTACAGTCGTCGTCGTAAGATCTTGTTGGGTGGTAGGCTAGAGCTCGAGGAGTATTTGTCTGAAGCCAAAGAGCACTTAGAGATAGATATGAAAGAAAAACTAGAAGAGAAAATATCAAGGGTAGCCCTTGATACTCCAGGAATGTTAGAAATTCTACAAAGGGTCATCCTTCAGACCATAGACCTGTTCTGGGTTGACCACTTGGAGATGATGGAATATCTACGTGGAAGTGTGAATCTGCGTGCCTACGGTCAACGTGAGCCTCTGGTTGAGTATAAGAAGGATGGTTTAAGATTTTTCAGAGACATGGAAGTATCTATTGCTAGACAGGTAGCTGAATTCGTCATCGCTTTAAATCTAGAGGCCATAACAGCATTTAAAGCGACTCCTATCGAAGTCGAAGCCAAAGCTGTGTCAGACACGTCCCGCTCGCCAGTTTCTCAGAAAGTTCTAGTGGGCAGAAATGACCCCTGCCCTTGTGGTAGCGGTAAAAAGTATAAAAAGTGTGGTTTTCTAAACACCGAAGAGCACCAGAAATTAATGGTCAAGAAGTAATCCAAAAAATGTTATGGAAGATGTAACAAAAAATACAAAAAGTGCCGGTGGGGTCGTCATGAATCAAAAAGGAGAAATCCTCGTGGTAAATCAAAGAGGAACGTCTTGGTCTTTGCCTAAGGGGCATATAGAAGAGGGAGAAGATCAAATTACCGCAGCCAAAAGGGAAGTTTACGAAGAATCTGGGATAAATCAATTAGAATTTATCCATGAACTCGGTAGTTATCAAAGATACAAAATTGGAAAAGACGGTGGGGAGGATAAATCGGAGTTGAAAACCATGCACATGTTTCTTTTTAAAACAAACCAAGATTCTCTAAAACCAGTTGATATAGAAAATCCGGAGGCAAGGTGGGTTGAGAAAGAAAAAGTCGCAGATTTATTAACTCATCCTAAAGATAAAGAATTCTTCTTGAAGATCAAAGAATAAATATAAAAATGTTATGGAGCTGTCAGCTAATATCGTTCAAGTCATTCAAGACATGGTGCTTCGTCCAGATTTGACGAGTGCTTTCACACTTCTTACCTCATCATTTATTAACGAATTGTTTCCAGTCTCGCCTTATAGTATTGTTTTGTCGAGCCAAATGCTTTTTCTCAAAGGACCTCTTTCCTTTGCTCTAATAACTAAACTTCTCCTTCTCGTGTCTATTCCAGTAGGTATAGGGACGGCTCTCGGGGCGTTACCTGTATATGGGGTTGCATATCTAGGCGGTAAGCCAGCCATAGAGAAACTTGGCAAATATGTATGGCTCTCATGGAATAGCGTTGAGAAAGTAGAGTCGAGATTTAAGGGCAGTTGGTATGATGAAGTTGTTTTCCTGATCCTTCGGTCAATTCCGCTTATACCCTATCTTCCAATAACTGTTGCGGCTGGTATCATGCGTATGCCTCTGATACCTTACTTTTTTCTTACTAGTATTGGCGCCACTATCCGCATGATGATCATGTTTATGATTGTAGGTTTGGGGGTGGAAGCTCTGGCTCAGTAACAGATTTTCGTTTATAATGCTTGATATGAAGAAAAATACTTTAATCTGGCTTGTGGTCCTGGTTTTGGTCATTGGTGGTGTGGTTGGGCTTGTTTTGATGCCGACAAAGCCTGGTAAATTGGATACGTTTGCTTCGTGTATCAAGGACAGTGGCGCCACTTTCTATGGCGCTTTCTGGTGTCCACATTGTCAGAATCAGAAAGCCATGTTCGGTTCTTCGGCCAAACTCTTGCCTTATGTAGAGTGCTCTACACCAGATGGCAAGGGTCAGTTGCCTGTATGTAAAGACGCTGGGGTGACTGGTTATCCGACTTGGGTATTTGCCGACGGTAGCCGTGAGAGTGGGGAAGTTTCTTTGGAGCGACTGGCTGAAAAAACTTCATGTACTCTACCCACTACTTAAATTTATTTTTAGGCAGTGGAGCAATACTGCTCCAGATCCTGTCTGTTGTCGCCCTGTTTCTGCTTTTCGTCGGATCAAAGAGAAATTCCTACCTTGATTTCATCGACAAACACTACTTGACGCTCGGTTTCCTAATCTCTTCATCTGCCTCACTCTTTTCTCTGGTCTATTCTGAAATAATCGGTTTCGCGCCATGTTATTTATGCTGGTATCAACGAGTATTTACAATGCCCCTCCCTTTTATTTTCGGAGTCGCAATTTGGTCTAAAGATAGAAAAATAGTGAAATATGTTCTACCCCTTCTGTCCGTTGGTTTTGTAGTGTCTGTATATCAGAATTTCAATTATTTTTTCGTAGACACCGGGGCAGTCCCTTGTGATGCCTCTGGTGTTTCTTGCTATCAGCTTCTAATACAAGAATTTGGCGGATATATTCAAATTCCAATGCTTGCCCTCACAACATTTGTGGCTCTAATTACTGTTGTTCTAGTCGCTCACTTCTATAAAAAGGAAGATTAATCAAGATGAAAATAGTAACGCATAGTGGGTATTTCCATACTGATGACCTTCTAGCTGTTGCTACTCTACTTTTGAAGTATCCGGAGGCTGAAGTTATAAGAAGTCGGGATGAAGAGGTTATAGAATCTGCTGATATTGTGGTTGATGTTGGGCAGAAATATGATGCGAGTAGTATGAGATTTGATCACCACCAACCGAGTGGTGCGGGGGTAAGAGATAATGGCATACCCTACGCCTCTTTTGGTTTAGTGTGGAAAGAGTTTGGAGAAGAAGTTGCCGGTGGTAAGGATGAGGCAAAGATTATAGAAGACAAACTTATTGTTGCGGTTGACGCGACGGATAACGGTGTTGATCTCTACACTCTGTTATTTAAAAATACTAGAGAGTATTCTCTGGGTGACTTCTTCTACTCTTTTGTTGGCGAAGCGGAAACATTAGAGGATCTGGACAAAGTCTTTTTTGAAGTTTTATCACTAGCCAAAGATCTTCTACGAAGAGAGATTGAGTCAGCTAAGCGGACTGCAGACGACTGGAGAGAGGTCTTGAAGATTTATGATGAGAGTGCAAATAAAGAAATTATCATTCTTCCGGCTAACAAACATTGGAAAAAAATACTTATACCGACTGAAACCTTGTTTGTTATCTCTCCTCGTCCTGACGGCCAGTGGGGTGCCAGAGCTGTACCCAAAGCAATCAATAGCTTTGAACTCAAGAGTCCTTTTCCAGCGAGTTGGGCAGGGCTTAAGGGAGGTGACTTGTCGAGTGTATCAGGAGTGTCAGACGCGGTGTTTTGTCACAGGGATAGATGGCTCGCCAATGCTAAGACAAAAGAAGGCGCCATAGCCCTTGCTAAGATTGCATTGGAAAATTGACCTAATTTCTAATTGCTCTAATTATTCTAAACAACTCTTATTATTTTAGGTCAATTAGGTTAATTAGAGTAATTAGGTTAATTTATATCTATGTTTATAGACGAACTGACTCTTCACTTCAAGGCTGGTCGAGGGGGCGATGGTGTGGTGCGCTGGCGTCATGAGAAAGGTAAAGATTCCGGTGGTCCTTCTGGAGGTAATGGAGGCAAAGGTGGTGATGTTTACGCTGTCTCTGTACGAGATATTGGCATCCTTTCTGCCTATCGCAATGTTAAAGAGTTTGAAGCTCTACGCGGAGAAGATGGGTCCAGGGACTTGAAACAAGGCGGAGCCGGGAAAGATATAGAAATAAGGTTACCTATTGGTTCACGCCTTACAAACCTCGTATCAGGTTACTCAATAGAGCTTCTCAAAGATGGGGAGAAAACACTTCTTCTTCGAGGTGGCAGAGGTGGATTAGGGAATGAGCATTTCAAAGGCTCAACCAATATCAGTCCTAAGAAATCAACCCCAGGTGTTCTTGGGGAAGAAGCAGATTTCCATATCGAGCTTCTATTGGTCGTCGATATTGGGATTATCGGCCTGCCAAATGCTGGCAAATCAAGTCTTCTAAATGCTATAACCCATGCTCGCTCTAAGGTTGGGGACTTTCCATTCACCACACTTGAGCCGGCTTTAGGAGACTTTTATGGGCTTATTGTCGCCGACATTCCCGGACTTATAGAGGGGGCGGCCGAAGGTAAGGGTCTTGGTCATAAGTTCTTGCGACACATAGAACGTACTAAGACACTTCTCCACTCGATCTCGTCTGAAGTTGAGAATCCACTCGAGGCCTACAGAGTGGTTAGAAAAGAACTTGAGCTCTATAATAAAGAGATGACAAAGAAGCCAGAAGTGATCGTCTTGACTAAAACGGATACTATCTCCGCTAAGGACAAAAGTGAAAAACTCAAACTCCTGAAAAGTGTTTCCGATAATGTACTTTCAATCTCAGTATTAGACGACGAGTCTATAAAAGAATTTGGAGAATATCTGACAAAGACATTTAAACTATGAGTGACTACAAACTAACTGTCGGACTTGAGATACATGCAGAACTTGCGACGAAAACAAAGATGTTCTGCGATTCTAAAAATGATACTAATGAATCGCGTCCAAATATCAATATCTGCCCAGTTTGCCTCGGATACCCAGGCACTCTACCTACAATCAATAAGGAAGCAGTCAGATCAGTACTCCGCCTTGGGGTGGCAGTTGGTGGAGAGATCGCCGACTATACAGAATTTGATCGCAAGAACTACTTCTACCCAGATATCCCTAAGGGGTATCAGATCAGTCAGTATAAGTATCCATTGATACGTGGGGGTATGCTCCTAGGCGTCGCCTTAACCCGTATCCATCTTGAAGAAGATACAGCAAAATCAACTCACCCCTCGACTTCGCTCGGGGCAGGCAATC
>Ga0209542_10009991_pt1 | contig 17262 bp, 15 predicted proteins | sample RifCSPhighO2_01_FD_184028 | JGI IMG/M metagenome (GOLD analysis project Ga0209542, IMG submission 184028) | Soil microbial communities from Rifle, Colorado - Rifle CSP2_plank highO2_0.1 (SPAdes) (version 2) | ecosystem: Environmental > Terrestrial > Deep subsurface > Rock core/Sediment ...
GAAGCCTCTCCCCTCATAAAGGAGATATACTCGCTTGTGCTGAAGAAAGGAGCTTACCCCAATGTCAAGATCGGCCTTAATGGATTGGCATATCAGTATTACAAGCATGCTTCAAAAGAGCAGCTCAAGAAAAAGCCTAAAATAGCAATGTTCGAGGCAGAGAACACAGATGCCTGGATATCAATAGCGACAGAGGAGAACACAAGAGAGCTCAGTAATGTGGATCCCACAAAGATGGCAATAAGGAGCATAGCCACAAAAAAGGTGCATGATCTGATTATAGACAAGAACAATTGGGTGTATTTTGAATATCCAACTCCTGCGCTTGCCCAGGATGCAGAGATGTCTGTTGAGGAGTTTGAGGATTTCGTTTATGAGGCATGCCTCATTGACTGGAAGAAGGAGCTTAGAAGGCAGAAGAAGCTGATAGGCCTTCTAAACAAGACAGACAAAGTCAAGATAATCCACAAGGACAGTTTCCTCACATTCTCGATAAAGGGAAAGAACGCAAAGGAATGCTGCGGAACGCACAATATGCCGGACGGAGAGGTGTTCACAGAGCCTGTAAAAAGGTCTGTGAATGGCCATATACAGTTCTCCTTTCCCGCTATAAAGGGCGGAAGGGAAGTGGATGGAATCTGGCTCAGATTCAGGAAAGGCAAGGTAGTAGAGGCAAAGGCAATAAAGAATGAGGAATATCTGAAGAAGATGATAAAGATGGATGCCGGCGCATCGTATATAGGCGAGTTCGGCATAGGCCTGAATTATAACATAAAGAGATTTGTAAAGCAGATACTCTTTGATGAGAAGATAGGCGGCACAGTGCATCTCGCGCTCGGCAAAGCATACAAAGAGACTGGAGGAGAGAACAGCTCAGCCCTGCATTGGGATATGATAAAGGACATGAGGGACGGAGGAGAAGTATATTTTGATGAAAAGCTTGTAATGAAGAACGGCAGGTGGAAGATTTATTCTTGAATCTTATAAAAAATTAAATAATAAAAAATAAATTAAAGAAAATATAACTGGCTTATTTTCTGGCCATCTTTGTTGACGCTACATCTCCCTGCTTGTCTATGAAATAAAGATACCCAGGTTCTCTCTTCAAGCCGCATTTCACAAGAACTTCCTGATTTTGCTTTCCCTTCTTCTTTCCCCTTACCATCTTAGCTCTTGCCACATTTCCTTTCTTGTCAAGGAAATAAAGCCATCCCTTTTCTCTCTTTATTCCGCAACTTACTACTTTTTTTGCCATTCAATCACCTTTTTGGTTAATATTTAGGGGTATAAATCTCGACGGTGGTTAATAAATCTTTTGGTTTTTACAGCATCTTAAGGCTTTTGGTCACGCCTGTCAAAACAAGCGGTTTTTTAGATATCAGCACAGTATCCTCAATCCTTATCCCGAACTTATTGTCAAAATATACGCCTGGTTCTACTGTCAGGACCATGCCTTCCCTAAGAATGCTGTTGGACTTTGGCTTAAGGTCTGGAAGCTCGTGAATCTCAACACCGACTCCATGGCCAAGCCCATGGGTGAACTTCCTTGAATATCTTCCAAGGTTTTTTATCATCCTGCTGTATACATCAGAGCATTTCTGGCCAGGCCTTAAAGAGCCGACAACATCCTTCTGCGCATTGAGGACAAGAGTGTATATCTCTCTTTCTTTGCGGGATGGTTTTCCTATGTAAACTGTCCTTGTTGTGTCTGAACAGTAACCTTTGTATTTAACGCCAAAATCTATCACGCAGAAGCCTTTCCTCAGTCTTTTGCGCTTCGGAGTGTGGTGGGGTTCTGCTGCTCCTGGTCCAGAGGCCACTATTGGCTGAAAAGCCAGTTCACAGCTGTTTTTTCTTGCCTCACTTTCGAGAAAATCAGCCACATCTTTCTCTGTCCTTAACTTGCGGAAACCTGAAAACAGTTTTTTTAGTATGGTGTCGCTGATTCTGCAGGCTTTTTTAAGGATTCTGATCTCGTTCGCTGTCTTTACAGACCTCAGGCCCCTGATGACTGATGAGATGTCCACAAAAGTCTTTCTCCTGAACTCTTTTCTTAATATTTTCAGGAAAGTGAGGGTCACTGCATTGAAATCTATCCCAATTGCCCTGCCTCTTGAGTATCTCCTGAGAGATTTCCACAGGTTCTTCCTATAGACCTTCACCCTGATGCCTTTTACAGTCTTCCTTGCCCTCTCAAACTCCATCTTTGGGACAAAAAGCAGCTCTCTGTCCTTGAGAAGGACAAGGCAGCCGTAGCCTGCATAGCCAGTAAGATAAAAGAAATTTGGGTCTGGATTCATTGTAAGGTTAAACAGGATAATGCAGTGTAGCTTTTTCCTCTTGACATGGCCCCTAAGCTCTCTTCTTCTCTTCTTCATCTTGTCACTTCAAAACTGCTGACTTTCTCCAGAAGCTCCCTTGCTTTTTTATTCCTCTCAAAATGCTTCCTGACTGGCGCCACGAGCTCATTGAGGTAATAAGCTGTGCTTTGCTTAAGGTCCATTGGATGCAGTTCTCCTTTGGTGAATGCAGTCTCAAGCTCCACATAACTTGCGAAAGACAGGTCTCCCCCAAATTTTGCAGGCCTTTCTATCTTCACTTCCTTGAACTTCTCGAATATGATGTATCTGCAGTACTCTAATACTGGGTTTTCCCTGGCGTCTTTCTCTAAGCAGTATGCTCTGTTTATCTTTTTCTTTATCTCTTCTTCTGTATCTGTCATAAAGATGGCAGAATCTGGCTTTGATTTGGACATCTTCAGGTCAATAGCTCTCTCTACAGCCCCTTTTTCCTGAGAAACCGGTTTGCCAAGCCCCATAAGCATGTGGTGGCTTACAACAACTGGCTTCCAGAATCCAATTTTGGGGCCCACTTCCCTGGCAAGCATGTTAACCTTCCTCTGGTCCATGCCTAGCTGTGCAATGTCGCATTTCAGATGGAAGATGTCAGCAGCCTGCATGCATGGATAGATTATCTGCGCGGCACTCAGGGTATCGCTTTCTTTTCTGCCCATTATCTGGGCGCACTTTATTATCCTTTTTACTGTAGAATGCCTTGCAATGTCGATTGTTGTCTTCCAGTGGTCCTCTTTTGTGACAACATCTTTGGCCCAGATGAAGTCTATGTTATCAAAATCAAGGTCGCATGCCCTCCATACTTCGAGCATATAATCTCCAGTCACCCTTATCTTCTCCATGTCTCCGCCCATCTTATTGTTCATCCAGGCAAACCAGTCTGCAACCCACATCTTGAACCTGCAGCCTGCCTTCGTCATCTTGTTTATGTTTATGGCCCTCAGAACAGCTTGCGCGATATGAATCTTTCCAGATGGCTCGAACCCGTCATAAGCAACAGGTCTTGCTTTTGTCTCCAGCAGGCTCCTCAATTCTTCCTCTGTGATTATCTCCTCTCCAACCTGCCTGATAAGGTCCATCCTTTTTTCAATGTCCATATAGTCATTCTTAGCTGTTTATTATTTAAATGTTTTGCATTGCACTGGACATCTGCACCAGAAAACTATATAAATGGACGCCGGAAGCATGGAGTTTATGCTCAGTGTATCGGTGCTTTCTGGATACCTTTATTGTCCAAGGAAGGTGTATCTTCAGTATGCTCTTAAGATATTTGAACCTCCAAAGCCGGCTCTTGTGCTGGGAAGCATAAGGCACAGTGTCTTTGAAGAGGCAAATAAGGCAGATGAAGAGATTGTAAAGGGATTAGACAGGCAGATGGATCTTGAAGATGTCTTTTCCAGATATAAAGAGAGATATATGAAGATACTGAAAGATTCCATAATAAAAAACAAACCAAAGATTGATGAATTTAGCCTTGTGCAAGACGATGTTTTTGAGAGTATGGCCGGTTCAGTGATAGAGGAAGCGAGGCAGCGCTCAGAAAATGTGTTCAGATTCATGGAAAAGAACAATGTGTTTGGAGAAGAGCTCTGGCAAAAGCTTACGCCGAAGATACTCTCTGAATTCAGTGTGCAGTCAGATGCTCTTGGATTGAGGGGAATAGTCGATAAGATTGAGATATATGAGGATTTTATGATCCCAATTGAGCTTAAGACAGGAAAGGCTCCGGATGAAGGAGCATGGCCCTCACATAAGCTCCAGATTGCCGCTTACATGGCAATGCTCAATGAGAAGACAAGAGAAGTCAGGTGCGGAAAGCTTGTATATCTTGACCACAACAAGACAGTTGAGATTGTGAATAACCCGTTCATTGAGGAAGAGGTAAAAGCAGCTATTGAAAGGGCAAAGGCCCTGCTCAGCTCAAAGATGCCCCCTGATTTTGTGAAAAGCGGCAATAAGTGCGATGCCTGCGGCCTTAAAAGGCAATGCCATGATGAAGGATTCATCAATAACAGGCTCAGGATGGCTTTTAGGAGTAGTAAATAAAAACAAAAGATTTATATATAAATTAACTTTATATAATATGTAACTGATTGGTTGGTGATACCATGGCAGATGATGACAAGAAATTCGGCAAGGAACTAATAGGAAAGACGGTTGTCAGCAAAACAGGCAAAAGATTTGGAGAAGTCGGCGATATCATATTTGAAACAAAGAGCGGAGAGCTTATCCATATGGTCCTTTCTAACCCTACCCCATACACCCAGAAGCTTGAGCTTGAGAAGGATAAAGAGGGCAACATATTGATACCATTTTCGGCAGTGATAGCTGTTGGAGATTTCATGGTTATAGCAGAAGAGGATATTATTTAAGGCGCATTCTTTATTAGTTAATTTTTTATACTAGCTTATTTTCTTTAAATGCCATGGGGGAAGCTGAGACAGCAATATGGGCAGAAAAATACAGGCCAAGACATTTCTCTGAGGTTAGGGGCCAGAAAGAGGTTGTCAGCAAGGTAGAGGCAATGGTAAAGGCCAGAAACCTGCCGCATCTTCTCTTTGCTGGGCCTGCTGGAACAGGAAAGACAAGCCTTGCTCTTGTTGTGGCAAAGCAGCTTTTCAAGGATCAATGGCACGCTAATCTTCTTGAACTTAATGCGAGCGATGAAAGGGGCATTGATGTTGTAAGGCATAAGGTAAAGGATTTCGCAAGAACCCGCGCAATAGGGGATGTTCCATTCAAGATAATCTACCTGGATGAATGCGATGCCCTGACCAAAGAGGCTCAGCAGGCATTGAGAAGGACAATGGAAAACTACACCCACACATGCAGGTTCATACTCGCTGCCAACTACTCTTCAAAGATAATTGATCCGATACAGTCAAGATGCGCAGTCTTCAGATTCAAGCCTCTGGATAAGAAGGAGATATTTGCCATTGTCGACAGGATAGCAAAAGAGGAAAAGCTTCATGTCGATGAAAAGGCAAAAGAGGCATTGTACGGCATAGCAGAAGGAGACTGCAGGAAGCTTGAGAATATAATGCAGAGCTGTTCTGTCATATCAAAGAAGATTGATGAAGAGCTGGTCTTCTCAATGGCTTCGGTGGCAAAGCCAAAGGATGTCAAAGAGGTGCTGGAGCTTGCTCTGAAGAACAAGTTTGTTGAATCCAGAAACAGGCTTTTGGATATGATGCTAAAATACGGGCTGAGCGGCGGAGACCTTATAAAACAGATACAAAAAGAGGTGCTGGAGCTTGACATTGACGGCAGAAAGAAGATGGAGCTTGTTTGCGCCTGCGGAGAAGCAGAGTACAGGATGTCAGAAGGCTCTGACGAGTACATCCAGCTTGAGGCTTTGCTGAGCAGGTTTGTTCTGGCTGGTTCTGAGAAAAATGGTTAAGATAAGACTCCTTGTGGAATCTAAAAAAAGATCAAAAAGAAAAAAAATATGGGCTGATCAGTCCTTCTTCTTTATCCTGACTCCCTGCTCTATAAGGCCCTTGTAATCATAGCTGATTGTCATGTCAAGCTCTTTTGTGAACATTGTCCCTTCGGCCATTGGCTCCTTAAGCTTGCATCTTATTGTGCCTTTGCCATCAATCAGCCTTCCGCCATTCTCCTCGCCACCGAGTCTGCACTCCCATTTTCCTGGCTCTGATGTCTCGTCAAGAGCAAATGATATCTGGTCATATCTTGTATCAAATTCCTCTCCTTGTTTTGTGACCTGACCACCCCCTACATTCTCAACATCAAGTTCGATTGCAATGAGGTTTGCTCCTGCTCTTGTCTCTTTGGCTGTCTTTGCCTGGATGGGGGCTCCTGAAGAGAACACGTTCTTCTGCTCTTCAAGAACACACACTGAAGTGTCCTTCAGATCAGTGTTAAAACAGACTTTTGGCACAGCCACATGAGTCTTATATGGGTATTGGTATGATGCAAAGATTGTGGCGTCATAATATGAACCAGACAGACTGATGACATACTTGGCGTCGCCAAAGTCAACTGTCTCCTCTCCTCCCTGTGGATTGAACTCTGAAACCTTGTCAAGAAGATTTGCATTGTTCTTCTCGAACTCTAATCCTTCGTAATCGCTTGGAGAGATTCCCTTGAGAACTATCTTTACTGCCCCTGCTCCGATATCTTCCTCTCCTTTGTTCTTGAGAGTGATCTCAACAGGAAATGTCTCGTCGTTGAAGATAGAAGCAATACCGTTCTCTTTCACTCCAAATGGCTCAAATGTCGCAAGCATTCCCTGGGATCCGCCCACATAAGGTGATTTCTCAGTTGTATCCTTCTGTTGGCCCTGGCAGCCTGCAAGCATGACAATTGCTGCAATAACCAAGATTATAACTGCTTTTTTCATTTTTTATACCTCCTAAAAACTTTCATTCTCTCCCAGGTATCCTGTAGATGTTTGTTGATCCCTGGATTGATGTCCTGTAACCATAAAACAGCTCTATATCAAGAACAGTTAGATAAGCCTCATTGCCAAGATTTCCGTCATAAGAGCATATTGAGATGCCGCTGCCTCCGACAAGCTGTATCACCTCAGGCTCGCATTTCATTATCTTGTCGCTGAACTTTGCCCTTATAGTGAGCTTGTCTATGTCTGTTCTTTTCAGCCTTGTATGGCAGTCTGCAATAGATGCCTGATTGTCTATCACAGTGCCTCCTCCGACATTAGAGACGTGAACCCTGAACTGCACCCTGTTCTTTGATGTGGTCTCCTCTACAGAGTTTACAGCGACCGGAGCTCCCTGTGTCCCAAAGGAAACATCGTGCACAACGCAGACCTTCTCCTGTGGCGCCACGCTGAAAGGGTCTGGATCAATGCAGACCTCCTTGAATGCCTCTGTCTTGTATTTGTAGCATGCAGTCACAAGGAACTTTGGTGAATAGATATCTACATTTGAAGGCATGCTGACAGCTGGCTCATTGAATTCGTATGTGTTAGACAGCTCTCCCAAAGGATTGAACTCGCTTTTTCCCTTTGAATTTAGATTAAGATTGAAAGGAGTTGTGAATGTTATATAGCTCTTGTCATAGCCGCTTATATAGAGATATCCCTGCGAAACATCATAAGCTCCCTTATTGGAATACTCTACTACTATGTTCAGAGGATCGCCTTTGTATAATGATTGCGGTGGCGAACCAGGCAGGAATTTGAGGACAAGCCCCTGGCTTCCTGTGTGATAATCAATCTGGGTTATTTCCCCTTTTCTTGGCTGGCCTGGCCTTCCAGCAGCACATCCCTGAGCAATCAAAAGGACAAGAAGTATGCCAAAAACAAGAATAACGCCATTTTTGTTCAGCCTCATTTTATCACTTCCTAATATTGAATTCTATATAAATTTTATTGTTTTGGGTTTTATCAGGCCATGATGTTCTTTACACTGATCTCCTTGGATGCTGACTGCATATAGCCATAATTTAGCTTTATGAAGAGGGGCGTCGTGTAGCTTGTGACCTCTGATGAACTCAGCAGGCCTGGCTTCAGTGTGCATCTTGTCTTGCCTTCTCCGTTCTTTAGCTTTATCTTGTCAGGAGAGCATTCTATCTGGTTGTTTTTGCTGCTGAAACTGGAAAACTTTACCTCTTCTATGTTTACCACATCAATATAATCATAACTTAAGGGAGAAGCAGAGCACGCGTCGCTTATCCTGTCTTTGTTGATAACATCTCCGCTGCCAGAATTCCTTATGTGGATGATGAACTGCGGCCTCACGTAGCTTTCTGAAGGCTGGATGTTCTCCTCAATCTTTGTGACCTCAACTGGCGCACCCTGGCCTCCTGAGATTGTTATATCTTCTGCTCTGCAGGTTTTTTCAGCAGGCCTGATGTTGTATATATCTGTATCAATGCAGATGTCCTTAGAAACCTCAGTCACATAATCATAGCAGGCAGTCAGAGTGATGGCTGATGTGTGCTGTGTGCTCTGCTTGTCAATAGAAAGAGCCTCTAAGTTAACTGTAAAGAGCTCTTTACCTCCAATAGGATTTACCTGAGACCTGCCTTCAAGACTGAAGAAGATCCTCTCACCTGCAGCACCAACAGGGGTTATCTCTGAATCAGTGTCCCATTTTGATATTTTCATGTAATTCTTTTCCACTGCAAGCACAAAATAGCCCTCCTTGATGTCCTGTGAACCAAGATTTGCCATTTCAATGGCTGCCTGGAATGCTGTTGTCTGGCCCTCCTCAGGAGAATATACCTCGTTGGGAGGCAGCCCTTTGAGGAAACTGAATGAAAGAGCCTGGGTTCCCTTAAATAGCTCAAAAAGCTTTTGTTCTTTCTGGCCAGAAAAAGAGCATGCTGTTAGGAGAAGAACAAACACAACCAACAGCAGGCATTTTCTCATTGTCATCCACCTGATTTCTCCACAGTTACTGAGGTTTCTCCTTTCAGCTCATATAAATAATCTGCTGAGACCTTGAAATAATGCGTCACTAATGGAACATCTCCCAAGGCAGCATCAACATTCTCCACATTCACCCTGCAGCTTATTGACTGGAATGATTCTATGTTTTTTAAGCTTTGTTTTCCTCTCTTACCCCCTTCAGAGCCCTCCTGAATCCTGTAAACAACAGAATATTTCCCGTCCTCGCATTCTGCTCCCTTGCATGGCTCTGATTTTATGTTGTAATCGCAGAAAGATAATGACATTGAAGGAGGGATCTTTATGATTAGGTCCTTTATCTCTTTTATTTTACCCTGCCACCTGTTCTCAAGGGTTACTCCAATACGCATTTCATTCTTCTCTCCTGCTTTCAGGCCTGTCAAAGGCTGTGTGGTCTGGATGCCCACGAAGACTGGCCCATTAGTGAATACTGCAACTGGATTCTTGTCTGCAATACCATAGACATCCAATGGATCCTTGTCCTGTCTCCTTGTTGCCCTGAGCCTGTCCTGGTCCATAAAATACGCTTTGAGATAAGAATGCGTGTCAAAATTGAATGTTGAAGAGAAATATGTGAGCCAGGTTCCTTCTTTAAGTTTTCCTGGCGCAAACTCGCAGGTAAGGTCTTTTTCCTCCATGACAGCTACGCTAATCTCTAATTCATCTCCTGGGCCTGTTGGATCAGCATCTCCCTTGATCTTTTCTGAGTCTTTTTCAGCATAGCATGAAGTGGTAATTTTCACATCTTTGTCAGGATTCAGTGTCCTTGCCCGCAATACCCCCCAGAGCACAATAGAATCCTCCTCAAAAAACTTGCTGCTGGCTGGCTGGATATTCTCAAGATAAACGCCTATTGGCTCATTCTGGTTATCATCAACCATGCCGGTGTAATAGTCTCCTGTTGCATATTGTATCTGCTTCTGAACCCCTCCTGTGACCACCCCTGGAAGCGACCTTAGGGCTGAGAATATCCCAAGCACAGTATTCTTGATGAGGCCTCCTACGAATTTTATTGCCTCAAACACTGCAATTTTTGACTCCCCAAGATTGAGATCAGCGGCTGCTGAGTTGTATATTGTAGGAAGCGCAGCAAGAACCCATGTTCCTATGAAAATGATGCGCCAGGCCATGAAATACCTGCTTTCTGGAGGAGCCATTCCAAAGGCGACAATTACGGGCCATAATGGGATGAAAACAAGCAGGGCTGATATTGTCTTGGCCATTCCTGCTACTGTAATGACCTTTAAGATTATACTGACCACCAAAGGCAGTAAAAAAGAGATTCCTGAGATAGCAGCTGGCTTTCCTAAAGTATTAAGTCCTCCCTGGCTTGCTCCGCCATAGAGAGCAAACCATGCGTAAAGCATCAGGAAAACATACATCCCAAACCTGAACCCGGTTATTCCGCTGTTGGCTTTGCCAAAACCAGTCAATGCATCGACAACATGCAATAGCATTGCGATGTTAAAGAACCAGAACGCGCTTCCTGCAATTGCAAAAGGAGCTCCGATAGCAAGGCCAGCCATGCCATAGCCGAGCTTTGCTCCGCCTGCAATGCCTTTTCCGCCGAGCTTTGCAGCACCTATGGCGCCTGCTCCAACTGTGCCTGCGACTGCTCCTGCTGCTCCGACCCCTCTTGCTATCCCCCTACCAATGACTTTTGCCTCTCTTTTCTCCCTGTCCCTATCATATGTTGTAAAGTAATTCTTGACCTTGTTTTTAATGCCCTTTTTCTGCTGCGCTGCTGCCTCTTCCTCTTCTTTCTCGAGCTCTTCAATGCGTTTTCTCTTTCTGTATTCATAATCTGCTTCTTCCTCTGCTGTCCTCTCTTTTTGCTTTTCTGCTACTGTCTCTTCCCCCTCAGCATCTGCGGTCTCTTCAGAAAGCTCTTCTCCTTCCTTGAGTCCTTCTTTCAGCTTTTTTCTTAATTTGTCTCTTTCTGATTCGGCAAGAGCTTCATCAAGCGGCTTACCTGCTTTGCCTGGATCGTCTCTTTCAGTTTTCTCAACCATTTTATCCTCTTTTTGAACAAGTCTGGTTTATTTTTGTTCTGTTCTCAAAAAAATCTACTGCCTGTTGACTATCAAGAACTAACCTATTTCTCCTCAAGAGCCACTTTAAGCTCGACGACATCAAGGGTTGTCTTTGGCTTTATCATGACAACATTGCTTCCTTCCCTGATGTATGGATTGATGTTCAGGGAGTATTCTCTGTCCCTTGTGTCAACTCCTGCCTTGTGCGTGTTTATTGTTAGTTCGGCGCTCTTCTTCTCCAGTTCATCCACGAAAAGGAGATAAAGAACTGCGTCAAGCTTTCCATCGAGCACGTCGCTTTGTATGGTCTTGTTTATATCAAAGTAGTATGTCGGGTAGGTCAATTCCTTGAGTTCTGATTTGACAATCAAGTTGTCTATCAGGTATTTGCCCTCTGCTGTCCTGAATATGATGGTGTTCTCATCGCTAAGCAGATAATGTGGAGAGATCTCCAATGACCTTGCTATCCCGCAGTCTGGCACTGAGGAGAATATCTGGTTGTTGTTAAGGAAGACCTCAAGCGGAGATACCTTCTTGACATCGCACTCTGGGAAAAACTTGACAAAAACCCGGTCAAGGTTGTTTTTCTCTGTGCTTGAGACCTGGAAAACCACCTTTGATTCCTGGCTGCTCTTGTCAGTAACAGATCCTGTTATCTTGATGTTCTCTAAATTATACTCATTGGTCCTCCAGAATTTCCATCCAACGCCTGAAACCTCAATCCCAATGGCATTCTCCTCTTCAAGATACCTTTTAGGGAGGTCTATTGGCTCTATATTGGCAGTTGAAACTTCACTGCTGAATACCTCATTGCCATTAAGGGTTATCAAAAGCCTTCCTGAAGCCTGTTTCACATTGAAGACAAGCTGTATGTTGTCTGTGTTCTCAAGGTCCTCTATTGGGAAGGTTATATTGTAGAAGCTCCTGTCAAACCAGGCATTCTTTATATATATGGACTGCCTGGACTCCAGGACTATGGCTCTTGTGGTGGTGAAAAGGTTTACTGAGGGCATAGTATGCTCAATCTCTTTCTGGGAAAGGAAGTCAAGCCTTCCAGGGCTCTCAAGCAGGATTGTGGCATTACCACTGACCACGCTCTCTCCGCCGCCAGGCCCTCCAGTAGTCCCATTGCCTTCCAGCAGGGCCTCTCTTTCCTCAGGAGGCAGAAAAAGGATATATAGAACAATCAAAGCTGCGATTATGGCTACAAGAATAGCTGCTCCTGCGCCACTTGCCTGTGCTTTTCTCCGCATTATTTACCTCTCTTGGTTTACAAAACCAAAATAAATAGCTTTATATATAAAAGTTTTTCTGTTTTAAGGGTATGCGGCTTATATATTCTGATTTCAGGAAAGGAGAAGCTAAACTGAGGGTTGACAATGCAGACGACCTCTGGTATCTGAGCACTGTTGTTGATAGCGGAGACTTTGTCAAAGGAGATACTGTAAGGAAGATAAAATTCGGGGAGGATGGAAAAGCAGAAAGAAAGAAAGTCTTCCTAAAGATAAAGGTTGAGAAGATTGAATTTAACCCCTCATCAAATGCATTGAGAATACTTGGAACAATTGTTGAAGGCCCAGACACAATATCCCATGGCTCACACCACAGTTTTGATGTTGAGGAGGGCACAGTCATCACAGTGATGAAGGATGTATGGCTTGACTTCCAGAAAAGGAGGATTGAGGAGGCGTCAAAGCAGAAATATATGAGGATACTTGTTGTTGTCCTTGACAGGGAAGAGGCATACCTGGCCCTACTCAAAAAGTTTGGCTATGAGATCCTTGCTAATCTGAAGGGGGATGTGGCAAAAAAAGCAATGGAGAGGGAGAAAAGCAAGAATTTCTATGAGGACATCATAAATGCGATTAAGGAATATGATAAAAAGTATGATTTTGAGAATATAATAGTTGCGTCTCCGGCATTCTGGAAAGAGGAGCTTATGAAAAACCTAAAGGACGAGGATTTAAGGAAAAAAATTGTTCTGGCAACATCCTCAAGCTGCGATGAGAAAGCAGTGGACGAGGTTTTGAAAAGGCCTGAAGTTAACGTGGTCCTGAAAAAGGACAGGATAACAAAGGAGATGAAGCTTGTTGACGAGCTTCTTGTGGAGATAGCAAAAGAAGGAATGGCTGCCTATGGGCTGAAGGAGGTTGAGGGGGCAGTCAACATGGGCGCAGTGAACAGCCTCCTGATCACAGACAGGCTTATCCAGGAAAAGAGGGAAAAGCAGGAATATGGCAGGATTGAATCAATGATGAAGCTTGCTGAACAGAATAAAGGAGAGGTTCATATAATCTCCTCTGAGCATGACGGTGGCAAAAGGCTGAATGGCCTTGGGGGAATTGGAGCAATATTGAGATACAAGATCAGGTGAGTGCTGTTTAATCTTCAATATCTTTATTATATATCTGTAGCGATTATTTATAGCAATCCAGAAATCTTCCTTGCCATCATCCTGGCTTCATCTGTCTTAACAACAACTGCTCTTTTTATCCTTAAGTGCCTTATCTCCCTCATAATTCCGTTTATTATTTGGGGGCTGTTCTCTCCAATGCCGCCGGTGAACACAAGGATGTCAGCACCTCCAAGAACAGCATGATAAGCCCCAATATATTTTATTATCCTATAGACAAAGATATCAATGGCCAGCCTGGCCCTCCTGCTTTTTGACTTCAGAAGGTCCCTTATATCATTGCTCAATCCTGAAATACCCAGAAGGCCTGACTTGTGGTTGAGCATCTTGTCGATCTGATTGGCAGAATATCCTTTCTTCTGAAGGAAGATGGTGATTGCAGGGTCAATGTCTCCGCAGCGCGTTCCCATGACAAGCCCTTCAAGCGGAGTAAAGCCCATTGAGGTGTCAATGCTCTTTCTGTTTTTTATTGCAGTGATAGAGCAGCCGTTACCAAGATGGCAGGTGATTATCCTGCTCCTCCTGATGTCCTTTCTCAGCTTTCTGCAGGCCTCGTGCGCAACATATTCATGGGATGTGCCGTGAAAGCCATACTTCCTTATGCCAAACCTATCTGCCAAGCCATAAGGCAGAGCATAAGTAAATGCCTTCTCTGGCATTGTCTGATGGAAGGCAGTGTCAAAAACAGCAAACTGGGGTTTTCTGAAAAGCTTAAGGCATAACTTTATTGCTCTCACTTCAGGTATGTTGTGCAATGGAGCGAGATCATTCACTTTCTCTATCCTTTTAATAAGACTCCTGCTTACCCTTGAAGTGCTCTTGATTGCTCCGCCGTGCACAACCCTGTGGCCAACAGCATCAAAATAGATTTTGTTTGCTCTGAGAATGCCGGCAATCTTCTTAAGCGCACTTGAGAACCCTTTTTTGTCTCTTATTCTTTCTATTTTTCCCTTCACAATGCTTCTCTCTTTATCAAAAACCTCATATTTCACAGAAGAAGAGCCGACATTGAGTATGAGTATCCTCATAAGAAAGGAATTACCTGTCTTACTATAAAAATTTTGTTCAAAAAAATCTTAAAAAGTCTCAGAGTATCAGCAGAGATATCAGCTGAATCGTGACCTGCTGTGACTTGCGCCACTATTTATGGCCTTCAATCACTGTTATTGCGGTTATGTTGACTATCTCCTGTACTGTGCACCCCCTTGAAAGGTCATTCACAGGTTTGTTCAGACCCTGCAGCACAGGGCCTATTGCCTCTGCCTTTCCAAAGAATGTCGCGAGCTTGTAGCCTATATTGGCTGCCCCAAGGTCAGGAAATATGAGTATATTTGCATCTCCCTTAATCCTCGAGTCTGGACACTTGATCTCCGCAACCCACGGCTCAATTGCAGCATCCAGCTGAAGCTCTCCGTCAATTATCAGGGAAGGTTCTCTTGATATGACAATCCTTGTTGCTTCAATGACTTTCTCTGCCATGGGGTGCTTTGAAGATCCTTTTGTGCTGAACGAGAGCATAGCTACTTTTGGGAGTATGCCGAATCTTCTTGCAGTCTCTGCTGTATCCATTGCTATGTTTGCAAGGTCCTCTGCGCTTGGGTCAGGCTGGACAGCAGCATCGGCAAAAAGCATCGGCCTGTCCTTGAATATTATGAAGAAAACTCCAGATGCCTTGTGGGATGGTTCCCTTGTCTTTATTATCTGAAATGCCGGTAGCAGGGTGTCTGCTGTAGGATGGAGCGCGCCATACACCATGCCGTCTGCGTCCCCCATATGAACCATCATTGTGCCAAAATAATTCTCTTTCTTGACTGTTTCCCTTGCCTGTTCTATTGTGACTCCTTTTGTCTTCCTTAAATCATAAAATTCCTTTGCATAATCCTCCAGCTTTTCAGATGTTGTGTGGTCTATTATCTCAACTCCATCATAAGAGAGGCCAAGATTTGTCATCATCTTTGTCACTTCTTTTTCCTTGCCCAGAAGAATAGGGGAGGCGATTCTTTCCTTCACTATGGCAGGGATGGCCTTCAATATTCTTTTGTCATAGGATTCAGGGAACACTATCCTTCCTGGTGCCTCCCTTGCTTTTTTAAAAACCTCTTTCATAAAACTTTTCATGAGGTGGTGTAAGAGCCATACTTATATAAAAGTAGTTTGCCACCAAGAAGTGGATAATATAATTTTTAAATAAATTGTTTGTGTCTAGAAAAGGGTGAAAAACCGTAACATATTAATAGTAGTACTACTTTTTCATTTATTAGTCAGGTGAAAACCTGCGAAAAAAGAGGGGGTAGGTAAAATGATAGTAAAAGACGAGTTTTTAAGCAAATTAAGAAGGTACTTCTCCCTTAACCTTTATGAGGTTAAGATTTGGGCTGCATTGCTCAGCAGAGGAGTCTCTACAGCAGGGGAACTGAGTGACATCGCAAATGTGCCAAGATCAAGGTCTTATGATGTTCTTGAGAGCCTTGAGAAGAAAGGGTTTGCAATAACAAAGTTAGGCAAGCCAATAAAGTATATCGCTGTGCCGCCTTCTGAGGTAGTTGAAAGAGTCAAGAAGAACATGAAGGTGGAGGCAGAGGAGAAAGTCAAGAGGCTTGAAAACCTTAAGGGGACAGAGGTATTAAAAGAGCTTAACACGCTTCATTCACAGGGCATTGAACTTGTTGAGCCATCAGATCTTTCTGGCTCATTGCGAGGAAGACACAACCTTTATAACCACCTTGAGCTCACCATAAGGAACGCAGAAAAGGCAGTTACAATAATGACAACGAGCCAGGGCCTGCTCAGGAAAGTTGAAGGCCTGAAGCCAACGTTTGAGAAGCTGAAGAAAAAAGGTGTCAGGATAAGAATAGCAGCGCCACTCACAAAAGAGACTGCATCAGCAGTTAAGGAGCTTTCAGGAATCGCAGAGATAAGGCACACCAACTCCAAAGGGAGGTTTGCTATTGTTGACGGCAAAGAAGTTGTCTTCATGGTGCTGAATGACCAAGAGGTCCATCCAACATATGATGTTGGAATCTGGGTAACAACACCTTTCTTTGCTTCGGCAATGGAAGATCTTTATGATCAGGCATGGAAAGGCATGGCTCCTGCAAAAAATGCCATTAAATGAGCGTTTTTTCTTTTTTTATTAATTTTTTCTACTATTTCCATAACCTTTAAATAACTAGGTATATTCTTAGGGTTGCATGAAAACAGGGGCAAAGGAGATCATAGAAAAGCTGCATCCTTTTGAGATAAAGGCTATTTCTGCATTAAAAGATGGCATGGCCCTGGATGAACTCTCCGAAAAAAGCGGGCTGAAGGAGATAGAGGCAATGCGGGCATTGCAGTGGCTTGAGAATAAGGGCCTGGTGAAAATAAAAACAGAAGAGAAAAATGTGATTAGAATAGAAAGCAATGGCAGGACATACCTCAGGGATGGTCTCCCGGAAAAGAAGATTCTTGGTGCAATAAAGTCTTCTCCGCTTTCATTTGACAAAATAAAGAAAGAGCTAAAGCTCGGCAACGAGGAATTCAATGTGTGCATCGGGCTGTTAAAATCAAAAATGGCCGTTAATATAAAAGAAGGCACACTTGAGATTACGGCGCAGGGGGCAAATCTTATTGACAAAGAAACTCTGGAGGAGAAATTCCTTAAAAGGCTGAGCAAGGCTGAAGTTCAGGCAAATGACCTTTCTCCTGAAGAAAGATTTGCTTATGGGCTTCTCAAAAAAAGAAAGAATGTGCTGAGGGAAGACAAGATCAAGATAAAATCCGCTGAACTTACTGAACTTGGAAGGGACATAAAGAAGCAAAAGCCAGAAACAGCAGACTTGGTTGAGAGACTGACCCAGGACATGATAAAAAGAGGATCTTGGAAGGGAAAATCATTCAGAAGATATGACATCAAAATAAATGTTCCACAAATAAATGGAGGAAAAAGGCACTTTGTCAATCAAACCATCCAGAGCATAAAGAGGATATGGCTTGATATGGGATTTAAGGAGATGACAGGGCCAATGCTTGACACATCATTCTGGAATTTTGATGCGCTTTTCACAGCCCAGGATCACCCTGTTA
>Ga0209542_10009992_pt1 | contig 17262 bp, 19 predicted proteins | sample RifCSPhighO2_01_FD_184028 | JGI IMG/M metagenome (GOLD analysis project Ga0209542, IMG submission 184028) | Soil microbial communities from Rifle, Colorado - Rifle CSP2_plank highO2_0.1 (SPAdes) (version 2) | ecosystem: Environmental > Terrestrial > Deep subsurface > Rock core/Sediment ...
GCTTTCGTTCCACCTCAAAAATGCTTGGATTCTCGCGGGGAAATACCATGCCGAGGCGCAACGCGCCGAGGCAACTTCTTACGATTTCTCTGAAAGTACAAATTGGCGGAGGAGGTGGGACTCGAACCCACGAGACCCTTTCAGGTCATAGCTTTCCAAGCTATTCTAATGGCCACTATAGGACTCCTCCGCGCTGAAAATAAATTATCGCGCATCATCGATGCCTAACAATGTGGGCATCGGGACAAGCTTTTCGTTGCAATAGCCGCTATGCGACTCCTCCCTATCAATTTTTTATTTCACAAGCAACATGAAAAACACCAGCGCGGCGATGATCCGGTACACGCCAAAACCCAAAAAAGTATGGTGTTGGACAAAACGGATAAACCATGTGACCGCCATCATCGCCACCACAAAAGAAACCGCAAATCCCAATACCAGCAAATGAATCTGGCTGAACGAAAAACCGCCCGCGCTTTTTAATAAATCATATGCCGTGGCGGCGGCCATGGTGGGAACGGCCAATAAAAAAGAAAACTCAACAATTGCCTCCCTGCTGATTCCTATTAACAATCCCCCAACAATGGTGGCTCCGCTCCTTGAAACTCCTGGGATAATTGCCAAAGATTGCCACACTCCCACCCAAAAAGATTTTTTGTAACTTATCTGGCTGATTTGGGCCACGCCAACTTTTTCGTATTTTTTATGCCATATTTCAAACACAATCAATGCTACTCCTCCCAAAAACAGTGACCAGACAACCCTATTCGCATTTGAAAGCAAATAATCCTTAAGGATTTTATACAATAAAAATCCGATAATCGCCGTTGGCAAAAAAGCAACCAATACCTTTTTCCATAATCCGCCTTGAGAAAATATTTTTTTTCCGTAAAGCGCCACTACCGCCAAAATCGCCCCGAACTGAATGGTTATCTCAAAGCTTTTTAAAAAATCAGAATCGGCGATGCGGAGTATTTTACTGGTCAAAATCAAGTGTCCGGTGGAAGAAATGGGTAAAAATTCCGTAATGCCTTCAACGATGCCCAAAATAATGGTTTGCAGTATGGTCATAAATTAATAACCCTTAACAACTGCCGATGCATACGCAAAATTATAAAAATAATCATCCCATCCCTGATCTGAAGAAGCGTATTCATTATCAAAATAAAAATGGTCTGCCAGCATTTCTCGCAACAAACATAGTTCCTTTAACTTGCTTTTATTTTTTGAATCTTCAATGGTCATATCCAGCAATTCTAATGATCGCTCAAAGGCCTCGTTGCTTCGCAGCTGATCATTCCGGCGCCAATGGATGGCCCTTGAAATTTCTGAACCAACATTTCCCATTTGATCCAAAAAGGAAAATGTTTTCCATTTGCCGGCCGCCAGTCCCGGATGTTGATAGTTCATCTTTTTAATAATGCATTAACAATATTGGTAATTTTTTCTCTTATTTCAGGACTTTCAACTCCTCTTGTCCTGTTTCCCAACCCTGGCTTTAGGTTGATAAGCGAATCAAAAACAATAAATTTTTCATCTTCTTCGAAAGGAACAAGATTAATGCCCCATACATTTTTTGGCTCGCTTTGTTCTTCTTTTATCAATAACTCCATAAGTTCGGCGTGAACTTCCGCATCAACCGCCATAATCTTTTTATCTATATCCACCGCCGCCTTTAACACATTCACAAAAAAACCTTTTTTGCAAAGCTCTTTTAATTTTTCAATAGTAATGTTATCTTTTATAATTTTCATATATTTAAAAATAGATAGCATGTCCACCAACCGAGTAAAACCGCACTACATCATTAACTTCAAATTTGAAAATAATTCTATGCTTAAAATCTACGGAAAAAGCCCGAAACCCATTCCATTTGCCTTGTAATTTATGATTCTTGAGCCGCTTGTCAAAGGGATTTTTTCGAAACACTTCTTCACATTGTTCCGCTTTCTCTTTTACATCATCGGGTAATCGTTCATATCGACGTAAAAATTCTGGAGAATAAATAATTTTCATAATTCCTACCTCAAATCCTTAAGAGATCTCAAAATCCTACCTTTACCGGCCTTAAACTCCGCTTCACTTTTTTGGACACTAACCCATAGCTCTTCCTCCTCAATTCTCTGGCGAATAAGATCTCTTACAAATTCGCTTTTGGTTGAGTACCTTCCCTTCTTGACCATGCTGTCAAGTTTAGAAGAAAGCTCCTTTGATAATGAAATATTTACTATTGATCTCATAATATGGTTGTAATAAATTGTATTACAGTTATTGTATCAAACACAAAAAAGCGTGTCAATGCCCGGCTTCAATGTCTCTTAACGCCTTTATTCTCTCCTCAATTGGCGGATGGGTCTGAAACAGTTTTACAAACCAATTTTGGCTTTGTTTTTCATTGAAGGGAGAATCTATGTAAAGATGCGCGCTTGCGGCATTGGCAACTTTCATGGGCGTCATATCGGCTGAAATTTTTTCCAACGCTCTTGCCAGCCCCTCGGGATACCTTGTTAAAAGCGCCCCCGAAGCATCGGCTAAAAATTCCCGCTTCCGGGAAATGGCCAATTTAATCAATGTGGCCGCAATGGGGGCCAAAATAGCGGCAACCAATCCCAGCGCCATCAGCAACGCCCCTGCCCTGTTGTTATCTGAATTGCGCCCCCGCCCGCCAAAAAAACTAATCCTTAAAAAGAAATTTGCCAAAAGGGCGATGATGCCGGCCAGCGCCACCACCACGGTGGCAAGTAGCATGTCTTTGTTTCCGATGTGCGATAATTCGTGGGCCAATACTCCCTCCAGTTCCGTTTTATTTAATCTTTCCAAAAGGCCCCGGGTTACTGCCACCACGGCGTGATTTTTATTACGGCCCGTGGCGAATGCATTTAACTGCATTTCATTGATGATATAAATTTTAGGAAGCGGCAAGCCGGCGGTGATGCATAGATTTTCCACGATTCTATATAATTCGGGATTATCTTTTTTTTCTATCAACTGGGCGCGCGCCATGGATAGCACCAGCTTATCCGAGTACCAATAACTGCCGATGCTCATGGCAATGCTCAAAAACACCGCGACATATAAAATGGCGTCGCTTTGCAAGGCCTGTGAAAAGAGCCAGCCGACCGCAATGACGAACACCAAAAACCCGGTTATGAGGAACCAGGTTTTGCGAGTGTTGGAATCAGCATTTTTATAAATACTAGGCATAGAAAATTTATATAAAAACTTTTTGTATTGATTTATTTATCTTTATAGTGTTTCTTATATTATTATCCGCTTCCAATCTTTCTCTGGCAATTTTTACATACTCGGGGTTGCTATCAATGCCAATAAAACTTTTACCAACATTTTGAGAAGCCAACGCTGTTGTTCCGCTTCCTACAAAAGGGTCTAATATAACGGCGTTTTTGGAAAAAGCAGAAAGTTCTATAAGTTTTTCGCAAAGCGATAATGGCTTTACTGTAATATGCGAATTAAAATCTCCTTTTTCTTTTTTGGTTGGCTTACCTATCAGAAAATTTTTATCCATAACGTCATTGATATTATCAACAGTTAAAATGTTTGCAGGAAACATATTATCGCCTACTCTTATATTGGTATTAAATAAACCAACTTCGTTTTTCAATATATTTGTTAAAAATGATTTTTCAGGTGATTTTTGAGCCATAACAATCGGCTCAAAACAAGATTTAATTTGTGGTGTTTTCCAACCAGAAAGTTTTTCTTTTAAATCTTCTTTGGAAATTTTATCCATATCCAACCTGTCAATTATGTGGTTTAAGCTCATTGCCTTGGCTTGATTTTGAGTATAAACCCACAAAAAACAATCTCTAATCTCAAAACCTGCATCATCAACTGCGCTCGCTAATCTGTGATATAATCTCGGACTTGAAAAAGAAAAGAAAAACCCGCCACTTTTTAATACTCTGTGTATTTCTTTTGAAATTTCAAAAAACCAATTATAAAAATTTACACCTTGCTGTCTATCAAACTTCATTCCTGCTGGTAAGGACTTTATAGTATATTGGTTTCTTTTATTTGAAACTTCTTTGTGTTCCCAATTATTATCAAGTTTGTCTAAAAAATAAGGCGGGTCGGTTAAAACAACATCTATTGAGTTGCCCTCAATTTTTGATAATACCTCTAACGCGTCCCCATTGATTATTTGATTTATGAATTCTTTATTTTTCATTTTTTAGTTTATTGGGGTTTGTTCCGCTAAACTCTGCATAAAGTATTCTATATATTTTTTCTCTTACATCTTTATCAAAATTTCTAACAAAAGAAGCGTCGGCTAACTTTATAACTCTCCCCTTTTCGTCATACACCCACCTATCCCTATCAGCCCTATTACATTTTTGACATTGAGGTATTATATTGCCTGCTATCAATGGCTTGTTAGGGTCTTTGTGTGATTTTTGAAGTATCGTTTTTGTACCAGACCAATGAAAATGTGGTTCTCCATTGCGAGAGCCGCAAGTAGCACACCTATACCCGTACCGTTCTTTTAATTTATCCCAGTTTCCAGTATCTATAACTCTATGACCCTTTTTAAAATCAGGATATGGTTGCTCTAATGTATAAAGTTGATAAGAACCTCTATCCACTTTAACCACTATGTTATCTCTGCCACCAGCTACAATCCACCAACCGTCTTGTGCACCTAAATGCCTCGCTTGCTGTACATCATTTACTTCGGGATAAAAGTTTCTTATAAAGTTTGTAAGTTCTGTTTTTGAAACTATTTTTGTTTTCGGGTATCCGAGAGATAGATAAACAAGTACCAAGGCATTCATACTAAATTTTCTATCCCCACCATAAAGTTTTGGCATTTTTACATTAAATTTTTTCAGATATTTTTTGTGATATTCTACTATCAGTTTATACTGCTTTTCTATTTCTTTTGGTACCATAATTTTTACCATGTGATTTATAAAGTTTATAATTTAAAACTTCACGGCGACGGGTTGCCTTTCTGCCTCGTTGGCTATTTCAAATAATTCCATTTGCTTAAAACCAAAAGCGCCGGCCAACATGTTGTCAGGGAAACTTTCAATTTTAATATTAAGGTCGCGAACATTAGTGTTGTAAAACCTGCGCGAGGCCTGGATTTTGTCCTCGGTGTCGGTCAATTCCTTTTGCAATTCCAAAAAATTTACGGATGCTTTTAAATCAGGGTAATTTTCTGAAACGGCAAACAAACTTTTTAACGTCCCTGAAAGCATATTTTCGGCTTCGGCTTTGGCCTTCATTCCAGTGGCTCCCATGGCGCTTGTCCTTGCCTCTGTCACCTTTTTAAATAGTTCTTTTTCGTGGGTAGCGTACCCTTTAACCGTTTCCACCAAATTGGGAATTAAGTCGTACCTTCTTTTTAATTGCACATCAATATCGGCCCACGCTTCTTTTGCCCGGTTTTTCAAAGTGACCAAACTGTTAAAACTGCCCGCTACCCACAGCACGGCCAACGCCACCACGACTAAAATAATAATAGTTACTGTTGCCATAATGTGTGAATATAGAATCTTGTATCTTGAAGCTGGAATAGAATTTGGAATTCATAATTCCGCATTCCATTCAAGATACCAGATACTAAATTCAAGATTCTTTTTTTAAATTATTTTTGCGCGTTTTCAATTAAATAGTTCAGCCACGGATGCTGCACCACAAACTTATAATTGAACAATTTTAGAAGCATTAAAAAATCTTCCAAATCCTCCCTAAACTTTTGCGGCCCGGAAAACACCTCCCACAGCTGCACCGCCAAATTTTTTGTGTAACGGTGCAAAATTTCATAATCGTACTTTTGCATCAAATAAATCATGATCTGCTTAAATTCGCCGCGGTCAAGCCAAATGCCCTGGCAATGTTTGCAAAAATCAATTTTCACTTTTGAATCATCGTAGCGCACTTCTATAAAAGGGAGGCGGCACGCGGGACAGCGCTTGTTAATTTGCATCACGCTAAACCTTCCCTTGTCGCGCCAAATATCAAAATCAAGCCAGTTGAGCTGCTGGTCTTTATCGTCTTTTGCCAGACGCAACTCATCTTTGTCAAAAAAGATGCCCAAACACTCGGGGCAGTAATCCACCTCAACGTTATGGAACAACGCTTTTTGCATTGGCTCTTTATGGTGATTGGGACATTGCATATTCATGCCTTTATTCTAACTAAAAATCGTCGTGAGTACAAGTTCTTCGCATTAAAGGGAAACCCGCTGGGGCACAGCGGGTTTTGGGGCTTTTGGGTTAATCAGTGCATCTTTATCGTTGTTTCGACGATTCTGATCTTTTTAGGATCAGGATCCAGACAAGAACAGGATTCCAACCGTTTCCTGATTTCTGGAATTTCTTTCTCCAGGAAAGGTTGAAGATAAAGATCCACTTTGCCAGTGAACCTTGAAAACTTGATTTCGTCGGAACGCGGCGCGCCGCAAATGCCCTTGAGCGCGGCTGCCACCTCTTCTTGGATAGAAGAGGTATCGGCGCCTTCGGCCATGATGGCCTCGACAAGAAGGGGAAACATAGTTCCTCCCAGAAAATGGTGCCAAAAAAATACGACACGACTCTATTGTAACAAAAATCTCCCTTTTATTAAAGGGAGATTTTTACGGCGTATTTATTTTTTGGCTATAGAACCAAGCATATTTTCCAATTCCTTTACCCTATCCTCAAGTTTTTCAAACTCGTCTCTGTAAATAGTGTGAGCAATTTGGTGTTTTCTGATAATCTTAACTTCGGACTCTAAATTAGTAAATCTTTTTTGTAAAATATCTACATCTTCTTGTAAATCCAAAAACTGCTCTTTGGTAGCGGTATTTTCAAACCCATTTTTCACCATCACTGCCAAATCGTCTATAGTAATGTGTTTGTTTTTCATGGTTTCATTATATCTCCTTAAAATCCGATGTCAAAATTAGTACTCCTCTGGCATCATTGGCGGCATTCCGCCCGAAGCGCCCTTTTCATCTTTTTTGGGAAGATCTGCCACCACTGCTTCTGTCGTTAAAAGCATACTGGCGGCTGACACGGCGTTTTCCAAAGCGGTTCTTATCACCTTAGTGGGATCAACCACGCCGGCTTTTATCAAGTCCTCATACACCATGGTTTGGGCGTTAAAACCAAAGTCACCCGTTCCCTCTTTTACTTTTTGCACCACCACCGCGCCGTCAATGCCGGCGTTATTTGCAATTTGCCTGATGGGCTCTTCAAGCGCTCTTTTTAAAATGGCGATGCCGGTTTTTTCGTCGCCATCAGCAATGACACCATCTAAAGAAGTCAATGCTCGCAAAAGCGCCACTCCTCCCCCGGGCACGATTCCCTCTTCTACCGCGGCCCTTGTGGCGTGCAACGCGTCTTCTAATTTATGCTGTTTGGCTTTTTGCTCAACCTCGGTGGCGGCGCCAACTTTCAACACTCCAACGCCGCCAGCCAGTTTGGCCAATCTCTCTTGCAATTTTTCCTTGTCAAAACTTGAGGTGGCGCCTTCCAGCTCCTGCCTGATTTGAGTTATTCTTGTTTCAATGTCCGCCTTTGCTCCCTTGCCTTCCACAATGGTGGTATTTTCTTTGGCGGCAATTACCCGCCTTGCGTGGCCCAAGCTTTCCAACTCGGTGTTTTCCAGTTTCATTCCCTTTTCTTCCGAGATAACCTCTGCCCCCGTCACGCAAGCAATGTCTTCCAGCATCTCTTTTTTCCTGTCGCCAAATCCGGGGGACTTTATGGCCAGCGCCGTAAAAATGCCTCGCAGCCGATTGACAATCAATGTGGTAAGGGCGTCGCCCTCCACGTCGTCGGCGATAATGACCAATTCTTTCTTGCCGGTTTTTATTATTTTTTCCAGCACCGGCAGCATTTCCTGCAGTGAAGATATTTTTTTGTCGGTGACTAATATGTAAGGATCCTCCAATATTGCCTCCATTTTTTCCTGGCTGGAAACCATGTAAGGCGAAATGTAGCCGCGGTCAAATTGCAGGCCTTTGACAATTTCTTTTGAAAGCCCGAACGTTTTTGACTCTTCCACGGTAATGACTCCGTCTTTTCCCACCTCGCCCATCACCTCGGCAATCAAGTCCCCCATTTCTTTATCCTGGGCGGAAATAGTGGCCACTTGGGAAATTTCTTCTCTGGCGCTGATGGTTTTTGACATTTCTTTTAATGCCAAGACAATGGCATCTTTCCCTTTTATAATTCCTTTTCTTAATGCCAAGGGGTTGGCACCCGCCGCCACATTTTTTAACCCTTCTGTGGCAATGGCCTGGGTGAGCACCACGGAGGCCGTGGTTCCGTCGCCGGCCATATCGTTGGTTTTTGACGCCACTTCTTTGACAACCTCGGCGCCGATATTTTCTAAAACATTTTCCAACTCAATTTCTTTGGCAATAGAGACACCGTCATTGGTAATGGTGGGGGTTCCAAAACCAGAGCCCAGCACCACATTGCGGCCTTTTGGCCCCATGGTCACCTTCACTGCGTTGGCCACCTTATCCAGTCCCTGCTTTAAAATTTTTCTCGCGTCTTCTTTAAAAATTATTTGTTTTGCCATTTTCTTTAAGAATCTTGAATTTTGTATCTGGTATCTTGAATTGAATAGTGAATTTGGAATTTCGCACGCATTCAGTATTCCGTATTATATTCCAGCTACAAGATACTATATTCAAGATTCAATTTTTTGATTTATTCAATAATAGCGAGAATGTCTTCTTCGCGCGCAATAAGGTATTCCTTGCCGTCGAGTTTTATTTCCGTAGGACCGTACTTGGTAAACAATACCTTGTCTCCGGTTTTTACCGACACCGGAACTATTTTTCCGTCATCGGTTTTTTTGCCCTGCCCCACGGCAATTACCATGCCCTGTTCCGGTTTTTCTTTTTGGGTGGTGTCGGGCAAAAAAATCCCCGACTTGGTTTTTTCTTCTTCTTTAATGGGCGATAGCAAAATATGGTCTGAGAGCGGCTTGATGTTCATAATAATGAATGCAAAATGCAAATAGGAAACAAGTTCGTCTCCTGACATAAAATGTAAAATTGATGAATTTTACATTTTACATTGTCATTTTGATTTTTAATTTTTAAATTTTGAATTATGTGATACTCTAATCTATGAAATTTTATATCCTTTGTCAACTTTTTTTTGGATTTTTGCCAAAATTTTATTGACAATCCTTATATTTTTACTACAATAAAAATAGAGTCGGAAGCAAGCGTAGTGTTGTGTACCCCTGCGTAATATGCGCTTGCCAATGGCTTGGGGGAGGGCCAGAAACATGGCCACAAGACGGTCAACTTGGTCGTCTGCAGGCATCAACATAGGAGCCGAATATACCGATGAGGAAAGGGAATTCCTCGTGGCAGTCGACCTCTACAAGAGGTCAAAACATCGTCCATACCCGACCTGGGAAGAAATATTCAAGATCATGATCGGTCTTGGGTACTCCCTTCCGGCCGAAGAAGATCTGGGAACCGCCACGCAAAACTTTCTTCAGGCCATGAATCGACTGAAGGAAGAAATCCGGCACCCGACGTGGAAACAAGTTCTGCGCGTTGCGCAAGAGCTTGGCTGGAAAAAACCGCGCTAATCGAGCGACAGCGGCGCGCCCCATTTAAGTGGGAGTATTGCAAAGCCATAACAGGCAACGCAACGCTTCCACTTTTTCATGTTAAAATTTTAAATATTTTCCCGTGTAGCTTTTTTTATTTTTTGCGATTTCTTTTGGCGCGCCTTCGGCGACAATGTATCCGCCGCCCTCGCCACCCTCGGGCCCTAAATCTATAATGTGGTCAACGCAACCAATAAAATCAATATTATGTTCTATGGTTAAAACCGTATTTCCCTTGTCAACTAAATTTCTTAACACCACCACTAATTTTTTAATGTCTTCAAAGTGAAGTCCGGTGGTAGGCTCATCTAAAATGTAAAGGGTTTTTCCGGTGTCGCGGCGGGAAAGCTCGGTGGCCAATTTTATCCTTTGCGCCTCTCCGCCAGACAGCGACGTGGCCGCCTGGCCCAGTTCTATATATGAAAGCCCCACCTCTTTTAAGGTTTTCATTTTTTCATAGACGCTGGGAATATGTTTGAAAAATTCTGCGGCTTCCTCAACGGTCATTTGTAAAGTATCGGAAATATTTTTTTCTTTGTAGGTGATTTCCAGCGCCTCTTTACTGTAGCGTTTGCCGCGGCACTCCTCGCACTCCACGTAAATATCAGGTAAAAAATACATTTCCACTTTTTTGGTTCCCTGGCCTTCACACGCTTCGCACCTGCCGCCCTTCACATTAAAACTGAATCGTCCGGCCGAGTAGCCGCGGATTTTGGCCTCGCGGGTTTCTGTGAAAATATCCCTGATAAAAGAAAACGCGCCCGTGTAGGTGGCCGGGTTTGACCTGGGAGTCCTGCCAATGGGCGACTGATCAACGAGCACCACTTTGTTGATGTGTTCGGTTCCCAAAATTTTGTCGTGCTGGCCGGGCTCCTCTTTGGCCCGGTAAAATTGCCGGAGCAGCGCGCGGGCCAAAATGTCATTCATCAGCGACGACTTGCCGGAACCCGAAACTCCCGTTACGCAGATAAAACGGCCCAGGGGAAATGTTACGTCAATGTTTTTTAAATTGTGCTCCCTGGCGCCCTTTACCACTAAATACTTCTGACCTTGAGATTTGGACGAGGTCAGACCTCGTCCGATTTTTTTGCGTCCTGATAAATAGTCCCCGGTCAGCGTGCGCGACACTAACATTTTTTTTGGCGTGCCTTCAAACATTACCTTGCCTCCGTGCTTTCCGGCCCCGGGGCCTATGTTCACAATCCAATCGGCAGCCATCATGGTTTGCGGATCGTGTTCAACCACAATCACCGTGTTTCCCAAATCACGGAGTTTAAGCAACGTTTCAATGAGCCGGTGCTGATCTCTGGCATGCAAGCCGATAGACGGTTCGTCTAAAATATACAATACGCCGGAAAGTTTTGAACCGATTTGCGTTGCCAGTCGTATCCGCTGTTCTTCTCCGCCAGCCAGCGTAACGGCTTTTCTGTCTAAATTCAAATACCCCAAACCCACATCAATTAAAAACTGAAGACGGTCAACAATTTCTTTGGTAATGGGACTGCTAATTTTTAGGTCGTTTGCGCTAAGATTTTTTTGCAGTCGCGCAAAAAAATCCTGCAACCTGTCAACTGGCATTTGGACAAACTGGTCAATTGATTTATCTTGCACCGTCACCGCCAAAACTTCTGGTTTTAACCGTTTGCCCTGACACTTGGGACACTGTTTTACCACCATGTACTGGTCAATCTCTTGGCGCGTCCAATCGGAATCGGTTTCATGGTATCTTCTTTCTAAATTTTCAATCACGCCTTCAAAGTTAGAACCATCACCGTATAAAATAATATCCACCGCTTTCTGGGACAAATCTTTTACCGGAGCATCCAGGGAAAAATGATGTTTCCGGGCAATCTCTGAAAGTTTCCAATGGTAGTACCCCTGCCTGCCCACTTTATGGCTGGCAACGCTCCACGCCCGAATAGCGCCCTCGGCGATGGTTAAATTTTTATTGGGAATTACCAGCTCCGGCGAAATTTCCAGTTTTTCGCCAAGCCCCGTGCACTCAACGCACGCGCCATAGGGATTATTAAAAGAAAATGTTCGCGGCTCAAGCTCCGGAAGAGAAATACCGCAATCCTCACAGGCAAAATGCTCGGAAAAAACCAAATCTTCGTTTTCTTTTTTATTTTTAATATTTGATATTCTATTTATTACTACGATGCCTTTTCCTAATTTCAACGCCGTTTCCAGCGAATCGGCCAATCGTGATCTTTCTAAATCATCGTCCAGCGCCAAGCGGTCCACCACCGCCTCAATGGTGTGTTTTTTATTCTTATCCATGCCCTTTTGGAGGGCATCTTCTATAAGGCGCGCGTTATTGTCAATTCTTACCCTCACAAAACCCGCTCGCTGTATTTCTTGCAGTACCGCTTCATGCTCTCCTTTCTTTTGCCGTATGACCGGCCCCAGCACTATAATTTGTGAATTTTTGGGGAGGCGCAACACTTGTTCAACAATCTGGTCAACCGTTTGCTTTGAAATTAATTTTTTGCAATTTGGGCAGTGGGGCTTGCCAATCCTGGCAAACAAAAGCCGCAGGTAATCATAAATCTCGGTAATGGTTCCCACGGTAGACCGCGGATTGTGCACCGACTTTCGCTGGTCAATGGAAATGGCCGGGCTTATGCCCTCTATTTTATCAACATCAGGCTTATCCATAATGCCCAAAAATTGCCTGGCGTAAGCCGACAGGCTTTCCACATATCTTCTCTGGCCCTCAGCGTACAGCGTATCAAAAGCCAGCGATGATTTTCCCGAACCCGAAAGCCCGGTAATCACCACCAATTTATTTTTGGGAATATCCAAATCAATATTTTTCAGGTTGTGCACTCTTGCCCCCCGTATTTTTATCACATCCTGTTTCATGGTGGTTGATTATACATTTTTTTTGCAGGACTTTCAAATGTTCGCATAAAAAAAGAGGTTGGAGTCCCCCCTTTTATTTCATGAATCTATAGACATCACATCCGTTAAATGGACTCCAAGAACCTGCTAATTTACCAATCTTGGCTGCCTTTCAACAAAAAATTCGCGAGCCGTACCTACGGGTACGGCTCACAAATTTTTTGTCCCCAAAACAGCCAATATTGTCAAATTTTCTAGGCCTTAAGTCCATTTAAAGGATGTGGTGTCTATACCTTATTTTATCTTTTGTATTTCTTGACAGAAACAAGCTCAAAAGTATCGTGGTCTTTTTCAAATTTAATGCGGTGTAAGTCAAAAAACCCATCTTGACCTAATAATAACCCCACCGACGGACTATCAACAAAACACACTGGCATTTCTATTTCTTCAAAAAAACCTTCTATCTTAACCTTTACTCTTTCAACACGATATCCATTTATATTACCACTAATGCCCGTAAAGTTTGCGGGCTTTGCGTTTGACAAGTCTATACCTAACACTTCCGCTATTTCCAAATTCAGCAAAGAAACATCCGCGCCAGAGTCCAAAAGCGCATCGAACTTTTTACTGTCATCGGAACCAAAAATCTCCACTGAAACCATGGGTCTTTTAATGGCTTTAGAGCGCCCCTGTATGTAGAAAGAAGTGTAATGGTATTTCATACATCTTACAAGCTCTGAATTACGAAACTCCCGTTTTAAAAGATTTTTCGGGTCTTTTCCTCAATTTTTGGCCATAAATTCGCTATAATTATTTTACGTAGCTTGCTACGTAAAATAATTCTATCAAATTTCTATCTCAAAAATTGAGAAAAATACCGCGAAAGAGTTTCGTAATTCAGAGCTTACAAGGTTTGCGGCATATAGAAAGAATTAGTAGGTAGCAATTTTAAAAACACAACATCCCTTCTTTTGCTTTGCGATAAAACTTCTGTTAGTTTGTTTCCTACCCCTAATACCTTTTTGTGGTCTTTTGAAAGAGCCACCCATTTGTTGGGGTATTTTTTGGAGAGTTTTATTAAATTGTAATTTCTTTTGGCGATTTTCATAAGTTTAATACTCGCATGGTAACAAATCTATTAAAAATATTCAACTGCCCACCTGCAAAACACATACGCCAAAACGCCCGCGGGCGTTTTGGCGTATGGCTAAAAAATTAGTACGAGATTTTCTTATTCAGTATATCCAAAAGCACTTTGGCTTCTTGGCTAGCGGTTTGAGTATCGGGAGCTTGGGTGAATTTTTGCCACTGGCCGAGCACCTGCTGGTCATTTAAATTCCTTACCATGGTTTCCAGGGCCAGCCGCGTGTCAAGATCAACCTCTTTATCGGACATCAGCACCTTTTCAATAAACAAATTGGTAAACGAAAGGATTTTCAGGTTAACCTGTTGGGTCTGGCTGACACGGCTTATGGCATAAACATTGTTGAACAGCAAAAAAGTCAATCCCGCGTTTCCCAGCAGTGAAAGGCACAGCAAAAAAACTAATATAAATTTTTTATCTAACATGCTCATCGGTGAAATATTAGGTACGTAACGACGACCTTTTTTAATAGACCCTGTCCCTAAATAACTTTTCTACTGCAAATCGCGCATTTAAGCTATACATGTGCTATAATTTTCAGGCGGGCCTATGGGCAGGCCTGAAAATTCTATCACATTTCTATCCTCAAATCTGCAATTTTCGCTGCGAAAGTTATTTAGGGACAGGTCTAATGATTCTAAAAATTACCAGGCCAAGAATAATGCCCGAAAGCAATACAATAACCCCAAACTTCCAATCCAGCCACTCCGGCAGCCAGGTTTGTTTTCTTAACTCAATATCTATGAAAACTCCCGCGCCGCCCCTCAAGATGATAAACACATCGCCTTTGTAGGTTTGGTAATTTGCGGCTTTGGTTTCTAAATAATACGTCCCCTCGGGGGTCAGGAAAGAGTACTTGCCCGTGTCATCGGTGAATACCGGATTTCTCTGCAAGAATTTTTCGGCGGGCCAAAGCTCGTAGCGGTCCGTGGCAGGATTTAACCAATACAAAGAAACGATTGCGCCATGGATTCTTACCTTGCCTTCGGATGTTTGGCTATACACATACCCTTCTGGATCCACCACCGCAACCATTTTAATTTGCTTGGGAACAATACTTTGGTCTTGATAATCCATCACCGTAATGATTTCGTAGCTGCCTTCCACGGGCGGGGTAATAATTTTCGCGGTGTAAAAACCATCGGCAGACAGCTCATACTCAAACTTTTGTAAGAGCAACTGAATGGGGGATTCTTCGCTCTCGTTTGCAAAATCGTTGGCGGCGGCGTTTGCCACCGGAAGCAATGCAGACACAAAAGGATTAGGAACTTCGCCCTGGCTGATACGGTATTTTTGCCGGGAGGCCGGCAATGTCATGGCGGCAGTTTTACTGCTCAGCACCAAAAATCCGGTAATACTTTTGACAGGTTTTTGCGGTTTTATTAATAGCTCCAGAGGTTTGCTCACCACCATGTTGATTTTTTGGGTTGCATTGCCCTTGTCGTCAAAAGTGAGGTTGGTATTGATATCAATGAGGCCATTGCCGGTTTTGGCAAACACCACATCGGTGGGAGCTTCGCCCTTGGCATCGGGAACTCCGGCAATGTCAGTAACAATATTGTCTTTTTGCATCGAGAGGGTCTTTAAATCTAAATCGGGGTTTTTCAAGGTCAATTGGGTGAATCCGGGCAGGGTCAGTTCAACCGCGCTAAGTTTTGGCAAGTCGCTCATTTTATCCACGCCAACTTGCCTCAAAAAGGTGTCAAATTGGAGGAATTTACCGGAAAAGAACGATATATCTGAAGGCGCGGGGGCTACATCAAAAGCGCCAATCGGCTTTTGGACGATTAAATTTTTACCGCTAAATGCCACCGGTGTTAAAGCGGGTAGCGAGGGCTTTACTATTTCCGGCGTCACCTGGTTTTTTGGAGGACTGATAATGTTAGTAGTTACCTTTTGTATTTGATCGCTGATGGTGTTTACATGGTTGACAATTTGGGTAACGATCGGGACCGGCGCAGGAGCGGGAACAGGCGAAGGAGTAGAAATCGGAGCGACTTGTGAAAGCAGGCCGCCGCCGCCGCCGCCGCCTCCTCCGGAACTTGCTGTAGGCACAACCCAAATTAAGGTAAATTCGTCGCTGGCGGAATTTCCCGCGTTGTCGGTGACAGTCATGCTAATAACATACGTGCCATTGGTATCAACTGAAATGGTGGTATCCGACAAAACTGCGCTTCCAAAAGTAACGGTTCCGGGGCCCGACACTTTTGACCATAAGTACGAATTAATGCCGCTTAGCGCGTCGGAATCAACAGAAGTTTGAATAAATTGGGCAGCTATGGTTTGGTCGGCGCCAGCGTTTACCAAAGGAGCAACCGTATCCCAAAGCAATGTGAATTCGTCGCTGGAAGAATTTCCCAAACTGTCGGTGACGGTCAGGCGGATTACAAAGGTTCCGTCGGTGTCGCTGGAAACGGTGGTGTCTTCGGCGGTGGCGGTGCCAAAGGTGATACTGCCGGTGCCCGATTGCTTGGCCCACTGGTAGGTGGCGATGCCCGAGGAATCAGAAACAGTGGCGTTCTGGGTAAACTCGGCGTTTTTGGTTTGGTCGGAACCGGCGTTGACCGTAGGCCCGGCAGTGTCCCATATCAAAGTGAATTCATCGTAGTTTGAGTTGCCGGCGTTGTCGGTGACGGTCAGCCGTATCACAAAGGTGCCATCGGTGTCGCTTGAGACAGTGGTGTCTTCGGTGGTGGCGGTGCCAAAGGTGATACTGCCTGTTCCCGATTGCTTGGCCCAAAGGTAAGAGGCCACGCCGCTTGTGGCGTCGGAGGCGGTGGCGTTTTGGGTGAACTCGGCGTTTTTGGTTTGGTCGGACGAGGCATCAACCGTAGGATTGGTTTTGTCAATTTTTACGGCGCGAGAAACAGTAACCTGGACATTGCCAACGTTGTCGGTGGAGGCGTATCTGAAGTAAGAAGCGCCTTCGGTGGTTATCGTTACCGCAGTGGTATACGAAGTTCCTGTGGCAGGGTCGCAGGTGTTGTCAGAGTCGGCGCAGTATTTGGTGGAAGCGACTCCGCTTGCGGCGTCGGCCGGGGTTAAGGTGATGGTTTGGTTGGCGTTGACCCAAGTATCATGGTTGACAAAGTCGTCGGAGGTGGTGGGTTTTGTTTTGTCTATTTTTACGGTTTTAGAAACCGTCGTCTGCGCATTTCCGGCGTTGTCGGTGGAGGCGTATCTGAAGTAACTGGCGCCTTCGGTAGAAATGGTGACGGCGGTGGTGTAGGTGGCGCCCGAAGTTGCCACGCAAGTGTTATCCGAGTCCGTGCAGTATTTGGTGGAGGCCACTCCCGAGGTGGCGTCGGCTGGCGTTAGAGTAATAGTTTGGTTTACGGCAACCCAGGTGTTGTGGTTGGCAAAGTCGTCGGAGGTGGTGGGATTGGTCACATCGGTATCAAAGGTGGAAGAACGGGGGTTTGAAGCAGATGGAAAAGAGCGGCTGTCTATGACATTGCCGTAGTACGCATGGGAACCGTCCCCATCACCGGCTTGGACGGCGTAGTTGCAGGATGGGTCAGATGCGGCGCCCGATGAGTGACACCACTCGCCTCCTCCCCCGCAGGCGGTTCCGGTAAAATCATTGGCCTTGCATACATAAAGCGTAATGTTATCAGAAGTATCGGCGTCGGACGCGGTGGTGGTAAACGAAACGTTGTCTCCCGCTTTTATGTACCCAGAAG
>Ga0209542_10009995_pt1 | contig 17258 bp, 11 predicted proteins | sample RifCSPhighO2_01_FD_184028 | JGI IMG/M metagenome (GOLD analysis project Ga0209542, IMG submission 184028) | Soil microbial communities from Rifle, Colorado - Rifle CSP2_plank highO2_0.1 (SPAdes) (version 2) | ecosystem: Environmental > Terrestrial > Deep subsurface > Rock core/Sediment ...
GCAGCGTATTCCACCACTCCACCGAGAAGTGGATGACGGGAATGTTGACCACGCCCACCAGTGCCAGGATCGCGGAGGCGCGCGCCGCGCGCCGCGGATCGTCAATGCTGGCTTCCAGTGCCATGTAGCCTATGTACAGGAAAAACAGGATAAGTTCCGAGGTCAGGCGCGCGTCCCAGGCCCACCACGCACCCCACATCGGCTTGCCCCACAGCGAGCCCGTCACCAGCGCGAGGAAGGTGAACGAGGCGCCGACGGGCGCGCAGTTGCCGGCGAACATCTCGAAGAGTTTGACGTTCCAGACCAGCGCGATGGCGCCGGCGCCGGCCATGCACACGTAGATGAACATGGACATCCACGCGGCCGGCACGTGGATGAACATGATGCGGTAGCTTTCGCCTTGCTGATAATCGGCGGGGGCCACGAACAGGCCGAGATAGAGGCCGGCGACCAGCAGCAGGGCGGTCAGTGCCGCCATCCACGGAGTCAGTTGTCCTGCCAGGGTGTAGAAGAATTTGGGTGAGGCGTACTTATGCGTGTATTGCATGGTTCAGTCCAGGGAAACGCGCAATGCCGCGGCGGCGGCCCAGGGCGCCAACGTCACGGCCAACGCGAGAAAGGCGGCCAGCAAGGAAAAATGCGCTTCGACGTCAATACCGGCGATCACGCCCGCGACAGCACCGGCGCCGAATATCAGCACCGGAGTATACAACGGCAGCACCAGCAGCGAAACCAGCACGCCGCCGCCGCGCAGGCCGAGCGTCAGCGCTGCGCCGACAGCGCCGAGCAGGCTCAGCACCGGCGTGCCGAGCAGCAGCGAGAGGACAAGCGTGCCCATGGCCGATTCCGGCAGGTTCATCTGCACCGCGAGCAGCGGCGAGATCAGCACCAGCGGCAGGCCGGTCAGCATCCAGTGGGCGGCGACCTTGGTTAAAACCAGCACGGTGAGCGGGTGGGGTGACAACGCCATCTGTTCGAGCGTGCCGTCGGCGTGATCGTTGGCGAACAGCCGGTTGAGCGAGAGCATGGTGGCGAGCAGCGCCGCCACCCAGATGACGCCCGGTGCGATGGTTCGCAGGACCGCGGGCTCGGGACCGAGGCCGAGCGGAAACAGACTCACGACGATAATGAAAAAGACCAGCGGCGTGAGCACGTCGGTGCTGCGGCGCAGCGCGACGGTCAGGTCGCGCCGCAGGAGACAGCCGATGGCTTTCAGGAAACCGGGCACGTCAGTCGAGTTGCAGCTGCAGCATGGTTTTTGTTTCGACGCCGATTTCCTGGTGCGATGTCATGATGATCAACCCATCCCGGGCGAGATGCTCCATCAGGATTTCCGTCATCAGGACCACCGAGTTCACGTCAAGCGCGCTCAAGGGTTCGTCCAGAATCCACAATGATTTCCGCAGGATCGCGAGCCGCGCGAGCGCGAGGCGGCGCTTCTGACCCTGCGACAGAACCTTGGAAGGGAAGTGCCGGTACGGCGCGAGCCCAAGGCGCTCCAGTGTCTCCTGGATACGCGTCGTATCGGCGGCGGTGCCGAGGCAGGCGGCGGCGCGCAGATTTTCCTCCGCCGTCAGTTCGCCCTGGATGCCGTTACTGTGACCGACGTAGGCGAGCTGGCTGCGATAATCGTCGCCCAACTCCTGAATGGTCGAGCCGTTCCAGCGCACCTCGCCCGTGGCGGCGTGCGTCAATCCACAGAGCGTGCGCAGCAGTGTGGTCTTGCCGCTGCCGTTGACGCCGGTGACGTGCATCAGCTCACCCGGCTTGAGACGGAAGGAAAGATGGCTGAACAGCGGCCGATCGCCGCGCACGCATTCAAGATCCACCGCTTCCAGCAAACCGGCCTCCCGCAGAAAAGTTAACGCCCTCTCCCTCGGAGCGGAGGAACGTGCCCCACCCTCAAGTCTGGTGCCCCGAACACGAATCGAACGTGCGACCTGCCGCTTAGGAGGCGGCTGCTCTATCCACTGAGCTACCGGGGCGTGTCGCTATTCTAGCAGGGCGGCCAGCGGGATTCGCCGCCGCAGCGCGCATCCCGACCAGGAATGGCCGTTCGAGTGGAGCAAGGTGCGTCCCGCCAGGGTATGAGCGACACGCTCGGGAGGCGCACTGCCTTTGCATAAAAAATGGCCGGTATTTCCGGCCATTCGCGGGATTGGTGGAGCGGAAGGGGATCGAACCCTCGACCTCTGCATTGCGAACGCAGCGCTCTCCCAGCTGAGCTACCGCCCCGAAGCCGGTAATTCTATACAATTCTTCCCCAAGGAAGAAGTGACAACGAGGCTAGGACGTTCATGCGTGATAAGGAGCTAAGAACCGCACTCCCCCTTCTGGCTGGATTAGTCGGAATCGCGGTTTTTTTCCAGGATGAGTGGCTGGGTGCGCGTGGGTACATTTTTGCGTCAAGCATAGACAATCAGGACATCATCCTGCCGCTTCATCTGTATTTCCTGGAGTCAATTCAGCAGGGTCGTCTTTCTTGCCTTTTACCCTACATCTGGTCGGGGACACGGTTAATAGGTGATCCCAACTTTCAGCTTAGCCCATTACATGTTCTCGCGGCTCTCATGCTGAACAGCGATCGATATCTGGAGTTCCTGAGTGTTTGGGCATTCTTGGTCGTCTGTGGGAGTTTTTTGGGCGTTTACCGCTTATTGCGCGTTCTCCTCCCCGAGCGATCCCCTTGGCTAGCAACGGCTGGGGGGTTGCTATACGTATTATCAACCGGTTTCTTTACAGCCAGAAATTCCACGAGTACGGAATTCGCATTCCTTGCGATTCCCTGGATCTGGTATCTCCTCTACGGCAATCGGTCGGAGCTCGCCGTCCGAAATACGGCATGTATTGCCGCGATTCTGTGGTTCCAGTTTTCATACGGACAATTGCAGTTTTCAATTTACACCGCGTGGTTGGTGTTGTTGTTCGGTTTATTTGTTCCCGGCAAGGAGCACCGACGTCACAATCTGCTTATGCTTCTCATCGCGGGCGGATGCGCTGTCATCCTGGCTTCGTATTACTTAATACCCGTCATCGATAATCTGATAACACATGGGGGGACCGAGGGCGATCGATTTGTCGGGTTGCAACCGCTCACAGAACAGATTGTCCGGCCGATTTATTTGTTACGGCTTCTCTTCCCAGGCTTGTTCGGGTGGCAGTACCCGGAGTCGGGTGCGCTGGCGGGTGTGGCGAAGGCGGTGGGTATCGTGCAGCACGAGACGATTCCATGGTGGCCGGTCTGGAAGGACGGATGGTCAAATTGGGAATCGTTTAGTGCATACCAGGGATCCGTGGTGACAGTCATCGCTCTGTTTGGTGTCATTTTCCTGAAAGGAGAGTGGTTTTGGCGCGCTGGCTACGCAGCACTGATTCTTGCTGTGACAACATATGGAGGTGCCCTGCTGCTCTACTTTGTCCATCTGGGTACGGGTGTACCGTACGGCAGGATTACCGTATTGCTCGGGTTATTTTCGGTCGTGCTCATTGCCAAGACGTTGTTTCGGGTTCTCGAAACGCGACGTATGCAAATCACGTTCGCGGCCTATTTGTCCATCATCGCGGCAGCGACGCTCGTCTTGAGTTGGACCGGTTTGCCGGAGTGGCTGGTGCAGCAAGCATTCGAACAGGCATCGATCGAGATGGGTGGTTTCTATGCACAACATGCTGGATTGTTTAAGACAGCCATCCAGAATCATGGCATCTTCATTTTTAGTGCGGCAGTTGTGGCTATCTGTTGCGTGATGTTGATGAACATTCTGGATCGCAAAGAGCATGTCCGTACGGCAAAAGTTGTGCTGGTGGCGGGACTGACCTGCATAGCACTTGTGGATGCCGTTTTGTTTTATGATGGCGGAAGATCATTGAACGGACAGGGCACGAATGCACGCAGGCTGGCATTCGCACCACATGCGGCGGAAGTCGCGTTGGCAAAAGACGGCGCGGATTTTAGTCGTTACCGCTTGCATCTGGACATGCCTTTTGCGGCCCACAGAACCGCCGCCTACAAGATGACGACGGGTGCAGAAGTATCGTCCACCGGTTTGTCGCCGCGATGGATACCGGATAGGCCGGTTCTGGCGCATATTGCCATTACCGGTGGGTATTCGAGTGTAATCCCGGATGGCGCCACGTACACAGAGATCCTCAACTGGCGCTTGGGCGTTGGGGATCTCCGCGCCCAAGGCGACTACAGTGTGTTGCATCCCGCATTGTTCGATGTGTTGGCGATTCGATATGTGCTTCGGCAGAAAGCGGAGTCTGCGCGAAATCTCGAATGGCGGCCCGCCGTCCTGGGGCCGCTGGAAAAGGAATTTCAGAAACACGCAAAGCTATTGTATGAGGACGATGCTTACCGGTTGTACAAGTATGAGAACGCTCCCGGCATCTTCTATTTCCCGCGGCGCATTATTTACACGGATTCGCCGGTGCGTAGCGCGATGGATCGTCCGGCAGATCGATGGCAGACCACAGGTTTTCTGCCTCGGGACAAGTGGCTGCCAAAAGGGGGGAGGAGATCCGGAAAAGTGGACATCGAGGAAAACCAGGTGCAGGGGCAGGTCGTAAGGGCGCAGCCAGAGGGCGAGGGATGGACGGTATCTCTGTATTCGAAGAACGCGGGCTATTTGTTTGCGGGTTTGCGCCACGATCCTTGGTGGAAGGTCCGCGTTGATGGCAAGCCCGTGTTGCCGACTCAGGCAAACGGCGTTTTTATGGCAATTCCGATTCCAGCAGGCGATCATACCGTGGCTTTCAGGCTTGAGCCCACAAGTATGTGGATAGGAATGGCCGTAACACTGATTGGGTTCTGTTCCGCTCTGCTATTCTTACTGGGCAACTACATGTCCCGATACATTTAAGCGTGTATCAATAGACATTCGCCAATAGGATGGCGGGTAGGGACGTGACGTGGTTTATTTTATTAACAAAAAGATGATATGCAGATAACACATACTGTTTCGTCGTTGCCGTTCAAGATTGACAGAAAGCGCTGGTGGATCAGTATCCTTTTTTTCATTCTCTTTGTTCTGGCGGGTCAAATCGCCTCTCTTAGCTCACCGAGTTATATCTGGGACGACTTGGTTTGGTATTGGACCTACCATATTGATGGCGGCGGGGCGCTGTTTGATCTTTTAACCCAGGTCGGCCATCCGGCTTTCTGGCCATTTATCGATTTCGCCTATCGGGTATTTGGAGAGCATGCCACCCTCCCGACGACGGTCATCGCGCTCACGTTTCATGCTGCGAATTCTATTCTCGTATTTAATTTGATGCGTTACCTCAGCGCCGGACGCGTTGCCGCTTTCCTCGCGTTTGTGCTTTACCTGATCTCGCCTTACTACTTCAACCGCGGCACAGTGAGCCATTATTTTTATGACATATTCATGTTCTTTTTTCTGTTCTCCGTATACCTCGGCGCACCCAGCCAGAAGAGCAGATTCAAACGGTTGATCGCCGCACCGGTTTTCATAGTTTTGTACTTCGGATTGCCAACTTTGGTGATGCTGGAGCCGCTCAGGCTGGCGATGCATTGGGAGCTGTGCAAGCATGATTGGAAAAAAACCATAGGCTCGATAGCATTTTACTGGTTCGTTGCCATGGTTTGCGCGGCAACCGCGTTTGTTGTGTTCAAACCAACCGGCTACTACGAAGGCTATAATGATCTGAAATTTAATATTGGACATCTCTTCAGTGGCGTAATTGATTACCTGCTTTATATCCCCAAGGCGCTGCTTTTTCATGCCAATAATGTTCTGGCGGTTTTAAAACAACCGCTCGATTGGCCATTTTTGCTTGTACTCGCAACCGTCGCGTTTTTTGCTATTCACGCGATGCCTGTACCTGAGAAAAAGGCGCCGAAAAGGAATGCGACATTCTTGCTGCTAGTGGGGACGGCGTTGCTTTTTTTTGGTTCAGTCCCCTATGTGCTCGCGGGACGCTCGCCATCCCCGGAGGATTTCAACAGTCGGTTATTTTTCGTTTCCGGTCTGGGGCTCACGATAGTTATGTCAATTGCCTTGGCAAGAATTCATTCCGCGCGCAATCGCATTCTACTGATGTCGGTGTTGGTTGGTTTTTTTCTTGTATCCGGTTTTCAACAAGCGAAGGCATACATGTACGATCATGTAGTAAGGCAGTCGGTCCTGGTTGGCTTGCGATCTGGAGAGACCGATACAGGACCGTTCGGTATGTCAGATCAGGATATATTTGTGGTATTGGTTAGTGACCCGCCGTTGTGGGAGTTGTTTACCCAGAGACGCATGATGACGCACATGGAACTCTCCGTTCCGATGAATATCAAGACATACGCTGGGCGTGGTAAGAGGTTTGTTTATTACTACGATGCCAGAGATTTCTCACCACCGGATTATTTCATTCCACCGCGTGAATGTTCCCTGGCGGCGCACGATCGCTATCTCTGTCCCGACAGTTATGTTATCGCGACGTATCAATTGGATAAGGATAAATCATTGACACACTTCAGTTTCCTGGAGTTGCTCTATGAGAGTTTCTTGGCAGACAAACCAACGCCGATAGGCCACTTGGAATTTACAACGAAACCCAGGCCTATGGACACGGATGCGATGGCGGTCCGCTGGTATCGGAAATCGGCGGAAGAAGGGATATCGGGGGCACAGAACTCCCTGGGCTTGATGTATCTCGAAGGATTTACCAGCGTTCCACAGGACGATAGGCGGGCGTTCGAGTGGTTTCGCAAATCAGCGGCTCAGGGGATACTTGACGCCCGTCTCAATCTCGGCGTGATGTATCTGGAAGGACGAGGTGTCGAAAAGAACGAAGAAATAGCTGCTCAGCTTATATATTCTGCCGCACAGGACGGATACGCGAGGGCAGAGTACAACCTGGGCGTGTTGTATGAACAAGGACGTGGAGTTCCCAGGAATGAGGCCGAGGCGTTCAGTTGGTATCTGAAAGCCGCCGAACAGGGTAATGTGTTTGCACAGTCACGTGTGGGGCTGATGTATGCCCGTGGCATGGGAACGTCGCGGAGCGATGTAACAGCAGCGCAATGGCTGCGTAAGGCCGCGGAGAAAGGTGACAAAGTCGCCCAATACACGTTGGGCGTTATGTTTGTCGAAGGCCGAGGTGTGTCAAAGGACCTCAAGGCAGCAACGGCATTATTTAGCAAGTCAGCTGACCAGGGTTACTCGCGAGCACAATTCAGCCTTGGTTACATGTATGAGCACGATAAGGGCGCCTCAAAGAACAGCCGGGAATCCTACTTTTGGTATCATCTGGTATCGCTGTACGGTGATACGCAGGAGGAGCGAAGAGCCGCGCAGCGAAGAAGTGAGATGGTTGGAAATTCATTGACGGCGACCGAGAGAAAAATTCTGGACGAAGGGATAAAAAAATGGCGTCCGGTAAAACCCAAGAAACCTCCGCTGTGGCATTAACAGGCGCATGACAGTCAGCTACCAGTCCGAACGATTTGACGCGGCAGATGAACCATACTGAAAATTTTCGTGACAAGTACATAAAATCCGGTTGGATTGGACGCCTGCTGGTCGATCGCTTTTATGGTGCTGTCAATGAATTGGTGCAGGAATGCGCATCTGAGTTGGGAGAGGTTCTCGAGATAGGCGTAGGCGAGGGCTTTTCAACCCAGCGGATAAGGAAAATGTTGCCAATGGGCATACAGTTCGAAGCATCTGAGTTTCACGCCGATCTTGTTTGGCTAGCTCAACAACGCAATCCGGACATTCGCGTGAACCGGGAATCCATCTACGCATTAAATCGCCAGCCGTCCTCCTTTGATCTTATTCTCTGTCTGGAAGTCCTTGAGCATCTGGAGAACCCTCAGGCTGGATTGGCAGAATTGGCGCGGGTGGGTCGGAAGTATGCTATCGTTTCAGTGCCCCGTGAACCGGTATGGCGCATGCTTAACGTGATGCGTGGCAAATATATCAGGACCCTCGGAAATACCCCGGGCCATAATCAGCATTGGAGCACCAAGGCGTTTCGAGACTTTGTTGCTCCTTCGTTTGACGTATTGGAAGCACGGATGCCGCTGCCATGGACAATTTTGCTGTTGCGAAAAAGGGCATGATCGGGGCAGTCTGCCATTGGAGAGATGACCGCCTTGTTTCCGGCGAATTTGCCGTGCTAATTCCTTCACTTTTTACCTATATTTCGTGCCTTTGAAAATCTGCTTCGACGGCATTAAGCGTGAGCCACTGGGCATTTTCTTTTATTACCAGTTCAGTCTCCATCGAGATACAGAAATCTTTTTCTCCATCACTATCGAGACGGAAGACTGCGCATCAATCAGGAAATTGTGGAGCAATTCCTCGCTGTCAGTTATCATACCTGGCTGGATCGGAAGCTTCGCCGAAGGCGACTCAACAACTTTGTTATTTCCGCTGTGGCGAAAGTTCATTTTCGTTCCCAACATATTACATTGATCCTGCGCTTCTTCGGATCGCGTCAATCCAAATCTAAAAACTCTCACGGGATATCTGAATGATCGTGCGCCTCCAATCAGGCATTAATCGTGAATCTGTTCTCCCCGCGTTAGCGATTCTCATTCTGGCGGCAGCGAGCTGTGTGCGGGTCTGGACAATAAGCGGCACAATGTGGGACGACAATGCCTGGCTGATGTCAGCTTACGCCACCCATGATTTGCAGGGATTTCTCAACACCGGCTTTTTCGAGATGCGTCGCGTGCCGTTGGGGATTGTCTTATACCCGTTGTTCTGGCTATACAAGAATACGAACTTGTATTACGTTGTTTGGCATAGCCTGAACATGGTGACGCAAATCGGCGCACCATTGATCCTTTACGCAACCTGTCTGCGGTTGTTTGGCAACCAAAGGCTGCTCGCTTTTCTCATCGCGGCGACATTGGCCGTAATTTCTCTCGATCAAACACTTCCCTACGCGTCTGCCGTCAATTACCGGATCGGGCTGCTTCTTGGAATTATATCGTTTTATTTCACTGTACGTTCCTTGCAGAGTGCGCGTCCGTGGATATCGCTTGTTGTCAGCCTGATTACGGCTTTTGCCGGCTACACCGTTTTTATCGAAGCGGTGATGATGCTGGAGCCCGGGCGATTTGCAGTGATCATGTATCTATTGCATCGACAAACTGGAATGAAGGGTATGACGCTGACAAAGACTGCGCTTCTCCGATGGCTTCCGTTTATTGCCGCCTGTGTGCCCTTTGCGATATACAAACTTGTCTATAAGCCGTTTGGCTTTTATGGTGGTATATATCGCCCCAATCTTTTGTTTTGGCTAAATTGGCAGGAAAACATCAATCTCGCGGCGTTCTTACTGCTGTTTCAATGGGTGATATTTCTTGGGTATCTGTCGAAGGTCAGCGCATGGTCGGTCACGCTTGGCATTGTCTGCGTGGCAGTGCTGATACCGTTGCTCAGGCTCCTGATAAGCAGGAGCACCCGAATGACGAAGATTCGAGTAGGTCGGATGAAATCTCCGCGGCCGGATGACCCTCGGCAGATGGCCAGACACGCGTTGTATATCGGGCTGATCCTGATGGTTCCTTCATTCTTGTTGTTTCAGTTTGTTGGCAGACCGGTCACATGGGGGATATATAGCAGCCACGGTACGATCGGACAGTTCGGTTATGCCATTGTTCTTGGGGCCCTGCTATTCTGGCTTTTGCAAAAAGTGGCGAACAAGGGAGAATTACAGATAATTATGTATTGCAGTGGAATTGCTGTTTTTTTCGCCGCTGGCATTTTTTTCAATAACCTAAATCTGGATCTCTATCGCACTTCTCACAGGCAGCAGAACGAATTCTGGAAGGCGTTTGTTCAAAGATTTCCGAATTTGCCCACGCAGGCGACGTTCCTGTTCGATATCAAGAATGACTCTCTATATCATCCCCAGTATTACTATGATCACGAGTTTCCACTGAACCTGCTGTATATGGAGAACAGAAAACCAGAAGAGTTCCGGCGTTACCGGGTTTGCACCTCGTACGAACTGTATCGGCTAATTGGCACCAAGGCGTCACGATTAAAAGATGCGCATATGGCGAGAAGAACACTATGGGGCGTGGATCAATTCGAGCCAGCTGGTTTCATCGCAGTTTATTATGACCAATCGGGTTTGTTGGTCAATAAAGAAATTATACAGAGATTTCCTGGTACACCGTATCGCGAACTGCTTGACAAGCCATTTCCCGAACTGCCGCACGGGTATCGCCGATACCCGCTGAGACATGAAGCCCTGAAACAAAATTGAGCCTGAAAGGTGTCTCCAGTACTATTCGCGGCGGCTGTAAAGCAACATCGTAATCTGCTCGGAAACCAGCCCAATAAGGAAAATCAGCACCGAGACACTTAACAACAGGGCGCTCATGTTGGTAAAGCGATTCTGGGTCACGAAGGTATACGCGTAATAACCCAGTCCGGTTAAAAAGAAGAGCAGGCTGAAAGGCAGAAACATCTTCAGCGGCGAGTAGAGCGTTCCGATCTTGAAAATAATCAGGAAGAACCTCACGCCGTCGCGAAGTGGGTTTATGTGGCTCTTGCCCATTCTTTTTTTTGCGGTAATAGGCGCATACCCGACGGCATAGCCCGCACGAAAGAACGACATCGTAATCGTGGTGGGATAGGAAAAACCGTTAGGCAGCAGATGCAAAAACTCGCAAAACTTGTCGGCACGAACGACACGAAAGCCGCTCGTTAGATCGGCGATATTTCGATTTACGATCCAAGAGGCAAATACGTTGTAAATGTAATTGGCGCCCAATCGACCGATACCCGCCTGGGATTTCGCGCTGCGACTCCCAACAACCATGTCATAACCTTCGGCAAGTTTTTCGAGCAGGGAAGGGATATCGCCCGGATCGTGCTGCCCGTCCGCATCCATGAAGACCAGAATATCGCCGGAGGCGGCGCGCGCGCCGGTTTTAATAGCAGCGCCATTGCCCATGCTATATGGGTGGGTGGCCTCGCGAACCGCATGCTGTTTGCAAATATTCGAAGTATCATCTGAGGAAGCATCATTAACGACAATGATTTCAGCGCCCGGGTACATTGTCCGCAAGGCCGGCAGAATCATAGCAAGCCCGTTTTCCTCGTTCTTCGCTGGTATGATGATTGACAGTGAGAGCATTATCTTTCTGATTTATCCAGGATAGATTAGGGCGGTTCTTGCTTAATTTAAAGTAAGCATAAATATTTCCAACTATATAGCATTTATGCCGTATGAATGTATTCTTTGCAAATAGCTAGAGTTAGGGCTAATTCGCGCTGAGCCGGCATCTTTTCTCAATACCTGCTTCATCCGCCGCTTTTCTGCATCTCTCGGAGCAGTTTAACGGTTTTCCGATCTTTCTCAGACGGAACGCCGGTTTTCTCTATTCCATTTAGCACTGTGTCCGCTTCAGCCATCCGGCCCAACCTTATCAGATATTCAGCTTTGCCAATTTTATAATACAGCGTTTCCGGGAACATCCGATTAGCGGATGTGATGTAGTCCAATGCGTGTTGAAAATCCCCAATATTGGCATACAGCTTGGCTGTATCGGCGGCGATGAGCGCGCGATATTCGGGCGTTGTTTTCGTATTCGTGGCCGCGCTTGCAAGCCACTCAATGGCATCCCGGCGCAGCGGTTGACAATGGGGCGCATTGCTGATTATGCATGTTGTCAGCTTATCCAGCGCTACGACCCCGTACACGGAAATCGGCTTATTCTCTAGCAATCCATCGATTGTTCTTCCATTTGATGGGTTGTACAACAATTTCACTTTTCCGTTGAAATTTTTCGCTTGTATGTAATCAGGCAGGGCCGCGATATGAAATTCCTTTCCTGACATATCCATACGCGACTTGGCTAAACTCGTGTTGATTTCCGATTCTAGATATGCAAGAAAAATCTTCATGTCCAGATAGAAGCCCACCTCGTCAGGCGCAGCACGCATGCCGTTTCTTGTGTATTTGATAGCAGCGACAAAGTCGTTTTTTTCGCGAATTGCCGCGTTGGCTGCAAAATTGTTTGACCTTGGCGATTCCGGATGGTTAGCGGCGTGATACTCGGCGAGCGTATATGCGTTTTTCCACGTATTTGCCCAGGTCCATGTGCTTAAACCAAAGACAAGGATTATTGCGTAGGGTATTGTCGCAATTACTCCTTTGTTCTTTTGAGTTCTCATGCTCGATAGCTTAGTGACAACAGTGCAGGCGATAAAAAATAAAATGCCAAAACTTGGAAGGTAATTTCTGTGTTCGTAGGCGATCTCCAGCCCGAAAATGCCTGATTCCAGGCTGTGTCCGGCGAGAAACCAGAGTATGGCGAAACTCGCGATGGGGTAACGTTTCATTTTGAGCAGGGCGAATACCAGCATTGCGAATATGCCGGCAACAGCTGGAAGCGTACTCATAGGATGTAACAGATCAGCGCTGAGGAGGATATCGTCGTGGAATAACCCGAGCCTTTTGATGCTGGGTAGAACCAGCAAGCTGACATAGAACCACAACACACGCATTTCCGTCAGGAGGCGCTCGTAGGGTGAAAAAGGCCTCATTGCGTAGGAATCTAGAAAGAATTCAGGATGCGTTGCCAAATAGAAAATAAAGATCACTAGCGGTGCCACGATAGTGAGCAGGTAAAATCCCCAAAGCCGCTTTCTGACGGATGATGGCAGATGATCATGCTGGAAGAGCGTCAACTCAATCACAAGCGCGAACAAGGGAAGAAGAACGGCGTTCTCCTTTGCGCCAACGCCGAGCAGCGTGCCCCCGGCAACGCCGGCCAGTATTACAAAAAATCCGTGCTTACCGGATTCAGCGACTGATTGTCTGCCGTGCATGAATACAATCAGCCCCAGCATGACAAACAGGGCGGAGAGGCTATTCATTCTTTGTACCACGTATAGCACGCTGGTGAGCTGGACAGGATGCAGAGTCCAGAGCAGCGCAGCGAATCCGGCGACATACAGCCGCTGTTGACCGGTCAGGACATTTGCAAAGGCAGGCCTGCGTAGAAGCAGAAGCGAAAGATAATAAATAAGGAGACCATTGATAATATGGATCGCCAAATTAGTTAATTTGAACGGCAGGGTGTTATCGAAGCCGCCGGCGAAGTAGTGATTCAGTGAAAAGCTCAAAGCGGCCAGCGGGCGTTTGAGCGGCCCGCTCTGGTTGCTAAGCAAGGCGCTGTAAATGCTGTCCGGAGTGATTTCCTTTACGGCGACAGCTTTGTTTAGAGTGATATTTTCTTCGTCGTCCAGGACATAAGGACCATGTAACCCCGGGAAATAGGCCAGAACAGTAAGAACGACCAAGGATAGGACAAAACCCAGGTGAATATACGGCCGTTTCATCATTATGATTCAGGCTGACTTCAATTCCTGCTTGTTGTGCTTTCGTGGCGGATGTGGCCCTGCGCTGCCGAATGTTCCCCCAAGGGCCTTTCTCCGATCTTTTTCATCTGATCAATGGCGGAAGCCAATTCCTTTATCTCCCGATCACGAGGGTGGGGTGTTTTCTCATTGGCTTTTTGCAATTGGGATAAAACCTGTTCGGCGTCCTCAACCTTGCCAAGATGGATGTAAATGTTGGCCAGCTCGAACAATGGATGTAGAAAGTTCGTGTCTTTTTGATGAGACTGACGAAAGTATTCAATGGCCTCGGTCATTCGGCCCGTCGTGGCCATTGTGCGCCCCATCTGATAGTAAAAGAACGATCTATCTATGGTATCAGTTCTTTTTAGAAGGGTTTTTATCCATGTTTCCATCGGAACTTGCAAGGACTTGCACCAGGTCTGGAGGCAAGTGCCAACCCGATCAAGCATGTTGATGGTTGTCACGGTGATAGGAGATAACGCAAGGCGTTTGAGGGTTTCTTGTTGTTCAGCCTCACCCAAGGTTATTCCTTGCCTGGCCGCGAGCAGATTCACATCCAGCATATAGCCGGCATCGTTTGGTTCCAGCTCTGCGGCGCGGCGCGAGGCAACCATGGCCGCGGCATAATAACCCTGGGCTTCAAGAAGTATGCTCAGCCCGGATTGCGTGCGCGGGGAGTTCGGGTGATGCAGCGCTTCATAGCGGTAAAAAGAATTGTGATTCGACCATTGCTCTGCACGGACATATGTTGTACCGCCCATGAATAATAACAAAAGAGGAAAGGTGACCCACAGTTTTCGCTGGTTTAGTTGATGGGCAACGTGGGCGATAAGATGAACCATCACGAGGATAATTCCCAGCGAAGGAATGTAATTACGGTGTTCGTGGGCAATCTCGAGAGGGAAGATGGTTGATTCCATCAAATGACCGGCAAAAAACCAGAGTATGCCCAGAGTAAGCAACGGAAATTTTTTTCGGACGAGCAAAGCCGCGATCATCAGCGCCACCAGACCTAAGATGGCCGGCAGCGTTGTCCACGGGGTAAAAAGTGACGTGGATATGGCAATGTCATCGTGTTGGTGGCCGAAACGATTAATTTGCGGGATGAAGATCACGGATAGATAAAAAAATAATACCCGCGCCTCGGTCATTAACCGTTCGGGCATCGTGAAATCCCTGCTCCTGTAGCCGGGCGATGCATAGTGGATGGCCCATAGGAATAACAGGGTCACCGATATTATTGCGACAACCATAAGCGCGCGCCGCGCGTGGACAGATAAGCTGGGCCACCTCCGCCAGGGCCACTCGTCGGCGAATAACGTGAATTCCAGCACCGCCATGAACACGGGGAGCAAGGCCGCGTTTTCTTTGGAAAATATACCCAAACAGCCGAATAAGACCGGCCCCGCGAAGATGAGCCAGAGCCCGTCTTTATTGCCTTGCATTAATCGCAGACGGCCCTTTATGTATGAAATAAGACCAAACAAGGTAAACAGGGCCGCGATCTCGGTCATTCGTTGCACGATGTAGAGCACGCTGGTGATCTGAATCGGATGAATTAACCACAGCATGGCTGCGGCACCGGCCAGTAAAGTCGTGAATGAAGTTTCCATATTCCAGGAACTCGTATCACTTCCCGCAATTTGCGTCAGGCGCGCGAAGATAATGCGCAGCAACCAGAATATCAGCAGACCATTGATGATATGGATGATGATATTGGTGATCTTGTATGGTGCGGTGTTGTTGATGCCGCCGGAAAAATAGTGGTTTAGCGCAAAACTTACCATGGAAATGGGGCGCTTCAGGGGGCCGGTTTCGAGAGAGTAGGCGGAGTGGTAAAGCGCATCGGCATCCAGCGTCTGAATTCTTATATAACTGTTGTGGACCAGGTCGGTGTAGTCATCAAAGATCCACGGCCCCGATATTCCTGGCAGAAACACAAACGCTGAAAGTATTAGCAGCAGTGAAAATAAAATCAGGGAATGACGGGAAAGCATGGCGCGTTAACCAACGAATAAATTGGATGCACTGTCAGGATAAGTATGCTTATATCGGGAAGAGAGCGGAAAGGAGTGGTCCATGGTGTACATTGTAGGTGCCGTTCCTTCGGTTGTAGCGTGCCGCGCTTCTCACGCACGCACTGTTTGAGCGCGTCGCTGTTACATACGAGTTATAAAAAACCAAGGGCGGCCTGTGGCCGCCCTTGGTTTTGTTATTACTAAAAAATATTTAGTTCTTCGGACGATATTTGGTGGGCACGCCGCCTGAGACAGTCCAACTTAAGTTACCACCACGATTGGTCGGTGTGTAGATCACGGTCTTGCCAGAAGCGTTGCCCAGTTCCTTGAGAGTGTTTAGTTGCACAGTGATGACGCCGGTGTTGACGTAGCCGACACTTGACACATACTTGCTCTTGTAGCTACCTGCGCCGGAAAGGTTTAGCGATGCAACGGTAAGCGGGATAGATCCCAGTTTGTAGCCTTCGCTGAAGGCCACATCCATTGCGGTACGTACCGCACCGGACAGGCTCGCTGCCTCTGATACACGCGAACGGATTGTGTAGTCCTGATACGCCGGCACCGCGATAGCGGCCAGAATGCCGATGATCGCTACCACGATCATCAGTTCGATCAACGTGAAACCCTGTTGCAACTTTTTCATAAAAAAACCTCCAATTGGATATTGCTGTTGCGAGGGTGCCTCGGAAATAACCGGCCCTGTTTTTCCTTAAACGGGGACCGTTTGCAAGCAAGGGGTCCGGGCTTCCAGCCAGGTCGATGCTTTCCGCGACATCCTCAGTTACCTAACTACTTAGCAGAGCCCCTCCCGAAGTCAATTCAGCAGGGACGCGGCCAAATTTACACACGTCTGGCCATAAATGGTGCATGATTTATGCCAATACCCGCCCGCCGTTTACCGGTGGGGCGGCTAGTATGACCCATTGAAATATAATATCTTTTTTTAAGTTATCACCTCTAATTGTAGTTTTCCAGAGCCAATTTTTATAACTGTGCTGCCATTTTTGGGCAAAGCTGCCCAAACCCGTCATTGATTTATTCAATCCCTAGCTTCTCCAGCTTGTAGCGCAGGGCGCGAAAGCTGATGCCCAACAGCTTGGCGGCGGCGGTTTTGTTCTGGCGAGTCTGGGTCAGCGCCTTCTCGATGGTGGCCCGTTCCACACGTTCGAGATAGTCGTCCAGCGATTCCTTGCCGCCCATGACCGTGTCCTCGTTGTCCATGTCGGGGGCATCGGCCTGTAGCTGCAGATCCTGCGCCGATATCTCCGTGCCGTTACACAGGGTCAGCGCCCGTTCCAGAATGTTTTCAAGTTCCCGCACGTTGCCCGCGAACGGATAACGCTGCAGCGCCTCGCTGGCATCCGCGGTTAGGCGCGGTGGCTTCATGGCCAGATTGTCGGAAAGCTTGCGGCATAGCGCTTCCGCGAGCAGGGGGATGTCCTCGGTGCGCTCGCGCAGCGCCGGAATATGCAGCTCGATCACGTTCAGCCGGTAATACAGGTCCTGGCGGAATTTCCCCTGCGCCACCAGGTCCTGCAGGCTTTTATGGGTGGCGGAAAGAATGCGCACATCCACCTTGATCTCGCTCTGCGAGCCGACCGGACGGATGGATTTTTCCTGGATCGCGCGCAGCAGCTTGACTTGCATGGACAGCGGCAAATCGCCCACTTCGTCGAGAAACAGTGTGCCGCCGTCGGCGGCCTTGAACAGGCCGTCCTTATCCGTGACCGCGCCGGTAAAGCTGCCTTTCCGGTGGCCGAAGAATTCGCTTTCCATGAGGTTCTCGGGAATGGCGCCGCAGTTGACCGGCACGAAGGGTTTTTCCGCGCGCGGGCCCAGCTCGTGGATCAGGCGCGCGGCCAGTTCCTTGCCGGTGCCGGACTCGCCGGCGATGTAAACC
>Ga0209542_10009996_pt1 | contig 17256 bp, 21 predicted proteins | sample RifCSPhighO2_01_FD_184028 | JGI IMG/M metagenome (GOLD analysis project Ga0209542, IMG submission 184028) | Soil microbial communities from Rifle, Colorado - Rifle CSP2_plank highO2_0.1 (SPAdes) (version 2) | ecosystem: Environmental > Terrestrial > Deep subsurface > Rock core/Sediment ...
TTCCGCAAAATCGCTCCATATTCTTAATTCCGAACAAGTTACTACTGGTGCGCGGGAGAGGATTTGAACCTCCACGTCCTTGCGGACACCAGCCCCTCAAGCTGGCTCGTCTACCAGTTTCGACACCCGCGCATAACTGATATGAATGACGTCTATTATACAAAAGCCATCGATTTTCTCAATGGCTTTTATTCATCACTTTTTGGTTCATCTTTTTTCTCTCCTTGCTCTTCCACAAGTTCTTGTGGAATGGGATCAAACCCCATACGAGTAAGCCCCTTTAAGGAAACTTTCTTTTCACGTTTACGAAGTTCTTTTACCGCTTTTTCACGCACATAATACAGTTTAGCGCGGCGAGTTTTAGACCGTTTTATAATTTCGATTTTTTCAATAACAGGCGAATAGAGCGGAAAAATGCGCTCCACACCCACTCCCGAAACTATCTTTCGGACCGTAAACGTGGCCCCCGCCTCACTCCCGTGTTTTCGGGCAATTACAAGCCCTTCAAACACTTGAAGGCGTGTTTTTTCACCCTCTTTAATGCGCTGGTGAACGCGAATAGTATCCCCCGACCGCAAATCGAGATTTTTACGTTCTTCCACGTTTACCGGTGTTTGAATAATGGCCGATTGCATACCTGAATAGTTATACAAAAAAGGCGGCTATTTTGCAACAGTCCGCCTCTTGGTAGGAAACACCTTCCTTGAATACTCGTCGTTCCTGTACCGTAAGACGAGATCCCCCTTTTTGATACCGATTGCTAGCGTAGAAGTACTCTACCCCATTCCACCGCCTGATGAAAATGAAAACAGCGAAAAGGAACCTCCAACCAAATAACAAAGGCCTGCGCACACGCAAGCCTTTTTTCTGTTTCATTTACTACGACTCTCGTGTTTTCGCCTCCAAATCCTTATCCTTCGCGAGAAGGTATGTTGTTAAATTACCACGAAAACTATCAATGATCTTCCGTTCATCCTCCGGGTTCATACCGGAGGGAATTTTGTTTAATATGTCATCAATGGAAGAGCTAAAAGCCCTGCCCCATTCATTGACACAAGAGAAAAATTCTTCCCATGTGATGGCCCTTCCAAGAACCCCCTCCTGTTTCATCTTCCACTCCTCCATTTCAAAACTGCACTTCTGACATATGGGAATGTGTATCCTACTAAACTCCTCAAGAGTTGCATCTCCTGTCACAAAAGACAGAGCAATCTTACATGGCTGAGGTATCATCGCGACCCCACACCACTCACAGTAGGGATCGATTAAAATCCGTACATACGATTGGTGTTCTTCTTGAGCTTCCCTCACCCTATTCTGGTGAGATATGGCAGAACAAGCCGCCGCGAGTGCCTCGGGAGTTTTCTCCCATATCTTAAAGCATCGCTCCGCATTAAGGAGCGTATTTTCCGCCCCGCAAGCCGTGCAGTATGGTGTATGATCGAGAATAATCGAACCACAACTGCAAAAAGATTGAAAGGAAAAAAAGCTCTCAAAGGATTCTAAAAAACGTTTATCTTTTTCTTCCACTCTATACCTCCTGTTTTGTTGAGATTTTTGAAATCAAGGACTCTCTATTCACAAATAGAATAGAGAGTCCTTGATCCACTTTCTACTAGAAGAGGGACGACACGTCCCAAACCTCGTAGACACGCGAGACATACCCCTCTAGGGGCTCACCAGATTTGTTCACAAGCCCTTGGACGCGGACAAAGAGACGTTCGTCTCTAATTTTTTTAAGAGGAACATCTTGGCAATCGTTAACATCACCATAATGGGGAATGCTTGTAACTTTCTCTGTGCCACAAGGACATTGTTCCTCCACACTAAACCCATATTTCTCTTCGACCCCTTGGGCAAAGAGGTGACCCTTTTCACAGAACAAGGCGTATACGAGAGCCATGGCTCACTCCTTTCTTCAGGTTACAGAATTGGTGTGAAACAGGATATGAGAATTGCACTCCTCACAAACCCAACAATTCCAGATTACTGAGACTCAACATCTGGCTCTTACCATTGTCAAATCTAACATTTGCCTCAAAGGGGTGAAGTTTTGTACTACCCGAGTCACGAAATATCATTACATCATCAACAGACCTCGCGCCCAAATACCGCACCACACCACCATCGCCCTTCGCGAAGCTTGCGTGAGCTCTTACCGCCTCACCCACCCATTTTTTCTGATAGGCGATAGTGAGTGCTATTCTCGCGCTCTCATCGTTGCCCACAGTCCCATTACCTTGTTTTATGTAACTGATCAAGAGCTTACAAGAACCCTTGGTCGGCGGAACAATAATGCCCCGTGCTTCCAAAAAAGCCCTTTGCTTGATCGTTGGATTACTTATAGCCATACTCTTTTTCTCCTTTTACAAAGAACTCCCATCAAAATATTCAATAGCTCAAAAACTTTGATGGAAGCTCGAGTTTGCTCGAGCGTATTCCTTCAAGCGTTCCTTCACAGGAATTCAAAGAACTTTTGTCCCGACATTTATTAAAGCGGTTGCGGGTTTCCGCTGGAAGCTTTATCGCCTTCCTTCCCCTTATAGCTAGCCTCGCGCTGGCACTTCGGAAAAGGTCTCCTCTCTAATAGAGGCGGGGTATCCCCCACGATTTATGGACTTTGCCAAGTCCAGATCTCATCAAGCTCTTTAGTCGCTAAGTAGACGCCTAAAGAAGCCCACGAGATCATCCCACGTTTCCGTGGGCTCCGACGTCACAATGCGCCGGCAGGAGCCCGCCTCTATGCGACTTCTCTGTGAGAAGTCAACATAAAAGGGCTCGCCGCCGAGCACAATTGCTTCGTCGGGACTTTTTGGCCGCGCCGTCAGTTCCTCATCCGACGGAAGCGACCGTTTCTTTGTTGCCATAGAACACCTCCTTTCTGCCGAAGTTTCGGCGGGTTAGCGAGGAAAAATCTTTACCAAAGAACTTCCATCAAAATTTTCAATACCTCAAAAACTTTGATGGAAGGATGGTTGGGAAGAATCCAGCATTTCAGATTGAAGGACCACTTCTGGGCGTATCCAAATCCGAAAGGGTTCAACTTCCCTTGACTCATTGCTTGTTAACCAACAATGAGCAAAGCACACCATCAAGTGCTTTCTCCCTTCCTGATTTTCATCAGGACCCCGGGAGCGATTGCAAAGTGCGAGACATCCTCCTTCACTGGATTTCGTAAGTTGCCTCGCAACAACTCACGTCGTCCTGCTTCCCATTGCAGGCATACCAGTTCCCGCTATGAACCGCTCCCAACTGGAACGGCCGCGGTTTCTCGAGTTAGGGAATGGGAGTTCCTGTTCGACATCCACCCGGATGAATGCCTCTCGAGATCCCGATGGCCACCGTTATGGCGACTAACATCGGGAGGAGGATAAAATTTAAAGAGCTTTTCGGTGCGCAGTCCCAGCAAGAAGTATCTAGAATTCAAGCTGGGTTCACATACTTTTTCAGTGCCTACGTACACTTTTTTCAGTGACGCATTCAACTGTATGCGAGGCATCTGCGCCTACCTTCAATTATTACCCTTCTTACAAATTCCCTCCTGTAAGAGCAAGCCGTGATAAGAGACTAGACGGCTTGCTTCTATAGGAGAGAACGTATCATTTCAACCTGAACTTACTGGCATTATACTCGGCTAGAAAAATTTGTCAAGTGCTTCTGACATTCACTCCCTCATAAAAGATAAAATATGTTGAAAAATAAAGGTTTTTTTGATTTTTTGTTTGATATATAAAGGTAACATTTTTTGTTTTAAATGTTGCCACGTGCAAAATTAAAAATGTCAGTCGTGCTTGACATTTTTTTGCGTGCATGCTACCCATTGGCTACAAGTGCACCTTGGAAATAAACCCAAAACCGGCAAACTCGAGCCGAGAATCGATATAAAAACATGTTTCGGGAGGAAAAAAATACGGGGGCAGTGTTTAGTTGTTCTATAATGAAAATCACGACCAGGTGCATTTTGGTTGCTCCCCAAAAGAAAAACCTCCCGAGAGAGGAGGACCAAGTGGTCCATAATGCTGGTGGCGGTGGAAGTCATTAGCCAACCGCCATTTTTGTGTCTGTCATCAAATCGATTTTTAATTTGATGACTTAGGGGGCTTTGCGTCAAGCGCAAGCCCCTCGTTTTTTTTGTATGTATCCCACAAAAAATCAAAAAGAGTGCGAAAAGAATCAGCTAAGTCTTTATGGTGAATTATAATGCCCGACAACTTACCAGTTAGTGCGGATATAGAAATAGAATCTCCATATACATCTAAATCCGCATGAAAGTTTAACATGCCTTTTGGTATATGGATCGCCTCACGCAACGCAGTTTCATCTTTTTCTTTATACATAGCACCTTGTGAAGAAGTATAAATAAGTTTAGATCGTATTCCCTTTTTTACACGCTCTGACACATACGAACCCTTGTGTTGTGGAAAAATCCGATAAATATCATCTGCAGAACTAATACCCCTTGTCTCTTTCGTCCCCGAGCGTAGTAAATCATTTTGCATTCGCTCCAAACCCTCCTTCCCCTCAAAAAATCGTACATGTGGGCGGTCTTCCGTAGTATTAAACAACTCTTTTAGTTCAGGCAATGCTTCTTTTAGTTCATCTTGTTTCTGCTCCAAATCTTTTTTCTCGCGGTCAATTAAAAACTCCAACTGATCCGGATCTTCCGCAATGTAGAGTTGTTTTTTCCCTTTTGTCTGCATGCTAATAAGTCCCATTTTTTTGAGGGATTCAATTTGCGCGTATGCCGTAGGGCGGTTTATACCCGCTTTTGCGGCTATTTCAAGCACCGATGAAGGACCAAGCTCAAGCATGGCAAGATATACTTTTGCTTCGTTTTCCGAAAGTCCTATATGTTTTAATTGGTTCAACATATGTCTAGTATAACATAAAAGGAGGCGATTGCTCGTCTCCCTTTTGTTTTCCACTCAAAGAACCATTTCGGGAAGCATGCAAAATAATATTAGTAAAGTGATGCTTCCCGAAATTGATCTTCCATATGTTTTTAAAACCCTCATCAAAGCTTTCCGAGAGCTACCCTATGTAATATATAAAAGGGTTCTGGAAAGCTTTGATGAGGGTTCTTTTTTCATACCATCCCTCTTTTCTTAAACTTGGAGACATTTTAGCATTAAAAGACAAAAAAGTCAATAGCTTGTGGAAAAAGCATTATTTTATAATGTTTTTTAGACTTTACAACAAAGCTACCAGTGCTTTTTTGAGATCACTTGGAAGCTCGGCTTCCAACTTAATATGTTTGCCATCTTTTGTTACAAATTCAAGCCCGGATGCGTGCAAAAATTGCCTACCTAACCCTTTGGGACATGTGTATTTCTTGCCTCCATAGAGTTTGTCACAAGCAACCGGATACCCGATGCTCGCCAAGTGTGAACGGATTTGATGGGTTCTGCCTGTTTTGGGGCTTACTTCAAGAAGTGTATAATCTTTGTATCTTTGAAGAACCTGAAAATACGTTTCAGCAGGCCGCGCGCCTTCGACCGTGCGCGGAGTTGTAACACGCTTTCGAAAATCTTTTTTCGAGCGCGTAATGGCAAGCAAAATAACACCATCATCTTTTGATACAATGCCACTTACGAGCGTGATATATGTTTTTTTGATTTTGCGCTCCTTAAATAATTGTTTGAAATACTCACACGAAACGGCGTTTTTCGCCACCATCAACAACCCTGACGTATCTTTGTCAAGCCGATGCACCAAAACCCCGTCCGGATATGTTTTTTGAACTTCATCAAGAATAGTTGTTTCAGTCGAATGTGCGGCAACTTCAACCGGCACCCCTGCTGGTTTATCAATCACGAAAACATCGTTGTCTTCATATATAACTGAATACATATATTGAATATCTTATCATTTATTGTTACGCTTGCTACATATTTTGGCCCTATCGTCTAGCCTGGTCAGGACACAAGCTTTTCAAGCTTGGTACCCGGGTTCAAATCCCGGTGGGGCCGCCGACCTTAAAAAGAAACCACATCAGAGTGATGTGGTTAGGGTAGCTTGCAGAAAATCCATCATGGATGAGAATGTGGTAAAGAAGGAAACGAGGGCTCCTTCAAACGAACGAAACACATCCCACATCAAGATGAACTTCAGCAACAATATAGCAAGCGCGAGGCCTACAACGCGGAGAATTTTCATATCTCCTTAAAGTCTTACGAGAGGGATGGATAATGCCTCTCGACTTAGGCACTCGCTTGCTATGTACAAACCTCCCTCTTTTCCAAAAGCCGGGTAAGGACATCCAGAAAAGAGAGAGGCTTGCATATTTCAAAAGTACGTTACACTTTTCAGCTTTCTCACATTGTACCGTAAAAAATAAAAAAAGTCAAGCACTAGCGCGTGACTTCAAAAGAGGGCGTATAGCTCAGTTGGTTAGAGCGCGTCGTTGACATCGACGAGGTCTCCCGTTCGAGTCGGGATACGCCCACACATTCTTGGAAAACATGTCCGCGTCGGTTAGCAAGCTATACACCAAAAATGAAATACTGCAGTGACCACACGCCGACAGCAGCGACAAAACCCACGAGAGCAGGAAATGAAGCAATTTTGGCGTACGTTCCAAAATTTAATTCCTTTACCATACCCATCGCCACTACTCCTGCCGCGGAACCAATCACAAGTACAGAACCGCCTGTTCCCACTGTAAGCGCGAGTAACACCCAGAGACTTGATATGTCCGTGTGCAATGCTTCGATGGTAATCGCGGTAAGCGGCACATTATCCACAATAGCGGAAAATATACCAAGAAATACATTACCTATTATAATCCGAACAATATCAGGATGTGCGCCATAAAAGAAATCTGAAAAAAGTTCCAAAATACCAAGCGTATTCAAAGCCGACACCGCAAGAAGAATGCCTATGAAAAACTTTATGGATGGAATGTCTGTGCGTTTTATACACTCTTCAATAGATGCTTCCAAGTGCGTAGGCCGCGGCCGCAACTGCTTTACAAAATCAACCGCAAGCCAAACTAACCCGAGCCCAAAGAGCAGCCCCATGTACGGTGGCAAGCCAAAAAAATTCATAACAACAGGTAACGTGAAGGAAAAAAATACAAGCGCTATTATTCCCTTTTCTGATTTTCCCATTTGTGTCCGCACTTCAAAAGTGGAATCAAATGAATCTTCCTTTATTTTTGAAACCATAAGAGACAATGCCACAATCAATAGAGCAAGTGATGGAAGAAAACCCCCCCACTATAATTTCGGTAGACTGAAACTTTCCTCCCAGCCACAACATAATAGTTGTTACGTCCCCTACAGGAGAAAAGGCGCCGCCCGCATTTGCCGCTATAACTATGGCAGCCACGGCACAAACAAGATTTTCGCCCCGGAAAAACTTACGCGCTATCTGAATCATCATAATAGTAGTAGTAAGATTATCTATTACCGCGGAAAGAAAGCAATCACTGAAATTACGATAAATTGTTTATGTTCTGAAAGGCGCCACTTAAATAAGGCCTCACGTACTACATCAAAAAACTTATAATGAATAAGCACTTCCACCAACGACATGGCGGCGAGCAAAAACACCACGATGCCAAAAATATCCGCGCCAGCGTGCGTAAGTTCAGAAACAAATTCCTCGCCTCCCTGTAAAGCAACGAGAATCCATAGCACGCTTCCCAACAACAGCGTAACAGCAGACTTATTAATACCAATCCGATGTTCAATAGTAATGAAGAAGTACCCCAACACAAAAAGAAAAAGCGCCGAAATATGAACAAAAGAAAAAACCATCGTTCTTTGTAGTGAACTACGGCGGATGAAAGTTTATTTCCGGTTACTATTGATGCGCATAAAACATCAATGTCAACCGGCAACAAACTTTTCTTAAAAGAAAAAGACAACGCTCCCTTCCCCCCGCAAACATGCGCGCACCATATCCTGCTAAAACAGGAAGGTGCGGAAATGAGCCTTACCTCCGCAGTCCAAAAAATTATATTTTATAAATGATATGCGTATCAACACATACACACACGCACAGCATACATAAAACAAATAAAAAACGCAATGGGTGTGCACAACAAATCTTCACGGAGACGAGACTTTCTGCACGGCACACATTATTGCGCCTCTGAAATTGCCGCTCCTAATTCCATTTCAATGTCAGCAAATTCCTGATCCAAGTTATCTAAATCCGTAGCTATGAGCTCATCTTCCAAAGCGTCTATGGATGTATCGTCACTTAGTGACTCGTTTCCAGTTTGATCTTCCGGCAAAGCTGAAAAATAATACACAATACCAAGCATAAGGAGCGCGACTACAATAAAGATAAAAAAATTTTTGTTGATCATACGGATGTATTATTCGTTATTCTTATTACTTTCCGAAACTAGCTGACCTTTTTTAATCTCAACAACAATTTCCACAAGAGCCACATGCGCTTCACGCAAAGCCGCCTTTACATCTTCCAGCAACGCGCGCGCTTTACCAAGCGCGTCGGCAGGGTTGCCAGCATCGGGTGCGGCGCGTAATTCCGCGACAGCCGCATCTAGGGTGGTATCCGCGCGGGCAATGGCGGAACGGGCTTCCTGAAGAATGGATATTAATGTAGTCACATCAACGCCGGTATCCTCTAGGCGCGACAGACGATCTTCAATCTTGTCAGCCATGCCACCCAGCCGTTCTACAGCTTGTTCCATCCTTTGTATGATGCGTTCAGTATGATTCTTAATATTCTGCTTGCGCCGCTCGGAAAGGTTCGCGTGGCGATCCTGCCACTCTTGAGACAATCTGCCATGTCTTACTTTCATGGACTCGCGCGCTTCTTCCTGGCGGATAAGCACAGCATCACGACGCTCTTGGAACCGCGCGCGCATTTCCTGATAACGCCCTTCCGTATCTTCCCGTTGCTTCATCATGCGAATTTCCCCATCATCCTCCCGATTCTCCATGCGTTCTTCCCGTGCCTCCATGCGTTCTTCCATCCGCAATCGTCCTTCATTAGACGTCGAAACGTCTTGTGCAAAACTGGCGCCGACTCCCGCGCTTACAAATAAAACAAAAACGCCCGCTGTGTGTAAAAATAAAAACTTCTTCATAGGTATGGTAATTATGCTACTAGTATGTAATACATTATACTACCGTCATGAAAATATCGTCAATGAATAAATTACTGCGCATACTTGCCATCGAAACTTCGTGCGATGAGACGGCTATCGCTATTATCGACGGCGGGGAGGATAAAAAGCACCCTCGGTTTTTGGCGCGATCAAGTATCGTCTCTTCGCAAGTAGCGATACACGCACAGTGGGGCGGGGTTGTGCCTAATATAGCCAAACGGGAACATCAAAAAAATTTGGTGCCTGTTTTACTGCAGGCGTTACAGGAGGCAGGATTGTTGAAAAAAGAAAAGAGGGCGCAATCTCTCGCCAAACTTACAGACGATCTTGCCCATATTCTCTCCCGCGAAGACGAACTCCTGCAGGAATTTAAGAATTTTCTTCTTTCTATTTCTGTGCCCGACATCGACGCTATCGCCGTTACGCAAGGGCCAGGGCTCGAGCCCGCGCTCTGGGTAGGCGTGAATTTCGCGCGTGCCTTGAGCTATGTATGGGCAAAACCCCTGGTGGGCATCAACCATATGGAAGGACATGTGGCTGTTGCTTTATTACTTAAAGAGAGCGAGAAAAATTTGAGAAGCCCGTCCCCACAAGCTACAAGTTATAAGTTACAAGTTCCAAGTTATCCCACCCTGGCACTACTAGTTTCAGGCGGACATACCGAGCTCGTGCTCATTAAAAAACCATTTCAATATAACGTAATCGGTGAGACACGGGATGACGCCGCCGGAGAGGCGTTTGATAAAGTAGCCAAAATACTAGGCCTGTCCTATCCGGGCGGTCCGGAGATTTCGCGCCTCGCCCAAAAAGGCGATGCTAAAGCATTTGCTTTCCCCCGCCCCATGATCTCCTCACCAAATCTCGACTTTAGTTTCTCGGGGCTCAAGACTTCCGTGCTCTACAGTGTGCAAAAGCTCAAAGAAAAAAAGTTGCTCACCGCAAAAATGAAACGTGATATCGCGGCAAGTTTTCAGGAAGCGGTGGTAGATACACTGGTGCGCAAAACTCTCAAAGCAATTCAAATAACTAAAGCAGAATCCTTCATTCTCGGAGGCGGAGTTGCCGCCAATACAACACTCCGCGAGCGTCTCGAAAAAACTATTTCCGAAGCGAACCCAAAAATCAAAATCTATCTCCCCGCTTCATCTCTCACTGGCGATAACGCGCTCATGATAGCCACAGCCGCCTACGCAAAACTTCTCAACAATAAACCTGCCCGCGCAGGCGGGAAAATCCTAACTCAAAAATCTGCAAAAACTCTCTGGAAAACCATGCGCCCGGAGGCGAATATGAGAATTGGTGAATAAAAAAGCTCCGATGTTGTTTTTTGTGAGTGTTTTTCGTATGATACGGTACAACAACACAAAGGAGGATGTATGGGAATGTTTAACCAGTCAGAAATGGGTATGACAAGAGACCCAAGTTTTCTTGGGTTTTTGTTCCACATTGAAATGGCCTTTGGGATTGGCACTCGTGGGACTACTGATATATTTTACTCTGTAAAATTTTATGCTAAACACATGCGGGCTCACGCGTACGAGTCCGCTTTTTTATTCTTATAGACTCAATTCTCGCGTTATCAACATTTTTGTCCGCGCGCGCAGTAATTTCTTATGCGCGCGTGATACAATACGTGCATGTCGGAACCCACAACCAGAACACCAAAAAGCATGCGCGGACGGACTTCCTCTCTCCTTACCAAAGATAGGGTAGAAACATTGAGCGATAGCTTGTTCGCTATTGTAATGACCGTCCTTATGTTCGATATTAAAGTACCCGTTTCTTTTTTTCCTCTTTCAGATTCGGATCTGCACTATAGTCTACGAAGCTTATGGCCACTTTTTAGCGGTTATGTTGTGAGCTTCCTGGTACTCTCTATGTTTTGGATGAGCCACCATGTGCTATTCCATGCCGTTTCCAAAAATGTAAACCGCCAATTAATAACCCTCAATATGTTTTTTCTTATGTTTGTTGCCCTCATACCATTTTCAACGCACCTGTTGGGAGTATATCATGCGTATAAAACCGCCGTGCTTGTGTATGGCCTGAATGTTATCATAATCGGCACGACACTCCTTTCCATGTTTTGGTATGCCCTTCACTCACGCGAAATTAAAAATGGGAGGCTCGCCGAACACACCATCCACAGAATTAAAATACGCATTATGCTTCCTCCCTTGTTCGCGGCGTTTGCCATACTTGCCTCATCTTATTCTATTTCCCTAAGCCTAGTTCTTTTCGCGTTTCCTATTATGTTTAATATAATTCCGGGGTCTCTTACACTTCTAGAGCGAGTGTTTCAAAATATGGTTTCGTCATAAACCACTACTAGTATGTCAGATTTCTCGAAACCCTATAACGCCAAAGACCACGAGGAACGGATGTATGCCAAATGGCTGGAATCCGGCTATTTTACGCCGGAAAATTTACCCGATGCTGACAAACGCGAACCTTTTACTATCATCATGCCCCCGCCTAATGTAACCGGCGTGCTTCACATGGGGCACGCACTCATGCTTACGCTCCAGGATGTTATGATTCGCTACCAACGCATGCGGGGTAAACGCACGCTTTGGGTACCGGGAACGGATCATGCCGCCATTGCTACACAAGCCCGTGTAGAAAAAGATTTAGTTAAAGAGGGTATCTCTCGTCACGATCTTGGCCGTGAGGAATTTTTACGCCGGGTGGAAGATTTCGCCAAACAAAGTCACGACACCATCATCTCGCAGGTTAAAACCATGGGTGCATCTTGCGACTGGACGCGCGAGGCATACACTTTGGACGAGAAACGCTCGCTCGCGGTACGCGCCATGTTTAAAAAAATGCACGATGACGGCCTGATTTATCGCGGTAATCGGATTGTAAATTGGGACACAAAAGGACAAACCACCATATCCGATGATGAGATAGTATATGAAGAACGCGCGGCCAAGCTTTATACATTTCGATACAGCAAAGATTTTCCCATACCTATTGCCACCACACGCCCCGAAACCAAAGTCGGAGACACTGGAGTCGCGGTGCACCCAGATGATGCGCGCTACAAAGAATTTGTCGGCAAAGAGTACGATCTCGAGTTTTGCGGCGTATCGCTCCATATCAAAGTCGTGGCAGATAAAGAAGTAGACCCCGCATTCGGCACGGGAGCGGTGGGCGTAACCCCCGCGCACAGCCATGCCGATTGGGAGATTGCCAAGCGACACGATCTTGAGATTAAACAAGTTATAGATGAGAAGGCTCGCATGACCATTGGAAACGAGCCCATAAGCGGTCAAAAAGTCGCGGACGCGCGCGCGATAATCGTGGAGTGGCTTCGTAGCGAGAATCTTTTGGAGAAAGAAGAGGACATCAAGCAAAACATCGCGACGGCCGAGCGCACGGGTGGTGTGATAGAACCCATGCCCAAGCTCCAATGGTTTGTCGCTGTCAATAAAGAATTCACGCTCCCACATTCATCCATAGACGGCATTGCGTCCAAATCTAAAACCACGCTCAAAGAAATCATGCGCCGCACGGTTGCGTCGGAGCAAATTAAAATAATCCCGAATCATTTTGAAAAAACTTATTTTCACTGGATAGATAATTTACGCGACTGGTGCATATCTCGACAAATTTGGTATGGACATCAAATACCTGTTTGGTATAAACAAATAGACCAACAATCAAGTGGTTTTACGCGCGGATTTAGAACAAAAGGCATAGAAATCCATGTAGGTGAAGCACCTAAAGGTAACGAGTGGCAACAAGATCCCGACACGCTCGATACCTGGTTCTCTTCAGGGATGTGGACATTCTCCACACTCGGCTGGCCTGAAGATATAAAAGACCTCAAACTCTACCACCCCACTGATGTGCTCGAAACAGGTTATGAGATATTATTTTTCTGGGTCGCGCGCATGATCTTAATGACCGGCTATGGCCTCGGCGAAATCCCCTTTCGCACGGTATATCTCCACGGCACAGTCAGAGATGCCAAAGGACGTAAGATGTCAAAATCTTTAGGCAATGGTATCGATCCAATTGATATCGCCAAAAAGTTTGGAACGGACGCCGGACGCATGGCGCTTATAGTTGGCAACACCCCCGGCACCGACATGGCGCTTGCTGAAGACAAAATTAAAGGTTACAAACATTTTGCCAACAAAATCTGGAACGCGAGCCGGTTTGTTTTGATAAGCATCGAAGGTGTTGATATTATAAAGCGACCAAAACTTACTCCCCAAGACCAGGCACATATAGGTGAACTTGAGACGGTGGCTCGTGAGGTTACCGCGGATATGGACCTGTATCGATTTTATTTGGCGGCGGAAAAGATATACCACTACTTTTGGCACACGTTTGCTGATAAAATAATAGAAGAGGCAAAACTAACATTGCGAGGCGGAAGTAAGGAGGAACAAATGTCCGCCATATGGACCATTCAGACCATCCTTACTACCTCTCTCAAACTGCTCCACCCTTTTATGCCGTTTGTGACCGAAGCGGTATGGGAACACATACCGCAAAAAAATAAAACGCTTCTCATGATAGAGCAATGGCCTCATTCGTAATTTAATAACATCTGTGGAAATAGGTTTTGCTACCCAATTCCTCTACGCGTTTCTCGGCGGTCTTCTTCCTGCTTTGATTTGGTTATGGTTTTGGTTGCGGGAAGACTTGCATCCGGAACCAAAACGTTTGCTTTTAAAAGCATTCGCGGCGGGAGCCATTGCCATTCCGTTTGTGCTTCTCGCGGAAGTAGCAATTTCATGCGCGATAACCTATCTTTTTTCTCCAACGGCATCATTCGGATTTTGCGCGAGTCCCCTTACGCCACTCCGCGCCTTATCATCGCTCGCAAGTCCTCTCCTTCTTATTAGTTTCGCGCTAGCCGAAGAAGTAATAAAATACCTAAGCGCGCGGCAATTTGTTCTTAAAGGAAAAGACTTTGACGAACCGGTAGACGCAATGATATATTTAATAACGACCGCTTTAGGATTTGCTGCGTTCGAAAATATATTCTTCCTCATCCCCGCGTTCGCGAATACGTTGTTTGAAGGATTCATTGTGTCTCATCTGCGGTTTCTTGGCGCAACTCTTTTACACGCGATAAGCTCGGGCATCATAGGATACGCAATCGCCATTTCTTTTTACAAAGAACATATGCGAACGCATTACCTCATGACTGGTATCTTCTTCGCGACAGCACTCCACGCCGTTTTCAATCTATTGGTTGGAAACGCCGAAAACGGTGGCCTTGGTCAGGCGCTCGGCGTTCTCACCATCACAAGCCTGTTTCTTATTTTCGCGTTTGACCGCGCGAAAAAAATAAAGCAAGCTTCCCGATACCAGCGCGTGTCTCTACCAACTTCACCACAAAGTATATGACAAACGAAAAACAGTCATTTTTTGAAAAACTCACCGGTACGGTACCGTACGATGATGCGCGTGCGGAAAGTCTATCCCCTGAAGACGAACACGCGCCTATGGAAACAACAGGAGAAATAACTTCCATTAATGAAACTGAAACAGTGCCCGATGAAGCAAGCAGTCAAGGAGAAGGCCAGCTTACCATAGACGTGTATCAAACGCCGACACATGTGGTAGTCCAAGCCCCCATGGCAGGCGTACGGCCGGAAGACATTGATGTATCCATTAACAATGACATGATAACTATCCGGGGAAAGCGCCATCAAAAAAATGAAGTCGGCGACGACAACTATTATTATCGCGAACTCTTTTGGGGGCCTTTTTCCCGATCCGTCCTTATGCCTGATGAAGTAGACTCCAACCGTACTGAAGCAGCATTCAAAAACGGTCTTCTTACCGTTAAAATGCCGAAAGTGAATAAAGACGGCGTGCGGCAAGTAAAAATCGAGGCAAAGGAAATTTGAAAACAGTTGCAAGCAGTAACTTCTAAATTCATAGTTTGTAATAAAAAGCACTCCTCAAGGGTGTCTTTTATTTTAAAGCCAATCCTTCAATCCAACCCATAATTTTATGAAAAAGATTGGTATCATTAACCCGAACAGCCAACGTTCCATATTGTAATCTATTAAAAGGGCGCTTGTGTTGACTTGATTTGCTCACACCATAGTATGTTTTCTGAAATTTTTTCAATGCTACGTTTGTTATCTTGTGCCAAAACTTTAAAAGCTCTTCTTCGTTCATATGCTCATATATTCGGATACTGGCAGTGATTCTGTTTTCCTCAACCTTACATATGTCTCGAAGAAAACGTAAAAACAAAGCAATAAGCGCTGGGTCACTGTTCACAAAAGAAACGGGATGATTTGTAACGTCTCTTCCATTTACTTTCTTTGTCATTTTGTATCCCTCTGCCCAATAAAGAGCAATTCCAACTAGTTTCAACTCTGATGGGGAAAGATTTGTAATTTCTTTGCGGGCCGCCGAACGAATTTTTTGCATCCGTTGTACGGCAGTGTGTGTTTGATACTTATTGCGTCTGATTAGGGCGGAGACGGATTTAGAATAAGCCATCTTTCTCAATCGATTTCTTGCTTTGTCGGATAGCTCTGTAACAGAAAACCAACCAGAAAGTGTACTCTTAGGAACACCGAGTTCTTTATTTATTTCACTATAACTTTGGCCGGATAACCGCAGTTTTAGTGCTTGCTCATAATCATTTCGTACTCTCGAGACCATGTTCTTATTATACACATAGTTCGGTTTGCTTCAAAATATATTATTGTGTATAATTTTACTCATGCCGCGGTAGCTCATTGGTAGAGCGCAGCCCTGAATCTTCGGGGCTTTCTATAGAAATATAGATTGAAAAACTGGGTGAACTCGGGGAAACTTCTATAATTAGAACAATCCCGAGCCGAGCCGGGGAGGGCATTGGTTCCTCGGAAGGTGTAGAGACTAGCAGGTGAGTCCCAACAATAATCCTGCACAAGCGCCCGGCTCCATACCCTTGTTGCGACACAACAAGAATGGAGATGAGATAGTCCAAACAGTTCTTGGAAGAGGCTGGCGTAGGGTGTTCGATTCACCCCCGCGGCACACATATAAAAACAGTCATCCTTGGGGTTGTTTTTGTTTACGAAATAGATATAATCAAAAAAAATAAATGAATTCTTAGAGGAGGAGTTATGTACTGTGAGAAACATATAGGTACAAAAACGTATCTAGGAAACACAATAGCGGCAGCGTGCAAACATCTGACGCCCTGGAAATACCACCTGCACTGTGAAGCATGTTCAAATAAGCGTAAGATCTGCCAAGAATGCGGTGAACCTGTTTTAAAAGGTACCTTATTGCTTGAGACTGAAAAAAGAAAATAATTCTCTTTCTCCTGCCCCCCAACGCCACGCTCCCCCGTGGCTTTTTTGTTGGAAAAATGATATTCTTTCAAAGAAATGGAAATCGGGCGTGTAGCTCAGTTGGTTAGAGCGTCTCGTTTACACCGAGAAGGTCCAGGGTTCGAATCCTTGCACGCCCACCAATAGGGAACTCATCGGTTTTTTGGAAGCCAGAAGGTGGGAGGATTTTTTACTCCTTTCCATTAAATCGAAGATTACTCCTTGAGGAGTTTTCGGATAATTACCTCGCCACCGCCTCGCTTCAAATTAGTGATAAAGCCCTTTGATGCTGTTAGAATAAAAGCCGAACAATAAACACAACAAGCGCAATGATAAGTAGTGCATGAATCAGGTTTCCTCCCATCTTGAAACTGAAACCAAAAAGCCAGAGAACAAATAAAACTATAATAATTGTCCAGAACATATTATTAACGGTTGTATAACACTTTGAGTTTTTCAAGTCCCCTATATGCTTGCACAGCGACAGCATTTTTCGACTGCCCCGTGATGAGAGAGATTTCTTTAAGCGAAAGATCTTGCGCGTATCGCATTCGCATGACCGTTTGGTACTTTGCTGGGAGATGTTGAATCAAAAGAAGTGCCGCCTTACCATCGAATACATTGAACATACGTTCTGAGTGATCAACGCTCGGTTCGTATCCTTTTTCAAGGAGGACATCAAGTGAGGTTGTTTTACGCTTCCGATACTCATCGATAATAAGTTGATTGAGAATGTGATAGAGAAAAGCCTTCATTATGTCAACCTTTCCACACCTACATTCAACCTCCAAGTGCAACACCTGTGTGTTCATAGAATACCTGATAAGGTGTCTTCCAGCCAAGACGTTTCCGTGGCCTGGTGTT
>Ga0209542_10009997_pt1 | contig 17255 bp, 16 predicted proteins | sample RifCSPhighO2_01_FD_184028 | JGI IMG/M metagenome (GOLD analysis project Ga0209542, IMG submission 184028) | Soil microbial communities from Rifle, Colorado - Rifle CSP2_plank highO2_0.1 (SPAdes) (version 2) | ecosystem: Environmental > Terrestrial > Deep subsurface > Rock core/Sediment ...
TCATTTTTATGCTTCAAAATGCCGACAGGACCGGCGGGTTTAACAACTGGCCGGGCTGTACAAATGGAATAGCAGAGCCAGGAGATCATGAGTGGTGGGAGTTCGAAGACGCTTGGCCTCCACCGCCCACGGGCGATATAATCGTTACTCCTGCGGTCAGCGCAGAACAAGTGCCTAATTTAGAAATTTGGCTTTCCGGACAAACGCCCCAGCAGGCAAGCGTTGTTAACTCGACTGTTTTTTCTGGCCTTACCCCGGGAGTATATAAGGTACACTTGCGTGCTTCAGGGCCTGGCGTAGACAGCGGTTATAGCATTGAAAGCAGTCTTTATACTCTATGTGATTCCGGTCAGGGGGGATGCGTTAGGTCGCAATGTAATCCACTTCATGGATCTTGTTCACTGGCATTTACAGAAGAAGCTTACGGAAAATATCATGTGTGGGATGCCCAGCGTTGGGTTAAATCCGTTTCACAGCATGAAATAGAGGTTGGCGTCAATGTACCCCCGAACGGGTTTGTAGATCTCATGTATTATTTGTGTCCAAGTGCTGCAGGCAAAAAGAGCTGTTATCCATACGGATATTCTGGGAAAAGTAATTCAAAAGAGCCATTCGCCAATTGGAATTTTGACCCTTCAGCAATATTTGTTAAAGATGCCTATGCGGCCGAAAGATCACCCCTTCCACCGCCAAAACCTTTTGATCCGCCGGTATTAAACCTTCCGGCCTGTTCGGACGGTACTTACGGAGGTTCTTCAAATGCCGATCCGGCAAATTTACGTGTCAGAATTACCGCATATAATGCCCAAAAAGTTGAATATGAGGCGTACGAAAACGGCAATCTGTTCTATAACAGTCTGCGGGACGAAGGCCGCTGGCAGAATCTGAATACGGCCTCTGCCTATTCGCTTTATGTCAATCACTGGAATCTTTCCCCGGGTAATACTTATACTTGGCGGGTCAGGTCCGGCAATGAAACCCAATGGAGTCCTTGGTGGTGGGGGAATTTTTGGACCGTTCCCTTCTGCGGTCCGTCTCCTGCCCCTTCCAACTTCCAGATTAGCAATTTGCCAAAGTGTTCGGACGATAAGTATTCGGGCGCACAGGTCGGATTTGATATTGCCAGAGCCAATAAGATAGAAGCAAGACTATACAAGGACGGTAATTTGGTCTGGGATAATGTGGGCAATAGTTGGGACGTCTCAACGTCAAGCACATGGTTTGAGGTTACATGGAGCAATCTGTACCCGACCATCACGTATACCTGGCAGGTGCGTGCCGGCAACGGCCTTGGCTGGTCGGATTGGGCCAGTGGTCCTTCATGGAATGTCCAGTATTGTTCTCCGCCGGATTTGCAGGCTTACAGGCTGCGGCCCTCGGCACTGGAGGGGTTTCCTCCCTACTGGGTATTTCGCGGTACCACGGTCAGTTTTGAGGCCAGCGTTTTAAATGCCGGTTTTAGAGAGGTATCTGATAGTTTTAAGGTTGAATGGTATGTAAATAATGTTTCCATTCCCGGGTATATTGACGGGGCGCAAACATCTTTACATGCAGGAGGGTTGCGGAGGATGGTAGTTGAGGCGGCCGGTCACGATAGTGCGCGATACACGTTTGAAAACGAAGGGACACATACGGTGAAATTTTGCACTGATACGACCTATAAGATAGAAGAGTCCGACGAAACCAACAACTGCCGAACTGTTGAGATTAATGTGAGCAGTAATATTCCCCCGGACCTTTTTATCACCGGCTGCAGCGGCTCGGAAGGCAGCGGCGTCTGTGTGTATGGAGCCGAAGGGAATCTTCGCACTGCTTTTGTCGAGGGAGAACCCATGACACTGAAATTTACCTTGAAAAGCAACTACGCTTCCGCCCGTAATTTTTGGCTTGACATCTGGGCGCCTTATTCCGGTCAGATAACTTCCGGCTCGGGTTACTGCAATCAGGCTTCCCCGTTAGTCTCGCGTTTTATTGATGTTCTCCAAATTGGTTCCACCCCTTATACTATTACTTTCCCTGCTCCTAGAACGGGTAATTATAAATTGGGCATTGTTGGGATTGATTCCAGGGGACAGAATAGTGCTTTCTGTGCGGTTGAAGAAACAAAGGAGACGAATAACGCTGCCTTCTTCAATTATTCTGCAAAATCACTTCCTGCAAAAGAGGATAGGGACGCAGATGGATTTACTAATGGAAAAGAAATTTACATTGGCACCGACCCTACGCGTTCGTGCCCGTCGATTAATATCTCAGACGGCAAATCCATTGATGCCTGGCCGCCCGATGTTGATAAGAATCGAGTAGTTAATATTTTTGATGTACTTGCGCTTTCTCCTTCCATGGGAACATCCAGCGGGAACGAGGGCTACAAGTCTCGACTTGATCTTGATGCCAATGGCGTAATTAATGCTTTCGACGTTCTTGCGCTGTCTCCTTATATGGGAGCGGTGTGCAAATTATAGGCAGATTAATCTGTCGCTTTGATTAATCGGCAGCGCCAGGTTTTAAAAGTTGCCCATCATGGTTCGAAGACCGGAACGAATGAAGAAATTTTAAACGAGTTAAACGAGGTTAAACGAGGTCTCTCCTCGTCTGGCAATAATCCAGGTTGGCAAAAATAGTTACGTCATCCGCACAAGGAAGTTATTGATTTGCTAACATCAAAGGCAGTAAAAATACTTCGCAATGATACAAACGGCATCATCAAAATTGAAAGTGACGGTACGACCTTCAAGGCTAAATCGCAGGAATAAAGATCCACAATGCTTCCTTATTATATAGTATGTTATATTTTTACACATTATTCCCAAATCACACAGCTTGACATTTTGGCTAATAAAAACTCAATTACTCTTGATGTTAGAAACTGATAATAATCCTTTCAGATCAAGGTTTAGGAGGATGATGGCTCCACAAGAAGAGGGTAGACTTGTAATAGGTGAATGGGAAGCGGAAGCATATGCTGATATGCGAGTCGAGGACCTCAGAACATTAGCGAAAAGTTTCGGATTTGAAATTGGTGGCCACCCCGTTGCTGATCGGGCATTGCAAGATTTAAGAACGATGTTTAGGACGGATATTAACGGGAGATATATTGTTCTGCAAGAAACATAACCCTCGATTCGTCCCCGTATAATTCTGCTAAAATGCTTGTGTGAAGATTAGATACACCAAGCACGCCAAAGAGAAATTCGCGGATCTGAGAATCTTCGGAATCAGAGTAACAAGAGCTCACATAGCCAGGGTTTTGGTAAATCCAAAGTATAGATCGCAAGATAATGAAAATCTGATTAAGGCCGGGGATTTTGGTGAAAGGCACAATTTGAGGGTAGTTCACAAAAGAACAAAGAGTGATATAATTATCATTACCTTTTACATTTACAGAAAGGGTAGGTATGGCGAATATTAAGTATCGTTACGATAAAGAAGATGATGTGTTGATGATGTTTTTGGGCAAGGGCAAAATTGATGATGCCCAGCAGTCTGGCAACATTATTTCCCATTTGTCGGCGAAAGGTGAGCTTTTGTTATTGGAAATCCTTGATGCATCAGAATTCTTAAAGGAAACATCTCGGGTTTTTCCCCAGAAAGTAAGACAGCAGGTTTTGGCGTCATAATTTGCGCCCTCAAATCGTACTTCGCTTACACTCAGCATCTCCGATCCCCGCGCGCAAACCCACCCCATAGTTTGTCAATTTAGATTTGGTTTTGTATAATTCCGATATGGAAATGCCTTATTCTTCAGAAACAGGACTAAATGCTGAGACAACCCCCAGCTCATCGAATGTAAGAATCGTTCACCTCACACCAGAAGATTGGGAGATCCTGCGTAAATTGAAACTCAGATCGCTCCAGCAGGAACCGATTGCCTTTTTAGATTACGGAAAGGGCATACAAACCTATTTGGAAAGAACCGAAGATGAGTGGAGAAAAAAACTGGATGAACAAGCGTCATCTGCTGTTTATGTTTTTGCCCAGGAGAATGGTCAATTCATAGGAATGGTAAACGCCCGAATTGATGAAAAGGAGAAAGAAGCATTAATACAGCATCTGTACGTAGATCCGGATCACCGTGGACAGATGGTAGGAAAGCGGCTTTTGGAAACTCTGCTTCAAAAGCTGAAAGATCGGGGTGAGATCGGAAAAGCAAAGCTTGCTGTTTTGGGAACACAGAAACCGGCCATTAGACTCTATGAAAGTTTGGGTTTTGAAAAAATGAGTGAATTTTTAGACATGAGAGGCGATAGGCTTTACAAATCATTCAGGATGGAATTGGTCTTGTAATGTCCTCAAATCACCCCTCCCATAATCTGATATACTCTTCTGTGTGTCTGAGCGTGAACGTAGAATGCCGTCTTCGGGTGAAGTCCGCGCGGCAAATCTAATAAGAATTGTTCCTCATCCCTTGACTGTCTATATTGCCGATAAATTCCTCGGTGAAGGTCTCACCGAAGAAGGGCACAAAAAACTCAAAAAACTTGTTAAAAAAATGCTTAAGGGAGAAAAAGTTCAGGCAAGCCGGGAATTTCCCCAAATTTATAGAGACTGCGAATTTGAATTCAATTTTGAAGACCGCGAAAATATTCCTACAAGCGGCGCGACGCTTTTTGTCGGTAACCACACACGCAGCGGTCCTCTTTTTGGAATGGGGCAGTATTTTGAAACGGCCCGGATCGTTTATGAAGAAAGGACGGATGTAGGCGATGATCGCTTAAGGGAGCCGGTTGCGATTGCGCAAAGAGGTTTGACTCGGGTTGTAAAACTTCCCGGCGGCAGAAAATTCATGTGGACTATTCCCTTTACTGGGCAATTTTATGACATGGCCGTAGAGGCTTTAAACTGGGTTACTGTTGATCCCCCGAGGTTTGATTCAAGCGGACAAATTGTAAATCGGCAAAGATTGCCAAAAAGAGTCGCAGAGGACCTAATTGCCGGAGGGGCAGTACTATGGTTTCCTCAAGGCAAGCATGAAGAACCTGGCAATTTGGCAATGCCTAAAAAAAGCGAAGGGTTTTTGATCAAATTAAAGGATGATGATGTCAAACTCGTGGCTATGAAGTTTATGCCTGCCAAAAAATCATTATCGATATTTTTTTCGGATGCGGTGCATATTCAGGATATCCCGCAATCAGAGGGACAGATCGACATGGCTGCTTTTGTGGCGAGATATCTTGAGCCATTAGGTCCGAAAAGCTAAATCCTAGACTGTACAGCCGGCGTTTTCCCCTGTAGACTAGTAAGCATAATGCTAAGGGACGAAATTAGAAAAGACATACAAAAGCAGGTTAGTAGGACAGTAGGAAATTGGGATGGTAGGATTGAAGTCACTAGGACGACTGATCCTAAGTTTGGGGATTTTACGACGAATATTGCCCTTAAGGTTAGCCATAAAGTCAAGCAATCACCGATGGAGTTTGCTAAGGTTTTATCCCAGAGTTTGCAACAACAGCCTTACTTAAAAAAACTAGAGGTTGTAAAGCCAGGATTCCTCAACTTTTTCATTAAAGACGAAATTTGGCAAAAACAGGTAGATGATGTACTCAAACAGGGCAATATGTACGGATCAAACAGCCTTGGTAAAGGCAAGAAAGCCAGGGTCGAATTTGTCAGCGCTAATCCAACAGGTCCTCTGCACTTCGGAAACGCGCGCGGCGGGCCGATAGGTGACTCCTTAGCTTCGGTTTTGGAGTTTTGCGGTTACAAGGTCGTCAGAGAATATCTTCATAATAATGTCGGTGTGCAGGTTGAAAAACTTGGCGAATCCATCGCCAATGTCGCATCCGGAAAAAAGCTTGAGGATCAGGAGTATAAAGGGGAATACATTAAAGATTTGGCAGAGCAAATCTTTAGGTCAAGGGTCGAGGGTCAAAGGTCAAAGGTGACAACGGAAGAGGCTGGGGAAAGGGCGGTTTCAATTCTGCTTGATGAGATTCTGAAGGATTGCCGGGTGATGGGGATTAAGTTTGATGAAGTCTATCCCGAAGGCGATTTTGTAAAGCGCGGCCAGACTCAAAAAGTTTTGGCCGAGCTTGAGGGAAAGGGCTTATTGAAGAAAAAAGAAGGAGCTTTATGGTTTGCGCCTTCGGATGAATTTCTAAAAGACCGGGAAACGGTTGTCAAGAAATCCGACGGTTCCTATACCTATTTTGCCAATGACATTGCCTACCACAATTTAAAGTTTTCCGAAAATCCGTCTTTGGTTGTAGATATACTTGGCGCAAACCATCACGGACACGTTCCGCGCCTTCAGGCGGTTGTCAAAGCCTTAGGCTACGATGTTTCACGCTTCCATGTGATTTTGTACCAATGGGTGCGCTTTAAGCGGCATGGCCGGCTTGTTGCAATGTCCAAAAGATCGGGGACGTTTGTTTCGGCACGGGAAGTTTTGGATGAGATTGGCCGCGACGCCCTGCGCTTTTTTATCCTGATGCACGATGCCGCTTCACCAATTGACTTTGATCTGGATCTGGCGCGCGAAAAATCCAAAAAAAACCCGGTTTATTACGTCCAGTATGCATACGCCAGAATTTCATCAATTCTGGCAAAAGCTCGGGGTCCTGCCGCGCTCCACCCCCAGCCGACGTCCTCGCCAGCTCTTCGTGCGTTTTTATCTGAAAAATCACTGTCAGCATTTGCCAACGAAGAGCTGACTGCGGGCGCTCGCCGGGGGTCCCCCTCGCGCGTCACCCCTCGCTACCAACTACTAACTACCAACTACGAACTGGATTTGATCAAGCAAATTACCATACTCCCCGAGCTTGTTGAGGATATTGCGGGGAATTTCGCGGTTCACAGACTGACTGCCTATGCTATAGACCTTGCCGATTCTTTCCATAAATTTTACGAAAACTGCCGGATTCTTGGCGAGAAGAAGGAATTGGAATTGACACGACTGGATTTAATAAAAGCAACCCAAATTGCTCTAAAAAACACCCTTTTGCTTCTCGGTGTTTCCGCCCCGGAAAAAATGTAATGAAAAAGACTTTATTGCTTTTTGTTTTGGTTCTGCTTTCAATTTTTTTGGGATACTCTCTGGCCAAATCGTCGTTTAGAGTGCCGGGCTTTGAGAAAAATAGAAATCAGGAAACAGAAAAAATTAAAAGGCCGGTTTTAAGGTTTGCCGTACTTTCCGATTCGCAGGGAGAAAATGATCTTTTAAACAAAGCACTGGCGACAGCAGAAGGCAAAGGGATTAACTTTGTAATCGGGCTTGGGGACTGGACAACAGTCGGAACGCGCCAGCAGCTTTCGGTTGTCAAACAAGTTTTTGATGATTCGAAACTTGAATATTATGTGACGGCCGGCGACCATGACCTATGGGCCAGCAGAAATCGGGGGGAAGACCCGCTTACGAACTTTAGCCGGACCTTTGACAAGGCTTCGCATTTGATAGAAAAAGATAAGATACAGATTGTTATATTAGATAATAGTGATATATATAAAGGCATACCATCAGAGAGCTGGGAGTTGTTGTTTGAAAGCCTAAAAAAAGATGTCAAACTGCGCTTTGTAATGGCCCACAAAACGCCGTTTCATCCGGACAGTGCCCATATTATGGGACAGGATGCCCAAAACGTTAAGGCGCAGGCTGAGAATCTCCTTGCGATTCTGGAAGAGGGGCAAATTTCCGCATTTTTTTCCGGCGATGTGCATTTTTTTGCCCAGTTCAAAACGCCCAAGCAAGCTGTTAAAATCACCACTATCGGCGCTGTAGCAAGCCAGAGAAACTTTCAGGGTCCAAGGTTTGCGATTGTTACGGTTTATGACGATTATTCCTGGAAAGCGGAGGATGTTGAAATTAGGTGATTATTGCGGGTCCTGTCACGACTTTCCTTCCCGCCAGTGCTCGTTCTAGTCAGAAACCGGTTGTTGATAAGATAGAGCAAGGCGAACTGCGCGCTGTCGGGAACCCTTCCAGTCGTGCCACCCGCAACATTAAATTTAATAGTTATGTCAAATTCATTTGAAAAAATTACTCTAGACAATGGTCTCAGGCTTATCCTTTCGCACCTGCCTGCCGTAAAATCGGTGACGGCAATTGTTTTGTGCGGAGCAGGGAGTCGCTACGAACTTGCAAAAACCAACGGCATTTCCCATTTTCTGGAGCACATGTTTTTTAAAGGGACCAAAAACAGGCCCACCGCAACCGATATTTCGCATGCCCTGGACGAAATCGGCGCAGACTATAACGCCTTCACCGGTAAGGAAACAACCGGCTACCACATCAAGTGTGCTTCCCAGCACCTGGCGCTTTCTCTGGAAATGCTTTCCGACATGCTTTGGAATTCCAAGTTTGACCCTGCTGAGATCGAAAAGGAAAGGGGAGTAATTATCGAGGAAATTAATCTTTATGAAGATACACCGATGCGCAGAGTTTCCGAAATTTACGAACAGCTTTTGTGGGGCGACCAGCCTTTAGGCTGGGATATTGGAGGCAGGAAAGAGGTAATTAAAAAAATCCAAAGGGACGATTTTGTCAAATACATCGAAGACCGCTATGCCCCAAACAACATGGTTGTTTCGATAGCCGGGGATTTTGACAAGGAAAAGACAGTAGAAACCGTCAAAAAATTCTTCGGCCACACCCCCGAAAAGGCAGTCGGCGGATTTTTACCGGTTTCGGAAAACCAGAAAAAGCCGGCTTTAAAAGTCACTTACAAAAAAACAGACCAGGCACATCTGGTTTTGGGATTCCGCGCGTTTAAAATCGGCCATCCCGAAAGGTACAACGCCGCGGTTCTTGCGACGATCTTAGGCGGCGGCATGTCTTCGCGGCTTTTTGTTAATGTCCGCGAAAAACACGGCTTGGCCTATTACGTGCGTGCAGACACCGAAAGCTATCTGGACACGGGTACGCTTTGCGCATCAGCCGGCGTGGACCTTAAGAGGATTGACGATGCTATCAAAGTAATTCTTGCAGAATTTGCCCAAATTACAAAAAAAGCGGTTTCGGAAAGGGAGCTCAAAAAAGCCAAAGAATACATCAAAGGCAGAGTAATCCTTTCGTGGGAGGATTCCAGAACCGTTGCCGTTTCCTACGGAACAGATGAAATTTTGGAAAATAAAATTCGGACAATTGATGAATATTTAAAGCGCATCGATGAGGTAAAGGCCGAGGATATCAAACGAGTCGCCCAGTTTTTGTTTACCTCAAGCAAATTAAATCTGGCCGTCATCGGACCGTTTAAGGACGGGGCACGGTTTGGGAAACTGTTGAAGCTCTGACTTTATACTTTCTATTTTATATTTTATACTTTAGGTAACATGCAACGCACAGTTATTCTTTTAAAGCCCGACACCCTCCAGCGGGGGTTGGTCGGCGAAATAATCCACAGGTTTGAAAGAAAGGGCCTGAAGCTTGTCGCCTTAAAAATGATGGCTGCCTCCGATGCCCTTTTGGAAGAACACTACGCCCACCACAAAGATAAGCCTTTTTTTGCCGGACTTAAAAAATTTATGTCGTCGTCACCTTTAGTCTGCATGCTTTGGGAGGGGATCGATGCGGTTGCGGTTGCCCGCAAAATGGCGGGTGCAACCAACAGCCGGGATGCCGAACTGGGTTCTGTCCGCGGCGATTTTTCGATGTCCACTTCCGCAAACGTCATCCATGTTTCCGATTCTGAAGCGTCTGCGAAAGAAGAAGAGGCGCGGTTTTTTGAAAAAGACGAGATTTTTGACTGGAAGTTGCAAATTGACCCCTTTCTCTATGCCGAAGACGAGAAATAACTCCGCGACAACTCACAACTGACAATTGACAACTGACAGTTGACAATTAACAATTGATCTGTGATCCACAAAAGGGTAATTGGCCACTTTATTCCTCATCAAAAAGAAGACGGTTTGCACCACCGTGCCAAAGCACTCAATTTATCGTATCTAGCTTCGTATCTTTTAATACTTGTTTTATTCGGCTCCGGGCTCTATCTAATCAAGCTTAAAGCGCCGCAGATTTTAGGTCAGGTAACGTTTTCTTCTGATCAGATAATTGCCCTGACGAATGCCAAACGGGCACAAAGCGGCCTTGCGCAGCTTTCTTTCAACAGTCAGCTTTCTCAGGCCGCGGCTTCCAAAGCAGGTGACATGTACGCAGCAGACTATTGGGCGCACAATTCGCCTTCCGGCAAAACCCCATGGAATTTTATTTCCTCAGCAGGTTACAGGTATTTATACGCGGGTGAAAATCTGGCGCGGGATTTTTCGGACGCTTCAAGTGTGGTTGATGCCTGGATGGCTTCGCCTTCGCACAGGAGCAATATTTTGGATGATCATTTCAAGGAAATCGGCGTTGCAGTTGCAAGCGGTGATTTAGAGGGCAGGGAAGTGATTTTGGTTGTTCAGATGTTCGGCACGCCGGTATCGCAGATTCCGACGCAACAACCTTTGGCACAGGCGTCACCGGTGCCGAGCCCGCAGCCGAGTCCGGTTCAGATTGCACGGGTTCAGGAAAAACCATCGCCACCTCCGTCGCCTTCACCCGAGCCAACTCCTTCGCCAACTCCTGTTTCTGTCGCAGTTGAACTGCCGAGTCTGAGTCTTCAATCAGAGCAAAATACTCAAGCCACAGTTTTGGCCAGCCGTAAGTTTGCGCTGGTCAAAGGCGCCTCTTTAGGTCTAACTGCTTTTGTATTTGCGCTTTTTGCAATCGAAATTGTGTACACTTTGAGAAAGAGCCATCTACGTCTAAGAAGCGGAGTTCTGGCGCACCTGGCGATTCTGGCATTCGTGCTTTTGGCAATTTGGTATGCTGTTGGCGGAGCAGTGTTGTGAGGATCGCAAATTGACTAACGACTAAGGACTAACGCAAAATTGTTGTCAGGCTTTAGTCGTTTAGCGTTAGACGTTAAGCAGTTAAAAATGAAACGTTTAGATATTTTAGCTCACGCTTTTTTGATTCTTGGTATTGCTGTTGGTGCTGTGGCAATTTACAGACTGCGTTTTGACTCCACAAACCAGTTTTTAGTGGTTTTAATAATTACACTCTTTTATCTGTTGTGGGGCACGACTTATCATCACATTAAAGGCGAAATCGAAAAAAAACTGCTTTTGGAGTATCTTATTATCGCACTTATTGTGATAATTTCCGGATTTTTGGTGTTTGCCCAGTAATACAACTTTCAGTGGCTTTCGCCATAAATTCGAAGAATCTGAAAGTTGATATACTGGGTTTGTAGGGTAATTTAAGGATTGATGACACGGTAGTTATAAACCCCATCTGTGGTACCCGGACAGGAATTGAATTGAGTATACGCCGACGCAGATTTATCCGGGTCATTAGTGTTTTCCAGTGAAGCGGCTAATTCGTAACCGGTCCACGATAGATTCCTATAAACGTAATCACTATTATCGACTGTAGAGGTGCCGGCTGAGAATTGAGGGTCTTGGGGAATTTGATTGATGTATTTTGTGCCTGAAGATGGGCTCAAAGCATCTCTAAGCTGGGGGTAGTTCGTATGGAAGATTCGGGCACACCATATCCCGTTACTCAAAGGGGGATATTTGCCGTTTTGCTGAAAATAAAGCTCCAGTGCCTGCTGGATAGCCTTAAGATCGGTTTTTCTTTTACCGTCCCGGCCTTTTTGCTGGGCTTTGGAGTAAGAAGCCGCGGCTACCCCGATTAAAAGGGCGATTAAGGTAATCACAACCAAAAGCTCGATTAGCGTAAAGCCAATTCGGAAGTCGGATTTCAGATGTCGGAATTCGGACAATTTTTTTCTGATTTCCGATATCCGATTTCTGATATCTGGGATGTTGGGCATTAATTTAAGTATTAAGTATTAAGTATCAAGTATCAAGTGTCAGATTGAGGTAAAGGCGTCTAGACGAGGTCCGTCCTCGTTTGTGATATGTCGGGGTGCTGGGAATTGAACCCAGTGTCTCTACGTCCCGAACGTAGCGTGTTACCGATACACTACACCCCGTCTGCGATATTATACAATCTGCTGTCTATGGACGACTATTTATCTATGAACTATGAACTATGAACTATGAACTATGAACTACCAGCTCGCCAATTTGACCCAGTAATACAACTTTCAGCAACTTTGTTAATTTGGCCAACGGCCCTGAAAGTTGATATACTGGGTTTGACATCGGGCACGTTCGGTTTTAATCTTAAGATATAGAGCTCACATTACGGAAGCGCATTTTAGTTCGCTCTATGTAGATGTCAATTCTCGCGCACAAGAAGTGCGCCAGTAGAATGTGACATCTATAGGCAGTTATGAAGAAGAAAAAGGCAAAGGATGAGCAGATTTCAACCTTGTTTTCGGAATTTATTTCCACGCCTCCGGTATCGATTGCATTGGTTGCTCTGGCGCTTCTTGCCCTAATTCTTTCGATGATGGAATTTTACAATGCCATAAATTACTGAATGAACGATCTAAATCACCCTATATACAAATTTTATAACGCGATTTTGCAGGGGTCGATTCTCATTTTTTCGGCAGCTTTGGTTTATTTTGCCTTTGTCTATTATCCGCAGGCTATCAGGCAGTACGAAAGCGGCAATATCCCCGCACAGAAGCCGTTTGTTGCACCGGTTTCTGCGGTTTTTCAAAAGCTGCCTATAGAAACCGACGCATACAGAATTACCTATGAGAAAGACACGAATTCATATTACGTTATAATTTCCGGAAACACGCTTGACCAGTATGTGATCAATCAAAACGGCGCGCGGCTTGCTTTAATGTCGGCATTATCTTCGGAATCGTTATGCACTTACAACGTTGTATATGTTTCGTCCGGAAACCTTCAGGTTCCCGAGCAGTATAAAGCTTCCGACTGCCGCTAAGAAAGTTATCAGTTCACAGTTCACAGTTCACGTACTCTCCTGTTATGTCTTCCTCTGCTTGCGCAGAGCGACATATCAGAGGAGCGCCATCCACTTTGAAGTGGAGGCGATCTGCTGATATAATTTGGGTGATTTTTGCCCCAGTAGCTCAATTGGACAGAGCGGTCCCGTCCTAAGGGAAAGGTTGGGGGTTCGAGTCCCTCCTGGGGTACACTTCGACAAGCTCAGTATATTTTACAGAGATTGTCGAAGCTGCATGGCGGGACGAGAAGTTTACCCTGAGTTTATCGAAGGGAGTCCCTCCTGGGGTACTGCGTCAAGTATGAACTATGAATTACCCACTGACTGCCAGAATCGACAAGAAAGTACTTCTCGTCCGCACAATCGGCAATTTTCTGGTTTTGGGAACGCTTTTTGCAATTACTTTTACGTTTTGGCCGCTGATTTCGGCCTATGGTAAAAACGTTCTCGATAATTTTAAGGGCACCAAATACGAGGCCGCACCGGCGGTTTCTACCTCTCAGAGCTTCGGATCGCTTTTAGGTGGGGAAAATACGGCCAAGGACAATATTTTAATTCCTCCCGACCCCAATTTTTCGATAATTGTTGAAAAAATCGGCGCTAAAGCGCCTGTTGTCGCCAATGTCAATGCCGCAGACAAAACCACCTACGACGCGGCCCTAAAAAAGGGTGTTGCCCACGCACTCGGCACTTCTTTTCCGGGCCAGCCGGGCGTTTCCTATCTGTTTGCCCATTCAACAGACACGATTTTCAACGTGCCGCGTTTTAATGCGGTTTTTTATTTATTAAAAGATCTGGAGGCAGGCGACAGAGTTGTCATTTTCTTTAACGGCCGAAGATTCGATTATATCGTTGTAGAGAGAAAAATCACCGAGCCTACCGACGTTTCCTACTTCACGATGAAGACCGAGGAGCAAATTTTAGTTCTGCAGACCTGTTATCCGCCGGGGACAACATGGAAGAGGCTTTTGGTAATTGCCAAACCGGCTTCCGCAGTTGCAGAATCTCCTACTTCAAATTAATTTCGTAAAGATTTGCGGGAGTACCTTCGCCCTGGGTCAGCGTGGTTAGGATAATAAGTCCGGATCCTGCCGGGTTGGCAAAGACAAACCCGTTTATAAAGTTGCCGGAAAAAACGGTCATTTTATTTAAACCGTCCGTCTCGATTATCGAAAGTTTGTTTTCTTCGGCAATCACCAAATGCCCGGAATCCGGATACCAGGAAATACTAATCAGGTTTGTAAATTCGGAAAGAGTTGATTCTTTCTTATCTTTAATGTCAAAGATTTTGTATTGGCCGTCTTTGTTTTTGTAGAGAATTTTTTCCTCATCCGGTGAAAAGACAAGGCCTGTCGGAAAGTAGTTGATAAGCCCGGTTTGGATGCCCGGCAGGCCCAAAGTCGGGGTTTTTTGGGGTTCTTTTGACAAACTCTGTTTCTCGTTTGGTTTTGCCTCTGCGGTTGCCGATTTCAGCTCGTCCGGTGCAAGAAGGGCCAATGTCTGTGCCCTTTGGCCGATTTCGGCCTGCCAGCCGGAGATTGTGGCATTCAAAGATGCCGTGATGTCCGAAAGCGGCTGGTCTTTTTTATCCGAGTCGATGAGGATGTTGGCAACAGTTTTGTCCTCTTCATCTGTAAACTGGGCAATCAGCTCTTTTGAATCCGGACCCCAGATAAAGACGGCTTTGGAAAAATCAAAATTGTTTTGGTTTTTGACCAATAGCCTTGGGCCTTGTCTGAAAGGAAACGGCCTGTCGGACATTGGAAATAAGAAAAGTCCGCCGTTTTCTCCTGTAGCTGCATATACAATTTTCGTGCCGTCCGGAGAAAGCGCCGGGTTTTGGGCACCTGAGGTTGTCAAAGGTTTGATTGCAGGCGCAACAGGAAAAAGAAGTGCCTTTATTTCCGTGGCTAAATCGGCAACGACATCAATGTCTTTTTCCCACGACGAATAACCTTCTTTTTCGATTCTGACTTTATAAGTTTTGGGGTCAAGGTAGGCAATATTGGCGTCCGTTGCCGCGGTCAGGCGTCCGTCTAAAAAAACCGAAGCACCGGTCGGCGTTGAGGTAATTACCAAAAGGCCGGTTCTTTCAATGCCTTTTTTAAAATCCGGCTTAAAGCCCCGCGCCCAAAAAATGGCGCCTGCAGCCACTGTTAAAACCAAAACGGCAATTGTAATTGAAAAAATCGTGCGGTGCTTGGCAAAAAAGTTCATTGGTCAGTAGTTTGCAGTTCGTAGTCCGAGTCGGTAGTCAGTAGACATGTATTTATGGGATTTTAACAGAGCTTAATCTAAATGGGCAAGTGTCCAATAGTTGATACATAAAAATACCTATATGATATATTTAGACACTTAAATCCTCTCGATTAGGTTTTACATTTGACAATAAATTCGGGCAGGTGATTCAATGGAAGATAGAGAGGGGGAGATTAAAATTACCCTGACAACTGCCCAATCGGTAGTGCGCAACTTCATTTTTTTGTTGTCTGTTGTTTGCGTTTTTCTGTTGGTTAATTTCTTATTTCTGGTGTAGACGATGAAAAATATCTACCTGGTAATTTTGATTATTATTGCTCTTGCGGTATTCCTATTGGGGATGGCGATTTTTATCAGCCAAAAGAGGAGTCCGCAAACCGCAAACCCGCAGACTGAAATAACCCAGCCGCAAACTGAAGGTTCGGCGGGGGGAGCGGCGGGATCACCGGTTTCTTTGCCCGGCGGTCCATCGACAGCCACAGAATCCGCAACTTTGCCATAAGTGCTGCCAAACAGTCAAATTAATAATTGGTACAAATTGGAATATTTGAAACCGATATTCGAAACCAATTACCGATTACCAAGATTACTGGTTCTTGATTAAACTCACCCTCATCTGTTACCCTGTTTCGAAACAGGGTAACAGATGACACAGATTTCCAAAAGACAACTGCGAAAAGAGATTGAACAGACAGTCTATGATATTTTTTGGGAAACAGTTGTGAGGATTGCTAAAAAAGAAGAAGCGGAGTCTTTCTTTTCGGAATTTTTGACAAGAGTCGAAAAAGTTAATTTTACCAAAAGGCTCGCGGTGGCGATTTTACTTTACAAAAATTATGATTGGCGCACGATCGGCGATATTCTAAAAGTTTCCATGGGAACAATTTCCAAGATTGACAGTAAAATAAACAGCTTGGGGTTCAAAACCATTTTTGCGAAACTCGAAAAAGAAGAGAAGTGGCGCAAATTCTGGGAAAATTTAGCCAAAGCTTACCTTGTGTTAACTCGAGGCCATAAAGTAGCGGCTTTAGGCAAAGAAGGGGTGGAGCGTCTGTATTTAGGCAAACGGAAAAGGCGCCTGTTCTAGTGTTTCGAAACAGGGTAGCAGGAGAGTGATTCGGCTAGGACCGAATCAGAAAAGACTGTGGTTGGCAAGTTGACTGAGAAAAGGATTGACAAAAATAACCTATAGCGGTATAATCCGCCACAATGGGCAGACCGAATCAAATGGTTACTGTGGGAGCGGGTAAAGAACGTTTTTCAGGGCTGTCGGTTCTCGAAAGGCTTCATCAAGGATCTCGGGCAAGAGCTCAGGTAATCAAGGCTGCAAGAGAAGCAGAATTGGCACGCAGGTCTAAACCAATAGCCGATTTAACCTCAGGCGAAATAACCAGAAAGAAATTAGGAATTACGGCAGTTGGAACTGCCGGATTGGTTACTTTAGTTGCAGCAATTGCCTGCGAAGGCGGGCAGGGTCAGGAAGTTAAAACTACACCAACACAACCTGCTAATTCACCTGTCGCAACCGAGACCGCACCGACTCCAACTCCTATTCCAACAGCAGAACCAACCCCATCACCCGAGGCGACACCGACACCGGAAGGATGGTCTGACGAAGAGATTGCCGAGGCTGCCGCAAAAATAAGTTCGGCTGTGCATATAGCCAATACTGTTGTTGATATATTTCCCGAATCGAAATTTCCGACCGAATCGAAATTTCTGAGTACCGTAAAAGATGATCTCCAGACTGCAGAGGCAAATTATAATCATGTAATCGAAACGAAAGACTACTCATCAATTGGTAAGGTCTTGGACGGATTCGTAAACGTTGGCGATACTATTGGGCAGTTTGCCTGTGATAATACTTATGGTGAAGTTGAAGGCAATGCCTGGGCTGAAATTAGGAGTCTTGTATTATATCTGAGCTTAAAGTACGAAAATTCAGGTTATATAGAAAAAGGAAAGACAGAAACTTACAAACAAGCCCTCACTTTGCCTGGGGGTTGTACTAACCCAATAATGTTATCCTCACAATAATTAGCAATAAGAGCATTCCGGCTTATGCTTTGTTGACTCTGTGAGTATTCCCTTTTACAATTAAATCAAGAGTCAGATTTTAATGCCTGCGCTGCCCAAAGTACCAAAGGGTTTCATTACTAACTTTACGAACGCCGTGCCGGATTTT
>Ga0209542_10009998_pt1 | contig 17253 bp, 21 predicted proteins | sample RifCSPhighO2_01_FD_184028 | JGI IMG/M metagenome (GOLD analysis project Ga0209542, IMG submission 184028) | Soil microbial communities from Rifle, Colorado - Rifle CSP2_plank highO2_0.1 (SPAdes) (version 2) | ecosystem: Environmental > Terrestrial > Deep subsurface > Rock core/Sediment ...
CAACCATGTCAGTAATTCCTTCATTCTATCACTTTGCAGCGTAAATATATAAGATTAACATGTACTGTCCTCATTCCAGAAAACCCAAAAACACGTACCCAGAGAGAGATGTGTGATACACATACCTGTCCAAATGATCCCCATCACATGCCAAACGTTATTCTCAAATGCCAGAAATAAATGGCAACTGTCTAGGGGGCAAGATCCAGTTTTCCAAATCTCTTTCTAACGGAATCGAAATCCTTTGCAATGGTAACTCCATCGTCTGTAAGCTTGATCAGCTTAACTCTCCCTCGCTTCTCGAACTGAACAAGGCCCAGTTTCCTGAACATCTCCAGCACTTTAACAGTATGTGAGTAGGTGCAATCAACGACCTTTGCCACCTGAGAAGCGTAGTTTATGTTGTTTGCATTCAATGAAACGAGCATCTTGACTGGCTTGGGATGTAGAAAGAGGTTTTCTACGATATGTTTCGTCGCTGCTTTCTGTTTCATTGAGAATTACCTAATAAAAATGCTTGAAACTGTTATTTAAAGCCATAGTATATGTTGAACGTATAGATTTTGCTATATTTCTTGCTAAGCTATGTTTGTAACATATATGGGATACTCTATATCTTAGAGATATACTAACATAACATATAGAATATGAGATATATCTTGCAGATAGAAAGTGAGGGAACTCTCACATTTTTAGATACAGAGAAGGTTTTTATAATCTGCAGACCAATAAAGAGCATGAACAAACCTGAGAAAATTAAAGAATTATACAAAAGGCAACTTAATATCCTGAATAATGAAAGATTCATATTGCTTCAAAAGAAATAAACTGAATTCTGAAAATCATTTCAGATCTTTCTATGCTTCCATCTTCTAAGGAAATCTTCAACAGAATATTCCCTATATCTGCCTTTTTCTAGATCGCTCCATGATTTCTCTACTAGTTTAAGCAACAGTGCGTTTCTTGTGGACAGAAATATACCTCCTCATGAAATACTTAACGAAGCTTTCCTCCCCTCCCTGCAGGGCCTTGTAGTATGAGCCTCTGTCTTCATATTCTATAATCAGCATCGGATAGCCTTCTAGCCACATTATATAATTCATCAGCAGTCTTCCTATCCTTCCGTTGCCATCTCCGAATGGGTGGATATTCTCGAATCTATAGTGGGCTCTTGCAGCAAGATCTACAGCATTCAGCCTAGATCTATTTATGAATAAAATTAGGTCTTTCATCATCCTGCCAACAAGGCTCCAATGCGGGGCTATATGCGGACCTACCCTTACATTATAATAATAGCGAAAACTTCCGGCTATGTCCCTCTTGGTCTCGCCGAATATCTCCTTATGCCATTTTAATAGAATCTCATTAGACATCTTCTGCTTAGATTTAAGCATTTCAAGGAAGACCTTAGCGTGATTCTCAGTCTCACGTATGTCTCTAAGAGGCTTATTCGGAGCAATCTTATCCTCAAGTATCTCCCTTACCTCTTCAAGTGTTATAGTTGAACCCTCTATTGCATTGGTATTATACGTAAATGCTATGGCTATTTCTCTCAGTTCCCTTTCCTTTGCAGACTCTGGATATCTCTTCCACTGCTTCTGGAAATTGGATCTTATGGCCTTCAGCTTCGCATAGAGCCTTCTCTTTGCAGCCTCTTCCATCTTTTCCCTTATTGCTTCTATGGACTTTGGCAGCTTCTTGCCAAGGTACTTCTCCTCTGTGACAACCCTGCCGTTCTCTCTGAAGGAATGCTGCATGTAGTAATAGTCCCTGTTGCCCTTCCTTCTCTTCACTATTCTCATAGAGATACTTACCATTACATTATATATAAATATACAGGTATTTCAAAGTTTTGTAATGGTAATGCTACAGAGGTACCCTGTCGAAGGGCGGATCTGTTGTAGGATGCTTGCTGAGAACCTCCTCAGGCTTGTAGATCTCTCCGCCGTCTGCAATATAGCTTCTCAGATGCTTCATCACGTATTCATCGTCTGTAGAATGCCTTGCATCCTCAATCTGCCTGCCGAAGACCTCAGTGACAGCATGTTCAACTTCAGTTATATTTCTTTTCCTTGCGAACATTTCTTTCATTCTTAGTTTTGCTGCTCTTGTCTCCCCATCCGGGACTTCCCTTATCATGTATCTTACAGAATGTGTTTCGCGCCAGACAAGAAGTTCGCTAACAACAAAATTCCGATCATGATCCACATGCCCTGTCCTGCTTCCATGAAGATCAGAAAGAGTATCAACATAGGATATTATCCTTACCATATCTCCCTTGTTGAAGATCGGATTCACAGGCTTCTTCTCGCATTCAGATGCATCCTTCTAGTCTTCGTACTTCGCATCGCAGATCTCGCAATGATATTTGGATTCAAGAACGATCTTTACCATGAAAGGGTTTCGTTTGCAAGGTTTTTAAATTAGTGTTGCAATTGATAGTATGGCTAAGGTCAAGACTGTTGTCCCGCTTGCTGTTGCGGAGAGGTTCCTGAAGAAGACCAAGATGCGCATCGGGATTGATGCGAAGTTCGAGTTTGCGAAGCTGCTCGAGGAGATAGTTGCTGACATCTCTGCTGAAGCAGTAGCGATATCGAAGAAGAAAGGTCGGCGCACAGTGAGCCTGCAGGACATCATGGAAGTCCGAAGGAAGGTCAAGTAGAACTTATTTCTTATTAGAAATATCTTTTTCTGTTTCAAAATATTCATCGGGCATTTTATAAAGGGGTATTCCTATCTCATTTCCGCTTCTGCTATCTATTATTCCGCAACGAAATGACACTTTGTTGCTTCCGCACTTAGGACATCTATCAAACAATTCTTCAGGTTTTGACTTCCATTCCTCTAAACAATTATTACAATCCCATCTTGTCCCTCTTTCCAGAATTTTCTTATAAATAGCTAAATGTTGAGACCTGTCTTTGTTTCCTAGTACAGGAATCTTCTTTTTCAACCATTCTTCGATTTTCATTTGATCCTACCTCCATATTCTGGAAACGCTGTGATTATGCTTGCTCCATCTTCCCCTACTATAACTGTCACTATATGATCATTTTTTTCAAGTTGATAAAATGTGCTAAGTCTATTTTTTCCAACATCATACTTTGTATAGGTTTTGCCATTTGAAATTGTATCTCTTATTACTGCCACAACTTCGTCATTCGTATTGTAACCGAACTTGCTGAACTGTATTTTTGCATCTTTGCCTAAGATGTGCATCTCTTTAATGTGTTTCCATGCATTCTCTGTCAAGTAAATTATCTTCCCACTAGAATCGCTAATCCTCTCCATTATAGGTCCAAACCTTTCAACTATGCTCCTCTCCAGCTTGTTCAGAGCCCCAGGATACTTCGCAAATATGGAACCTTCTTTGATAAACTTAAGCTCTCCGAAAAATATGAAAGGCACATTCCATACCGCTTCCTGCGCGGCAGCCATTATTCCATCCTTTCTTGCCTTGTCATAGATCTCCTTGGCTGTATAGGCAAGCAGAGCTGTGTTTAGAAGGTTGGAAGAAGCCATCGCAACCCTGATTCTCGGAATCACTCCTGCAGAATTTGCCAGATATAATCCTCCAACAGCCAGAGCTACCGCAGAAACAGCTAAAAGAATTTCAGGAGCAGCAAGAGTACCCAAAAGCCCTGCCATCAGAGCTCCGGCCCATGGTAAGAAAGGCAGCATAAAATATATTGGAAACCAAAGGATTTAAATCAGATTGCCGTTGAGACCCTCAACGCCATACAATCCGCTGGCAGCTCCTGCGAAGAAGAAGACTAGGGCAACGAATACCAGCACTATCATGATGAGCAGAGGCAGCAGCCATGAGAGCACAGCACGAAGCGTGCTGAATTTGTGAACGATCCTCTGGGAGACAGTCACGAGGTAGAGGGAGTATATTGCAAAAACCATACCGATAAGCGGAATCCATGAAATAGCAACTATCGGCGCATACCATAAAGCAAGGAGATAGCTCTGCTGGGCAAAGCTCCCCTTCCCTCCCAGAATTTTTGCAAAAATATAATACAGGCCAGAACCTATGAACCAGCCGACAAGCACAATTATGGCATAACCTATTATAGAGGAGAGAAGCGAAAAGAACGTGTTGCCGCTGCTGAAGTATGAGTAGTCAGAAACCGCAGCTGGATAGAGGGCAAGGAGAATGCCGATGAAGAATCCTCCTATCGCGCCGCCAAGAAGCATGTGCAACGCCCCATCCCTGAGTCCGCCCCTGTTGAGCTCCTTTGAAAGCATGTCAGAGGGGTGCAGTAATATGTCTTTCCATTTCATTATGGTATCTTTTATGTCCATGCCTATTGTTCGCATTTCTGACTTTTAAAGCTTCCACAGGAAACAGAGGTGAAAATTCACTCCCCATGGAGTGAATCGACTATAAGCTGAAGCTCTGCTAATGGTAATATAAGGTTTTGGGACGATTGATTTGTATGCTTTTCGAAGATATTCTGAAGCAAATTATAACCAAGAGCGGACTCTCCCAGGAGGATGTAAGCAAAAAGATAGATGAGAAGAGGGAGGAGCTGTCTGGATCCATATCCAAGGAGGGCGCGGCGTTCATTGTCGCAAGGGAGTTCGGAATAGACATGAGGAAAAAAAATCCGCCTCCGAACGGTGCGTCAATAAAGGACGTGATACCTGGATTGAAGAATGTGAGCCTGAAAGCAAGAATTCTAAGGTTGTCGGATGCGAAGGAGTTCGAGAAGGACGGGAAGAAGTCGAAGGTCGCGAACATTGTCCTCGGCGACTCAACAGGAATGCTCCGCATGTCCCTTTGGGGGGAACAGACCGACCTGCTCAAGGAGATGAGGGCGGATTCTGTTGTCAGCGTGAGCGGCGCATATTCCAAGGATGACGGGCGCGGCGGGATAGAGATCAGGTTAAGCAGGGAGGGAAAGATTGTTACGATAGAAGATTCAGCAATGCCTGCGCTTGACAAGATCCCTATGCCTCCATCGCAGCGGTATTACATTTCAGACTTGAACGAAGGGGTGAACGGGGAAGTGAGAGCCCCGCTTGTTCAGGTCTTTGAAAGCGAAAATTTCTTCGAGTTCTGCCCGCAGTGCAATGTAAGACTGAAGAGGGGCAGGGAAGGCTTCGCATGCCCCACGCATGGAAATGTCAAACCGCGCTACTTAGTGATGGTTTCAGGCGTGATAGATGATGGAACAGGAAACATCCGCGCCGTCTTCTTCGGCGATGCTGCCCTGCAGCTAGTGGGGATGAATCTTGACCAGGCCCTGGAACATTACGAGGACCTGATGGAGAAAGTCGACATTCTAGGCAGAGAATTCATCATTGAAGGGCGTGTCAGAAGGAACAAGATGTTTGACCGGCTGGAATTCATAGCGAACAGAGTCTCGCAAGTAGATGTTCAAAGAGAGATAGAGAAAGAGATAAATGCTTTAGAAACAAAGGTTTGAGTGTTGATTATGACAAAAAAATATGAAAGGGTAGAAGACCTGCCTGGAGTGGGGGAGAAGATCGCTGAGAAGCTGAAGAAGAACGGATATCTTGATTTGATGGCGCTGGCTGCCGCATCTCCAAAGGAACTGATAGAAGTTGCTGAATTGGGAGAGGAGACTGCTGCAAAGATCATTAATATTGCAAGGGAATCTTTGGATATAGGATATGAGACGGGGACAAAGGTTGCTGAAAGGAAGGCGAAGCAGATAAAGATCACAACCGGGAGCAAGAATCTTGATGAACTTGTGGGGGGCGGGATCGAGACCTCTGCAACAGTGGAGGCACACGGAGCGTTCAGCAGCGGAAAAAGCCAATTAGCTCATCAGCTTGCTGTTAATGTGCAGCTGTCTCGTGAGAATGGCGGGGCAGATGGCGCATGCCTGTTCATTGATACAGAAAACACGTTCTCGCCTAACAGGATCGAGAAGATGGCTCTTGCAGTCGGATTGGATCCGCATGTCGCATTGGAAAACATATTTGTCGGGCGGGCTTACAACGCTGACCATCAGTGCTTATTGATTGAGAACGCCGGGAAAATAATCAGGGAGAAAAATATAAAGCTCATAGTTGTTGACAGCGTCACTGCTCTCTTCAGAACAGACTATAGCGGAAGAGGCGAACTTGCTCCAAGGCAGCAAAAGCTGAACGGGCATCTGCATGCCCTGCAGCGCCTGGCTGATATCTATGGCGTGGCTGTCTACATAACAAACCAGGTCATGTCCAGGCCTGATGTCATGTTCGGAGATCCTACTGTGCCGATTGGCGGGCACATCATGGGACATTTCTGCGTGGCACCAGACACGTTTGTGCAGCTTGCGGACGGCGAAATAAAGGATATCAAGAATATGTCTTTGTATTCACCTGTAAGCGGCTTTGATCTGTATGGCAAACTGGATGCAGTGAATGGCAGATGCTCTAACGTGCATCTAAACACAAACCCGAGCTATTTATGCGAGATAGAAACATCCTCTTCTGTATTGAAAGCCACGCCGCAGCATGGAATCTTCATAAACAGAGGATTTGACATATACGAAATACCTGCAGGCGATGTGAAGCCCGGGGATTTCATAGCTGCACCGAAAACAATAGATATAGAAGGCGCAATACAAAGTTTGCCTGCAATTAAAATACCGGTCCTTGTACAGCTTTCGAAGACGCAATCAAGCACCATAAAGAAGGCTATGGAGAAGAGAGGGATAATAAGGAAACGTAAGATAGATGGATGCGCTATCACTCCAAGACAGCTTAGAAGAGTACTAAACCAGGGATATCCTACCCCCAGAGATAATATAGAGGGTCTTGTAAAGCTGCTGAAAATGCCGAAGAGCTTTGCAGACGACTTGAGACCTATTGAGACTAATAAACACAGGCTGTTGAATATGCCCTCTGTTCTTGATGCAGATCTAGCTGCATGCCTCGGCTATTTCCTGGGGGATGGCAACCTGGAGATATCCTCCCTGAGGCTCAGAGAAGAACGGCTCGATGTCATAGAACACTATAAGGAAAAGTTCGATGGCATATTCGGCCTTGACTGCAGAATATCAAAGGTAAAGGACAAGAACTGCTGGAGCCTGAGTGTAAACAGTGCGCATATAAGGGCTCTCTTCAAGCTCCTATCCGAACACTATCTTGAACTCATTTCGAAATCGCCAAGAAACGTCATAGCCGCCTTCATACGAGGGTTTGTGGATGCCGAAGGCTATGTAAGTCAGAATGGAAGCCTGCTTACCGCAGGTCAAATGAATAGAAGCATACTGGAAGCGATAAGGCTGCTTTTGCTGCGATTCGGAATCAGATCCAGGGTAAGGAAGGCGCATATAGGATGGCTCATGACAGTCGGCGGTCCCAGCTTAAAGACATATAGGGATGAAATCGGAGTTACGGCGAACAGCAAGAAGAAAAGGCTGCTGAAATATAACCCAGCCTTCCGCAAAAATACAGACGATATCATACCAGTCAGAAAGAAAGATATCGCGGCACTTATTAGGTCAGTAGGAGGGCTGCCGTCTCACATGCTAAAACACAGAGAGGTAAGATATGTTGGCAGGCGAGAGCTGCGAAGAGTTTTGGAGAGACTTGACGGCAAGAAAGTCTCAGGGGAGGCGTTTGTAAAGCTTGAAAAGCTGAGATACTTAGTTCAGTCAAATCTAGGTTGGCAAAAAGTCAAGAGGATAAAAACTATGAAGGCTCTAGAGCCGCTATACGACCTATCCGTGCCCAACGTCGAGAATTTCATAGCAAACGGCGTGCTCGTCCACAACAGCACTGTCAGGGTGTACCTTAGAAAGAGCAAGGGACCGAACAGGATTGCAAGGATGATCGATGCCCCGCATCTGCCTGAGAACGAGTGCATCTTCACAATTTCTGAAAACGGCTTGGGAGATCCTGAAGAGAAGGAATAATCAGGCAAATTGCCTTCTTACTTCATTTATAGCTGACGCTAACCTGCAGAACCAGAAGAAATCCTAAACTATGTCCCTTTCGGCAATGATTACGAAATCCCCGACAGATTTGACAGCAGAGAACGGAATAAGCATTCTTCCCTGTTCGTCCTCAGAAAGATGGAGATCCTGAATCTGCCTTGTCGCCTCTGCAACAACGATGTTCATCAGTTCCCCGGATTCTGTGATGAAAACAACATCGCCAACGATCCCGAACTTCTTTCCTGTGTCCTCAGAAACGATGACTTTGCCGATAATGTCTCTGCCTCGAACTTTGTCAACCAAAAAATTCACCTCTCTAATGTTAGAGCATCAGATATTTATATCTTTGTTTTTGGGTCATTTTTCATGATTTTTCCCACAACTCTCACAATCCGCTTCTCCATCTGACTCAGGGACATGCGCGCATTATTGATCTTGTAATCTGCCTTCTTGATCAGCTTCAGTTCCCCTCTTCCAATTTCAGCCCTGTCCCTCTGCCTCAGATAATCAACATTCTCGCCCTTTTCGAATCTCCCTCTCTTGAGCTCTCTTTTTGCACGGACCCAGAACGGCGCAACAATTGCTATGATAATGGGATTGTTCCCGGACAGTTTTTCCAGATATTCTATTTCCAAGCTGTTTCTCAAACCCTCTATAACCATCAGCTTCTTCCTCGTTTTCCTTATCTTGTCCCAAAGGCGCTCAACAACAAGCCTTTCCCTGCCCTGCGAATGGAACCACTGCGCAACAATCGCATCAGTATGAGGCGAGTATTGGAGACCCCTACGCTTGATCTCTTCGCGTATTATGTCTCCGGATGATATTCCGAATGAATCAAAGTTTTTGAGAACCATTTCCTTTGCCTTGGTCTTCCCTGAGCCTGGAAGGCCAACGAAACAGAGAATTATCCTTTTGCGCATGAATTATATTCATTTCCCGAATAAAAAGCTCGAACTCTCACATTTCATTATGACTTCACGAAGTGTGGCCTGATTTTTGGACTCAGGGCATACATGAAGGCCTTCCCCCTGGATTCTCTTTGCACAAAGCCGTCAAGCATCAGCCTATGCAGGATATTGTTCACTGATCTCATCGCATGGCCCTTCGTCGCATAAGTCCCGCCAAGTCTTTCAGAGATTGTCCCTGGGGTCAGCCAGTCCTGTTCGGAAAGTATCTCAAGAACTTTCTTCTGCTTGTAAGGCAATTGAGCGAGCTGCTCCTCCGAAGGCGGACGGGGTGTGAAGCTTACAGTAGGCTGCTCAACTCTCACATCTGGCAACGTAACTTCCCTATGCTCCTCCTCAATCTCAGCAGCATCAATTTGGGCAAGGTCCTTTTCCAAAGCTGTATTAATCAATCGATCACACATCTTCAGTACCTCCCTTGGAAAACCTCCTGTTCTGTTATAGACTTTTGCTATTGCAGCATCAGTAAAAGGAGCTATATCAGTACCTCCAACAGACGAAATACGTCTTTTTATGAGCTCTAAAGTCTCACTTTTGCCGAGAGAATTAAGGTGAACCCTAGTAGTGAAGCGCTGGTCTAAAGTCTCCAAATCCGTCTTAATCTTCTGCTCTAGAGCAGGCAAACCAGCTACAATTATGCTTATATTGTCTATTTGATCTACTAATATCCTAAACCACTCCAAAACGTCTTTGTTAGTCTCATGGGCCTCATCTACCATGAGAAGCAACTGCTTGCCCTGCATCTTTTTGTTAATGTACTTAGGAAGGGTATATAGGGTCGGAAGACGCCCTAAAAGACGCTCCCACCAGCTTATCCCGAAGGTATCTGTAAAGATCGTGACAAACTCCTTTGGATCATTTGGAGGTTTGCTTACATACATTACACCCATTGAATCAGACATATTAGTCTCAAGCCACTTCAGAAGCGTTGTCTTTCCTGAACCAGTCAGACCTACCACAAGTGCCATTTTATGCTTAGCCTGGATGTGCTGCTTCAATGCGTCTACCTGAGCTTCATAGCCAACGAAGAAATTGGGATCTATAACCAGGGTAAATGGGGAATAAGACCATCCAAATTTGGTTTTTGAGTCAGTTTCAGGCATGCGATAGATACGCAGTTCATATATTTAAAGGTTCATTTCCTATGGAAGTGAACATGTGAATAAAAGTGAACGTTTCGTGAACATCTTTATGAACTTCACGTGAACATGAAGATTAACTATTTCTCGTTCACGTCTGCGTGAAGATTTCGTGAAGTTCATGTTGCCTTATTTTAGAATGTTCACGTTCACGTGAACGTTCACGTTAACTTCACGTGAACGTTATTCAAATGTTAAACTTTCTACAGCATTTTGAGTTAATATGTGAGATGGCTTTTATGATGTTCACGTGAACATGCGTGAAGGACGTGAACGTTTCGTGAACGAGTCACGTGAACAAGAAGCCTTTGGATGGTACTTTTACAACTCTCACGAGTTAATCGAACTTAAGTATTCGCAGCTACATGTATTAGCATGCGTATGTTTATTGGCGCAGACCTACCTGAAGAGCTTCAGAGCAAGATCGCAACACTCTCAAAGAGGCTCGAGTTCCTTGACGGCAAGTTCGTAGAGCCTCAAAACTTACATGTAAACCTTAAGTTCTTAGGCGAAGTGGATGAAAGCCAGCTAGAAGCTATAAAGAATGCTCTTATGAGCATTCAAGATAGTTTTGAGCCTTTTAATATTAAAATAAAGGAACTAGGATCCTTCCCTTCCATGAACTACATAAACGTTGTATGGCTAGGCATAGAGAGCGGAGAGATGGAAGCCATAGCATCCCTCTTGGACCAGAAGCTCGTGCTTGTAGGCTTCGCAGCTGACCACAAGGAGCTAAAGCTGCACCTTACCCTATGCAGGGTCAAATCTGATAGGAATCTGGATAAGTTCAGGGACCTTTACAAAGAGCTGCAGAGCATAGAGGTAGGAACATTCCAAGTGGACCAGATACACCTATTCAAATCAACCCTTACGCCATCAGGCCCTGTATACGAGAAGGTCTTTACGGTGAGGCTCGGTGGAAGCTAAAACCCTAAACAGGCTTCTTCTTGTATTAGCTGCTATAGGCGTCCTTACCTTCTTCTATTTTGCCCAGGTTTCCCTGGCTACTCCTGTCAAAATAGGGGATCTGAAGGACTCTGTTGGCAGGACTGTCAGGGTGGATGGGGAGGTAAGCTATGTAAATGTATTGAAGGAGGGGCATGTTTTCTTTGGCCTCAGGGACAAGACAGGCAAAATAACTGTTGTTTCCTTTGCGGGGGCTGGCATAAAGGAGTCCTATGACCTCATAGAAGGGCAGAGCGTATCCATTATAGGGAAGGTGCAGAAGTACAAGGGAAAGCTGGAGGTTGTTGCCAAGAACATAGCTATTTCGGAGACCTGATCTTCCTCTGGACTTCCAGGTATTTCAGGACATCATCCAAGGTTGTATTTTCCTTCCCTGGCTTTAGCCTGATTGCCTTTACAACGGATCCTATCTGCTCCACGCGTTCCACATCAACGAAGTATCTCAGGTAACCATAAACTATCCTGGAAACTGTTTTAGGATCAACCTTTCTGCCAGTAGCCTCCGACATGTATTTGGCAAGACCGCGAATATGCAGGACTCCAACACGCCTCAAAACTTCCAGCAGCAAGGCTATGTATTGCCTTGTTTTTTCAGTTAATCCGCTTGGGATATGCATCACCCTTATCCATATGCCACACCTGTGACATATACTCTTTCCCGAAGTATAAAAAGCTTGTTTATATGGCTTCTTCCATGAAAGAAGCTGTTTTAGAGGTTTTCTGGAGGAGCGAATAGTTCATCTATGCAATGAACTCTCACGAAGGAGAGGAAATTTTAGGTCTTGTAATTTCAGGATCAGCAATAGGGAATGTACCCTCTGGAATACCCTCATCTGTGAATATGCTATCATAGTAGTCATCCATAGTCTTCCTGTAGATCGCATCGAACTTCTCCACTATATGGCAGAACCATGCAGCGAACCCCCTTACTCCGCTAAAGCCTGTTCTCATGACCTGCTCCTTTTCCGGCGTTAATGCATAGAGGTCCGTCCTAGGGTCTCCATAGAAGTAGATTGTGGCATGATCCAACTCATGCCCATCTCCTATAAGCCCGCCCAATCTGTTGCCGTTGTTAAAGTGATCTCTAACGGCCTCCTCAACTTCTTCCTTCCATCTATATTTTTTGTGGTCTTCATCCAAGCACTCTGGAAACTTCTTTTCGAAGTCGAGATTGATCCATACCCATGCGTATGGGGGATTCCTGGAAATAGCATAGTCATCTATGTAGCCAGTATCATTATGGAAGAGCAAATTCGTATTTTTTATCCTATATCCCTTTGCCTTTTCGTTCGTCTCCTTTGCAAGCCTATCCACAAGCCCCTGTATTTCCGCGGCTTTGTCTGCTGTCAGCTCTCTAACATGATATCTTCCACGTTCGAATTCCGTTTCAGAAGCAGCCATGAGAGCATTGGTTATAGAAAGAAGTTATGCTTTTGTTGTCAGGCAGCTGGCTACAGCTCTTGAAGGGGGAGCTGCTCTGCATATCTGAAGTCTTTTATCTTGCTTCTTTCCTTAAGGCTGTCTAGAACCTTCTCTCCTGCTTCAGGTATTGCGCCCAGAACAAAACCTCCATATCCACTGTATACTGTTATGCCTTTCATTTTTGCTCTTTTTAACTCCGGTTTTATATCTTCATATGTTACATCGTTTTCGAGACTCACCAAAACAAGTTCTGTGGGACTGGTCTCAGATGGCATGGAGAATTTGTTTTTAGCAGGCTTAAATCGTTTTGAAGAGGGTTCGTCTTTTGTCTACATCGTAGATTTTGTAATATTTACATCTTTCACTAGAGCATACGGAGCCAGTGTTGGGATTTCAACTTCCCACCAATGGATCCAATCCCTTTCCCTGCTGATTGCGGCTATTTCCTGCAGAATCCTTAGAAGATTGTCGCTTACCCTGATGCCTTTCAGAGACTTGATTATCTGGCCGCTCTGGATCAGGAAAATCCCGTCACGGGGTATTGTAGAGAAGCTTCCGTCGCGATAGTTCTGGAACCTTGTATACCAGACGTTAGTTATGTATATTCCGTTTCTGACCTCATCAAAAAGCTCGTCTTTGGAGTACCCTCCTGCGTCCATAACAATGTTCCTGGGATATGGGGCAACGAGGCCAGCATTTCCAGTGGTCCGCGTACTATACTTTGCTGCTGTTGATGTGTTATGCAGATAGTTTTTCAGGACGCCATCCTTGATTATGGCAGTCTTCTGTGTCGGCACGCCCTCGTCGTCAAATGCAACCGAGCCAAACCCGTTTGATGCATTGCTTTCATCATACAATGACAATCTGAAATTTGCGACCTTCTTCCCAAGCATTCCCGCCAGGCAGGAGAAGCCCGCGTCGACATCAAAAGCTGAGGCAGCCCTGCCCGCGCAGTTGAGCAGGTCTGCGAAAGAGAGGGGATCGAAAATGACATCATACTTCCCTGCATCCGCAGCAATTGGCTTCCTTGCAAGCTTCGCAATCTCCCCTGCCTTTTCGCCTGCAGATTCGGGATTGAACCTGTTCAGCAGCCTTGAACATGCTACGCCATGTCCAGATTCGTCCTTCTCATTGAAAGCTCTGGTTGACATTTCTATGTCTGTTCCTTTTTCCGAAGCGTTTATTCCGGCGGATGTTGAAAGGAACCTTTCCCATGATGAACTGTAGAGAACGCCCGCGACCCTTTTTGCATTTGCTGCGTTGATTGCCGAGTAAACAAAATCTATCGCCTTGTCTCCAAGATCTGCGATTCTCCTGTCATAGGATTCTTCAACTGACTTGTACTTGAAAGGTCCCTCTGCCAAGCCTTTGTATGTAGAACTTGGCTCTGAAACCTTTGCGGCTGAGACCAGATTTTTCAAAGTATTCTCTATCGAATCTTTGGAAAGATCGCTGATACTTGTCGAAACCACTTTCTTCTGCAGGGCAATGAAGATCTCTGCAGAGACCTGATGCCAGTTCTGCATCACAGTTATGTCGCTGTTTGCAAACCTGATCTGATGCGTTTTGTCCTTCGTTATCTCTGCGACCGCATCTGAGGCTCCAAGAGAAAGCGCTTTTTTAACGATCTGTTCTGTTAGGTCTAGCATATCAACCCAGCCTTATTCCTCGGAGCCTTGCATGGGGTCCGCCAAACCATACAGGAGCTCCATCCATTGGATCATTTTTTCCGCAATTCCCTGTTGAAAATTTCAAATCCTTTGCGCATGCATCAACAGCGGACCAGAATGCTGGGGTTGTTATCTCCAGCTTGGGCCTTCTCACCAGACCTTTCAGCTGGCCGTTCTCGATAAGATATGCCTCAAGTCCCGTGTATTTCTGATTGAATCGCTTGTCGTCAATGTTCCATTCCATGTAGCTCTTGATATAAACTCCCTTCTTCACTCCCTGGAACAGTTCATCCACTTTGTGATCTCCCGGAAGAACGAATGTGTTAGCCATCCTGATTATCGGTTCGCGGTTCCAGGTTCCCGCCCTTGCAGCTCCATTGCTTGGAACCTTCCAGATTGCCCCAGTCCATCTGTTGTGGAGGAATTCATTTACGATTCCGTTCTTTATCAGAACTCTCCTCCTCGCCTTCACGCAATCATCGTCATAAAGATAGAATCCATAGCTGTTTTCAATTGTTGGATCGTCAACAAGAGTTACGGCAGCGGATCCGATCCTCTTCCCTATCGAATCCTTCTCCATGAAGGATTCCCCTGCCTGAGCGCCTTCCCTTCCCCATATCCTGTCTGCCTCATAGGGATGGCCGCAGCTCTCGTGTGAAGCGATTCCCATAAGCTCCGGACTCAGAACAAGATCTATTTTTTCCTTTGGCGGGGCGACAGCCTTCGCAAGAATTGTTGTAAGCATCTTTGCTTCCTCTGGAACCATTTCCCTTATCTTCCAGGAATCCCACATCTCATATCCAGCTGAAGACCCGAACTGGTTCATCCTCTGCTCTGTATCGCCATTCTTCTCCGCAGTAAGCATGTAAAACAGATTCACCTTCGGTATTACAGATTCTATCTTTGACCCTTCTGAATTCACTATGAGCTTGTGCCGCAGCTCGTCATTGAGGCTGAAGAACCGCATCGGGACATTGATCTTCTGGGATACAACTGATTTCTCCAATTCCTTCAGCAGAGCGATCTTCTCGTCAAGAGACATGTCCTCTACTTTCTTTTTCTGCCTGACTTCGTATTTCGCCCTGTTCGGCTTTTCCGGGGCAAAGTTTGCCTTTGTTTTCATTCCATGCGAAGCCTTCCCTGCCAAGCTTACTGCACTGTTCACAGCGTTCTCTATCTCCTTCATGTCATTGGAATTGACGAAGGCAACCCCCAGTGACCCATCAACAACAACCCTGATTGCAAGCCCGCTTCCAATAGAAAACTCTGCGCTCTCAACGCTTCCGTTCTTCATTACAAGATTGCTTGAGGAGATATGCTCTGCCCTGACTTCAGCATAGTCCGCATCCTTGGAGGCGATCTTCAGAACTTTATCTGTCAGGTCAAACATGCTAGAAATGGAAACGATTAAAATAAAAAGCCCTCCTTGCGGAGGGCATACAAACTTAAGATAGCTGTTCTGCTGTGTAGATCCTCAGGTCCTGCGGCGGCCTGATTCTCCCCTTCAGCTTCATGCCTACAAGATATTTAGCCCCGCATTCTGCGACCTTGTCGACAACGTCCTGGTCTATTGAACCGTCTATCAAGACAGATGCTGCTCTGACATTTTCCAAGGCAGACTCCAGCTCAGCTGCAGGGACCTTTCCCAGAACATCCAGATTCTCGTCCAGAAGAATTGCTGCCCTGGTCCCTGTTATTTCATCCAGAAGGCCTTTCAGCTTCTCCTTCTTTTCCTTGTCTCCGGAGTCCTCCATCAGCGAAGGGGTTGAGTATGTGGGTTCCTTCTCCTCAGTTTCCGGGTACTCATCCCTCTTGTATCTCCTTCTTGTGGTTTCCGAAGGCTTTGCCTGATCGAACGGAACCTTATCCCTGACCGCCTTGAAAATCTCCTTCTTTGTAAGCTCCTCGACCTCCTTCCCGTCCGGAGCTCTTGCCACGAAGTCTATGTCCGCATGAGCAGACAGCTCCTTCAGAATAAGGTCTCCTCCCCTGTCGCCATCAAGAAAGGCTATTGTTGTTTTTCCTCTCGATATATCCCCTATGACTTCAGGCACATTTGTCCCCTCTATTGCTATAACGTTCTTCATTCCTGCCTTCAACAGGGTCACAATGTCGGCTCTTCCTTCGCATATGATCAGAGTGTCGGAAGATTCAACATTCGGTCCTGCTGGAAGCCCCCTGTATTCAACAACTTCTCCAGCTCTCAGCTCTTCTTTTATTTTTTCTGTTATCTCTTCGCTCTCAAGAATATCCTGCTCATAAATGGCTTTTAGAATATCCTTTGCCCTTTCAATAACATAGTTTCTCTTTTCAATCCTTACGTCCTCGACCTTTTCAATGGTTAGCTTCGCAGAGCAGGGCCCTACCCTCTCTATTGTCTCTATGCATGCTGCAATCAATGCTGTCTCAGATGCGTCAAGAGAAGAGGGGATTGTTATCACTCCTCTCGCCTTTGCATTTCTGGATTCTATATGAACGTCTATTCTTCCTATTCTCCCTGTCCTCTGCAATTCTCTAAGATCCAGGGATTGTCCCAGCAATCCTTCGGTCTGCCCGAAGACAGCTCCTATCACGTCCGGTTTTTCAACCATACCCTCAGCATCAAACTGGGCGTAAATAACATATTTCGATGTGGCTTGCGCCAATTTTCCCATGATTATTACCTCCGATTTTTTATGTTTCTAGTAGAAAGAGACCAAGTTCCGTTCCCCACTTAATTTATGCAGCACAGAGGCTGCAAACCCGTCCAAGTGCGATGATAAGCGTGAATCAACCCTTAGCATCACTGTTTTTGATGTCATCAAGGATCGTTAACTTTTTCTCTTCCCTCATTTGTAACCATAGTTCTCCGCGGGACTATTTAAGAGTTTCTATTTTGTAAGCTGTAAAGTAAACGTCACCTATAACATATGCGATTAAGCGATGTTTTGCGTCAGTAAAATATGGGTGGAGTTTTCTGTAAGGAAACGTAACCGCTTAATCGCTGTTATACGCTTCCGTTAGGAACGAGCCCGAGTGCAACGTCCAGCCGAAGGCTGGCGGGCGAAGAGGTTTCGGGGCTCGCCTGTAGAAAGATTATTATTATATCACCGGAACTAATGTTTATTATGATGAACTGGAAATCTTTTAGAGGAAGACGTTGGTTTGTACTTATGACTGTGATTGGAATTATTTTTATTGGTAGCTGGAT
>Ga0209542_10010000_pt1 | contig 17249 bp, 14 predicted proteins | sample RifCSPhighO2_01_FD_184028 | JGI IMG/M metagenome (GOLD analysis project Ga0209542, IMG submission 184028) | Soil microbial communities from Rifle, Colorado - Rifle CSP2_plank highO2_0.1 (SPAdes) (version 2) | ecosystem: Environmental > Terrestrial > Deep subsurface > Rock core/Sediment ...
TTTAAATAATCATTTTGTAATAGTTTACTAACCAATTGTACTGTTTTAGAATCCTTACCGGCAATGTTCATCGCCGTAAAATGTCCGTGCCCTAAATCTTTAGCAATCGCTGGCCCAGATAATACTACGGACTTGCCACCAATCTTTTTTATCTCATCATCTAACACCTGACTCAAAAAAAACATTTTCTTTTCATCTAACCCTTTGGAAAGCGATACGCAAACCACACCTTTTTTCATAAACCGTACCGCTCGACTAAGAGTCGCGGCAAAAAAAGCACTCGGGATTGCCACAAAAACAACCGCCGTGTCTTGAACGGCCTTTTGTAAATCTGGTTCCGGCCTAACTCTAGGGGAAAGCTTCAACCCAGGAAAATATTTTTTATTTTCATGACTTTCGGCAATCGCTTTAAGGGGTTCGGGATCACCCTCAAAATTCCAAATTTTAACGTCATACCCATTATGTGCGAGTACTTCCGCTACGGCTGTCCCCATATTTCCCGCTCCCAAAACTGTTAAAGCAATTTTTGCCATAAAATTTAGTTAGACTGTTTTTTTATTAAAATAAATTTAGTTAAGACCATTACAACTAATGGTAGAGACCAAGCTAAAAGATGGTACCCGGCACCCAAATATACCAAACCAAATAGACCACGCAAAACTGGCAAAAAGACAATTATTTCAATCACGACAATGGTTAAAACACTAATACTCAATAACAGCTTATTATTCTTTACCTGGTACCATTCGCGCGTTAAAAGTATCATAAACACCTGACTCAAAACTAAGGACACAAACGCTAATGTCCGGCCCAACAAGAGATCGCCACGATACAGACCGAAATAAGCGTAAAGACCAAAACTGACGGCCAGGATAGACAGACCTTGCACTATTACTCTCGTCCATAACCGTGACGGAATTAAAGGCTCTTTAACTGGCCGAGGCCGCTCGGTCATTAAATCACGACGCGGTATTTCCCGCTCGAAGCCTAAAACGGAAGCGGGATCGCAAATAAGTTCTAAAAAAATGATGTGGATCGGAAGAAAAATTAAACCCTGGCCAAGAAAAAGCGGAAATAAAGCCAGGCCAATAATTGGCAAGTGAAAAGAAGCCAAGAAAACAAAGGCTTGACGTAAATTATCGTAAATACGCCGTCCCTCTTTGACAGCATTTACGATCGTTGAAAAATTATCATTAAGTAAGACGATGCCAGCGGCGGCTCGCGCCACCTCCGTACCTTTCTCGCCCATCGCCACCCCAATGTTTGCTTTTTTTAAAGCCGGAGCATCGTTAACTCCATCTCCGGTCATGGCGACGATTTCTCCGTTAGATTGTAAGGCTTCGACGATAGAAAATTTTTGTTCCGGCCTTATGCGCGCAAAAATATCATGGGTTTTAACAATCTCTTTTAATTCTTGGTTAGAATATTTTATCAGCTCTTCACCACTAACAATTTCTTCATTGTGTTTAATACCGATGCTTTCGGCAATACTATGTGCTGTCAGTTTGTTGTCGCCGGTAATCATAATAATCCGGATCCCCGCCCTCTGACAAAGAGCAATCGCCTCTTCTACCCCCTCGCGTGGCGGATCACTCATAATAAGCAAACCGACAAACTCCAAATTTTCCAGTTTTATTTTTTCCCCTTGCTCGCGACATTTTTTGGCAACAGCTACCACCCGATAACCTTCTTCTGCTACTTGGCCGTAATCCATTAAAAGTTTTTCCCGGTCTCGAGTATTCAAAGCACAGGCTTTAAAAACAAACTCGGGCGCCCCGACGGTATATTGGCAAACCTCTCCCGTTGGCTCCTGCCACAAATGGTGGACCATCTTGGTGGCCGCATCAAAAGACGAATCTTCGATCAGGCGTCGTTCCTTAAACATTTGATCAACGTCAATACCGTAATCACGGGCATACCGCTGTGTTTCAACCTCAATCGGGTCAATCGCTATTTTTTCCAAAGCTAAAACCGCCGATTCTAAAAGTGCATTTAAATTCTTCTTCTCTCCAGTTTTTTCTTTAAGATCAGTGAAATGACCGTTACAATAAACTTTTTCCAAAGCCATACGCCCCTCGGTCAGGGTTCCGGTTTTATCCGTACAAATAACCGTGGCTGACCCCAAAGTCTCGACCATCGCCATTTCTCGAATCATGGCTTTTTGTTTAGCCATGCGCCAAACGCCCAAAATTAAAAAAACATTAAACACCACCGGCATTTCTTCCGGGATTAAAGACATGGCGATAGCCAGTCCGCCTAAAACCCCGGCTTGCCAATTATCTTTAAAACCCAAAATAATTCCCACGGTAAACGCCGTCAGAAAAGCGACCACGGCAATCTTTCGAACCAAAGAATGAATCTTTTTTTCTAGCGGAGTTTTTTGCGCCACGATTTTTTCCAGCAAAGTCCCGAGCGCGCCATAAGCCGTCTTTGCCCCGGTGGCCGTAATAAACATATACCCCTCACCTTGCAAAACCATCGTCCCCTGGTAAACCCGATGTTCGGCCGCTTCTTTTTTCTCCCAATCTAAGAGATTAGTTTTAACAACAGCAATGGATTCACCAGTCAAAATTGATTCATCCACCATTAGGCCCGGCGACTCATAGACATAACCATCCGCCGGAATTTTGTCCCCAGCGGTTAAATAAACCAAATCCTGCGGCACTAAATATTTTGACTCAATTTTTTTAGCCGCCCCATCCCGGAACACTACGCCATATTCCACCATTAGTTTATCTAAAACGGAAATAGCATTGTCGGTCTTCTTTTTCTCTAGCAATTCCATCAGTCCAATCGGAATTACAGCCGCTAAAAAAATAGACGACTCTACCAACTCGCCAAGAATAAAATAAAAAAGCGCCGTGATCAGGATTAACAGCATCATCGGCTCGCTAAAAACTTCCCAGGCCTGCCGCCACCAGCGTTTCGGTGGACGAGTGGCGCGCTGGTTTAGACCGTGGATTTTTAAAAGTGCCGCCGCTTCACTCGAAGTTAAACCAGCATATTTGGTTTTACTAACTAAGATATTCTTTAATGACGGCACCATTTCCATAAAAATCTATGATAATTTTAATAATCTCTCCGCCAATTTCTCTGGTGTCAATTCGGTTAAACCATATACCTCTTCGGCGTTTCCAGATTTTAAATAAGTATCAACACCAATACTTCTATGGCCGGCATCTTTCGGCAGGAGAAAACTGGCCAAGAATCCTTTCCAACCGTTGTGTAAGATCACGGCCTGCGCCCGATCAAATTCAGAAAATATTTCTTCGGCTTCGGCCGGATTAGTTTTTCTAAATTCGTCAAATAATTCCGGCGAAGTCGCAACCACAATTTTCAAATCTCTTCCGGCACGCTCTAATTCCGGCACAACTGTTAATAAATTCCTCAAAACTAAACCGCCGCTAACTACCACCGCTAATTTCTTTTTCCCTTGGCCAGAATAATTTTTGTAAATATAGGCTCCATTGTTCGCCGCCAAAGCCGGTGGTCTCTCCCCGCCCCTCTCCATAACTGGCACGCCGACGCGCGTCGTAGCCAGCGCGATTGGTTCGCCCTGCTCCAAAGCATAAAACAACATCTCGATAGTCTCATTGGCGTCGGTGGGTTTGTAAACTTTTATCCCCGGGTAAGCCTGAAAAATTGACATCCAATACAAGCCCTGATGAGTTGGGCCATCTTCCCCGGTTTCCGGTCCATCATGCGAAGCGATCAGGATAAAAAATCCCGGGTTTTCACTCTTAACCTGGTTATTATATAACCCCAATCGCACGGCATGGCTCAGCATAGCTGTAAATACGGCAAACGTACCAAACGCTGATACGGCTTGAAAGCCGCCTGGTAAAATATCTTGGCTGATAGCGATACTCATCATCGCCATGTTTTGTTCAGCAATACCAAATTTAATGCCCCGCCCCAGGGGATTTTCCTTGGAAAAGATTCCTTGCACTTTTTCTGCCGCATTCGTGAAAGTCGAACGGGCTAAATCTCCCGAGCCAGAATATACAAAAGCCGATTCCTCCGTAAACCACTTTAACCAAGCTTGCAGAGCCTCGCGCGTCGCCACTTTTTCTCCCGCTTTAAAAACTAATTCCGGCGGTAATTTTTTCGGCCGGCGAATTAAATGTGGTTGAACAATTTTCCGCCCGGTTAAAACTTTTTTTATCTGCAAACTCAATTCGCTTTCTGGTTTAATTTCTTTGGCACCCACTTCCAATTGTTTCACAACATATTCTTCATCTTCTAATTTTATTTCTTCCATGATCTTAAAAATGTCGCCCATCACCTTGCCTTTTTCACCTTTAATATCAAAACCTAATTTTTTCATGATTGTCACATATTCTTCGTGCTTCACCGGTGCGCCGTGTGAGTCCGGTGTATCTTCTTTTGTGCCATAATCTTTCCCCTTAATCGTGTGCGCGATTACCACCGTCGGTAAACTGTTATTAAACCCTTCGCGCGCTTTTTTATATGCTTCAAGCAAGGCGAGAACATCGTGACCACCGACCTCAATGACGTTCCAGCCTAAACCGAGCCAATGATTTAAATACGGAGAAGAAATAATTTCTTCCAAGCGTCCGTCCAAACCAATGTGGTTATAATCCAAAGAAACAATTACATTATCCAGTCCATTCGTTGATAATAAATTCCTCGCCTCATAAGTCATTCCCTCTTCGCTTTCCATGTCCCCCATCATAACCCAGATTTTTGTATCTAACCCGTTAGAGCGATGCAAAATGGCCAGACCACCAGCATAAGAAAAACCATGGCCAGAAGGACCAGTCGAAGCGTCGGAATACGGTAAATAATTTTCCGCATGGCCTTGTGGCCCGTCCGGATGACGAAAACGAAGTAAATCTTCTAAAAAAATATCTTGCACCACAGCTTCGGCAAACTGCCGGCCAGCCCGGCGCAAACACTCATAATACAAAGCATTAGCGGAATGCAATAGTGGTGTACAATGGCCAGCACTCCAGATCAAGCGGTCGCGCCCCGGACTTTTTGGCGCCAGTGGATCAAAAGCCATGACTCCCGAAAGGCTCAAAGCCACAAACTGCTCTACTTTCGAGCTACTACCGCCAGGATGACCAGACTGAACGGCTTCAACTGTCGCAAAAGCCAAACCCCGTAAAACACGCGAAATTTTTTCTAATTTTTCTCTATCCAGGTTTGGATCAGAAAAACTCTTTGCTTGCCAATCCAAATAAACCGGTTCTCCGCCAATCGGTTTCCTTTTCTTAAAACGAAGAGATTTAAAAATTGACATCTTTGACATAGTTAAAGATAAACTCATCTATATATTACCGGAAAAGAGCTTTTACTTCAACGCGCGCTACTTTTTAGCCACAACCGCCCCTCTTCGAACATTTGGCGCTTCCAATTGTAGAAAGATTTAAATTCACAAAGGGTTAGCGGTGCTTCTATATCTACCGCTAATTCGCTCGGACATTTTAATTCACGCGGTATGTAATAATCTAACATTCTTTTCCCTTTGACGGCCTCATTAATATACAACCCAAACTCGTGCATGCCGAGCAAATTGGGATAATCTTTTCGATCCGCGAAAATTGAATGACCTTCAAAGGTATTCTTGGTATTAATGTTTAACATTTGCAAAATAGTCGGGGCGAAATCGAGTCCGGATGAATACCCGTCAACTGTTTTTGGTAAAACACTTTCTGGGATATACATGAGGAAAGTGTTTTCATCATAAAAAGTCATTTTACCCGCTACAGTTGGGAAATGATCAGCTCCATACGCGGTTGGAAAAATGGCATGATCCGCAACCGCAATCACAATTGTGTTATCATAGAATTTACTCTTAACGAAATCCTCCCAAAAAAGTCGAAAGGCATCATCAGTGGTATGGACAGAATTACGCACTACGCTTTTTCCGTCGTTAAAATATACCATGTCTTTGGCTTTGGTAAACGGCGGGTGGGTGTCGACGGTTGAGAGCATCATGAAAAACGGCTCTACGGCTTTTTCCTGCATGAACTTTTGCGTTACCGGAAACAGTTGGTGATCCGAATAGCCCCACGACAATGGTTCGCCTTGAATATACTCGGCTAATTCTTCCGTGCCATACACCTCGTCCACCCCCATGCTCGCCATGAGAGTGTCTTTGTTGGCGAAATCTTTTTCCACCGCGGTAATGTATGAAGCATAGTTGTAACCACCCTCGGTTCGTAATATTTCCGGCAAACAAGACAACCGTACCGTCTTTACTTTGCCCTGATGGGCAATTTCTTCATGGCCAGTCGGTGGTAAAAAGGAACAAAGTTGGGACAACAAGCCGGTAACTGTTGGTGTGGAAGCGTTATAATAATTCTTAAATATTGTTGTCTTAGGATTGGCCGCCATTTTTTCTAAACCGGGAGTTAAGCCCGCTTCAGCGGGATTATATACACTCGTTAAACGAAAAGAAAATGATTCCAAAAATACCACGAGAATGTTCGGTTTTGTTTTATTAAACTTATCCGGCAACAACTTTTTTTCTTCGCTAAAAATTTTTTCTTGGGTGGTAATATTAAACTCATTCAAATTGTACTTCAAACCAAAGCGCTCCAACTTTTTAAGTATTAAAGGCGAGATATTTACTTGCTCGCGAACCCCGAGCCATTCTTCGTAAAAAGAACGCACGATCGCATATTCCGGTGTGGTCTTAAAAGAAGTTAGGCCGAAAATTGATCCTAACGCAAAAATAATAATTACAAAATCATAATAAAGCCAATACCTTTTCTCAACTTTTGGATGAGTTTTAAAATAGCGGGCCAATAAATACGTTACCGAAACCAAGGACACCACATACAAACCAATTAACACAAAAGTTAGTGTATTTATATATACGCCACTGCCCCCTTCGGCATGAGCCAAGACCACTGGCCCAAAATATAACCCGGAATAATACAAAATACCGCTATTTACGGCGGCGATTAATAAAGCAAAGGCAAACAATATTACCCAAATAAAAATAAACAAATAACGCAGTTTATTTTTAATAACCAGGTATAAAATACTCGTGACCGCAACCCCCGCCAGCCAAAACATCGTCATGGTCCACGCCCGGAATAAGACTACGCCATAAAGTTTGGCCGAAGCGTCAAGGATATAATATTGAAAAGCGAAATATTGGATGACGCTATTTAAAATAAACAAAAGAAAAAACAACGTAAAAACATAACGATTTATTTTGTGCCAGCTATCGGCATTATGATGCCCTTTAAAAATATCTTGCAGCTCGCTGTAAAAAAGCCAAATAACTGTTAAAAAATAAACCAGACTCCAAAATTCGTTACGAATGAAAAAAACTAGAAACGCCAAAGAAAAAACTAAAAACAAACGGTGAAAAGACTGCTGAAACTCCTTGCTCCAAAAGGTTCCCGGGCGGAAATATTGTAAAATCTTTTTCCCCAAATATTTTACTGCGTAATACGCCCCAAAAACTACGAGCCACATTACGAATGAAACAACAATAAACCGCGTGAGCGGTTTATGCGGTAAGTGATACCAATTCCAACCGGAAATAATAAGGAAAGCGGCCGAAGAAACGTAGAACACCTCTACCAACTTCAACCAAATAGTCTTAAATCTTTTCATGATTTGATACAAAAAATATTTTTTAATAAATCTCGGTTTGATACTCTTTACTTTTACGCACCTCCCGGCGAGCTTTTTTTTCTTTTTCACGCGATAGCACTTTATGTTTTTTTAATTCCCCTTCCAGATAGTCTCGGACTTTGTCAATTGCTTTATAAAGCGTGACCTCGTTCTTGGAAGCGAATAAATCCTGGCCGGGTACTTCTAATTTGCAATCAGCTACAAAAATTTTTCCTTTTTGATGGTGGTTGGTTTCCAAGCAAACGACTACATCCGCCCGAATAATCTTATCGTAAAATTTGTCTAAACTGGAAATTTTTTTGGTAATATAATTTTTTATCGCGTCAGTTAACTCGACCCCTTTGCCGGATATAAGAACTTGCATAGGACAAATATAAATAAAAAATTAATCTTTATGTATTTTTTACCGTACGATCTCCACTTCCGGTTCAATCTCCACCTTATATTTATTATACACTCTAGATTTTGCCTCTTCAACTAAAGCGATAACATCAGCTTGGGTGGCGTTATTAAAGTTAACAATAAAATTCCCATGTTCTTCCGAAAACTTTGCCCCACCAATTTGGTAACCCTTTAATTCTACCCCCTCAATTAACCAACCCACCGGGATCATTTTACGTTCAATATACAATGGTGGCAATTGACTCTTATCTCCTGGCCAATCGGAAACTTTAACATTCTTAAAAAAGCTACCGGCCGAGGGATAAGCGGGGTAACGGCCTGACCGCTGTTTTAGATACTTTTGCATTTCCGCTAAAATTGTTGCCTTGTCACCGGGGTTTAATTCGTATTTAACTTCCAAAATTATCGCCTTATTATTTTTAAAATCACTATGCCGATAACCAAAACCACATTCTTTAGCTGGCCAATTTCGCGCCTCGCCATCCTGCCAAACTTCAACTTCATTAATACAATTAGAGGTTTCTTTCCCCATTGCTCCAGCATTACCGCGTACCGCGCCACCAACCGTGCCCGGTACACCCGCTGCCCATTCAATACCACTCAAGCTATTTTGCAAAGCCAAATTAACAACCGAAGCCAAAGCCGCCCCCGCCCCCGCCGTAATGGTGGTACCGTCCAAATTTATTACATCATTTTTTAAACGCATGACAACACCGTCATAACCATCATCTGGAAACACCACATTGGACCCATTACCCAAAATATAAAAGGCGATTCCCTCGCCAGACAAAAAATTTAACAACTCAATAGTTTTAACTTTATCCCCTACTTCAATATAAAACTTAGCGGGACCACCAATTTTAAAAGTCGTAAACCGAGCCAGGGGGACATTGGCTTTAACTTTGCCAAAATTTTTTAGTGTTTTATATATTTCCTGCATATTTTAACGTAAATCGTCGCTCGTAATACCCAAACTGCCCAACCTCACTGGAAAAATCCTGGCCCCCGACACCGAATTATTTATATTTTTTAAAAAAGTATTGTCTGGATCTGCTTCAGTAATTTCTCTAAGCTTCATCACAAGAAACTCCGGCTCAAAATTATCAGCAATAATTTCTTTTATCGGTTTAGGTATTTCTGCTATCATGGACGGATTATATACAATGTCTAGTTCCCAACGTGCAAACTGCTGGCCCAATAATTGTCCGATATTTTTAAATTGAAATTCCCAGCGATCAACATCCCGAAATATATTCCCCGATTGATAGGCCTCGTGCAAACAGGGAGGCAGACTGGCGTGGGCTCTTAACAACCCACCGGGCTCGACCGTCTGAAGCTCTCTTATAAATTTTTTACGCAATAAATCTAAAATTGGCCGGATCACTGCCAAAGCATCCTGTTTTTCTTTCGTGCGGCGCGCTTCTAAAGCCCGAGCAGCTTCTGGTCCACTACCAAAATCTACTCTTCTTACATCACCCATAATATTGCTTTTTTACCTAAAAAATAATATACTTATCCTGTATGTTAGAACCAATCTTAAACAAAAACCCGTTAGCTTACGTTACCCGGGACATCGAGCGGGCCCTTGGTTTGCCGCCTGATACCAAAGGTTACTTCATTATCTCAAATTTTACCCCCTTTGTGAAGTCAATTTGTAAAGGGCGGACCAACGTCCTCCTGATTAAAGGAACGGCCCTCTTAGCTACCCATGAACTGCTCAACCACCCGAAAACCAAGTCTTTTTTAAACAAACTAAACGATCCGCAAATTTTGGTTTTTAAAAATACTTCAACCATTGAAAAAATTTGCCAAACCAGTCATTGGCGCCTGCTAAACCCCCCGTCCGATTTGGCCAGCCTAGTCGAAGAAAAGATATCTCAAGTTAAATGGCTCGGTCCACTAAAAAAATTGCTTCCGCCGCATGAGATAAAAACCGTAGAAAAAATCACCTGGCCGAAATTCGCCCAGCAAGGCAAAGCCCTCCGGCCCTTTATTTTGCAATTCAATCGCGCTCATACTGGAAGCGGTACTTACCTCATTCAATCTGAATCCGAACTAAATGAACTAAAACAAAAATTTCCCCAACGCCTAGCTCGGTTGACCCAGTACATTTCTGGACCGATGTTTACAAACAATAATATCGTGTGGGGAAATAAAATTTTAGTTGGTAATATTAACTACCAAATAACTGGTTTAAAACCTTTTACCAATAATCCCTTTGCCACCATTGGCAACGACTGGGCACTGCCGCCTAAAATTTTAACTAAAAAACAAATTAGAGATTATGAAAAAATCGCCAATGACGTTGGCAAGCGCCTGGAAAAAAATGGCTGGGCTGGCCTCTTCGGCATTGACGTAATTTTAAATCCCGAAAACAATCAGCTGTATTTAATCGAGATTAACGCCCGCCAACCAGCCAGTACGACCTTTGAAAGTGTCTTACAAAATGTAAACCGAGTAAAAACAAAAAACAACCGGCTAACCACCTTTGAGGCGCATGTTTTATCTCTCTTAAAAGAAAAAAACCGCAATAACAAATTAGTAAAAATAAATAATGGGGCGCAAATTATCCAAAAAGTTGTTAAAAAAATGCCTCGTTTTGATAAAATCGAAGAAAAAATTAAAAAGCTTAAATTTAAATACTTTAGCTACTCCAATACTAAACCGGAGAGCGATTGGCTACGTTTGCAAAGCCCGAATGGACTATTAACTAACCAACAAAAATTAAATTCTTTAGGCCAAAAGATTAAAACTGTTTTAAACGAACCGCTATGATTATAAGTGAATTAACCGACGAAGCTAAAAAAGAATTAGCCGGCTACTTGCGCCTGCCAAACTTTACAGCCGATGTTAATTGTCCCTATTTTAACAACCGCCGCATTCGCCTGCGCGGAGCGCTTCGGGTCCTGGTCGGCAAAGGAAGTCCAGAAGAAATTTCCGAAGAAGCTAAGCTATTTGCCCTGCGAGAAAAAATTGATCTCACGGCCCTTACTAATGACGCGTTAAAAAAATTCTTGGTTGGCCACCGATTAGGCACCGATTGTTCTGGTTTTGCTTACCATCTACTGGAAGCGGAGGGTCTAGGTAAAAAATTAGGCAACTTAAAAAAACATTTGCACCGACCGTTTATCCAAAACCCGCTTAGAAAATTTTTGGTTTGGCTCCGACCGATTGAAAATACCGGCGTTGGCACCTTTTCTCACGAAACCAATAGCCACGAAATAAAGATTGAAGACATACGGGCGGGTGATCTCATTATAATGTTAAAAACTGGGCCCAAGCGTGATTACAACCACGTGATGGTAATAACTTCAGTTGAAGGAGAAAGTGGTAGTCCAAACACTATCCACTATGCCCATTCTTTCCAATGGTCCAAAGACGGTCAATATGACCATGGCGTACGTACTGGTCGAATTGAAATAACCGACATCAAAAAACCGCTTTTAGAAGCAGTTTGGGTGGAAAAAAACGCGACTGGCGATAACAATGAAACTTACACCCATGCTAAAAATGCCGAGGTATTAGTCTTAAAAAGACTAAACTGGTTTAAATAGACATTATAACCACTTCTTCCGCTGGAAATATACCAGCATGATGAGAGCGACGGTTGCCATTACTCCCAATACAAAGGGATAGCCCCAGACATGTTCCAGTTCTGGCATGTGTTTAAAATTCATGCCATAAATTCCGGCAATAAAGGTCAGCGGCATAAAGATTGTTGTAATCACCGTCAAAACCTTCATAACCGAATTCATCCGATTGTTAAGGCTGGAAAGATAAATGTCCACCATGCCAGAAAGCATCTCTCGGTAAGTTTCCATCGTATCCACAATTTGTATCAGGTGATCATAAACATCCCGGAAATAAATACGGGTCGTTTTTTTTATCAACTTAGATTCACCACGCTCTAGGACTGTTATTGCTTCACGCAACGGCCAAACCGCTTTCCGCAGATGCAAAATTTCTCGTTTTAGAGCGTAAATCTCCTTCAAGGTGTGCGACCCCGGATCGTTAATCAATTGTTCTTCCAATTTTTCCAAGCGATCACTAAAATTTTCTAAAATAGAAAAATAACCATCAACGACTGAATCAATTAATACATAACCGAGATAATCTGTCCCGCCGGTCCTAACGCGACTTTTCGGATTACGAATCTTCTCGCGCACTTTTGCAAAAGTGTCCCCTTCAATCCCTTGTTGAAAAGTAATTACGAACTTTTCACCCACAATGAGAGAAACTTGCTCTGACTCAATTTTCCTTTTCGCCTCATTAACCGTCAGCATTTTAAACACCAAATAGATATAGTCATCCAGTATCTCGACCCTCGGTCTTTGGTTGATATTGAAAATATCGTCAATGATAACTGGGTGTAAATCAAAACCAAGGGTTAATTTATCTAAAAACCCAACTGGCGGTACGCGATCAATATTCACCCAACTGATCGACGGGGTATTCTTTAACTCAACACACTCGTCAATCGATTTGGCCTCTTTCTCTAAAAAATTATCTTGGTCAAAATCAAAAACATAAATCTTATTATCCTTACTATTGTCTTTTACCAAAGAATTCTTAATTTTAGTGGGCATATATTTTATTAACCAATATATTTTAGCACAATCCGGACTAAACAACAATTTTTGCCTTAATCTTGCTCGAAGCGGCTTTTTACGGTATAATGCTAAACACTTATGCCCATGAATTTAGAAACATTGGAACTGTTACGCAAAGCCATTAGTTTTGGCTTAGTTTCGTGTGTTATCGCCTTTCTCTGGGCACCACTTCTGACTAAAATTCTCTACAAATACAAAATAACCCGGCGCAGCGAATTTGATGTCTCGCTCGGCATCAATGGCCGGCAGGCTAAAACCGGTACTCCCATCATGGGTGGTGTTTTGGTGATCGCGACGGTCGCGCTAATTACCATTCTTTTTAATTGGGAACGTAAATTCACTTGGGTACCAATCGGTGTCATGTTGCTTTCATCATTCCTCGGTGGAGTGGACGATCTCTTAAATATTTTTGGCACCGAGAGACGTAATCGAAAAATTAGCCAAATACTAACCCTCATTCGCGTCCATAAAAACGTCTGGTATCGAGTTTGGCTCATTGTTACCTTCCCCTGGGCGGCCTTTAAACGTATTTCTCTTTGGCTTGGTTCACACCCCGGCAAAGGTGTGCATGTTCATGAAAAATTACTTTTAGAATTTCTGGCTGGCGCAATCACCGCTTGGTGGATCTATTTTAAACTTGGTGAGAACTGGCGTGTAATTCACATCCCCTTCGATGGCTTTATAAACATCGGCTGGTGGATTATCCCGCTCATCATATTTTTTGTCATGTTTACCGCTAATGCGGTTAATGTTGCCGATGGCATGGATGGCTTGGCGGGTGGATCGCTGATCATCACTTTTTCTGCTTTAACACTTTTAAGCTGGTTGGAAGGCCTGCCGGAAATTACCCTTTTGAACGCGACAACAGTTGGCGCTCTTATCACTTACACCTATTTCAATATTAAACCCGCTCGTTTCCAGATGAGCGACGTCGGGTCACTCGGTCTGGGCGCCTTACTGGCTATTAATGCCATTGTCATGAACCAGCTAGTGTTACTGCCTCTTCTCGGCTTTATCTTTTACATTGAACTTATTAGCGTCATTATTCAAATCTTTGGTCGCTACGTCCTCGGTCGCCGCATTTTTAAAATGGCCCCACTGCATCATCACTTTGAACTTCGCGGTTGGAGTGAAGAAAAAACCGTCATGCGTTTTTGGATCGTCCACACTGCCGCAGTTCTTTTGGGACTTTGGGTAGCTCTCTATTGACCTATGTACCTCAAATGGTCCGAACAAACTACGACTGACTTTTCCGACATCAACTTAAACACCTTGTACAACCAAGGCTGGCTTTTTGGTCGCACCAAAATGGGCTATCTCTACCAAACCAGAAGTCTGCGGGTAGATTTAAACAAATTTGAACTCTTGAGCGAGAACCGCAGGATTTTAAGAAAAAATGAAGACGTTAAATTAACCGCTTATCCTCTGCCTTATGAGAAATACTCCTGGGAGATCGGCAAACTCGGTAAAGATTTTTATAGCACTAAATTTGGCGACGGTACTTTCAGCGCCAATAAAATAAAAGAACTTTTAACAACAAAAAATTCTAACTTCAATCGAGTTTTTGTTTATTCAACCCACGACAACCCAACCGGTTACGCCATTTGTTTAGAAACAAATGAATTTTTACATTACTCTTATCCTTTTTACGATTTAAAAACTGGATTACCCAATCTTGGCCTTGGCATGATGACGAAAGCGATCCACTGGGCAAAAGAACGACACAAAAAATACCTCTATCTTGGTAGTGTAAAAGACAAAACCGCGTTATACAAAATTCAATTTTCTGGCCTAGAGTGGTGGAATGGAAAAAGCTGGAATCAAGATTTAAACGAACTTACTAGCGCGGTATGAAACACCTACACTTTATCGGCATCTGTGGCGTTGGTATGAGCGCCCTCGCCACCCTCTTCAAAAAGAAGGGTTGGGTTGTGACTGGGTCAGATGTCGGATTCTACCCGCCGGTTTCGACTAATTTAGAAAAACATGGGGTAGATTTTTACCCTGGTTGGCATCCCGAACGTGTCCTTCATAATTTTAATCAAAAAATTAAAGTCAGCCCAGACGATTACCTTGTAGTAGTGGGCAATGTCGCGGGGTCAGAAAACGCGGAGTGGAAGTACGTTGTAGACAACAATTTGCCGCATGTCTCTTATCCCGAATTAATTGCCCGGTACCTAGTCAAGGAAAACTCAATTGTTTGCGCCGGCACCTATGGGAAAACTTCTTCAACCGCCCTCCTCGCTTGGATTCTAAAAAATGCCGGCTACGATCCGGCCTACATGTTTGGCGGAATTAGTAAAAACCTTGAACTAAGTGCGAACAATCCAGATGATACTAAATGGAGCGTGCTGGAAGGCGACGAATACAAAACTGCTCGCTGGGATCGACGCCCCAAATTTCTTTCCTACTCCCCCACCCACCTGCTCTTAACGGCAATTGTTTGGGACCATGTCGACATTTATAAAACAGAAAAAGATTACTTTACTGTTTTTCAAAAACTGCTTAGTCTCGTCCCAAAAGATGGCCTAACTGTTGCTTGTTTGGATAATGAAAATGTTCAAAAACTTTTGAAACACAAACCACCCCAGTCTAAAGTTATTACCTACGGCCGATCAGCTACGACTGACTACTGTTATCTAAACATCCAACAAACAAAGGAGTGGCTTAGTTTAGACATTGTGCACCGGGGCGAACTACATCGCCTCGCGCTACCAATAATTGGCGAATACATGGCCGAGAATGTTTGTGGTGCCTTTGCTTTGGCGCACGAAATTGGTGTGCCTTATGAGAAAATTATTTCTGCCCTCCGCCAATTCACCGGTTTAAAACGCCGCCTAGAAAAACGCGGGGCGATTAACGGTGCTCGTGTTTTCGATGATATCGCCCACTCGCCGGCTAAAGCTAAATCGGCCCTGGCTGCTTTAAGAAAAATATATTCGAAAAATATTTACGCTGTATTTGAGCCTAACACTGGCAACCGTGAACCAAAGGCCGCTCCATTTTATGATCAGGCCTTCAATGACGCGAGCGAGGTCGTCATCCCTCGACTGACTAAATTAAAAACTAAACAAGATAATCCCAGCCTGGAAGGAAATGACCTGGAAAAAATTATTAAAAAAACCAAGCCTGAAGTTAAATATTTACCCGATGACAAAAAATTAATAGATTATCTAAAAAACAAAACACAACCGGGTGATGCAGTTGTGTTTCTCGGTAGCCACGGCTTCCGTGGTATGATCGAGGAATTATTAAAATAACTATTTGCCCTCATCGACTATTTCAACGGATACGTCCTCGCCCTGGATGTCCGTTACCATTAAAGTAATACCACATTTATCACACTCAATGATATCACCTTTCCCTAAATTGGGATAAACGGACAAATCTACCTCATTTTTACACTCTGGACAAGTTAAATGCATACAAACAATTAGATTAATAGAGATAATTGAAACGAAATTAAGTATATTAAAAAAAAGCCAAATCGTCAAATATGCCTGTCACTCCCCTCCAAAGAATGCCCAAACTAGAACAAGCCCTAAACCTGCCCCGAGGTTTATATTTTAAACGAGAAGATCTTCATCCACTTGGTTCACATAAGGGGCGCTCTATCCCGCTCATGATTGAACACTATCTAGAACAGGATAAGAACAATTTTGTTATTTCTTCCTCGGGCAACGCCGCCCTCGCCGCCGCGTTATATGTTAAAAAATACAACAAAAATAATGATAAAAAAATCACCTTGACTATTTTAGTCGGCGAAAAAATTAATCAGGAAAAATTTTCGGCTATTTCCGAAATTTTAGATAACAACATCCAGCTTAAACAAGTCACTAATCCAAAACAACTCGCATTTCAAACAGATAAAGACAACGAAGCAAAAAATCTTCGCCAGTCTACCGATGACATATCCCTAATCGGTTATGAAGAGCTGGCTAAAGAAATTGTTACCGAACTACCAGATGTGTCGGCAATATTTGTCCCCACTTCTAGCGGTACCACTGCTTTAGGATTACACCTCGGGTTTAAAAAATTAGGTGTAAATCCAGAGATACATATTGTCCAAACCGATACTTGTCACACTCTAATTAATAATTTTAAAAAAGAAAACATTGGAGACACCGAAGAGAAGTCATTGGCAGACGCAATTGTGGACCAGATTGGCCACCGAAAAATTACTGTCAGACGGGCTGTTTCCGATAGTCACGGCCAAGCCTGGATCGCAGAAAATGAAGAATTAAAAGACGCAATAATTTTAGTAAAACAAGGTGAAAAACTTAAACTTTCACCTAACAGTGCTTTGAGTTTAGTAGGACTAAGGCGGGCGATAAAAAAAGGAGAAAAATTTTCTGGTCCAGTTGTTTGTTTGATAACTGGAAGATAAAAAATAACCGAACAAATCAAGAAGGTTATCTGATAAATCCCCGTCAATCTAATATTAATTGCCAAAAATTTTTAGATTTATGTGTCATGACTCTTGATTTGTTAACAACGTCTTTCAACAATCTTGGTTAAATAGAAAATATTAGGACCTAGAATCACCCTTCCCCTTAAATATTTCCACAATCATTCGGTACCGTCTTTTAGGACTTAATCCCCGGTGGACATTCAGTA
>Ga0209542_10010002_pt1 | contig 17248 bp, 20 predicted proteins | sample RifCSPhighO2_01_FD_184028 | JGI IMG/M metagenome (GOLD analysis project Ga0209542, IMG submission 184028) | Soil microbial communities from Rifle, Colorado - Rifle CSP2_plank highO2_0.1 (SPAdes) (version 2) | ecosystem: Environmental > Terrestrial > Deep subsurface > Rock core/Sediment ...
GCGTATCGACAAGGAAGGGGCTGAGTTATTGGCGGAGCTCCTCAAGAATAAGGACGTACTGAATTTACTTATCAAGGAAATCAAGGAGCATGGCTTACTCCCTAAATTTGGGAAGCTGATCGCGGCCAAGGAAAAACTCAAATCCAATTAATAGATCTTAAAAAATCCCCAAGAAAAATGAATATTGCAGCAGCAAGCAAAATCCACTTTAGTTTTCCTTGATGTTTTTCAATAAACTTTTCCACTATTTCATCAAGATTTCCAATTTCTTCAGGCATGTTTACAAGGGGTTTGACTTTTTTTGAATATAGTACTGCTGAAAAGAAAATGATGCCCAATGAAAGTCCGAGGCCACGAATTGCTCGGAATATTAAATTTTCGTCCGAATTTATGACCAGTGTTATTATTGTGGGTATGCCAAAAAGGACGAAATAGAGAGCCAAAATTTTCGAAAAGAAAGATACGATATTCCATTTTGAATCTTCTCGGTATTTCAAGTAAATTAATCCCGTCAAAATCGCCATACCCAAAATGAGAATTGTGTCAACTAATGATGGTGGGTTGATGGTGAATGCAAAAAGCAGATTCGAAAGGACATATATCCAAATCAATAATGCAAATATCGCAAAAGCCGACAGTATTGCAATAATAATCGTTGTTATTTTAATGATTGTGATTTTTTCATTTTTTTGAATTTCTTTTGGTAAAAACGGGCGAAAGAGATCATATAGCACCATTACTCCCACGAGTATGGGTATGAGTAAGTTCATGTTTGTGATGGCGGGAATTAGGTAATTCACTGTCGTCGGTATTAACTCGAATAATTCTTTCAATGAGACTTCCATGAATATCCCCCATTAACCTACAGAAACAGAGGTATAATATATTTTAATAAAGTGCTCCAAACGGGATATTCAGCCTCATTCGGCGGCTTCGTTGGATTTTTTCTTTCCAGCGGAGCCATCGCCGCTTTCTTTTTATAAAAAAAGAAAGGGGCAAGGCATTTGAACCCGTGTCGAGGGCTTTTTCGAGGAAGGATCCCTCCCTCCTTTTGGACCCCCTTCTTTCCCCTTAGAAGGAAAAATGGGGATGAGAAGCCCTTATCCTTGACCGGACTAGACGATTGGAGCCAAATGAAGATATCAAATTGGCATCCTAAATTTATAATCATTGGCAAAGCGCATAATTGGAGTTGATCGCACCGAAAGGCTTATATTTACATATTTGTATCTAATTGTTATCAATTTGTAACAAAAAGTGATTAATATGAAAGGGGCAATCCAAATCCAGAAAATGGCGCATTCGCCGACTTTAAGCACGGTCTTGATGGTGGAAAATGCGCTGATCAATATGCCCGGATCCGTGATCACGGTTCCGGAATTGAAAAGGTCGCTTCCAAGGCAGGTTAACCACAATACCTTAATCTCAATCCTGGAATACCTGGAAAACAGCAACAAGATTGCGGTTGGTTTAAAAGGAATAACCTGGATTTTCAATAACAATGCAAGGCTCCGGGAGGCTCTAGCCAAGGGCACTCCCATATGAAAACCATAAGTATAGTTCTTTCAAAGAGCGCAATATCACAGCTTGACCTTATTTCAAGGGATGCTGAAAAGTCCAAAAGGCAAAAAGCCCTATTCTTATCAATCAACCGCAAGTTCGATATCCTAAAATCGAATTTCCAATATGGCGATCCGATGGCCAAGGCAAAAATTCCAGGCGTATATTTGGCCGCATATGGGATCACCAATCTTTTCAGGGTTGAGCTATCCAATTATTGGCGGATGCTCTATTCCGTTGTGAATGGCGCAACCGAAAGCGAGTTAACCGTATTCGTGGTTGAAATATTGGACCACAAAGAATACGATAAAAGGTTTGGCTACAAAAAGAGATAAGTGGGCAAAAATGGCTAAAATCTACACTAAAACCGGGGATTCCGGCGAAACCTCCTTTTATGGGGGCAAGCGCATCCCAAAGCACGATTTGCGCCTGGAGGTCTATGGCACTCTGGACGAGCTCAATTCCATATTGGGGATGGCAAGGTCGCTTTACGATCTGGGGGATAATACGGGGATGTTCCCCGATGCAGCCTCAATTAATCCCCTGCTAAAGAGCCTCCAGCAGGACCTTTTTGTTGTCGGCTCGGATATCGCTGCCCCGGAAAGTCATAAGATCGACCGCGTGGGGCCAAGCATGGTGGAGAGGATTGAAAGGGAAATCGATGCACTTGACTCCAAGCTTCCGCCGCTAAATAATTTCATCCTCCCGGTCGGCACAATTGCCGCCTCGACAATGCATTTTGCCAGGACCGTTTGCAGAAGGGCGGAGCGAAGGCTAAGCGAACTTAACTCGAAGGAAAAAATCAACCCGGAACTCCTCAAATACGTGAACCGGCTCTCGGACCTTCTGTTTATCCTGGCAAGATATGAAAACTCTTTCCAAGGCGCCAAAGAAGAGGAATGGAAAGGCTGAGTCGAGGCGCCAAAGATAATAAATGTTCGGGCGCATTATTGGATTGGGTCGGGGATAGCCTGATTGCATTCATCTCATCTGTGAATAACCATGCCGCAACGGAACGAGGAAGCTGAAAAGGCCCGGGGCAGGAAACAGCCAGTAGGCAGCTTTGGGGGGGACGCAGAGCGGGTTGGGGAGGATGGCCGGTTTGTTTTTTACCGCTTTGGGCAGGAGCATGATGTTGCGAACAACCCATCTTTCAAGAGGATGTACCGGTCCACGTATGTGCCATCATTCCCAAGGTCAGAGCTTCAGGCGCTTTCGACATTTGGGCATGAATTGTCCAATCCGAATGCGCATGTAGTTGTCGCGGTTCCAAAGCGCGGAAAATTCGCCGGCCAGATGGTCGGGGGGTCCCTTGGGTCGTATGTGGGGAAGGGCATTTACTTCACAGGCTACACCTGGGCAAATCCAAATGCGCGCCATTTGGGCGTTGGGACCGCAAGCCAGAAGGCGATGCAAAATCTGGCCCTTTCAAGATACAATGCCAGCGCAAAGGAGGGCGGCAGGGGCGTTGTCCGCTGGTATGGCGGCGAGTCAAACCTCCTTCCTTCAGTGCAGGCGCTGCGGGCAGTTCCCGACGCACAGAAAGTTAAGTTTGGCGATGATGCTGTGCGGCTTTTATGGAAGCATGATTTAGGGAGGACAAACCTTGGCCTTCCGGGATTTGCGGCACAGCCCAAGGCACAAGAACTTTCACGCGTTCCGATTTACCTGCATCTCAAACGGTTTGTGGGAGTTGCCGAAGGGAAACCGGTTCAGGTCAGATCTTTCGAGGAGGAATTCCCCCGCAAGAGTGGAGAAAGCCAGGTGGCATATTCCCAGCGGGTTGACAGGCTGTCACGTTTTGCGGGCCTTAAGGCCGTTGCAGGAATCCTCAAGAGCGTAGCCCCTTACAATACGCTCAATGCCATCCAGCGCCGGGCGTACGTTTATGCAGCAATGGGTGGGGGCTATTCCGAAGCGGAGATCGGGCGGATGCGCCAGATGGGCAAATCAGATGCGCAGATTGCCAGCGCGATTGCGGAAAGGGTGCATGCGCTCGGCTATAATCTGGATCGGGCTGGCTCGATGCGGGCATTCAAGATGCAGCTAAGCCGCCAGCTGGGCCGCAGCGCCTCCCAGGAGGAGGTGGCGGCTTCGTTCCGGAAGGCATTGTTCAAGGCGCGCATGGAAATGGGCATCTTAGGTGGAAGGGTGGCCTTAAGGCCCATACCTGAATCCTTCACTCTAGCGCATATGGTTTATGCCCAAGAGACTCGTGCAAGGCTGCGGCAATTATCCTTGGGAAGGGGGATAGCTGCAAATGCACTTGCCAGGGAGCAAATAGCCAAAGCTGGCAGGGAATCTCGGCTCAAGCAAATTGCCGCCGGAAAAAAGAGGGCTGCTGCATAAGTTGCAGCCTTCAACGCTACGCCCTTGCGGTATAAAATAGCTGCGTAAAAAGGAAGTGCAGGGGAAGGGATTTTCATGCCTTGCCTTTCTTTCACAAAAGAAAGGCGATGGCGCCGCCAAAGAAAGGTATTTTGAATTTGCGAATCAAAATCATTTTCTTTTGTATCGACCCTACTTTTCTTTCTGAAAAGAAAAGCTGGGTCTTTTGAACCCTTGAACCCCTAAGGGATCAGACCCTGAATCTGACGCATTTGACCAGGCTTTGCTACCCCTGCATAAGGGTAGGATTAGAGGGGGTGAGGAATAAAAAACGTCTGATTAGCTACCCTTCTCCTGAGGGTGCTGCTGCGGCAAAACAATTTTAATTTCAATGGCGCACTCATACTTCCATGCTCTCGAAAGTGGAACTGCAAAAGGAGGCCGCAATGCTCACAGTCGATGCCTCCTATCTAAGAAGGAGGTTCGATCATGCCTCAAGCGCCTGCATCAAATGCCGTCCTACCGAGGAGAGGGGGCGAATCAGGGACGCACTGCTAAGACACAGGCGGGCAATGGATGCTGCCGGAATCCCCTTCAATTTCGTCCTTCTTAGGGGGAGTGCCTTCCATCTCCCATTTGCAAGGAGGCTTGCGTTCCATTACAGGTTCCCGTATGATTCGTGCGGGATCTGCCTTTCCCATAGGGAAAAATTCGACCATGTGCTAAAAAAAGTAAAAACCGCCCCCGAGGACATAGATTTTGTTACCATAGGGATCCCACAAAATAGGGCGAGGGACTTCCTGTCAATTGCCAGTGAGCATGAGAAGCAAGGCCTTGGGCTGCATGCCCACATCACCGACCATCAGATCGCGCATCCATCCCACACGTATTCCAGTTTCTTCAACTGGTCCATGAAGCTGAGGATACCGCATATGCAAGAGGAAGTAAACCCAATCAAGTTTGCTAGGCATTTGGCTGCAATGACCTATTTCCTTTTTGCTTATCCTGTTGTAGCGGCACATCCCAGCACAAGGAAGCGCCATGAGCGTGAATTAAGGGTAATACGAAGGCGTTTCCAGAGGCATCTTCGGACTCTTACAGTCCCCCAGCTTCGGGAATTCAACCGGGTCATGAAGTGGTGCCTTAGCCGTGAAGGATATTCGCTGTATAATCTAGGCGGTTCAAAGGCCGAGCGGCATGCGGCCATATCGAGGCCAAGTGCGCAAAGCAGCCGGGACATTGAAGGGTTCGGTAAGGAGCTGATATTCCATTTATCGGAGATGCATAGCTACGATAGGCGGCATAAGTAGTGCTGCCCCACACGAAGAAGTCCCGTGCTGCCCCTTAAATTATTTTGCCAACGTATATATCTCCTCAATTGGTGAATGCGCATGGCGAAAAAAAACACAAAAGCAGCGCCTTGGCTGTCTATCGTGCTTCCCACCTACAACGAACGGCAAAACCTCGAGGTGCTTATCCCGGAGCTGGAGCAGATGATACGAAAGCAGGGCTACTTCGCCGAAATTGTCGTAGTGGATGATTCCTCAAAGGACGGCACCCCCGCGCTGGTAAATAGCTTCCAGAAGAAATATGGCAACATCCGGCTGCTCGAAAGGCCGCTTAAGGAGGGGCTTGGCGCCGCATTGAGGGCGGGCTACAATTTTTCGAGGGGCAGAATAATCCTGTCAATGGATTCCGACCTTTCCGTTGAGCCCGAATATGTCCCCAAGCTGCTCAATAAATTGGATGCGGGATTCGATTTCGTGGTGGGCTCAAGGCACACTTCCGGGAGCGCCTATGATGCGCCGTCCCTCAAGACTTCGCTCAAAAAGGCGGTCAGCACGATGGGCAACGCACTTATCCTTGCATTGATCGGTCTTCCCTTGAGGGATTGCTCCATGAATTTCCGTGCAATGAAGGCAAACTGGTGGAGAAAAATCAAGACTCATGAGAAGCGCAATGCATTCCTCTTCGAGATGATTTTCGAAATCCACAGGCTGGGCGGAAGGGTTGGCGAAATACCCTTCAGGTTCAAGGAACGCAGGTTTGGGAAATCGAAGATGGTCCTATCTACTGAAGTTGTTCCCTTCCTGGTAAAGGCATTCAAGTACGCGATTGGGAGGCTGCGGGGGAAATATTGAGCGGCCAGTTATTGCGCAATTTTTCCCATGAGCTTCCCTTCCATCATCAGCAGACTTGTTTTCGAATTACCATGCTGCTGCCCAAATGCCGCTTCAAAGCCCATTGTTCCGCAATAAGGTGAGATTGCCCCTGCGGATCCCGGATGTTTTGGCAGCCAGCTTGTGAGATCATATGCCCTCCCCTGGAATGCCACCCAGCAATCATTTTCTGCCTTATGCTTTGCGAGCTCCCCCAGGGAAATCACCTGGAGTTCGCTGTCCGGGGCTTGTGAGGCTGCAATTGGCGGACCCCTTGCGCCCGTAGGGATGGCAAGGGCGCATGCAAGTATTCCGCTTTCAATTTTGCATGTGGATTTCTGCTCCCCCCTCGGTGTTTGGATAGTGCAAGAATCCCCCTCTTTTTTTCCTGAGCAAGCGTCAATAGCCGCCTTTTGCCTCTCATCTGCCATTTGCCTTTGCTGCTCTTCCGTGAGGTTGCCAAAGCTGCCATTGCGCGATCCGCCCGGAAATCCGTTTCCGCCAAAGCTTCCATTCCTTGGGCCTCCTCCGCTTCTATTCTGGAAATGCTCTTGGAACTGGCCGTCTGTGCCATCGTCCGTTCCTCCGCTAGTGCACCCCATGAGGAGCACGCCTGAGCTTGAGAGCAGAGCTAAAATTATTGCGTATTGTATATTGCCCATATCATCCCCCTCCCATTTATGTTTTTTTAACAATTTTTTTATTCGTATCTTAACGATTCCACCGGCTGCAATTTTGCCGCGTTCCTTGCGGGAATGGCGCCGGAGGCAACGCCAACGATCCCCGAAAACACCAGCGAGCCCGCCATCAGGTCGGCCGTGATGAGGCTTGGAACGGAGAAGGCCGCCAGTATGTTAGAAACAATAAGGCTAAGGGCAATCCCTAGTGTGCCCCCGGCCACCCCGATTATCGCAGCTTCCGTCAGGAACATCGCAGTCACTTCCGAATCCTTCATCCCAAGCGATTTCAGAATCCCAATTTCCCTTGTCCTCTCAAGAACGCTCATGAACATCGTGTTCGCAACCCCGATTGCGCCCACTAGGAGCGAAATCGCGGCTATGCCCCCAAGGAAAAGCGCAAGCATATTCGTCACGTCTGAAACGGTCGATTGCAGGAAAGATGCGGTCGTGATCGTGAAATCGGCCTTGTCGGGGGTTAGCCGGTGAAGGTCGAGGAGCTTTGTTTCAATTCTCGCCGCGACCTCGTCCGGGCTACTCCCCGGCTGCACCTTCACGAAAACCTGGTTGGCATTTTCGGACTCATTCAATAAGGTTTTTGCAACCTCAATTGGCACGTATACCACGCTGTCGGATGTTGTGAGCGAACCTGAGGTCTGGTTCAATAATCCCACAACCCTGAAATAATAGTCCCCAATTTTCATCTGCCGGTTCAGCAGCTCCTCCCCTTCGAACGTTTGGGAATGCACGCGATACCCCAACATGATTGAATAGCGGTCGCTGGGGTTGAGGAGTTTTCCATCAAGCAGCGTCGTGGTGCTTATCTGGTTGAAAGCTGCAGGGTCGATTCCCACGATCTGCACGGACGCGTTCCTCCCCTTGAACGAGGCGCGCTTGCTTCCCTGCAACCTGACATCTACCGCAAGCACACCCTCCACGAGCTTAAGGTCCTCCGCTTCGCTGAATTTTAGCTCGTTCGTCCCCTGGTTGATCCTGCCCCCAAAAGTGCCCGCTGCCCCTCCGCCCGGAGCCCCGCCCCCAAAGCCTCCTCCTCCGCCGATGAAAACGCCTCCGCCCTCCCTGAAGGACCTGCTTGCGCCCGGGGTGATCTGGATGACGTCGTTCCCAAGAAGGTTCAGCCTCGAGCTCACCTGCTGGTTGACGCCATTGGCAAGCGAAATTAGGGTGATGATCGACGCTACGGCGATCACTATCCCGAGCACTGTAAGCCATGCGCGCAGCTTGCGCCCTCGCATGTTGCTAATGGAGAGCGCCGCCACGTCAACGTACTTCATTTATGGCGCCTCTTATACCATTTATAACCGAAGAGCGCAACAAGCAGCACTGCGACGGCGCCCCCGATGACTACGGGCTGCTGCCCTAAAATGGTGAATTGCTGGGACGTCCTCCCGAACCTTTGGGTGCTGCCAATTGCGCCATTTTGCAAGCTGTTGCCCGTTCCCGATGCGCTAGTGGAAGCCCCTACCTCGATTTCCTTTTTCTGCGTGTGCTCGACATTCAGGGAATCCTTGTAGCTGACCTCGACATTAATCTTTCCGGAACCTTGGGCACCCCCCCTTGGAACCAATGTGAGCGACATGGTCACGGAATCGTCAAGATTCAGCGTCCCGAAAAATTTCTCGGATGTGCCGGTTATCCGAAAATCGGAGGATTCTGCCGAAACATAGACGCCCCGGACGGGCGTATCCCCGACGTTTGCGACAGTAACGACCACATTCTGGCTGGTGGTGCTTGTGGAAGCTGTGCTCGTATCTGCCGTGAGTAACAGGTCGGTTTTGGATTCGACCTTGATGCCAAACGTCTGGGTGATGGTAGGCTGGAGTACCTTATCGACTTTGTATGTCACCAGAAGCGTGATGGGATAATACCCCGGTTCCGCGGATGGGCTGATCCCCGTCTTGAAATCGACCTTACTGCTGGAATCCGCCTGTATCGATTCAATATGCATGCGGTCGGACCCGATCGGAAGGAGCACGTTTCCCGAGGTGTATTGCATTTGTATGATCACGTCATCCGCGTTCCTGCTCCCCACGTTTTCGAGGGTGACTGGCAAGTTCACGGCATCCCCCGCAAAAACCCTAACGCCGCTTTCCACGGTTGCAATGAGGGCATTGGAGAGAAGGGGCTCGTTGATCGTCAAGAGTATTTCTGCGACCTGCGCATCCACGCCCTGTGACCCCGCCGCATAGACGTATATAGTATACGCGCCCGGCTTGGTGCTGTTGGGGATGTTGAAATTCACCACAATCCTTTTTTTCGCCCCGGAGGCCATGTCGTCAAGGAAATAGTTGCTCGTTTGGGATATGAAGGGCACCAGCACATTCACTTCCACGTTCTCTGCAGTAACCGTGGCCAAATTCTCCAGGTCGAATTGCAGCCGCACCTCATCGCCGGGATAAACCCGGTCGGGCGCCTGCTGCAGGTCATTGATTGTGAATCCCGACTCATAGCTGCCCGCTATCCGGGTCACATTGTACGTTGCGGCATCCGCCAACGCGGCATATGCTATCAGAAGCAAAGCCCATGCACAAACCATTCCCATTCTCATAAAAAACACCCCATTATTTCAATTTCAAGTTTTTTCCCCTGCCGGAATGCGTTGCCTCCTCCGACTCTATTTTCCCGTCCCGCAGGTGGATGATCCGTTTGCTGTATTGCGCGACCACTGGTTCGTGGGTCACAAGAATGACCGTGGCGCCGCCCTTACCAAGATCTCCAATCAAGTCCATTACCTCCTCCCCAGATTTGGAATCAAGGTTTCCAGTTGGCTCGTCCGCGAGGAGGAATGAGGGATTGTTTGCAAGCGCCCTAGCTATTGCCACGCGCTGCTTTTCCCCTCCGGACAATTCCTTGGGCTTGTGGCCCTGCCGCTCCTTCAGGCCGACACTTTCAAGGAGCGTTAGCGCCCTCCTTTGCCGCTCCTCCCCCGGGATTTCGTTGATGGCCATTGCCACCTCCACATTCTGGAGCGCGGTGAGATTCGAGAGCAGATTGAACGCCTGGAACACGAACCCGATTTTCGTGCACCTCACCTCCGCGAGCCGGTTTGGGGAGAATGTGGAAATGTCCTCGCCGTCAATGAAAACCTTTCCGAAGGAAGGAAGGTCCAGGCAGCCCATGAGCTGGAGCATGGTGCTTTTTCCGCTTCCGGATGGGCCCATGATTGATACGAATTCCCCCCGTTTCACCGAAAATGAAACGTCCTCAAGCACGCGCAGCCTCCTGTTCCCTATGGGGTATTCCTTGGTTACCCCCTCAAACCTTATCACATCAACTTTATCGGCCATCATCAAACCAACCAATAAGTCTATTTCAAGTCATTTCAAGTGGAAAAACTTATATATGTAATGGATTATATTAGTTATGTGAAATAACCTGAAATAAGTAATAAACTGAAATCAATTATTGGGTTTTCGGCGAGTTTGGCGGCTGGTGGTTGTAATGAAAGAGCTTAAAATACTCGGCTATGTTTCGCTAATTTACGGCGGCTTCCTGATCATTACCTACCTTGCACTGGCATATTCCGCCATCTGGAGGAACGAGTTCCTGCCCATCTTCCCCGAAAACCCCAGAATTCAGGCGGCAATTAATGCATCAAGTGCCTTCTATCCGCCTGGAAACGGTTCTTCGCCCCCCGGGGATTTCGAACGGTTCAGGCAGATCCGTGACCCATATTCGCTAGTCTTTTCGCCGCAATCGCTAGGCATCCTCCTTACGGGAATTTTACTCCTTGCCAACGGCTATTTCCTGCAAAGGCACCTCCGCCAGAAGGAAAATAAGGAAACCAAGAAATTCATGCTCTCCACACTCCTAAGTGACGAGGAGAAGCTGCTATTTGACGAGCTCGTGAAGGCAGGGGGCCAGATGACCCAAAAGCAGCTTGCTATGAGGGGCGGCTTTTCCGCCGTGAAAACCTTCCGGATCATCCGCCGGATGGAGCAAAAAAAGCTCCTGAAATCGTTCGAGTTCGGGATGACCAAGAAGATTGTTCTGAATGAGGATTGAGCGCAACAATGGGTGTTTGCCAGAAAAAGGTAAAAGCTCTGGCAGTTCATCTGAATTGAGCATCCACTAATTATTTTAAAAAATTAAAATAAGGGGGCGGAAACCCTTACGCCCCTAGCAGCTGGCAAGGCATGCGTCCTTCTGCTCCCCCGTCAAATAGTTGCAGTATGCGCATGAATCCCCCCCTGCGGGGCTTGTGCCATCCGCACCGCCGGGCATCCCCGGCAATCCGCTTCCCGGCGCTGCCGGCAGTTCGAAGTCGGAATCGGCAACGCTTTTCGCAAAGGAGGTCGCTTTGGTTACCGTTTCAACTGTCATGCCCGAGGAAGAGCCCTTGGTTGCGATGTACAAAGGCAGGCAATCGCTTGAGATGCAATACCTGATTTCACTGTAGCCCACATTGCCCTTCCAGCAGTTTGCGGTTGTCTCTGCAACAGATATTGTGCCATCCTCAACATAGGTCGGGGCATCCCTTGCAATCTGCGCTTCTGTATCTGAACCGGCCGGCTTTTCAATTTTACTGCATGACCAGCTGCCGCTGACCTGCGTGCATGAATAATATTCGGATCCGAGCAGGTAAGAGCGTGCCTCGATCCCAGAAGTTGCAAAATCGCTCCTGATCTTTTTCTGGCCCTTGTAGAATTGGGTCATTTTGGAGGTAGTTTTCTGCCCGCCAGCATCTGACTCGATCGCATATTCTATTTTCCACTCGCGGGGCGCGCCGGTGCATAATGCGAGGCCGGAATTTTCCCCTCCACTTCTGGGTGTTGCGGTTGCAGGGGTTGATGCCTCCGTTGCCTTCACGGATGGCTTAATGCTTGCTGCATCCCCCATATCTACAGTTTTCGTTGGCTCACTTGAGCTTACAAATTTATCCGCAGCATCCTGCTGCTCCTTGGTAGTGCCCGTGCATCCGAATAGTATCAGGCCAACAAATAGTAAACCTATCAATATTCCCCTCATCCCAATCACCCTCCGATCCCTTTCTCAAGTATGTTTTATAAACCTATTTTACGTTTCCATCTTTTCTTTGAATAGGTTTTATTAACTTCTCCGCATCAAACCCTACTTCCGCAAAGTGGTTTCCAATGCTTGACCTCCAGTTGATACTCAAGATAAGCTTCCTCCTAAACCCCTTATCCTCAATCCCGGTTCTCTTCGTTGCCTACCACCAAAAGCTCAATGTGAAGCAGATCGCATTCAAGTCGACCCTGCTGGGGTTCGCGGTTGCGATCGCCTTCGTCCTTATTGGGCCATACTTATTCAAGATATACGGCATAGACATAAACTCCTTCAGGGCAGCAGGCGGCCTTGTGATCATGCTGCTTGGGCTCAGCATGGCAAGGGAGAAGCGGGATTATTCGGGCGAACATCCGGATGCGCTTGTCTCCCTCATTGCAACTCCCCTTCTCACTGGCCCGGCGACCATGTCCTTCCTCATACTCACCGCAGCCGAGGTAGGGACGGCAATCGTGCTTGCAAACCTAATATTCTCCTTCCTGATCGTGGGCTCGTTTTTCATCATAATTGCATACATGATACCGCGGGTTAACCTCGAATACGTCCGGTTCGTGAGCCGGCTGCTTGGGCTGTTCCTGATAGGCCTTGGCCTTGAAATGCTCGTTATGGGGATCAAGGCGATTGCGTTCTGAAGATATGTAGCATCTCTTCGTTAGGTATCAATATTGGATGGAAGTGAATGGGCCAGGGAATATCATATGGCGCCTAAGCAATTCCCCTTCTTTTTTTAATGCCCCCTCCCTACTTTGCACATGGAAAAAAGGATTGCGATTTTTTTGGGGCTGGCCTTTGCACTGATTGTTGCCGGCATTGCAGTTGGCATCTTCCGGTCCCCTCCGAATCAAGATATGCAGGGCGCCTACTTCGAAATCGTGAAGGAGGACGACCGCACGCAGCTCAATCCCTCCACCGAATACCTGCTCACGGATTCCGGCATCCTCCTTTCGAAGCTGCGCTACAACGGAGCAACGCAGGAAGTGCGTATATTTAAGGTGGGGGAAATTGAGGCAAAAAAGGCGCTTGCATACGTGAAGGGAAATGCCGCTTCCCAATTCTCCGAATGCACCGGATGCCTCAAGTACCATCTGTTCTATTCCGATTCTAAAGGAACCATAGCGTACCAGTCCCCAGATGACGCCGCAACGGATTTCGTGCGCTCGCTTCCCAAATACGCGGATCTCCTTTCCCAAAATGCCTCTGAAGAGGAAACTTTCTTCATTTCCCTTGTTTATTCCAAAAAAGGGCTGATCCGGGATTACCATCTCTTCGATGATGGCACTGTAGTGTATGAGGAATTCGGCACCAACCCTGCAATGTTGATGAGGGCCAGCATCTACATTATAGGGGAAGGGAGGGCAAAGGCCGCAATAGCGGAGAATTTCTTTTCCTCGCACGGGGAGAACGCCTGCCTTAGGGAGGAATTCGATTATGGGTATGTGGAGGCGGCATCGGGGAGCAATTATGATTTCGTGTTCACCTGCGGGAATGGTGAATCCCCTGCGGAAAGGACTTTCGATGCGCTCCTCAAGCTTGTTAATGAAAAGAAATGAAAATGGGGTAAATCGGCGATATCCGGATGTGATTATGCATGGAATGTGGTTTGCGGAAATCCCTTCTGGTTGCAATCCCTCTGCTCCTGCTGTTACTTGCCAGGGATGCACAAGCAATTGTGATCATCCCCCCCGTTGTTTATTTTGTCACCCTCTCGATTGGCACGTTCATATCGAGCTCCATTGTTTCGCTCCTGATTTTCGGGGCGCTTAAGGGGTTTGCAAACAGGAAATATTGGGGAAGGAGCGCTTTCCAGTTATTAACCGAGGCGAAATCCGCGCTTTCCTCGGCTCTCCTGGCAATACTGTCGATGGTTGCGGCATTTTTCGCGGTTTACCCGATTGATTTGGAGAGCGTGGTGCTGGCTTCCTTGATTGCTGCAATCCTGTTCCTGCTGACAAAATTCGTATCGTCCCTAAGGCAATATGCCGTTTCGGATGGTGCTGCAAGGCGCGGCCTTATCCTTTCATGGCTTACGATTGCGATATTCATCGGCCTTGCAACCTCCGTATCCGCATTGGTGTCGATGCAATCCTACCGGATATTCACTGGCAGCGGCAGCTATGCGCCCGCATTGGAAAAGGAGGATGCCCTCCTGGAGCCCCCTGCGGATATTTTAACCGGTGCAAAGGCCCCCTCCTCGGGAATGCGAAAGCCAGCAATGGTTTCGGATGGAAAGGTGGGCGGGCAGGGCGCCGCAGCACCGGAAGGCAAATCTGGAGAGGAGCCAGCCGAAGGGTCGGCAGACGCATCGGCACTACTTCCGAGTCCATCTCCATCTGCAGGCGCCATTGCCAATCTATGGTTCATCCCCAAAAGCGGCGAAACCTGCAACATTTTCGCGGATTCCTACGTGCAGACTTTTGTTCCCTCCTTCACCTGCATATCCGAGGAAAATGGGGCAAGGAGGCGCATTTACTGCCCGGTTTCCATTTCCCTTGCGCAGATGCACAGTAGGGGCGATGTGGAATTCCGGGGAACCGGCTCTTGCGCGGGGAAAATAACCGCCACAATCACCGACAACGGATTTGAAAATGTAAGGTAGAAACCTCCCATGGACCTCGCACCAATCCAAGCCGACCTTTCCAGAGCGCTTTTTCAAAATGCGCTTTTCAAGGACGAGGCGCTGGTCCTCTCGAGGACCGAGAATTCCGACCTGCTGCCCATTTCCAAGGAATGCTCGCGGGACTTTTTTGGAAGGGTTTTTGCACCAAATGGCCCGCTTTGGGGGATGTACTCTGAGGCGAAACTTGGGTATGCGCCGTACGGGAGCACATACCTTAATTTCATCGCGGGAAGGATGTACTTTTGCAGGAATGTGGAAGGCCGGTTCATGCGCACATCTGGCATGGAAAAGAAGTTTGGGCTCAAGGATGGCGCATTGACCGAATATGCGCCCTATGATCCAGCGAATTTGCTCCTTCTCATCTCCTCCCCCTTCGATATGCTCTCGCAGGCGCTTGACATCTCCCTCCTCCCCCTATATGTCAATGAACGCATATCGGGTTTTTTGGATTTCAAGGCAAAAGCGCTGAATTTTTATGCGGAGCGCAAGGATTCGCCCACCGATCCAATTGAACTTGCCCTGGAATCCCAATCCATGGCTGCCCAGGCGATGCATTATTCATTCGTTTCATCGCTGGCAGCAGCATTGGGCATCAAGCTGAAGGATTCCGATGCCTGGAAGGAGTGTGAGGCTGAAGAACTCTACACTTTATTGGCTGGAGGAAAAAAAGAAGAGGCGTTGCTGCGCTTTGGCTTCCATTCCGCCTCCCCATATGATATCTCCAGCCCGAGGTTCCATGAGGACCTGAAATATGCAAAAAGGCCATTGCAGCCTTTCCCGAAGGACAAGTACGCTAGGTTGAGGGAAAATGCCAAATTTGTATGCTCCCGCTACCTCGACTTGGCAAGGGACGCTTATGTTTCAATCGGCGAGGAATCCGGCCTTGGTGGTGATATTTTCCATCTGGGGGTGCCCGAGCTTAAGGATGCGCTGCATGATCCGCGCAATTGGAAAATGAAAGCGCAGGCAAGGAAGGTCGCTTATGAAAAATTTTCCGGCAATGATTTTCCAGGCACCCTTGTTTGGTTTTCCGGCAGCTGGGTTGAGCCAGAAGAAAAAAAGAATAGCGGCATATCCGGAGTGCCCGCGGGCGCTGCAATAACCGCAGAAGGCCCTTCGGTTCTCGTTAATGGAGCCAAGGATTACTCGAAAGATGTGTTAGGGAAAATCATCATCTCAAAAACATTCTCCCCGGACCTCGCCCCCCTGCTTAAAGGGGCAATAGGCCTTGTGAGCGAATCCGGAGGCGCCCTTGCGCATTCTGCAATCATAGCGCGGGAACTTGGCATGCCGTGCATCGTCCAGGCAAAGGGGATAAGCGGGCTAGCTGAGGGTACGCGAATTGAGGTCAACGGCAAGACCGGCCGCATCGACATCAAATAGCCTTATTAACTAAAAAGTGAATAATCGGAGGGGGGCATATGGAACTCGATAAGCTCGACAAGGTGTTTTGGGCGGCTTTCATAGCGGCAATCATATTGATTTACTTCTGGCTTAAGTCGCTATTCGGATAGTTAGCTTATTGGTTAAGTTAGGAGGAATGGAAAATAAGCGGAAATAGCCCTACCTCAACCAAATTTCGGTAGTTAATAAGCTGCTTAAGCATTGCAAAAGCGATATATTATCCGATTAGCCATATTTTAAAGTGGTTATCATGGACCTTAAGCTTAAACGAAGGAAGGATGCAAGTTTTCGCAACCTTACCGTACTTGGGCTGCTCCTGCTTGCGGTTGGCGGCCTTTATTACCAGAATATCCTTGCATTCGATTCCCACTTTTCCTCCCAGGAAGGGGCATTCGAGCCTACAAATGGCCCGCCGCTGCTGGGCTCTGGATCCGATTCAAAAGCCGAAAGGGCGGCAATCCAGGAGGATGCGAATTTAGGCGCGCCAGCCCTTAAAAGTGCAAATGTCCCGCAGGCCCCCGCGGCACTGGCAACCCAGCCCCTGACGCTTACCACCGAAACATACCGCGAAAAGGGCCCCCTTCAGGAGCCGGCGCTTTATTATGTTGCAATAGGCCTCCTTGGGCTTTTGCTCTTCCTCAACATTTTCAAGGTATCCTTCCAAACCTCCGCGGTGTTCGATTCGGATATTTTCAAGGCCCTCTCATCCGAGACGCGGGTCGAAATGCTATATGCCTTGCAGGAGCGGCGCAAGACCCTCTCGGAACTCGCAAATGAGGTGGACATATCCCTTCCAGGGGCTAAGCAGCACCTCTCCTTGCTGGAAACCAAGGGCCTTGTTAGGAAAATGGATGAGGGCAGGAAGTGGAAATATTACGAATTGACGGACCAGGGCAAGAGCATAATCGCTGAACGGTTTGCTTGAACGTCTTGGGGGTGCTTCCAGAAACCCTAAGTTTCTGGGCACGCCTAGAACGGCTAACGTTCTAGTGCGAACCCAAGTTCCCCCGCTACCGCTCCGAAGCATCCCCCTCCTAATTAACAGATGGCGCTAACGCTAGAGCTCTTGCAGAATTATTCGCAATTGCTTTCCTATTGCCCAGGCGCAAGCGCATACGGAAGGGTGAACTCGAGATATATCTCTATCAGCAGGATTGCGATGAACACGCCGACGAACGCAGCGATCAGCATCAGGATTACTTTTGGCGCTTTTTCGTACTTGTTCAATAGGTAATCGTAGAAGAAGCTCAAAAGGAATACAAGCGGGAAGATGATGAAGGTCACGATTAGTGAAAGCAGGAAAATGAGCCATAGCTGGGAGAGCGCAAAGGAAAGTTCGACCATGAAATGGTTACTATTCCTGCTATTTAATACCTTTCCCGGCTAGCTTTGCGACATGCGCCTGAATTGTTTCATTCTGTCCTTTTTTGCCAGTATATGCTCCAAAATGCCCGATC
>Ga0209542_10010003_pt1 | contig 17247 bp, 12 predicted proteins | sample RifCSPhighO2_01_FD_184028 | JGI IMG/M metagenome (GOLD analysis project Ga0209542, IMG submission 184028) | Soil microbial communities from Rifle, Colorado - Rifle CSP2_plank highO2_0.1 (SPAdes) (version 2) | ecosystem: Environmental > Terrestrial > Deep subsurface > Rock core/Sediment ...
ATTAAAAAGCTGGTATTCATAATTCCCAACCCCTTCGTATCTGTTAAAAATTCAGCGCGATATCCGAATAACCCTCTCGTTGGTATAATAAATTCCAAAAATACTGTGCCGTTTTCGCTTCTCATTTCTTTTAATTCTCCTTTTCTGCTGCCAAACTGCTGCATTACAGATCCCTGGTATTGCTCGGGCACCTCAATGAAAACCTTTTCATACGGAGTCATTTGTTTACCTTCAATCTGTCGCATAATAACCTGAGGGCGCGATACTGCAAACTCATAACCTTCTCGTCTTAATCTTTCAATTAAAATAGCCAGGTGTAGTTCTCCTCTGCCTGACACAGTCCATTTGCCGTCTAAAGTGTCTTCAACTCGTAGAGCAACATCAGTTTCAAGCTCTTTATAAAGACGTTCTCTTATTTGTCTTGAGGTGCAAAATTCACCTTCTTTTCCTGCAAATGGAGAGTCGTTTACCATAAAAACCATTTTTACGGTGGGTTCTTCAATGTTTATCACGGGCAACTGAATTGGGTTTTCGGGGTCAGCAATTGTTTCTCCAATGTTTACATCTTCAATTCCGGCTATGGCAGCGATATCTCCTGCCACAACTTCGCTTACATCTGCTCGAGATAGCCCTAAAAATGTCATTAGTGAAGTAAGTTTATATTTTTTTTGCACTCCCTGTCTGTTAATGTGCATAATCTCTTGCCCCGCTTTTATTGTGCCGTTGTAAACCCGGCCAATTGCAATTCTACCTTTAAAGTTGTCAGCTGCAATTGAAGTAATCAGCATTTGCAAGGGCTTCGTGGCGTCAACAATTGGTGAAGGGATGTGTGTTAAAATTGCCTCAAAAATAGGCGTAATATCCTTCATTTTAGATAAATCTGCCTCAGGTCCCGCCAATCCATCGCGTCCTGAAGCATACAAAACAGGAAAATCTAATGAGTGATCACCTGCTCCCAATTCTAAAAACAGTTCCATTGTTTTTTCTAAAGCAAATGGCGGGCGGGAGTCTGGTTTATCAATTTTATTTACAACAACAATAATTTTATGTCCCATTTCAAGAGCTTTTTTCAGCACAAAGCGAGTTTGAGGCATCGGCCCTTCTTTTGCATCAACCAAAAGCAGGCATCCGTCTGCCATATTTAAAACCCTTTCCACCTCTCCGCCAAAGTCTGCGTGGCCAGGGGTGTCAATAATGTTTATTTTATTTTCGTCGTATTGCACCGAGGCGTTTTTTGAAAAAATTGTAATCCCTCTTTCTCTTTCTAATTCATTGCTGTCCATAATCATTTCTTGGGCGGCAACATCTTTTTTCATTTGGGTTTTTGACTGACGCAAAAGAGCGTCCACTAATGTGGTTTTTCCGTGGTCAACGTGGGCAATAATGGCGATGTTCCTTATTTGGCTCATAAAAGAAATTATATACTAAAATTCAAAAAATGTAAATAAAAAGAGCGGCGAACCGCTCTAAAAGTGAGCTAGCTATCAGCTAACTTTTAACTTTTCTCCGCACTGGTTGCAGTGATCATCACCACAGTCCTTTGCATCTTGGCACCATGGGCAACCTTTTTGGTTTTCGGGCAAGAAGATGAAACGCCTTAGCAGATCGGTGAAGAGGTGAGCAAAAAATATTAACCTTGACTCTGGCAGTACAAATACCAGTGATAAAAATATGACTGCGCTGACGGCAAAATTAAACATTCTAGTGCCTCCATTCGGTGGACTGTTCAAAGTTTTAAGATTCTATCATAACAATAGCACCTGGATTCACAATGTCAACTAATCATAAACTGTTCTACTGGACAATAATTTTTCCCGTGTGGCCGGCAGACGAGTGATTATGGTATGGCCAAGTTCCCTGTTTTTCAAAAGTAAAAGACCAAGACTCACCTGGTTGAGATGACCCGCATTCATCAAAAGCTACGCTTGAATCAGTTGGGCAGTGTTCTTGCAAAGTAGTTCCGCTGTAAACGGCATGTGTTGGATGCACTCCAGAAGCAGTCCAAACTGTTGAAGAGCTTTGATTTACAAATTTAACCGTATCTCCCGCTTTTATTGTTAGATTTTGCGGCTGGTATCCTGAGTTAGCATAAATTATCTCGTAAGTTTGGCTAGATTGGCTGGATTCCCTTACTGTTGCTTGAATTTGATCCTGTTGTTGAGTTAAATTAGATGGAGCCTGGGCATTGTTGAAAAAAATAAGGTAAGCTGCTGCAATGACCAAAATTAAAACTATTGTAGCGATAATAAACTTATTCATGTTTTTTATTTAGCTTCGTATTAAGAAGTTAATATTAATTAATTCCATTATACAGCAATCTAACAAAAAACCGCAATAGTGCGGTTTTTTTGTTCTTAATTAGCCTTTACTGTCCTTGCACTGGCGCCTGACTGCCAGGTGTAATTCCCATTAACTCAACTTGAAAGATTAAATCTGAATTTGCGGGAATAATTGGTGGTATTCCCTTGTCTCCGTAGGCTAAGATAGCTGGAATTGTCATTTCTCTCTTTTCTCCCACTTTCATTCCAACAATTGCTACGTCCATACCCTTTATCACTTGTCCTGAACCAGCTGTAAAGCTTATAGGCATTTTTCGATCATAACTTGAATCAAACTGCTTGCCGTCTGCCGCTAGGGATCCGATATAGTTAATGCTTACTGTGTCTCCGTTTTTAACAGTGGCTGTTCCTGTCCCATCTTGAGTGATTTCAACCTTTACACCCTGCACATCAAAAGTCTTGCTCCCTCCAAGGCTTAAGCCTCCGGTTCTGCCCCCTGCAACCATAAGGTATATGGCGATTCCAATTACCGCTAAAATAAGGATAATTATTATTACAATTAAAACTGCTTTTGACATATTTTATTTTATGATTTTATTTAACGACCTTTAAAATTTCTATTAGACCTGCTGCCAAATAAGGATTTATGCTGCAATTTGTAATTTCAGCTGCAAAATGACAAAAATTCGTCGGCTTGCCTCTGGGCAAACCTCCTCATTTTTCTCATTTTTCGCTCAAAATTACTTCATTTCGCTTAAAATCTTATTTGGCAACAGGTCTATTTATGGATTTATTGTGTTTATAGGCTGGTCATTTGTTCCACTTTCACCATATGAATTCTGAAAAGTTCTTGGCGTTGGGTTGCACGAACTTCCCGTACAGCTATTTTCTATTGTGCAGCTTGTTGATGCATCGGCTGCCACATTAATACTATCGCATGTTGATGAAGTTTGCGTCCACCCCGTTTGCAGCGGGATATCTTCTGATACGGTCCAGGTTCCGGGGGTAATATTTTCTATTGTACAACTTCCCGTGTTTTCTTGAGTAGATATAGAGCAATGTTCTATATATGGAACCATTGACGCTGTAAAGCTAAATGAACTATTCCCGCCTATTGTATTTTTAATTATTTTTAACGAGGTAATCCGAGTATTTGTAATTATGCATGTTTTATTGTCTCCGACACTGGTTATCACATTACCACTGGAGTCACAATCTCCGCCATAAGTTATTTCGTAATCGTTTAGGTTGGTTCCTGCCGCGGCGGTTTCCCTGACATAATGAGGGCCGGCACTTACAACTATTTGACCCGTTGTTCCCCCGCTACCCACGTTAGCCCCAGTTCCTCTTGTTGATCCGTCTATCTGTAGATTAAACCTTCCCGTATCGCCGCTAGGCACAACTGTTTTGTTAACTGTGAGTGTGGTTTTCTTGGTGTTGGTAATTGTGCAATTTACTGATTGTCCAGCAACAAGCGTAATTTGATGGGTTATTGAGTCACCACAATCTCCAGAATAAGTTGTCGTGTAGTCTGACTGGTTGGTGCCTGTGCTAGCAGTCTCTCCAATCGTGTGAGTTCCTGCTGAAAGAATAATTGGCCCTGTTGAACCACCGTCGCCAACATTTGCTCCGGTTCCTTGCGTAGTGCCGTCAATTTGTAGATTAAATAGGCCAGGATCGCTGCTTGGTGACAGAGTTTTGTTTACAGTAATTGTTCCAAACCCTTCATTTGCTATGGTGCAAGTTGATTGGTATCCTGCAGTTATTGATATTGACTGGCAGCTATTTGCAGTTTCCGTCCAGCCAGCTAGAGGTGTATTTTCTACAACATACCATGTTGTTCCAGGAGTAATACTTGGTATAGTATAACTTCCGTTATAGGAGCCAGATGCGTATGATGTTTGTATTGTAAATGATATAGGGCTGTAAACGTAAGAATATGCAGTAAAACTAAATGTTACACCAGTACTGTCTTGAGTTCCTGTGTCTTTAGTTACCTTAAGAGATCCAAAGCTATCGTTGTAAATATAGCAAGTTGCATTTTCTCCTGCTGACAAATTATATGCTACTCCATTTGAGGTGGGCGCCCAATATCCAGGAGTGCAATAAGTGGCAAATGAGTTAAATAGCCACCCAGGCGGAGGTGTTTCTATTATCTGATACGAACCAGAAGGCAAACTGCTTAACGTTTCTGATCCTGTTCCGCTGGAACTAGTTGTTATGCTAAAGCTGTTTGACTGTGGTCCTGTGTATGTAAATGGAAATACATCGCCCCCCGTGCTTCCAGAAGCATTCTTTATTACGGTAATTGAACCTGTTGAATGATAGATGTTTTTGAAAATACAGTATGTTGTTTGATTTCTTTCTATGGGTACATTGTTTAGGGTGTTAGTAGCGCTATCCCAAGTGCCGAAAATATTAGGGTAGCCGGGTATGTAGCAATAAGCTTGAGATACCGACCATCCCGATGGAAGCAATTCTGTTAAGTTGTAGTTATAGTTTAATGGGGCTAGCGGTCCAAAGTTAATTGTGCCGGACGTATTGGCGCTAAATGCATTGTATCCCAGTGAAGAATTTGGTGTTGTGGTTATCGGATCTGGGCTTAAGGTTAATGACGGGCCTCCGTTTGTTGCAGTGCCTGAATAACCAAATGTTCCAGAATAGTCATACGAAACTTTCTGTATAATGATATTACCTTGGGCAGTAATGTTAACCAGCTCGTCTCCACATGAACTTGAAGCAGTGTTATTGTTGCTATCACCACTGTATTCTACTACCCAATTCCAATTACCAACTACATTCGTTGGTCCGAATGTGGGAGAAGCATATGTTCCGTTGCCAGAAACGCTTGTTGTTAATGTTGCCCGAGGACTTCCTTCACACGGGGAATCATTTGGGTCAAAAAGATAGTAAGTCAAGGTGCCAGTTGGATTATTTCCCCCGCTTAAGGTTGCATCGTCGTATAATCCATCTCCAATATTAGCTATCTGTGGAACAGGAGTTGTCGTAAGTGTCGGGCTTGCTTTAGTGAAGGTGTTAGTAAAAGTACAAGTTGTGGGGATATTTGGGAATATTTCAACGCCAGTTATAATGGTTGATCCATTCCAGTGCCATGTTGTTCCAGTATCGCAAGTTGCATTTGTAACAGTCCATCCGGGCTCCAAAGGCAGATCTTCTGTAATGTCATAAGTGTAAGATGTAGGAGAGGTTGGGGTGAAAGTTACTGTTCCAGAGGTGTTTGCGTTTCCTCCATTTAGTCCGGGAATTGTAATTGCAGGAACACCTAATGGAGGTTCGGTAGTTTCTGGGGTTATTATGTACCCAAATGTACCGCTGTGCCCCACGGCCACTTTATTAATTTTAAGCGTTCCAACGTCGGTATTTGTATTGTAAGCATTAGTTATGGAGCAAGGGGTGTCTGCACCTGCAGAAACTGCTAATGGTCCGCTACAATTTTCACCTGTTTGCGTCCAGCCTGTATTTAATGGCATAACTTCTAACACTTGCCAGGCAATGTCTGGATCAAGACCGGTTATAACGTGCGGATTTGGTTTTGTTGGATCTGCTCCACTTGTATCAATTGAGAATGTTTGAATGGGATAAACTTGGTTTTCGTCTGTGTATTGAAAATTAAAGACCCCGTTACTCCAGACAGCATTTTTAGTTACAGTGATCGTGGCGCGCTTTTTGTTGTTGAATGTGCAGGTTGGATTAGTTTCGTTTCCATATACTGCCAGCAAGAAGTGATGGACCCCAGTTTGATGAGGAAAAGTTACACGATACAGATTCAAATTTCCAACCTGAATCTAATGATTCAGCAAAAGTATAACTGGTGCCCGGTGAAAGATTGAATGTTTGATTACCATACCCTCCGCTTGTGGTGATAGTTGGGCTAAACCCAGACACCAGAGGCGACATATCAAAGGTAAAACTGCTATCATTATTTGGATTATATATTTCTTTTGCTAAAGTGAAGCTGGCGACTGGCGGAGTGTAGTTGTTAACAAAGCTACAAAGTGTATTAGACCCGGCCGTAAGCACCATAGGATTGATGCAACTGGAGTAAACAAAACTGTAATTTGTAGGTAGAACAGATGTGTCTTCTGTTATATTCCAAGGAACATCTGGATCAAGTCCGGTTATTGTAAATGTTACCCCGCTCATGTTTGATCCTATTGGAGATGTGTTTCTATCAATTATTTGTGTTGCTGTTGGAGTGCCAGCGGCGCCAGACGGATTAGGAGAAGCTACTTCTGCCTTAAATCGCACTGGTATTGAAGCACTGCTTCCATTTACAGTTTTTGTGATTGTAACCGATGCAAGTTTTTTGTTATTAAATGCACACGAAGGGCTGATATTTCCAGAGGACAGAGTAACTAAAACTCCGTTTGAGATCGTATTTGAGCTAGTTACACCGCTACAAGAAGCGCTTTCAAATTTCCAGCCAGGAGTAGGGTTTTCTTGAATAGTGTAGGTGTTGGGTAAAAGATTGGCTGTGTTATAACCATGGCCTCCATATGTAGTTACAGAGGGTATCGGGCCGCTAAATGTAAAGTTACTTATGGCTGAGGGATAACTCAACTCATCCCCTATTGCGTTTTTATACAAAGTAAAGCGGACGGTCGGCGGTATATAGGTATTGGTTATAGTACAAGTCCCCGGAGTAGTAGATGAGGCCACGACAATACCACAGGTTGATCTAGTGTATGTCACGTTCGGCGGAAGACGAGTAGTATCCTCAATAATTGTCCAGGCAGAACCCTCAGGAAGACCTGTTAGGGATCGGCTTCCAAAGCCCAGCGAATCGGTTGTAATATCAAACGTAATAGGTGCAAACAAAAGAGAATTATAAGCAAGAAAATGAAACGTCTGACTTCCTCCCCCAATCAAGCTTTTGTTAACAAGAATAGAGCCAGTCGGTGGCGGAGTATAGTTGTTGACAAAGCCACATGAAGTCTGAGAACCAGATGGAAGCGTCACGGGGTTGATGCAACTAGAGGAAGAAAAACTGTAACCAGTAGGAAGAATGGATGTGTCTTCTGTTATGTTCCAAGGAACATCTGGATCAAGGCCGATTATTGCGAGTGTTACTACGCTACTATTATAGCCGTTATAAGCGGTATAAGCTGTAACTGTTTGTGTTGCTGTTGGAGTACCAGTGGCTCCAGGCAGATTAGGAGAAGCTACTTCTGCTATAAATGTTACCGGTATGCTTGCGCTACTGCCATAAACATATTTTGTAATTACAACTGATGCAAGTTTTACGTTGGTAAAAGTGCATGAGGGATTATTATTTCCTAAAGATATGGTAAAAGTTACTCCTCTTTCAATTGGACTCCAGCTATCTACGTTACTGCAAGAAATATCTCTAAGTTTCCAGCCGGGGGTTGTTTCTGTAATGGTATATGTGCCAGGTAGAAGACTAACAGTATTGCTTCCATAATCAGTGTATTCTGCATAAGGATATGTTCCTACATAAGAAATAGTAGATGTGCCGGTAAATGTGAACGATGCACCTAGGAGAGCGGTTTGAAGATCGCTTATTGCGTATTTATTCAAGGTGAATCTAATGGTGGCCGGCGGTGTATAGGTATTGGTTATAGTGCAGGATGAGGGAGCGCTGGATGTTGCTGTAATCGAACCACAATTTGATGAAGTAAATGTTATATTCGCAGGTAGAACAGATGTGTCTTCGGTGATTTGCCATGTTGATCCGTCAGGAAGTCCTGTTAATGGATGATTACCGGATCCAGTGGAATTAGTTGTAATATCAAATGGATAGGTCGTGGCAAGAGGAATTTCATAAGCAGTAAAGTGAAATGTTTGGCTGCCGGCGGAGTTTCCATTAACTAAATTTTTGTAAACAGTTATAGAGCCAGTGTTTGAACTGGTGTAACTGTTGCTAAAATTGCAAGTTGTCGTACGGCCATTTTCAATTCTAACTCCGCTTAGAGTATTACCACTCAAAGATGTAATAATTGGCGTTCCATCAATATTGCAGTTAGTTCCTGTTATAGTCCAACCGGAAGGATACGATTCAGTTAAGCTATAAGTAAAGCTGGACGGGTCGCCTGTATTAAAAGGTATGCTTGCTGTAGTATTGCCGCCTCCACCGGTAGAGCCAGTTATTGGAATCGGATTTATGCTAATGCTGGGTCCGCTGGACGTTGGAGTGGCATTATATCCAAATGTTCCAGAATTACCTGTGGCGGTTTTGTTGATAATAAGCGTACCAGAACCTCCTCCCCCACAGTCGCTAGGACACGATGACGAATCCTCGGGTGGTTCGCATACAAGGTTACCACAAATAGAGCCTCCACCGTTATAAGTATTGGTAATTGTACAACTTGAGACTGCTCCGGGTGTCAAAGTAAGGTTGGAGCAGCCTGTATCATCTGTAGTCCAATCTGACAAAGACAGACCAGAAGTGTCTTCTGTAACTTCATATTGTGAGTTTGGATCAAGGCCGGGTATGGTTGCATAGTTGCTATTATTAGATCCGCCAGGGGTGGTTATGTAAAAATCTCCCGCAGCTCCAGCGTAAGGCGGAATTGGATTATAGTAAAAATGGAAAGTGTTAGAATTAACGCTCGAGTTAACTACTTTAGTGACAGTGATAGCTGCGGGACGGAAATTATTAAAATAACAATCTATTATCTGGTTGGGCGAATCACTTGTGTTAAGCGATACACTTGCGTAATTTGTAAATGTAGAAGCAGATCCGGGGCTACAAAAAGAAGAATAATCAGAAACCCATCCGAGAGGGACTTCTTCTGTGATGACATATGTGCCCGTCAATGGGTTTGGTATTGTTGCATATCCGCTCCCGGTAGAATCGGTATCAACTGTAACTTGTCCACTAGTTGGACCACTATAATTAAATCTAAACGAGCCCGCAGATCCACTGCTTCCTCCGTTTGCATTTTTGTGAATTGTAATTGTTGGGGCTGAAACCTGTATGGGTGCCTCTCCGCAAAAAGTCGATACTGGACTATTGTTTGAATCTCCGCTGAAAATAGCAATCCAATACCAGGTTCCAGGAGCGTTTACGGTAAATGTTCCAGGCGTAGAGTAATTGCCATCACCAAATATTCCATATGTCGTTGACGTAAAAGCGATCGGGCCGAGGCACGAAGTATCGTTTGGTCCATAAAGATTAAATGTTATTGACCCTGTGCCATCTGGATTAAAAAGACCGGATATATTTGCAGAGTCCATTAGAGTATCTCCAACATATGCCGTTTGAGGAAACGGCATATTAGAAATTGTTGGAAAAGAGGTTGTGCAGTCGCTAGGACACGATGACGAATTCTCGGGTGGTTCGCATGTAAGGTTGCCACAGAAAGAGCCTCCACCACCGCTATTTGCAACTACAAATGGAGAGGCATCATCTGAATTACTTGGACCAATTGGCGCTGTAAGCGGCTTAGAACAGTCAGAATACTGGTTATAATCGCAAACGTATGCAGTCCAGTTGTGGCTTCCAATATCAGCTGTGGTAGTTGGATAGTCTACAGTTGCTTGGGCTCCTGAAGTTATTAATGCTGATATTCCCCAAGTGTTTCCTTGGCAAGTAGGAGGGCCGTTGCTAACTATGTTAATGCCCAGAGAATCACAAACTGCAAGGTAGTAACTGTCGCCTTCAGTGTCAACTGCGGTTGCCTTAAAATGAGCTGGGTTACCCGTAATTGTCGGAGAGTTATCAGAAGAACCTCCGTCATCTGGTCCTGCGGTAACATTTGGGGCGTTATTTGGATTAATTGAGAAAATTACACCAGCGTTAGCATTTCCGCCAAATTCGGTTGTGCTGTAAAAAGTTGAATTATTTAGTACAAATGAATTCCAGTTTGGGCTTTTGCCATCGCTTGGTGAACCAGCAAAAGCATGCATTGTATTAAAGTTGGTTCCATCAAGTTTTACTGAATATAATATTCCATTATTAAACTGGCCGCCTTCGCTTGCCCCATACAGTATTGAGTTATAAATTATTGGAGCAGTTTTCGGTATGCCACCGCCATTGCCTCCTGTAAAACTATGCAGAGTCTGAAATGAATATCCCCCCGTACTAACTGAAAATAAAGTTCCATTTCCGGAAGATCCTCCTTGCTGGGTGACGCCATACAAGGTTGGTCCGCTCAGCATTAATCCAGCAGGAGCGTATCCGTCATTATTTGTTCCTGTAAATGGGTGCAATGTGCTCAAACTGCCACTAGTAAGGTTTATTGCAAAAATAGATCCACCAGATACTCCAGACCCCGTGTCTGATCCGTACATATTTAAGCCATCTACCACCGGAGAACTAAGTGAGGGAAGATACCCATATCCAGAAAAACTGTAAATTATTTGAAAGTTACTGCCATTAATGTCCATTGAAAAAGCAGCGCCCTGGTCTGTATCTTCATGGCCGCGAAAGCCGTAAATTTTTGATCCGTATAATGTAATCGTTGGCACAACCGAGTTAAAATCAGAATTCAATGCAAAGCTATGAAGTATAGTAAAGGCGCTTGCATCAGTGTTTATTGAAAACACCATTCCTCCTCCAGGATTAAACACTGTACCGTCGGCCGTATTCCCCCCAAACATCGTTGACCCGTATAAAGTTGAACCAGATATTTCAAGATCTGTGGGGTTAGACCCTCCGGGGCCATAGCCGCTCGGAAAATTATATAAAACGTGATAACCGGCACCCGATATATCCATTGAAAAAATCGCACCGGTATTATTTACTCCGCCACTAGTAGTGACGCCGTAAATGGTTGTACCCGATATTACAATATTTTGCGGGTAAGCTCCTTCTGTGGTTGTGTCACTTATGTTGTGCAAAACATTATATTGAGCGGCCTGAACATAATTTATAAAAGGTGTCAAAAAAGTAATTGCATATAAACCAAAAACAGCAAATAAATTCAGTAAGACAAACTTAAAAATGCTCTGCTTCATTAGTGCAATTCCTTTCAAAATAAAATATATTCTTTTAAGTATAACACAAATAAAAATGTCAACTATGTGGATAACTTACTTCATTTCAAAAACCCGCATATGCGGGTTTTTGAAATATCTTACTTTATAATGCTTCCTGGTTTTACATCTTTATCTGGATGCAATAAAACAGGGCCTCCTGTATCGTCGGCGGCTAAAATCATTCCCTGGCTTTCGTATTCACCCATTTTTTTAGGTGCCAGATTAAAAACAAACGGGCAAAACTTTCCCACTAAATTTTCCGGCTCGTAAAACTTTGCAATTCCTGCCAAAATCTGCCGCTGCGCTTGCCCTGAGTTCGTCGAAGAGTCGTCTCCAAAATCAACTTGTAATTTTAGTAATTTATTTGAGTCTTCTAATCTTTCAGCTGAAATAATTTTTCCAATTCTTATATCTACCTTTTTAAAATCTTCAAAGCTTATATTTTGCATAATTTTTTACTATAAACTCTTTATAATACCCCTACAAACTCAAGTTTGTCAGTAGACCTAATGAGGAGGTTTGCCCAGAGGCAAGCCGACGAATTTTTGTCATTTTGCAGCTGAAATTACAAATTGCAGCGTAAATCCTTATTTTACAACAGGTCTAATATATTATATTTTTTTTTAATATTTTGACACAATTTTTATGATCAAGTTGATCAAATCTTAAATCATTAGCGGCTATTGTGCAAGTTGCGTTGTTTTAACAAATTCTAATGGGTCAAGTGTGACCCCTCGTACTTTTATTGAAAAATGCAAATGAGGGCCCACCGCATACCCAGTCTCTCCTGAAAGTCCTATTACCTCCCCCTGTTTTACCATTTGCCCTAGCCGTACTTTGAAGCTGTCTAGGTGCAAATAAAGAGAAAAAACTCCCAGGCCGTGGTCAATTATTATCATATTCCCGTAATCTGTATAATTTTTTTCTAAAACAACCTTTCCATCGTTGACTGCATACACGGGTGTGTCCATTAAAGCTCGTAAATCTACTCCCATGTGCTGGATTTCGTAGCTCCCGCTTTTTCTTATGTCGCCAAAGTCACCAGTTATTTTTATTTCATCAAGCGGGTAATCAAAAGGTTTTGCAGAGTAGTTGGTTGCCGTATAAACAGACATTGCCGTCGCCAAATCTTTGTTTTCCGTATTAATAATATTATTTACAATTGACTGATCGTTATATCCTTGAGCTACAAGCTCGGGAGTTACTGTTAGAGCGGTTATGGGAAAATCTCTTTTTGCCACAAAAACAGTTTTTTTAAATTCAGTTTTTTCTTTTACTTGAATTAAAAGATTGTAGTTGCCCGGAGTTTTATTTACCGGCACGCCAGTTATTGCAATCCAGTTTTTTTGATTTTGACTCCTGAAAAAGTGCAAATTAATCGCGCCAAACTTACCTGAAATATCATTTGGCTCGTTTCTGGCAATTATTAAAAGTGTGTCTGCCTGCTTTATTTTATAAGAAGAAACATAGATGTCGGGTTCTGCTGGTTGGACAAGCTCTGGGGCTTTATCTTGATTTTTTAAAACTACTTGCGGCTGCTTGTCGGGTTCTGTTGTATTATTTAAGGAAACATTAGCGGGTTGCTGTGAATAACTGTAGCTTTTGGTAGTCCCCTTGCCTATTAAGCTGTATCCAGCAAAAACCAAAGTCGCCAGAACGATTAAAAATACCAACAAATAAATCAAATGCGTTGTTTTCTTTCTCTTTGCCATATGTTAATTGTACTACCTAGTCGACATTTTTAAAGTGCGAGTTAACTTTTGTCGCATAATAAGATTTAGGTTTGCAATCTATAACTGCACTTTTGAAAACTGGTATACCCCTATTGCCAAAATAACCAAAGATACTCCCACCAAAACTGATGCGCTTAAAAATGGAGAAAATATATTTGTTCCGTTTAGGGCGTACCTTAAGCCGTCAACTCCATAAGAAAATGGGTTTACCTTTGTGGCAAAGTCCAGGGCGGCTGGCAAATTTTGCAATGGGAAAATGGCTCCCGACAAGAAAAATAATGGTTGTACCACAAAGTTAAATATTAATGGAAATCCCTGCATGTCATCCAATCTGGCGGCAATGGCGGCGCCAAAAGCCGAAGACAGCACAGCCACTAAGAACAAATACAAAAACGCCAAGGGCAGAGAAAGCCAATGAGTAGGGCGAAATCCGGCAATAAGAGTGATTATAAAAACTAAAAAACCTTGCGCCATTGCCACTGTTGCGCCCCCTAAAACTTTTCCCAGAAGAATCTGCCATCTTGGCACGGGGGCCACAAAAGTTTCCTTCAAAAATCCGAATTGCTTATCCCAAATAATCTCAAGGCCTGTGAAAATAGAAGTAAAAAGCACGGTCATGACAATAATTCCAGGTGCCAAAAATTGGATGTAATTTCCCGCTCCGGCTCTTTGGAAAATTGGACTTAGGCCAAACCCGAAGGCCAGAAGAAAAATAATCGGCTGGCCTATTGCGCCTACAATACTTGCTTTTTTTCTGATGAATCTTTTTAATTGGCGAAGCCAAAGAATGTAAATTGCTGACATGTGTTTGATTTAAGATTTACGATTTAAGAATGCTTTAGATTTGGCTATTAATCCTTGCAGGAGTCTGTGGGCATCATCGGCGACGTCAATTAACTCCTGAAATCTACTATTCGTTAAATATCCTATGTCTTTTGCAGCAATAAGTTGATTTTTTAGTTCTGTTAGTGATCCCTGCGATAGGTAGTAAAACTGAATCTTCTCTTTGTAAGTTTGTCTTCCGAAACCTTCGGCAATATTAGAAGTTACAGAGATAGCAGCTCTTTGCATTTGGCTTGTTAACCCAAATATTTCTTCGCGGGGAAATTTCTTTGTTGAAGAATATATTGCTAAAACCAGAATATGAGCCTTTTGCAAAGCTCTTAAATCAGTAAATTCTTTTATCTTTTTGTTATTATTCATAAATCGTAAATCTTAAATCTGGTTATCGACCAAGTCGATGACTTATTCTCATCATATTTTTACTTGCATTTCCCTGCTCTTCTCGTATATTGCTGCCGGTTAATGCAATAAACGCGTCTTCAAGATTTTGAGTGCCTGCTTTCTTTATAATGTCGTCAATTGTTCCGTCAATTAGAATTTTTCCGTGATCAATAATGGCGACTCTTTGGGCAATTCTTTCAACTTCTTCCATGTGGTGGGTGGTAAAAAATATGGTAACGCCTTCTGTTTTGTTAAGGTTTGCAATGTAATTCCAAATGTGGTTTCTTGTTTGTGGATCAAGTCCGATGGTCGGCTCGTCTAGAAACAAAACTTTTGGGTTGTGTAAAAGCCCTCTGGCTATTTCAAGGCGGCGCTTCATTCCTCCTGAAAAGTTTTTTACAAATTGGTTTTTCTTATCGTACAATTCAACCAGGTTTAGCAAATCTTCAATTCTTTTTTGATAAACATTTTTCTTTAAGCCGTACAAAATCGCATGAAACTGCATGTTTTCGTAGGCAGTTAATTCATTGTCTAAACTTGGATCTTGGAAGACTATGCCAAATGATTTTCTTGTTTTATCTGGCTCTTTTGTCACATCAATATAATTTAAAAAAACTTCTCCTGAAGTTGGTTTGAGCAAAGTTGTCAACATTTTAATGCTTGTGGTCTTGCCTGCCCCATTTGGGCCCAAGAATGCAAAAATTTCTCCTTTATTCACTTTGAAGGAAATATTATCTACGGCTGTAAAGTCGCCGAACTTTTTTGTGACACTTTTTACTTCAATCATATAAAAAAATTATATCATAAATTTATCTAAAATTACATAAACAATGTGTGGGTTTTTAGTGAAAACAAAAAAAGTTATTGCCCTCTCGGAGAGGGTACAAACTTTGCTGCAGAAAGCAAAAAATCCCAAGTAATTAACTCTGGATTTTTTGTAATGAATTTAAAAGTTTTCTCTTCTTCTTTGAGTAAGGTTTAAAAATAACAGAGTTAAAAGTTCTAAAACTACTCCTCCAACTAAGCTTACTTTTACGATTGCAGGAAAATCCCAGCTTATGTTAGGCAGAAAACTTGTTTGCTTTACAACGGTAAACGTAAGAGAGCTTGAACTCAAGTTTCCGCTTGAGTTTGTTTGTATGGCTCCATTTCCTGTAGACAATGTCCCGCTTATTTCTGAAGCAGAAACCATTCCAGAAACAGATAATAGCAATAAGGAAGCCGCTATAATTTTATATGCTTTGCTCATTGTCAACTGTTAGATGTTCGGGTTTATTGCCAAAGTTTTTATCTTAAAACCTAAAGAATATCCTCCAACATTGGCACTAGGCGGTATTTTACTTTGAACGGTTATTTTAACGCGTCTTGTTGACCCAGAGTTAAGGTTTCCAGGCAAATTCATTATAGTGCTGTCGGTGTTTGCACTACTAATATAAAGAGCATTGCTCTCGCTGTTTGCATTTGATGATTGGCTTGAGAAAAACCTTATGTTTCCAGCAACAGGTATTGTACTGGTTCCGCTTCCTAAAGCCGACCAGTTTGAAAATTGCATTACAAGACTGTCTTCGCTTAGGCTTGGAATAGTAATGTCAAATATCCATTCCCAACCATCCTGAAATGTTCCATTTGCAATACCTGATGTTTTAATAGCAGTAATGCTGTTTAGCGTAATATTGGAAGTCTGCTGCTGTACTACGTTCGCAGTTACTCCTGCATTAAGGCTACTGTCTGCATTAATTAGATTTAGTGGTGCTAATGCCAGTATAATCGAATTGAAAACTATTAAGAACTTTATTAGTGCTGTATTTATTTGCATTATTTCTTGGCTCGCTCCTCGGGCAGAGCCAGTTACATTTAGCTTACTTTTTTTTGGTTTTCTTTTTGTGTGTAGTAGTAATATGCAATCAATGCTAAAACAAGCAATAACAAGATCAGCCACCAAAGGTTTTGTCCTATCCAATTCATTAATTGTCCAAATCCTGAAGCTCCAGTCAAAGCAGCTGTTTGGTTCTGATTTTCTTCTCCTGTAGTTTCAGTAGTTCCAGTAACTTCTCCAGATGTGTTTTCGCCTTCAGTAACTTCTCCGCCTGTCTGACTTTCATTTCCTGTATTTGTGTTATTTGTAGAACCGCCAAGCGTCACTGTGACTTCTGGAACAACTTCTGGGACAATCGGCTGGTTAATTGTGTAGTTTGCAGTATTTGAATCAGTGCTTACGATAACCCCTTCTCCGACTAATCCTACATCAGAGAAACTGATTGATCCGGTTCCTGCCGCCCCGGCTTGAGCTGAAACTGTAAACAAATCTAAATTTGAGGTTGTGCATTTTGCAATTCCAATTACGAAACTTGAGTCTGCGCAAGTAGGGTTTTTTTGAGGCATTGTTTCGCTTAGAGTAGTTATGTTTTGGCAGGTAACGTTGTTAAATACCAGGGTTCCCTTGACTGTACAAATCTTGTCTCCGCTTGACTGCAAAGATATGGTTGCATTGATTGCATCACCAGGGTTTAAAGTTACAGTGTTAGGAGAAATGTTTAATGAAGAATTTGCGGCCTGGGCTACTACAGCTAAGCCAACTATGGCTGCTGCGGCGATTGGCAATAGTGTAATTTTTGTTATTTTATTCATAGTTTAAATATTAATTATAAAATTAATTATTATTCCCAATCAAACATCATTATAGCCAAGTCTAAGAAGTTAACTACTCCATCGTGGTTGATGTCTGCCCAATTAGTTCCTGTCTTTCCCCATTCAGCCATTAAAATTGCAAAGTCTAAAGTATCTACGTGTCCGTCATGGTTAATGTCGCTTCTGCCATAAGTTGGAGCTGGAGAACCTCCTCCACTCCCTCCTCCTCCACCACCACCACCACCAATTCCGCCAAGGTCATCATTGATGATTGTGCAGGTCTTTGCATCTCCTAATGCAAGAGTTACGTTTCCGCTAGAATCGCAGTCGCCGCCAATTGTTGTGCTGTATCCGCCATCAGCAGTTTGGCTAACTGTGTAGTTTCCTGGAGTAAATTCGTTTTGAGCGCCCGAAGTAACTGG
>Ga0209542_10010004_pt1 | contig 17247 bp, 21 predicted proteins | sample RifCSPhighO2_01_FD_184028 | JGI IMG/M metagenome (GOLD analysis project Ga0209542, IMG submission 184028) | Soil microbial communities from Rifle, Colorado - Rifle CSP2_plank highO2_0.1 (SPAdes) (version 2) | ecosystem: Environmental > Terrestrial > Deep subsurface > Rock core/Sediment ...
CGGGAGAGCTTAATTAATTGATTATTTACTTTATCCAGTTGTTCCATCTTGGGATGCCTTTGTATTTCCAGATAAAAATTTTCAGCGAATATTTTCAGATAACGCTCCAATGTTTTTTCTGCCTGGATTGGCTGATTTTCAACCAACAAAGAAGGAATTTCACCGTTTAAGCAACCCGATAGAGCAATAATTCCTTCGTTGTATTTTTCCAAAATATCAAAGTCAACCCGTGGTTTATAGTAAAAACCCTCAAGATTGGCTTTGGTTACTATTTTTAATAAATTTTTATATCCTTTCAAATTTTTTGCCAGCAGAACGAGATGGTTTTGATCTTTATCAATATTTGGCTGCTTGTCAAACCGGCTTTTTTTTGCTTTATAAACCTCAACTCCGATGATCGGTTTGATACCGATTTCTTTGGCTTTAATAAAAAATTTAAAAGCACCATAGAGTGATCCGTGATCGGTGATGGCAACCGCCGGCATTTTGAATTCTTTCGCCCGTTTTACCAATTCGGGAATTTTCGCCAATCCATCAAGAAGCGAATAATGTGAATGAGTGTGCAGATGAACAAACGACATACACATATTGTACGGGAAATTGTAAAATAACAAAACCTTGATTTTAATTGGACCATATGCTAGGAATTCTTATAGAAGAGAAAGGAAGGTTCGATGAAAACACGAGAAAGGTTGCTATTGTTTGAAAACCTGCCCTTGTTCGCGACATTTTCTTTTTACGAAAGACAGGAAACAAGTTCTTTGTTTGGGCCAGTAAGCCCATGTTATCAAAAAATTAACCAAGACGAATTTGTTATTATTGGATATCATGAAGGGCACCGAGTTCTGGTTGGTCCAACACTGAAAGTCCGAAATTTAGAAACATTAGTATGTTTGGAAGATTTTTCCGTGTTTCTTGAATATCACTATGGGTTGCCGGAATTTATAATAATGCCGCCGGAAATTACGCACCCCCCGCTTCGTAATTAATCATTGATTGGTAGGCATAGAGTACGGCACTCAAAATCAAAGGCTCGCGTTGAGCCTTTTTTCTATGATGATGGTACGATGAATGATATGAAAGTACAATTCATGATCGGTATAGATGAAGTAGGGAGAGGGTCTTTGGCGGGGCCGATAACTGTTGCGGCGGTTGCTGCAGCAACCAATCAAAAATCAAATATAAAAAATAAAAAATTAAGGACAGCGCTTTTATGTATCAAAGATTCCAAAAAACTTTCACCGAAACAGCGCGAAGGATGGTTCCGCAACCTATCACTTCTGACTTCCCATTCCTCGCTCGTTTGGGCGATTTCTTCTGTTGGTTCAACGACCATTGACCGTATCGGTATATCGCGCGCTGCGACACTCGCGGTGGGGCGCTGCCTGAGAAAATTAAAAATTAAATATAAAAAATCAAAAATTATTTTTCAAGTGCCATGTGTAAAAATTATGCTCGACGGGAGTTTATACGCCCCGCGAACGTACCAAAACCAGAAAACTATTATCAAAGGAGATGAACGGATACCGCTTATTGCCGCTGCTTCTATTATTGCGAAGGTAACGCGTGATCGCATGATGACGTGTTGGCATAGCCGCTATCCGCGATACGGGTTCGCGACCCATAAAGGGTATGGGACGGCAATGCATCGTGCAGCGCTTGCACGATACGGTTTTTGCATGCTTCATCGCCGGTCGTTTTGTAAGAATTTAAATGGTAAACTATAAACGATAAGAACAATGGCTGCGGAAATAAAAATCGGTATATTATTTCATTCGATGACAACGGCGATCATTGCCGTCATTTCATTAGCGTTCGTCGTTTTTCTCATACGCCGGTGGCGGGCTCTTGATGACGTGCGGCGGGCATATACCGGGTTTTGGATTGTTACTATGCTCGTATGGTCTGCAATAACGGCTCGGTATTTTATGATCGGGATGGGATATTGGGGAGGAGATATCAACGCCGTCGATCGCTTTATTCAAAGTATGGTATTTTTTACTGGCCCGCCGCTTTACTACTATGTGGGATTGCGATTGTTTTCGGATAAACGAGCTGCCATCGCTCTTGCCACCGCCTCGTTGATTTTTAGCATTATTGGCATGCGATTTGTTCTCCGCGAAGATGGGCTGGTACGAGTTGCAATTACTAACTTTTCCACGGAAACCAATCTTAATCCCACTTCGTATCAGATATTTTTGAGCAATATTGTTATGCTGGTTGTGTTGATTGCGTATGATTTTTTTCTGCGGATTCGACAATGGATTGCTCGCCGAGATATTGTGTTTCTCTATGATGCGTTGTATTCCGCAGCGCTCTTGGTGTATGTGGGGCTCGGCGGAATCGACAACTCAAAAATTTTTCTTGAATGGGGGCTTGTCATTCTGCGCATATTCTACAGCGCGGCATTCGTGTTTGCATACAGCGTTATTATTGGTCACACGTTTGCTCAAGATAATTTTTTAATAGAGGAGAAGTAAGGTATGATGATACTATACTATGGTATTTGAGAGCATCCGTGTCGGAATTATGTTTAATGCGTTCGTGAGCAGCATCGTTGCTATCATTGCTTTTGTTTTTAGTATTTTTTTATTTATACGGTGGCATCGGCTTGATACGGCGCTTCGGGCGTATACGGGGTTTTGGGTTATGACAACGCTGGTTTGGGTATTTTCCGCAGCACGTTATCTGTTTATTGGCACCGGATTTTTTGCTCCTGCGTATACCTATTACGGCTCTTTGGTGCACCTCGGTGATATTATTGTTCAAGGAGCGGTGTTTTTTACCGGCCCGCCATTATTTTATTATGTGACCATTCGGGTATTTGGCAAAGACCGCATTGCTGTTGTTGCCGCATTCATTTCATTTCTCCTGGGCTCCGTAGCGCTGTGGCTCATTGTGAAACCAAACGGATTGAGCACTCCAGTTTTTACTTTTTTTTCCGCCGACGCTTCTATTAATACCGCATCACTACTGATATTTGGCATCGAGATTGTTGTTCTTATTTTTATGTTGGTCTATGACACGGTCACCAAAATACAGTTGCGGCGCGCAACCCGCAATACTGACGCGCTGTTCCATGCCCTCTATTCAATTTCGCTTCTGGTATATGTGATGTTGGGGGGTATCGATCAGTCAAAGATTATTCTTGACTGGCCTCTGATCGTGTTTCGTGTTTTTTATGGAGGAGCGTTTTTGATGGCATACCTCACTATTATTCAGCACGAAACGTCTCATGATACGTTTTTGATAAGCGAGCCATCATGATTACTCACCGCGAGCCACGCGAGAAACAGCCATCGTCCCAGAGTCTTTTCTCTACCGAGCCAGCCATAGCGCGGCACATTGTTTTTTCCTCATCTAAGACGCGAAGACCAATTTTTCGACGTCTGTTAGTTACATTTTTTTTGCTCTCCATTGTGCCGATACTGCTGTATGCTCTCTTTGGCGTGACGGTATATTTTGGTTCCATGCGACGATTTCTGCCTCCCGAAGAAGCGCAAACGATCGAGCAGATACTGATTACACAGGTTGTTTTAATTTTATTGTTGGTGCTCATCGCGGTTATTTTTGCCTCCAGTCTTGTTTCTAACTCTTTAATGCAGCCGCTGAGGCGATTACTCGTGTTGACGCGTCTGGTTGGTGAAGGTAAGCTCACCTATCGCTTAAAGGTTTCTTCATCAGACGAGATTGGTGAACTCACCGACGCGTTTAACGTTATGGTGGGGAGGCTGCACGAACAGCAGAAGCGCGAGCAGTTAATCGGTCAACTTAAATCAGAATTTATTTCCATTGCGGCGCATCAGCTACGCACGCCACTATCGGCAATTAAATGGACATTCCGGATGTTGCTTGATGGCGACGTGGGCGATATCGCGCCCGAACAGAGGGTATTTTTAGAGCGCGGATACAATACAAACGAAAACATGATTCGCCTGGTTAATGATTTGCTGAACGTGGCGCGTATTGAAGAGGGAAGGTTTGGATTTGACTTCAAGCCCGTTAATATCGAGGCGTATGTGCAAAATAGTATTACGCGTTACGTGCCACAAGCAGAAGAGCGCCATATTCAGCTTCTCTATCGTTCACCGCGAGGATCATTCCCGCCTATTGCTATTGATCAAGCAAAAATGGATTTAGTGGTTCAAAACGTGTTGGACAATGCTATTAAATATTCTTATCCCGGCAGTGTTGTTGAAGTGTCACTTCGGCAGATACCGAGTTATGTTGAGGTTGTGGTCGTTGACCATGGGGTGGGAATTCCCCGTGACCAAAAACCGCACGTTTTTACCAAGTTTTTTCGCGGCGGCAACGTGATTCGTATGCAAACCGAGGGCTCGGGGCTCGGGCTTTTTATTGCCCGGAACATTATTAAAAATCATGGCGGTGATATCACCATTGAGTCAGAAGAGGACAAAGGAACAACAGTGCGTTTTACGTTACCTGTTTCCGAGGACCTGATTCCCAAAACAGAAGCTGTATTTGAAGAGTTCGTCAGCAGTTTATAGGAACCCATGAACGTCGAATTGGCGTTTCTTTGCTATTGTGCTACGGTGATATAAGTATCTTTGAAGGGAAGGGATCATGAGCAGTTTGAGCGATTTCCGTCGCTATGGGTGCGCTATGTATGCGGTGCAGCGCGTCGTGATGTGCCGCGGCAACGGTGTTCGAGTGTGGGACGAAGACGATGCGTGTTATATTGATGCGACCGCAGGATATTCAGCGAATAATCTTGGGCATTGCCATCCGCGTGTTATGCGCATTGTAGAGCGCATGGGTGTGGTTCCGAATGACTATATCAATCCCGAGCATGCGGGGTTTGTGCGTGAAGCATGTGAACGGTTTGGATATGAAAGAGCGCTCCCCCTTAATACGGGCGTTGATATGTTTGAAGCAGCCGTCAAAATGTTGCGCAAATATGCTTACACGCGCTCCCCGTTGAGTATCCCGATTGATCACGCAGAGATCATTTGCTTTGATGGAAATTTTCATGGGCGCACGATAGCCGCCGCCTCTGCGTCTTCAGAAAAACAGTATCGGCAGTTTTTCGGCCCGCATACCCCGGGGTTTCGATTAGTACCGTATGGAAACGCTCATGCATTCGAGCGCGCTATCAATAACTGTACCATTGGTACTATTATTGAGCCGATTCAAGGCGAGGGGGGCATCGTTATTCCTCCCGCAGGATATTTACAGCGCATCGCGGAGATTTGCAAAGCACATCGCATGATTTTTGTTGCCGATGAGGTTCAAACAGGGCTTGGACGAGCGGGTTGTTGGCTTGCCAGCTCCTATGAATATGTGCGACCCGATATGGTGCTTTTGGGAAAATCGTTGGGTGGCGGGCGCGTAGCGGCATCCGCACTTCTTACATCGGATGACATTATGGTTTTTGAGCCCCGTGAGCACGGAAGCACGTACGGAGGCAATTCGTTTGCAATGGCTATTGCTCGCGAAGTGCTTCGCGTTATTGCTGATGAGAATTTGTGTGAAAATTCTTGCGCCATGGGAGATCGGCTTTTACAGCATTTGATGAGTATCGAAAGTCCTTTTATCCGTGCCCTCCGCGGCCGCGCTTTGATGATCGGCGTTGAGCTCGATACTAATATTATTACACCACCGCACATGCTTGATCGGTTGCTTGCCAACGGCGTTTTATGTAAAGATGCGCACGGAGTTATCCGCGTCACACCGCCTCTCATTATTTCTGCTGATGAAGTTGATGAGCTCGCGGAGCGCATGTATAAGGCATTTACCCCTCCATAATTATCGGCATCACTCGGTTCTCCCTCCGGAGCCGAGTTTTTTGTTACCACCCAAGTACTTGTTGGGTTACTTTTCTCTCGTTGTCGGATGCGGTATACTGGAAGATATGAATATTCGCGAGGTTATTGCGATTGATGTAGGTACTGCATCGCTTTCCATGGCGCTTTCAAAAAAAGGATCTTCGGGGAACATCGAAGTTGTTTCCGTGTTGCGCTATCCGATAGATCTTTTTACTTCTCGCGAAGAGTTTGATCATCGGCATCGGATTCCCTACCTTATAAAAAAAAATATAGCGCACGGTATGGCTGATGCGCACAAAGTCCTTTCTGGTGCTACCGCGATCGTGGTCAGTGTCTCTGAACCGTTTTTCCAGCAACATCGTATCCGAAAGATTATTGCACGCAAACGTTCTGATGATCGCGTGAGTCGAACGGAAATTGACACCATGACAGAAAACTTTTCCGCGGACGCGGTAACCGATACTAAAAAGTTGTCGCAATTGTTGCGCGTTGTACGGAGCAGTATTCGACGGGCATGGATTAACGGCTATGAGCTTATAGATCCCGTTGGATATCGCGGAGAGGAGCTTGAGATTGAGCTTGAAGTACTTTTGATCAGCGCGGCACTTTGTGATTATATGGAAGAATTTCGGAGCACGTGGTTCCCGCGTGCAACAATACAGTATTATACCGACCCCGAAATGCTCGGAAGAATCCTTTTTGAATCTTTTTCGTTATTATTTCCCGCACTCCTTCTTGATATTGGTGGTGAAGTGACCAGTATTACGGTTGTCTCCGACAAAGAAACGCACGCTCCATGTAATCTTGTTTTTTGGGGAGTACGGACAATCGAGCGTCGCATTGCCGAGTTGTTGCGGTGTGATATGGCGCATGCCGAATCGTTTCTTCGCCGCTATGTATCGCAGACCCTTGATATTCGCGAAATATCGCGCATTGAGCCATTGTTACAATCGGTCGCGAACGATTGGTTATCATTGGTGGCGCAGTCATTTCACCAAACGCACGCCGGAGCGCTTCATTCAATTTTCATTGCAGGGCAAGGACGCGACATTTCTCTTTTTCGCCATACCATTGAGCAGCGAATAACCGATTTCAGCAGTTCCCCGGTTGAATTGCGCGAACTGGTTGTTTCTCCTGATCGGTTATTGCCACCAAAAATATTAAGTAGCGGCGGTGATAATGTTCTTGCGTCTTTGTTGTTATACACATAATATTTTATTTATGTCTCATCGCATTGTATCGGATATTGTAGTTCCCAAGCATACCGTGGCGAGTCAGATGTTCCACGATCCTCCGCCGCGTCTTCGTGCCCCCTCCCGCAATATGCGCAGGAAATGGAAAATAATATTCTCGTCGTTTATTATTTTTGGTGTATGGGTTTTGGCAAGTCTGTGGTTTGCTCGGATGGAGGCGCGTGTAACATCTCGCACGACAACCATTGCACTGAATGCAGTGTCTGCTCTTACGCAAGATCCACGTGAGGAAAATAAATTATTTATGCGGACTCTCTCGGTCAATGATGTTCGGGACGGTATTTTCCCCGGCAGTTTTGCTGTGTCATCAGTGGAGCGCCATGCGCGGGGGAACGTTGTAATTTTTAATAAATCTTCCCAAGCGCCCCAAGTACTTATCGCCACAACTCGCCTCGAGATGTCCGATGGCAAAATATATCGCATCCCGCAAACCATTACTGTTCCCGGCTACACACGAGAGAACGGAGAAATGGTTCCCGGGTCTCGCGAGGTTGAGGTAGTGGCGGACAAACCCGGAGCGGAATACAATATCGGTCTTACCGATTTTGTCATCACGGGCTTTAAAGGTAGCGCGAAATTTGAAACAGTGTTTGCGCGATCCAAAACAGAGATGTCCGGCGGGTTTCGCGGTGCGGAACAAACGGTGCGCGCCGAGGACCTCAATCGCGCGCTCATTGCTCTTCGTGCCGAGGGTGAGGCGAATGCGCAAGGACTCGTGCAAGCAAAAGTCCCAGAAGACATGTTTTTGCTTAAAGATTCTATTGAATATATTGTTATCGATCAAGAAGTTAAACCGGTGGCAGATCGAAACGACACATTCCAATTGGTACTTCGCGCAGAGGCGAGGGGCGCAATTGTCGCACGAGATGAGTTTGTCAAGCTTTTTGAACGTTCCTCGCTGCCATTTTTGTTTCGCGTCGCGAATCTCGAGGATCTCAATATTACACTCGAACAATACCATTACGAGGGTGATCCTGGTTCGGTGCGCGTGTCGGGAGATGCGATTCTTGAATCCTTGATAAACACGGATGCTATACAAGCATTTATTGCTGAGCGTCGCGTTTCTTCTTCGCGCGATGTGTTGGGGCAATTTGCAGAGCTTGAGAGCGTTACCATACGCTTTCGGCCATTTTGGTTCAAGCGCGTACCGTCGGACTCTGCGCGTATTGACATTATTCCAACGTCGCGCTAGTATAGAGAACATGCGTCGCGACTATACTCATGCCTAACACGGCAAAAGACCAAAAAATAATCAAAGAAGGACAAGTTATTGAAGCGTTGCCAAGCGCAATGTTTCGGGTTTTGCTTGCCGATGGCTCTGAAGTTATAGGACATCTTGCAGGGAAAATGCGCCTCCACTATATTAAAGTGCTCATTGGAGATCGCGTGATTATGGAGTTTTCTCCCTATGATGAAAAACGAGGGAGAATTATTAGAAGGATATAACATTGGTATGCACGTTCGCGCATCGGTGAAACCACGTTGTATGAAATGTAAAATTATCAGGCGCAAACGGCGCTTGGTGGTTATTTGCAGTAATCCAAAACATAAACAAAGACAAGGATAAATACTATGGTTCGTATTGCGGGAGTAAATATCCCAGAAAACAAAAAAATTCCTATCGCCTTAACGTATATTTATGGTATTGGGCGTCCGTTGGCGCGCAAAATTTTAATGTCAACAAATGTGAACATGGAAAAGCGCGCCGGCAACCTAACCCCACAAGAAGTTAATCAACTACGCGACGTTATTGAACAACAATACAAAGTTGAGGGGGAATTGCGTCGAGAAATCATGCTCAATATTAAGCGTCTAAAAGATGTCGGGTCGTATCGTGGCGCGCGACATAAGCGTGGATTGCCGGTGCGTGGGCAGCGCACGAAAACAAATTCACGTACTCGTCGAGGCAATATCCGCAAAACTATGACGAGCGGTAAACGCAAATTAGAGAAGAAATAAGACAACATTGGCATGGGAAAAAAACGAATTATCCAAAAAACAGATTTAACTACGGACGAAGGGCGCGCATCTGCTGCGCGGGCTTCTGTTGTGAAAAAGAAACTCACCGAGGGAATAGCGCATATTCAGTCAACATATAACAATACCATCATTGCTATTTCTGATTTGAAAGGAAATGTGATAGTATCCTCAAGTGCGGGAGCGCTCGGTTTTCGGGGGGCCAAGAAGGGGACGCCGTACGCTGCAATCAAAGTAGCAGAGTTTTTGGGGGAAAAGTCTCGCTCCGCAGGACTTCAGTCGCTTCACATTTTGATTAATGGCGTGGGTGCGGGCCGCGAGGCGGCGTTGCGATCGTTTGCTGCACAAGGATTTGATATTCGGCTTATTCGCGACGTGACCCCTGCTCCCCATAATGGGCCGCGCCAGAAAAAACCCCGAAGAGTTTAAGGGCTTGGCTCAAATTTTCGAGCTTTTAGCGAAGAAAATTTGATTGCCAAACCTTACCCCGCACCACTTTTTACAAAAAATTATTTACTAAAATATGATACAACAAGCTACAAATCAATCGGCCACCATAAACACCACAAAAAAGTGGTGCGGGGTGCTCAATTTTACTAACTCACTAACGTTCGTATAAAATTGGCATATGCGCGTTGTCACTACTTGTAAAACATGCCGTCGGTTGGGTATTTCTGTTTGTGGACGAGAAAAATGCGCGCTTAAACGTAAGCCGTACCCACCCGGTATTCATGGCAAATCATTCCGCCGCGGTGTTTCTGAATATGGGGCGCAGTTGCGCGATAAACAACGGCTTCGGCTTATGTATGGATTACGGGAACGGCAATTTCGCAATGTAGCTACTCGCGCATTTGAGCAAAAGTCGATCAGTGTCCCCGATGCCATGTTGCGTTCACTGGAAATGCGTTTGGATAATGTTGTATATCGTTTGGGATTTGCGCCAACACGCGCTGCAGCCAGACAATTGATTAACCACGGACATATTTTCGTTCATTCCTGCCGGGTGAACATTCCTTCCTATACGGTCAATGTGGGCGACGAGATACATATTCGCCCGCAGAGTTTTGCGAAAGGATCATTTGCAAATCTTGACGTGACGTTAAAAAAACATATTGCGCCGTCATGGTTAGCGCTTGATATACGACAGACTGCAGGAAAAGTCATTTCTTACCCTTCCGCGGAGACTTTAAATGAATTGAGTAGGGGTTTTAGTATAAGCGCTGTCATTGAATATTATTCACGCTAAAGGCTTGCCCAAATTATTAATTTAACCATTTAACTATACGTATTTATGGAACAAACATATGCTATTACGCTCCCATTGCTCACCCGCGCGGCACGCGAAGAAGAATTTAAAGGAGTGTATGAGATCGACGGGCTATATCCCGGATACGGCAGCACGCTGGGGAACAGCGTGCGGAGAATTCTGCTCACTTCTTTGCCGGGCGCTGCGGTTACCCGCGTTAAAATCGATGGGGTCAATCATGAATTTTCTACTGCAGAGCATGTGACAGAGGATGTTATGATGCTGTTATTAAATTTCAAACAGTTGCGATTTCGCATGCACGGAGAAGGACCCTATACGGCTACTATCGACGCGCGCGGGGCGCGTGAAGTGAAAGGAAAAGACGTTGTGTGCCCATCGCAGTTGGAAGTAATCAATAAGGACCATCATATTGCAACATTGACGCACAAAAATGCGCGCTTTGCGGTAGAGCTTACCGTAGAGCGCGGTATCGGTTTTGTGCCCGCGGAACAATTGAGCCGCGAAAAAGTCCCTGTTGGCACCATGATGCTTGATGCGATTTTTTCTCCTATCCGGAGGGTTCATTATGAGGTAGAAAATATGCGCGTGGGGGATCGTACGGATTACAATAGATTACGCATAACGATTGAAACTGACGGGTCATTGACTCCTCGCGAAGCATTTATGCGCTCTCTTGCTATTATGCGCGAACATATTGATCAAATTTCACATTTTGCCGAAGAACATAATAATATGGACACAAGCGTCCCCGGATATCCTCGCGAACCCATGTTGTCCCAAGCAAAACAAGACGCTGTTGCACTGGGTGGACTCCCCCCGCGCATACAAAACGTTCTTATTGAGCAGGGCGTTGCTACTCTTGAAGATCTGGCCAAGAAAACAGAAGGCGAGGTGCTGTTGCTCGAAGGCATCGGAGAAAAGGCATTGGGCGATATTAAAAAAGCGCTTCGCAAAGCAGGGCTTTCCTTGCATTCGGATGATTAATCTCGGGCACTATTAAGAATGAATGTATTATTATGCGAGATGTACGGCGAGGAAGAAAATTAAAACGAATAGCAAAGCAACGCAAAGCTCTCCTCGTGAGTCTTGCGGTGAATTTAATAGTGCGCGGCAAGATTACCACGACACACGCGAAGGCGAAAGAATTAAGGCCATTTATTGAACGCTTGATACATCGCGCTACTCCGGGGACATTGCACACGAACCGGCTCGTAAACCGTGTTTTGCCTAAAATCGCGGCAACGAAACTTGTCCGAGAAATTGCGCCGCGCTATCGGGAACGAACCGGAGGATATACGCGCATTATGAAAACTAAAATACGCAGAGGCGACGCCGCGCCTATGGCAGTCATTGAATTTGTGTGAAGGATTTGATAGATTAACGTTTATGAGTCCTGCAAGAAATCCAAAAAACTACGATTTTATTTTTGATGCCAGAGATCAAACACTCGGGCGGCTTGCCTCACAGGTGGCTTTGGCGTTGCGGGGCAAAACAAAAGCAAATTTTCTCCCTTCACGCACAACATTGCCGCACGTTTTGGTAAAAAACGTTTATTTCCTCCGTTTTAATGAAAAACGCCTTAAAGCAAGCACATTTTGGCGCTATTCTGGATATCCCAGCGGACGCCATGAAAAAATGGCATGGGAGGTTGCACAACAAAACCCGCAAGAAGTATTGCGGCATGCAATATGGGGAATGTTGCCAAAAAACAAATTACAATCTCGTATGATTAAAAATCTTACGTTCTATCATGGCGACGAAAAGTAAACCATCCGGTTTATACTATGAAGCGGTCGGGCGGCGCAAAACATCTGTTGCTCGGGTGCGCTTACTGCCTTCCGCGAATGGAGGCACCTTTGTTATCAATGACAAATCCGTTGATCGTTATTTTCCTACCCGTGAACTTCACAACATTGCGCACGATGCGCTGGTGTCTACGCGTTCGGAGAAATTGTTTAACATCAGTGCGCATATTCATGGAGGCGGTATTCATTCTCAAGCAGAGGCGTTGCGTCATGGCATGGCGCGCGCGCTGGTGAAAGCAGACCACGAGCATCGGAAGACACTTAAGCGCCTCGGATATCTTACGCGCGACTCCCGTGCCAAAGAACGCCGTAAATTCGGCCTCAAAAAAGCCCGCAAAGCCCCACAGTGGGCGAAACGCTAGAAGTGCTCCGCAGACACCCTTTCCTCGATTTCCAAAAAACCCATGTATTCCAATGGGTTTTTTGATTGTGGTCTGGGGTGCCCGCGACTTGTGGTGAGCCTGTCGAACCAAAAAGCTTGACAAAACAGCATTTTTTGGTGTATAATATAGCTTGAATCTAAGTTCCATGAAATAGAGAGAAAACCAACATCAAAACGAGAAAAGGAGATGGTTCATGCGAGCATTATGCGTAGAGGTTGAGTACAAGCCTGGCTCATTCGAGCTGGTGCAGGGAGTCAAGCAGGGCAGGCAGAATCGTACGTACGCAGATGGAAGGCGTTTTCGAGTCCGTGGGTTCGGGTGGGGTGAAGTTGTTACTTCCTCGGAACTGATTCTTACGGTAAAGAGCGAGGACCGAACTCACCACATCGATCTTGCATCTTTCTTCAAGGAAAACTGGGGTAAGCTTTCAAAGTTACGCCAGGAAGCCATTGAGAAGACGATGCCCGCAGAGGTTACGTTGGTCAAGGGATCTGGCGTCCTCAATGTAAGTGACGACGACTTGGCTACGTGGATCAAGCAAGCCGAGGGGTATCAAGATCTTCCAGAAGTGAAGGCAACGAGAAAGAAGCAGCGAGCGGAAGCAAAAGCTGCGCGAGAAGCCGAGGAAGCTGAGGAAGAGAAGTACTATCGCGCCATGGAGCGTCGGCAAAAGCGCGAGCTCAAGAAACGTCGGGATGCGGCACTCAAGCTCACATTCGAAAAGGGGTGGAATCGCAAGTGGGAGCGCGAGCAGTGGCAAGCACGGCACGAAGGTGTGCTCCATGTTCTTGATCGGTTTCAAGAATACAGTCTCTCCGAGGAGGCGATTCCGATTGAGAAGGTGCGTGATCTCGTACTCGATCGTGTGGTCTTGGTTAGAAGAATCTGAAAATGTGTGCAACGATGCACAAGGGCGCTAGGGAAATTCCTCGGCGCTCTTTCATTTTGTAAAAATTCGCGAATCCTCGCTTTTTGGCAGTATCCACAGCCCCCTTGCTTTTTTATTAACAACCGACGATCGCACTATGTTAACAATGAGTTGATAAATAGTTTTACGGCAATTCTATTTCATAGTAGAGTGGGGCGTCGAAGATGACGAGCGACGATCCTTGTTTGGTAACTATCTGTGGGTTTGCGCCTTGGTAGAGCGGAATAAAATTTTGTCCTCCGACGGCGTCCATTTCCAGCATCCAAATACCGTTACCCATTGAGGCGATGAGATAATCTTCATGCCGAGGATAGGTAATGACTTCTCGAATACGTGTCGGAATAGCAAAAACGCCGAGTGCTCGTGTTTGTTGCCACTGCGGCATTTTTTGCTCTTCCCCAATCCAGTATGAGCCGATGGTATGATCGTCCCAGAAAATCACCCTCTGTTCGTCATCGCTAAAGATAATGTTTTGTTTGCTCAAAAGAAGCGACATAAGTGTTTGGGGAACTTCTGGCGGTATATACTCGGATGGCGTGATAAGAAATTCTAACGATGTTGTAGCGCCAGCACTTCGGCGGTTTTCTGTATAAAATGTTTTGTTGTTGCCGAAAACTAAAAGGGTATTTGATTTTGGCAACTCCCAAAATTTATTTACATTTTGATAGAGCGGGGAACTTGTGCTGTTTTGATGGACAGAGACCGTTCCGTTTTTGATCGTATAGTGTGTGTAAAGAGGTGTTGTTGTGCCCAATGCGCGCGCGGGAAGTTGCGTCGGCACCAATACAACGTCGCGCGCCTGAACGATTTCTGGAGTAACAAGGATAAGTTTTTGCCACGCTATGAAATTTTCTTTTGTAACGCGGATTTCATACGTGCGTGGCGTGAGGTATTTTGTGAGTGCGGTTTGAGTAAGCAGCGATGTTGTTTTTGACTTTTTGCCGTCAACAAAAACATCCGCTCCTGTTTCGTTGGCGCGAATAAAAACACCGCCGGTTTTTTGAATTTGCCATTCCGGCCCGACGCGATACCCTAAGCTATAAAAAAGCGTTGCGATACTCAAAGCAACGAATCCTCCTAACGTGACGACAAATAAAATACGACGCTTTCGCTTCGTGAGCATGTTTTATTGTACGACATAAGGAAGTCCGACTTCAATAGACGCCAAGTCCTCTATCATATATGATCTACAATATGGTGAAGCATATTAGCAAGGTGATTGCGACGAGGGGAAATAGGCCCTCGAGTTTTATTGTTGATGGCGGACACGCGCTTGAAGGAACCATCGCGGTTGGGGGCGCTAAAAACTCGGTACTTAAAATTCTCGCAGCATCTGTTTTGTATGAAAAACCACTTACCATTACCAACGTTCCGCTTATCGAAGACGTTTTTCGTATGATTGAACTTCTGGAGCACGCGGGAGCAACGGTGGAGCGAGTGGGAGAACACGAATTTCGCATTGATGCTTCCGGTATTCGTAACCAGAAATCGCGAAATGTTTTCGTGGCTCTATTGTGCTGGTAGCGCCTTTGCTGGTTCGTCTCGGGCGAGTAACGTTTCCACACCCCGGCGGGTGTGTTATCGGAGCGCGCCCCATTGATTTGTTTTTGAAAGGGTGGATAAGCATGGGAGCGCGCGTGACTAAGGGACCGGAGGAATATGATATTTCTCTTACGGCGCCACGAGGCACGGAATATATGTTTCGTCATATCAGTGTAACAGGTACCGAGGCGCTTATGCTGACCGCGGTTGTGGCCCACGGCACCACAATCTTAATGAATGCGGCGTGTGAGCCGGAGATTCCTCATCTTGCGGAATTTCTCAATCAATCCGGGGCGCGCATAGAAGGGGCCGGTACGCATACGATTAAAATTACTGGCACCGGAGGAACCTTGCTTCAGCCACCAGCTCCTTTCTCGGTTTTACCCGATCGCATTGAGGCAGCAAGTTTTCTTCTTTTGGGCGCTGCACTCGGCAAAAACATTACTATTACGGATTGTGTGCCCGATCATGTTCGCTCGCTTATTGAAGTTCTCCGTGAAGCGGGGGTTTCGGTACACATTGCAGGAACAAGCATGGTTGTGCGAAAGCCGAAAATGCTTCGGAGTATTTCGGTGCGCACCCACGAATACCCCGGTTTTGTGACCGATTTCCAAGCCCCGTTTGCGGTACTGATGACGCAAGCGCACGGGCAGAGTACAATTTTTGAGACAATTTTTGACGGACGCTTTCATTATATCGAGGATCTGAATCGCATGGGGGCTCATATTACCATACACAATCCTCATCGCATTGCGGTGGAGGGTCCTACGGCGCTTCGCGGCCGCGAGATTGAAAGCCCCGATTTGCGTGCCGGACTCGGGTTTGTGCTTGCTGCGCTTATTGCCGATGGGCGTTCGACAATCAATACTATCTATTTCATTGATCGTGGCTATGAGTGTATTGATGCTCGATTGCGGAGCTTGGGGGCTTTTATTGAACGGGTTTAGGTGCTATATATAGAATGTAGAAAAATGAACTTATTCATCAAAAAAATTGGCATTGACTTGGGTACCGCAAATACATTGGTGTACATCCCGGGCAAGGGGATTGTGCTCAACGAGCCATCGGTTGTTGCGGTGGCGATGCCCGACAACAAAGTTCTTGCGGTAGGGAATGAAGCAAAGGTGATGATTGGAAGAACGCCGGATACGATTGTGGCATACCGGCCCATGAAAGATGGGGTGATTGCGGATTACCGTATTACCGAAGCGATGCTGCGCTACTATATTACCAAAGCAATCGGACGATGGAATTTGGTGCGCCCGGAAGTTTTAGTGTCGGTTCCTGCGGGCGTTACCTCCACGGAGCGAAGATCGGTAGTTGAGGCCGCGGTCAAGGCGGGTGCGAAAGCGGCCTATGTTATCAAAGAGCCGATCTTGGCGGCAATCGGCGCTGGTATTCCTATTTATGAACCGCGCGGTCATATGGTTGTTGATATTGGCGGCGGCACGGCGGATGCCGCGGTGATTTCTTTGGGTGGCATTGTCAGCGCGATGTCAGTTAAAGTTGCTGGCAACAAAATTGATCAAGCGCTCGCCGATTACATAAAAAAACAATACAATTTGGCAATCGGTGACCGTACTGCGGAGGAGATCAAAATTTCCGTTGGGTCGGCAATTCCGATCGAAGAAGAGTTGGTAATGACGGTCAAAGGAAGAGACATTCTTACCGGGCTTCCGCGCTCGATTGATATTCGTACGAATGAAATTGTAAAAGCAATTGAGTCGGAGCTTCGCGACATCATAAAAGCAATCAAACAAGTACTTCATCACACCCCGCCGGAACTTGCTTCTGATATTATTGAGCAGGGGATTACCATGACGGGCGGAGGATCATTGCTGCGAAATCTTCCCGCGTTGGTAACGCGCTCCACCGGCGTTCCCGCCAATGTTGCCAAAGACGCGCTTTTTTGCGTTGCCAAAGGAACTGGCATTGCGCTCGAATATTTCGAAGAGTATAAACGAAGCGTTATCGCAAAGAGATAGCGATTATGGATCAGAAACACCATTCGGTTTTTTATAAACAATTAAACACTCATACACTTTCGCACGCGTATTTGTTGTGGGGTGGTGATGAGGCGGGGAAAGAGAGCGCGGTGCAAGAATACGCGGAGTTATTGCTTGGAAAAGAGTTTTCAAAGAACCCTAATTTTTTTGAGCTGATGCCCGATACCGATAGCGGTACCATTTCCATGAATGCAGTACGCGCAATGCGAGTGCGGGTTTTTCAAACACCTTGGAGGTCGGATGTCCCATTAGTATTTGTCATGCGCGCCATCGAGCGCATAAGCCGCGATGCGCTCCCCG
>Ga0209542_10010005_pt1 | contig 17243 bp, 15 predicted proteins | sample RifCSPhighO2_01_FD_184028 | JGI IMG/M metagenome (GOLD analysis project Ga0209542, IMG submission 184028) | Soil microbial communities from Rifle, Colorado - Rifle CSP2_plank highO2_0.1 (SPAdes) (version 2) | ecosystem: Environmental > Terrestrial > Deep subsurface > Rock core/Sediment ...
TCATGAATTTACAAAGAATAAATGCAGGAATGGAAATATTAGTGATACATGTAGGAGAGGAACAACGAAGATATTATGATTGGTTTAACCAGTAAACAATTAGAACTTATTTATTAAAGGGTTAGTAATTTTGTTAGAACTTATTTACTTAGAATTATGAAGTTGGTTATTATTAAATTCTATGAATTTTGAATTGACTTCAAAATTTATAGCTAATTCTTCTTGCTCTAGCTTCTCAAATCTAAGCAATTACGTTAGAACCAATTCTTTAAAAACCCAAGAATTTCTACTAATTAATGCAAGAACTAGAAACTCTAAATGTTATCATCGCAGGCCATATAGATCATGGTAAAACTACTCTTCTGTACAGATTAAGTGGTAAATGGACAGACACCCATTCAGAAGAACTCAAGAGGGGAATTACAATAAAATTAGGTTATGCAGACATAACAATATCAAAAAACGGAGATTATAATATTAAAGATCAAGGAACAAAACAGAGGCATATTACTTTTATTGATTCTCCAGGTCACGAAATGCTTATGGCCACCATGCTTTCAGGCGCAGCAATAGTGGATGTTGCAATCTTAGTAGTCGCTGCAAATGAAGGAGTAAAACCTCAAACAAGAGAACATTTAATGGCCTTACAAGCAAAGAATATTAAAAATATAATTATAGTTCAAAATAAAATAGATCTTGTAACTAAAGAAAAAGCAATAGAAAATTATGAAATCTTAAAAAAAGAGTTTAAAGGAACAATAGCAGAAAATTCAATAATAATCCCAGTTTCTTCACAACAAGAAATAAATTTAGAAAGAATATATGAAGCATTGTGTGATATAAAAATGCCTCAAAGAGATTTAACCAGTTCTCCACTCTTTTTAGTTGCAAGAAGTTTTGATATAAACAGACCAGGAACAAAACCCAAAGATTTACACGGCGCAGTTATCGGAGGAACATTGAAATCAGGAAAATTAAAAATAGGAGATACAATAGAAATAAAACCAGGCATAATGATAAAAGAGGCAAATCAAATAAAATACAAGACTTTGAAAACAAAGATTATATCTCTATATAATGGATCAATTAAATTAAATGAAATAACTCCTGGAGGAAATACTGCAATAGAAACTGAACTAGATATGGCCATGGGAAAAGCAGATACTCTTTCCGGTTGTGTTGTTTCTATAGAAGGGCTTTTACCTGAAATAACAACTAAAATTTTTATAAAACATCATTTATTCAAAGAATATGTTGGGGGTATTCAGATTCCACCTCTAAAACCTGCAGAAACCTTAATGCTCTCAATAAACACTTCAGTAACAATCGGGTTTTTAAATAAAATCTCAAACGATATAGCAGAGATTTCTCTAAAGATACCAATAGTTCCATTCAAAGATGATAAGGTTGGAATTGCAAGAAACGTAAATAATCACTGGAGACTCATAGGCTACGGAGAAATAATAAAAAACTCTTAAAATGGAGAGTTATGTATCAAATACTTTTGGTCCATGCATAATTCTTGCTGGAGCTGGAACAGGAAAAACTCATAGTATTATAGAGAAATTAAAGTATATTATTAATAAAAAAATCTATTCTATCGATAGAGTGGTATGTTTAACATTTTCAAATGAAGCAGTAAATACTCTGAGGCAAAGAATCATGCCATTTTTACATGGCAAAGATCCATTAATTAAAACTTTTCATTCTTTTTGCGCAGATTTATTAAGAAAATATGGGGAAAAAATAGAGATAAGGTCAAATTTTAAGATAATTCTGCCAGACGATGGAAAAATCCTCCTCCACAAATATTTCAAAATAAATCCTTTATTATGTAATAAATATATAGAAGAAATAGGGATAAAAAAAGATAATGGTCACAATTTAGAGAGTTTCAGAGATAAACTAAAGTCTACAGAAAACTTAGAAACTCTAATCAAAAAACTTGAAGAGATAAAATTCATAATTAACACAGCACATATAAAAAAAATACCTAAACAAGAACTAGAAAAATTAAAAGATGAAAGAGATAAAATTTCTTGTGAATTGGATGAGGGCAAGTTCATTCAAACATGGAGCTTATATGAAAAAATAAAGAATATGAAAAATGGTTTAGACTACACCGATTTACATCAAAAAGCATTAGAATTATTAAATAAATGCCCAGAAATAGCAAATGAGTTTGATTATGTTATCGTTGACGAATTTCAAGATACAAATAAGGTCCAATGTATGCTATTAGACAAAATTGCAAAAAAGAGAAATATAACTGTCGTTGGAGATTTAAATCAGTCAATTTATAGATTTAGAGGAGCATATGAAGAAAATTTTTCTTATTTTAAGGAAATGATGAGGATAAAGAAAGAAGACATTTACACATTAGACAGGTCATATAGGTCAACAAATAAAATTCTAAATGTCGCATATGAGTTGATAAAAAATAATTATTTAATAAAAGAGGACTGTTTCAGGGTAAAAAATGCATATAATGAAAATGGAAATAACATAGAAGTATATGAATTAAAGAATAGTAAAGAAGAAGTAAGAAAGATATCCCAGATAATAAAAGATGAATTAAAAGCTGGAACGAATATAAAAGAAATCTGCGTAATTTTTAGAACTCATCAACAATCTGCAATGCTAAAAAAGTACTTAGAATATGAGCATATTTCATTTGCTAGTATAAATAGAGAGTCTCTTCTAAAAACAGAGATAATTAAGATTATTAGATCATACCTAATTATCATCGATAAAATTAATAGTAAATCAAATGGTGGAGACAATGCCTGGTGGGAAATAGTACATAACTCTAGATTCAATAAAGGGGATGAACTTTTAATTACTCAAGCAATAAAGAAGTTTAAAGAAGAAGATTCTATGAGTGTTAAACTTCTTAATGAATCAATTATAGGATTATCTAAAGAAGGAGAAATAAAACTAGATTCAATAAGAAAAACTATCCTCTCATTAACAAAAGATACTCCATTATCTGTTAAAGATATTGTAAAAAATATTTATGCTCTACTAGGTTTAGAAAGTCAAGAAGATAAAAAAAGTGAATCTTTCTTAATACTTGAAAAATTTTATGAATTCGTAAGCGAATTTGTCCAAACCGATTCTCAAGAATTAAGTGGTTTTATCCATCATTTAAACACAATAGATGCATTAGGAATTAGCATTCAACCTCCTCAACTAATAAAAGATGGAGTTAGAATAATGACAAATCACGCAACAAAAGGATTAGAATACGAAGTAGTGATTATGTCGAGCATAGTTCAAAAAAAGTTTCCAATGGAAAGATTAAGTAAACAAGATATAGAAAATGGAGAAAGTTTAAACAAACAAATTATGGAAGAGAGGCGTTTATGTTATGTGGGATTTACAAGAACAAAAAAGAGGCTATACCTTACCTATGCAAAAGAGTATGGAAGTAGATATTTTGAAGTAAGTCAGTTTCTTAAAGAAATAAATTATCAAGACAATAAAGACATATATTTCATAAAAGACGATTCCGAGTTATATCAATTAAATCAAGATATTGAAATAAAACCTGTTCAATTTGAAGATAAGTCCTTAAGCTTTTCACCATCGGCTTTACAATTATTTGATGAATGCCAGAAACGTTACGAAATGAAATATATCTACAATATGCCTGATAAAACAATCCAATCATGGGAATCCATAACTCTTGGAAACTTCATACATAGAGTGCTACAGGATGCTGTAAGCAAACAATTAAAGACGTATAAAGATATAGAAGATTGCGCAAAATTGATCCAAATAGAAGAATATAAAGACTTAGATATAAAAGAAGCATTCCCAATGATCAAAGTATTTTTTGAGAGAAATAAAAATAAGTATAATGAAAACTCTAAAACTGAACAATATCTTAGAATACAAATAAATGGAATTGTTTTCAATGGATACGCAGATAGAATCGATATTAAAGATGATGGAGAAGTTACAATAATTGATTATAAAACTGGTAAATCTGATATTAAACCAAAATATCGAAATTGGCAACTAGGAATCTATGCCATAGCTGCATATAAATTTGGTAATCCTAAGAGCCTAATTCTAGAGATGCTTCAAAAAGAACATCCTTTAGAATTTGTACTTGAAAATGGTCTCGCAAAAGAAATACACAGTCAAAGAACACAATTTGATCTTAATGAAGTAAAAAAAGAAATAGTTCAAATTGCAGAAGAAATTCTTCGTGCTAGACAATTAGGTTTTAAGCAATGTAATCCTGAAAAAAACTGTCAGTTTTGTGATGAATTTTCAAGTTATAGACAATCTTGTTGATTCAGTTATAGGCAATTCTATTAATCACATCTCTCCAATTTTAGAATTGCCTATTAGAGAATTCTGACAACTTATGATTCAATCATCAGAATTCTCTACACTGTAGTTTCCTAATTGTCTATTAGAGATTTAGGAACAAAAAACAATTTAATTATTCTAAATCTCTATAAAAGAAGTTTGAATTTTTTTAAAGATATAGTTAACGCACTTAATTTCCGTATGTCAAAGTGTTTGAGACCACTTTGAACATCCAAAAAACAAGCACCAGTCACCATTTAGGTGGTGCATTGTTTTTTTGATAGCTTTGTGCGTTGACTATTTACAAGGAAGCATATGGTTATTTAATGCTTCTGCTATAAATCTGATATTTAAATCTTTTTTTAAGCGAACTTTTAGCTCTATTTGTCCTAAGGGTTTTCTGGAAGCCACTCGCTTTTAATTACATAACTTACAATAGATAATCCCTTTTCAAAAAGGTGGGTTAACCATAAAGAATACTCTTGCATAAAATAATCTCTATTTTCAGAAATACCCATAGCAAGACCTTGATTACTAATTATAATTAAAGCCCCTATTACAAATATCTTCATTAAAATCAATATAATCTTCATCTTAAGTTTGTAGAATTCTTACTAACATTCCAATCAAAAGCCGTAACTTTTCCAGTTATTGAAGCAGTAGACTTTCCAAAATCAGCTATCCAATAAGCATAAGCCTTAACCCCAGAAACAAAACCTTCGAACGAATCCAAGTCTATTTGATTTGTTCTAACAACGTTAAAAAATGAAAACAAAACAAAAATGAGCAATATTGCTATAGAATAAGTCCACCATCTTTCATATCTAAAAGAAGTAATCTTAAAGAACAAAAAAACTGCAAGTATTATTAAAGCAATAAATATCCAATTCACCATTTTTCCTCATAAATTATAGATTATTGCTCTATAAATATTTTACTAAAAGGGGTATCTACTTGGACTTATGAAGTTAGTAGTTTATCTTGCCATATCTTGCTAAAGCAATTACATAAAGATAGAGGCAAAGGGGTTTAGGGATCTCTCTGCCCCTATCAATTTAACCTTTCAAAGAGTCCTTTTAAACATAACTAATCTCTCTATTTTATGCCTCATAAAATTATTTAGGTAGTGTATTTAAAAATCTTTAGTTTGACTTTTTTCTTCTGGAACTTCAGAATTTTGTGTTTGAACTGGTATTTCTTTATCTAACTTTAGGCTTAGGATTTTTGAGATTCCATCATGCATACTAACTCCATAAATAAACTTTGAATTCATTATTAATGCATCATTATGCGTAACTATGATATATTGACCTGCTTTAATGTATTTATTGAGAAGGCCTGCAAGACGCTCTGAGTTTCTTTTATCTAATGCTGCATCAATTTCATCAAAGACATAAAAATGATATGGTTTAAACTCTTGAATTGCGAATAATAAAGACAATGCAATAATGGTTTGTTCTCCACCAGATAGTGAGGTACTATCAAAATATTTTCCTTTTCCTAATTGGATCATTATTTCAATGCCTCCATCAAACATATTTTCTTCGTTTTCTATTTTTAAGAAAGCCTTACCTTTACTATAAAGTTCTGACGCGTTTCTCATGAACAATTCATTTACTCCTTTGAATGTTTTCATAAATGTCTTTTTCTTTTTTTGGTCAATTTCTGCAACAATTTTTAATATTTCTTCTTTTTCTTTTTGAAGGGTTTCTACCTTTTCGTTTACTCTGTCATATTCTACTTTAATTTGATCATATACTTCAAGAGCTCTCATATTTATTGCACCTATACTTTGAATTTCTTGTTTTGTTTTTTCAAGTTTTTGTTGCAATACTTCTAAAGAAGCCTTTATTGGCTCGGTTTCTACAACATCTTTTATCTCTATTTGTACAGATTCTTCTGACGCAGATAACTTTGCAATTCCTATTTCAATATAATTTATTTGGTCTGTTATTTGAGAAATTTCTGTTCTTCTTTGGGACATGTCATAGCTACTTTCTTGTATTTTTAATTGAATCTTATCTCTATCTTCAAAGAGTTTCTTAAATTTCTTATTCATTTCTTCTTCTTCTTCTTCTTTTGATGATAGAAAACTAGTTTTCTCTTCAAGCCTTACTTTCATCGACCCTATTTCTATACCTAACTCTTCCAAATCTTTTGTACTGTTTTTTATATTTTCAAGTATGTTTTCTAATTCGTGTTCTTTAAACTTTAGCGTTTGATCTAGATTTTCTGTTGTTCTTGATGAAACCTCTTCAATTTCTCTAAGCTTGGAATTATATTTTTCAGTAATTTCACTTACATCTACAGTTTTATTTTCTAATAATTCTTTTTTTGAATTTAAGGTTAAGAGCTCTTTTTTTACAGATTGGGTTTCATCCATAATTGATTTCATGTATTTGTGTTTTTCAAAAACTAGTTTGTGATGAGTATACTCTTGTTTTGATTTGCTTACTTGTTGAGATATTTCATATAACTTTTTAGCTAAATCTTGTTGTTTTTGCCTTACTTGTTTTATTAATTCAGCTTCTTTTTCTATTGAATCTTTACCTTCTGAAATTTTATCTAGTGAATCTTTAGTAACATGATTAATATGCTCTTGGGTCATTTTGTTTTGACATAATGGACAAATATCTATTTTGAGTATTTGTTCTCTTATCTTTTCAGAACTTCTAATCTGTGCTTCAGAAGATGCAAAGTTTCGATTATGTTCTATTTCTTTTTTTGATAGGTCTTCTACTTCCTTTCTTGTTTTTTCTGATTCTTTCTCAAAGAGAGATATATTATCTAAACATTGATTTTCATCTTTGTATAGAAAATCTTTAGAGATATTTTCTATTTGTTTTAATAATGAATCTGATTCTACTTCAAGTTTATGGCTTCTAGATTCTTTTTCTTTTATTCTTTCTTTTATAGAATATAATTCTGTTTTTACGGATAGTAACCTGTTTTTTTCTTCTTCTAATTTTACAAGTTCTGCCTTCTTTTTCTTTATTTCTTCTTGTTTTTTTGCGAGTAGAGGGGATTCTTTACTTAATTCTTCAATTTCTCTTTTGTATTCAGGAACTGCGACTTTTAAGTGATCTATTCTGCGTTCAAATTCTGCCTTTCTTTTTTGAGTGGATTCTATTCTTACTTTTAAACCTTCTATTTCGCCTCTTAAAACATTTATTTTTTCTTGTAGTGTCTCTCTTTCTATTCCGCTTGAACGTTTTATTAAGGAATTCATATTTGAAATATTTTCATTCATTGAGTCTATTTCTAATTGGGTATCATTTAATTTTGTCTTAATTTTTTCTCTTTGTGCCCTCTTTTCTTCTAGAGACTTTTTTGCTGAGTCTATTTCTTTTTTAATTTCTGCTATTTTTTTAGCCATTATTGAATATCTGCATCGATTTATGGTGTCTTCTAAATCTTTGTATTTAAGAGCTTGAGTTCTCTCTTTTTCAAGATTATTTAGAAATGATTTTCTTTCTCTTAATACTGCATTTATCTCTTTTATTCTCTCTTCTGTTTTTTCTAACTCGTGAAGTGCTTTCTCTTTTCTTGATTCATATACAGCAATTCCAGAGACTTCTTCAATTACTTTTCTTCTTTCTTCCGGAGGCATTCTAACTATTGATTGGATTTGTCCCTGTAAGACTAAATTAAATCCGTGTGCATCTATGCCTGCATGTGCAAGCATTTCTATTATGTCTCCCCTATTTTTTATTTCATTGTTTATTTTATATATTCCTTGTCCGTTGCTTCTTATTATTCTTGAAATTACTACCTCGTCATTTGGAACATTAAAAGTCTTGTTTGAATTGTCAAACGTAATCTCTACGAAAGCCTCTCTTGCAGGTTTTACATATTTTGAGCCTGAAAATAGAAGGCTTGTTGTTTTTTCAGCTCTTATAGACTTTGCAGATAATCTTCCAAGAGCAAAACATAATGCATCGGAGATGTTCGAATTGTGGGCAAAAATGTTGTTTGCTATGAAATTATGATTACCTTCTACTGTAAGATCATATACATATGCTGGCTTATCTACTTTTTCTATTGAAACAATTTTATCCCAATATATATCGGAGTTTGAGATATTCTCCAGTAAAGTTATTATGTTACTTATTTGCTGAATTCTTAGTAAGAATACCTGACTCAGATAATTCTTAAAATTAATCAAATTTTGTGGTCTTGCAGTGAATTTTTGCTTTTCCCATTGATTTCTTATAGTCGTTTTATTAAGACCTATTTCTTCTGAAGCAACCCTTGAAGAAATATTCAATGAGTCCATAAAATCTATCAATACTAATTGATTAGATTTAATTGTATTGTATTTTTCATGCAATAATGCAAATTTTTGATGGAATAAATGCAAAAGTTTTCTCACTCCATGTCTAGATGGAGCACATCTATTATCTAAATAGGCTATAAATGCAGGATACTCTTTCCTTAGAAGTTTTGGATGTATTCCTAACAAATTTGTAAGTTCTCTAATCTTAAGATTAATTTCTTGCGGAAGCAAGTCTACATTTTCATTAGAAACCTGATTTTTTGATACTATATTGTAAAGATTTTGTTTCTTATAATTAACCCTTAATGGAATATGATCATAAAACTTTCTTAAGTTCTCTGAACCGTAGATGTAGATATAATAATAAGGTTGTTTCTTCTTTTCGATAGTATTAGTAGCTGCACACATTCTTAGTTTAATTTTAGATATTATTCTAAATCTTAACAGTAACAACTGAATTTGTCTTGCCAGATTTTTATTTTTTGTGCAATATTCTATAGTTCCTATTTCTTTTCTTACACTTCCATCTGTATCAAATAAGCCTGCTAAAAGATTAGAGATGCTCTTTTTTCCTAAAGAAAGAAAATAATTTGGGATATCTTTTTCAGCACTTGTAATTGTCTTACTAGTTACTTGTGGATATAGAGCTCTTATTTTATTATAAACCTCCTTATCTCTGCAGTATATCCTAGGGATATTTTTATCTAATCTTTTTCTAATTCCCCACTTTGAGAATTCTAAAATTAATTTCTCATAGTCTTCTAAAACTTCTTTATCATTATTTACAAATTCTATTCTATCTTGTGCTATATATCCATCTCCTATTATATACCCCATCAACCTAGCAAAATTTTCGTCTTCTTTACTTGAGTTTATTTCCATAATTCTAGGAGTAGCTATAAACATCCCAATATCTAATTCGCTAATTGTTTTACTTTTAACTTCATAATCTCTAAAACACATTATTGGGTGACATTTGGTTGCCTTCAATTCTTTCCCGTTTCTCGTTACTATCTTGTAAACATCATCTCCATTTCTCTTAATGAACTTAGAAACTTTCTTTAACTCTGATTTCATCGTGTCTTTATTTAAAGATATGATCTCAGTTAAATTATCTCCATCTACATACATTCCATCATCTAAATTATTTATATCTAAAGAATTTTTTATTTGATCTTCTACTAATTTTCCAATCTGGACTTCTTTTCCGTTTGCAAGAGTAACTATGCTATCATAACTCAAAGATTTTCCAGATCCATTTGCTCCAACCACTAGATTGATTTGTTGGTCAAAAATAACTTCTGTTCTTTTTGCAAATGACTTAAACCCCTGAATCACCATCTTTTTTATGTAAGTCATAATTCTGTCTAGGCTTTATTGTTTTAAATGTTGTTGGTTTTAGGGGATTTGAGTAATTGTTTGGCTTTCTGAAAAATATAGATTGTGTAATAATTCTTAAATACTCTCCAAACAACAATAAAAGTGATGGTTCAAAAAGAGCAAATTTTAGAAGCTTTTGTGGGATTACAATTTGGAGATGAGGGAAAAGGAAAGATTGTAGATGAAAGAGTTATGCATGCAAAAAACATTAATTCTGAGAATAGATTATTAGTTGTGCGTTATCATGGTGGTGCTAATGCTGGACATACAGTTTTAGTTAGAGATGAGAATGGCAAATTAATTAGGTTTGTAACCCACTCTGCGCCTTCAGGATTAACTAGTAACTCTGATATAGCTATTGGGCCTGATGTTGCATTTAATCCCATATCTTTTGCAGCTGAACTTGACTCTGCAGTTAAAATATTTGGGTATAATGGGAAAGTTTTAATTTCCAATAGAGTTGGCATTTTGTTTGATTTTCATAAATCTATTGACACTCATTCTGAAGACCATGACTCATTAAACATAGGTTCAACTAAACAAGGAATTGGGCCATTTTATCAAGACAATACTAAAAGAACGACTCGCATTACTTTTCAAGACTACATATCTGATAAATTTACAGATAGGCTAAAAGAAGTACTAAATCTAAAAAGAAAAGAACTTGAAGATGCAGATGTATGGAATGAAAAATTATTTGATGGCCTAATAGAACAACATAAATATCCGCGTGAAAGACTGAAGTCTTTTGGAGTAAATCTTGAGTATTGCTTGAAAAGAGATTACTTGGATAAAGGTAATCATATAATAATTGAAGGTGCTCAGGGTACTGGCCTGGATGTTAATATGGGGGATATGCCCAATGTAACCTCATCTCATTTACTTGCTCCCTTTGCTTTTCCTAGTCTAGGTTTGCCTAGATCTAAATTTAAAATTTATGGTATTGAAAAAATCTATCCTACTAGGGTCGGAAATGGACATCTTCCATCTTTAGCAGAAGATAAATTTGCAGAAATTGGTAAAAATGCAGGTGAAATTGGTGTAACTACTGGTCGCAAAAGAAGGGTGGGTTATCCTGATTGGGTTTTCGTAAAGAGAGCTGTGATGATTAATGACTGTGACGGAATAATAATAACGAGAGTGGATAATGTGCAAGATAACCCTATTAAAGTTTGTGTTAATTATAGCTTAAATGGTTCTTTAACAGATGAAGTTTCTTGTTCTTTAACTGGTAGCAATGCAATTTACAACGATAAAACCTATGAATGGCATCTATGGGATGGTCCTAAGGATATGTCTGATCCCATTTTAGTTGACGATATTCTTAAAGATCAAAGAGCAGAATATGTAAAGAAAGGTTTTGATAGTCTACCTTTTGAATTGAAACAATTTGTTAAAGATCATGATGAATTTATTGGATGTAAGACTGTAGGAATTTCGATTGGCCCAAGTAGAGGAGAAACTGTTTATCTTTAAAACAATTTCTTTTGAAAATTATTACTTAGATACATCTTTTTCCAAGTTGCCCAACTTGTTCTCACAATTCCTGTTTTTTCTAACTCTTTTCCGCTTGATTTAATAAATTCTATTGTTACTGGATCAGCAGGGTATCCTGAACCTATGTTTCCAAATTCTTTTTTTAATTTTGAAACTGCTTCTTCTCTAGCTACTTTTGCTAGTATTGAAGCTGCCCCTACAACAACATGATTAAAATCTGCTTTATGTTCACATCTTAAATCTAAGTTTTCTTGGTATTCTATAAATGTAAGTAATTTATTTCTCCATGCTACTAAGTTAACAGAAGGGCAATCTACAATTACCTTTATCTTTTCATTTTTATTATTTAGAGCATTAATTATCTCTGCTGTTTTCTTGGCTTCTAAGGTGTTTAAGTTTATTCCACCATCTACCGCTTCATCTATTTCTGAGGGTAAACTTTCTGTTAGATATGTACGGGATATATTTTTTATCTCTTTTTCCATTCTTAGTCTTTCTGGATGACTCAGTAACTTTGAGTCTTTTGCACCTATTTCTTTTAGAATTTTCTCATCTTTTTCTTTTATCATGACTCCTGCGAGGTACATTGGACCTAAAATTGGGCCTCTACCTGCATCATCGATTCCCATTAAATACATATTTGAGTTAGAAAACTGCTGTTTAAAGATTTTAGTATATAGCAGAAGCATTAAATAATCGTATGCTTCCGCGTAATAGTAAACACACAAAGGTATACGGAAATTAAATGTGTTTACTATATTGTTTACTAAGAATTATAAATTATAAGTTTGAGTTAGTAAGATTTGGTTCTAGAAAGATAACTTTCCGGAATTACCATCATTTCTGGGCTATTCTCATTATTACGAGCATAACTTGCTAATTCTCCATTATGACCTCTTGAGGGACATGCCATACACATGATTTTTAGAATACTCTTTTATATTTAAATGTTTCTATTTAGTAGTTACAACTTCTTTTACGACTAAATCGAAATCTGTAAGGCCATCTTCTGAAGTAAAATGTCCTTTATTGTGCTCTACGATAACTTTTGCATCTAGAATGCTTTTGAATACTTCTTTGTCTGATAGGCTTACCCAAGGGTCATTATCTGAGAAAATTGTGGTTATGTTAGTTAGGTGACTCCTTACATTTATTAGGTCTATGGGCGTTTCTATCCAAGGTTTTGCTATTTTCATTGATTCTTTATCTGATTCTAAATTTTGTAAATTAAACCAAGGAGCTACAAAGACTATTTTTCCTACCTTTGTTTTGACTTTTAATTGTTCTAAATATCTTAAAATTGTTTGACAACCAATGCTATGGCCTATGAAATAAGTGTCTATATTTGGTTTTGGAATTATTTCATTTATCTTATTTATCCAAGCATTTATTTCTGGTTCTTTGGTATTTGGCATTTGAGGGATGTCTACTTGAAAACCTTCTCTTACTAAAGAATCTGAAACTGACTTGTACCAGTCGCTATCAGGAGATCCATCCCACCTATGAATTAGAATTACTCTTCTCATTTTTTAGCTTTGCTTTTTAAATTTAAATTACTTTCTATTTTTGGATTCTTTATTACAAATAAAATTATGAATGATATAATAGCAATTATTCCCATAATGGAGGAGAATAAAATTAATTTGTTAATTAAAATCTTAGTTGTTTGTTGTGTTAATTTAACTAATAATGGATTAGGTAAATTAAATGAAAGATTGTTTATTATGTAAGATATTGTTAAAATCCCTAATGAAGAAATAAGTAAAATTAATCCTAATGTTTTGAAAAATTTCTTTTTGTTTTGTTGTAATAGATAAATAAATGAGATAAAGATTATTACTAAAACCCATAAAATCCATTGGGCTAATTTGTATTTTTCAATATATTCTCTTATTTGCATGAGGCTTTCTTTTCCTTTGGAGCCTTCTTCTAGACCATAGACTTGAGTTAAATCAATAGTATCTTTTTCAAAGAAAGAAATGTTTTTACGTTCTAGAAAATTGTCTAAAAATTCGGAATGATTCATACCTTTAGGTAGGCAAGGATTAGTTTTATTAAATGGATCTTGATTTGGTAAACATTCTTTTGTGCTGTTTAATGAATCAAGAAAGAAATTTCTTAATTTTTCTTGGTCTATTTTTACAGTCAAATTTAGAGTATCTGTGTCTGAGCGAAGATATGACAATATGTTTGAAAACAATGTTTCTATAAGGGGCTTTGGTCCGTTAGGCATTGAAATAAATATGGCTCCTTGAGAGATGTTTAGATTATCTTCAATGTAGTCGTAAATTCCAGACCTATCAAAGGCTTGAAAATATGTTTGAGGATATAATAAGGAATTTAAAGTAAAACTAAAAGATAAGATAATTAAAAATAAAATTAAGGTTGATGAAATAATAAAAACTCCTAATTTTTTTAAAAAAGACATTGTAAATCTATGTTTTTGAATAATATAAATTTACCTAAAAATCCTTATTGACTTCGCTTAAGAAGGCGAAGTCAAATTTATAGCGGGAGTGGGTGCTTATAGTTCTGACGAACTCTGGCAACTTCAAAACAAGTATATTTTGAAGTATTTGAAAATCCCACTTTATGTTTTATAGCGGGAGTGGGTACTCGCAGTGCATAGCACCGCGGTAACTTCAACTCTTACGAGTTAAAGTATTTGAAAATCCCACTTTATGTTTTATAGCGGGAGTGGGATTTGAACCACACGACCTCCGGGTTATGGGCCCGGTGAGCACTCCAGGCTGCTCCATCCCGCTATGTAATTACTGACTTTAATAGACTTTTAAATCTTAGCTTTAAGAAAGTAGATTTGTATTGGCTTAATCGTTAGTTTTATGAACTGTTTAATATTTAATATCTTATGAGCGGTCCTGGTGATGGTAAGATTCTTCTTGGTAAGGCTGATATTTATTTACATCTTAAGGGAAAATCAAGAGCAACTGTAACCCATATTGATGTTGAATTAGATAGATTAAATGATATAATTAAACCAGGAGAAAATACTTATATTGGTTCTAAAAATGGTGGTTTGTTTATAGGACTTAAGAAAGAGATGATTGTTCGAGCTGAAAAGTTGGTGAATAAAAAATGAAAAAGAGTCACATTATTATTTTAATTTTTAACTTAATTTATTTAATTATTTTTGGAACTTATTATCTAATGCAGGGAAATTATGAGTTTTTATTGTATATTGCAGTTATTGTTATTCTTGGAGTAATTATTGGCATTAATTTAAATAAAGGAATTTTTGATAATCTTATTTTGTGGCTTTTATCAATTTGGGGTTTGGCACATATGATTGGAGGAGGAGTGAGAATAGCAGGTAATTCTGTTTATTCATTGAGATTAATAGATATAATTGACAAGGGTGGACAATTCTATATTTTGAAAATGGATCAGCTTATTCACTTTTATGGATTTTTAGTCGCGGCAATACTTGTTTACAAACTCATTTCTGTAACTGGATCGAATTTAAAAGAATATCCTAAATTGATGATATTTCTATCTTGGATTGGGAGTATGGGTCTAGGCGCACTAAATGAAGTTGTGGAGTTTTTAGCTTTTGTTTCTTTAGATCAAACAGGAGTTGGAGATTTGTATAATACAGGTCTAGATTTGATATTTAATTTGGTTGGAGCAATTGTCGGAGCATTTATTGCTCATAAGTTCTATAAGGATAAGTTTTAATATTTCTTCTTATAATAGTTTTTATGTCCTCTTTTGCAAGAAATTTTCGTGAAAAAATTATACCTCCTGTAATTCGTTTGACTTCTTTGGAAGTAGATAGGGAGGGACTTGAAAGATATTATGTAGCTTTGAGACAACTAAAAGAAAAGGGAGAGTATAACTTGGGGGATGTCTTAAGAAGAGTTGAAACTTTAAAATATTCTAAAGGAGATGTAAAATTAGATATTGTTCAGTCAGATAAAGAAAGATTGGATGAGCTTGAAGGGGTTGCACTGTTGGCTAGAATTAGTGGGGTATATGATGAAGAAAGTTCTCTTGGGGATGTTTATCCAGATGTTTCTAAATTGAGAATTAAAATTGAAGAAATACTTCACCCAAGAAAAACTAATGGACATTAAAATAAATATGTTGCCTATTTTCTTAGGCATTTAAAGTTTATAAAAAATAAAAAATAAAATTGTTGAACTAATTAAAGTTCTAATTATGCTGCGTCTCTATTGAAACCATTTTCACTGCTACGCTTATTCTTAAAACAGTCTAAGCATAAAACAGGTCTTCCTTCAGTTGGTTTAAAAGGTACTTCGCATTCTTTTTTGCATTCTGAACATACTGCTTTGTGCATTTCTCGTGGACCAGAATTAAATCTTCTTTGTCCTCCAAATCTACGCTCGCCGCCGAATGATCTTCTTTCGCCGCCAAATTGTCTTTCCATTTACTTGTTCCTCCGTTCACTTATTCCGGCTCTCGCCTAAATATTGGGATTAATTTGTGTTTATAAGTGTATGGGTGGCGTAGCTGTGTTGTATGACCCTTAAAAATCAACACAGCTAGAAAATGGATAACCTTAAAAGTCAATAATCTTCTTTAGTTTCAAGCCCAGGTGGGACAGCGGTTACTCCAGAGGATTGCTAATCCTCCTTCACGCAAGTGATTCCCAGGTTCAAATCCTGGCCTGGGCGTTCAATGTCATTAAGTTAAGATCATCTAGCAAGATAACAACATTTATATCCTAAGGGCTCTGAAGAGCCCTATGAAAAAAATAATAATTAAGAACAATGAATTGATTTTAAAAGATAATCAAATACTAGATTTTTTTGAAAAAGAAGTAACTCCACATGGAACAGGCGGGAAGATTCCTTGTTCAAGTAAATACATAGGAAAAAAAGTTTATGTGATTATTGCTGATGATAAACAGAAGAAAAAATCCGAGAAACCCTCAAGATAAAAATAGAAAGACTTATTTTATTTTCATTAATCTCTTCTTAATATTTCGTTAAGACTTCTTTGTTCAAATCCCTCTTTTGTAAAAATGCCCCTGCCGGGATTCCTTCAACTCGTTAGAGTTGGAGGGACTGAAGTGAGAACCACTTCAGGATGTTCAAATCCCTCTTTTGTAAAAATGCCCCTGCCGGGATTCCTTCAATCTTGTAAAAGTTGAAGGGACTGTTGTGACTTGCTCACAACTGGATGTTCAAATCCCTCTTTTGTAAAAATGCCCCTGCCGGGATTTGAACCCGGGTTTCGGCCGTTCTCCACTACCGCAAAAAGCGATAGCTTCAATATCATGTTGCTCGAGAGCGAGCAAAGATATAGTCTCAGCGACATCACCTTACATGCTGGTAAACCAGTTCGAGAGGGCCGTGAACTTGACCACTATTCTACAAGGGCAATAAAAAGAAATAAATTAGTTTCTTTAAAAAGTTATGTCAAAGTGTTTCCCTATGTCAAAAATCTTTGATTTTTGAGCACATTCAAAAACAGTAGTTTTTGATGAAACCACATTCTTAGAAAACTATTGTTTTCTAATCCATTCAATTCTCACTGAACGAATTGAAGTCTTTAGAATGTGGTCAACACTTTGAGCACAAGAAGTTTGTTCACAATCAAAAAGTCCTTCTTGTAGCTTGTGAGGACTTTTGGATGTTCAAGGTGCTCGGACGCACCTTGACATGACAAACTTCTGTGCAGAAATTTCTCTTCAAGAAGAAATTTCTTGCATCCAAAAATCGAGCACCTTTTCAAACCACGACTTTAGAAAATCTCAATTTTCTAATCCATTCAATTCTCACTC
>Ga0209542_10010007_pt1 | contig 17238 bp, 19 predicted proteins | sample RifCSPhighO2_01_FD_184028 | JGI IMG/M metagenome (GOLD analysis project Ga0209542, IMG submission 184028) | Soil microbial communities from Rifle, Colorado - Rifle CSP2_plank highO2_0.1 (SPAdes) (version 2) | ecosystem: Environmental > Terrestrial > Deep subsurface > Rock core/Sediment ...
CCCCGGAAGGAATTCCGATCGCCACCCGCGGCCGCGGGATCTTGAAGCCGAAACCTTTATAGAGGTCGTGCACTTCCCGGATGTAGTACTTGAGCATCGCCTCCGCCGCATCAAAGTCGGCGATCACCCCATCCCGGAGCGGTCGCACCACTTCGATATTGGCCGGGTTCTTGCCCAACATTTTTTTCGCTTCCTCCCCGATCGCTAAAATTTCCTTCGTCTTGATATGCCGGGCTACCACCGAAGGTTGCCTGATCACCACCCCCTTGCCCCTGACGTGGACAATCGTGTTCGCCGTCCCCAGGTCAATCCCCACGTCCAAAGTTGCTAAGCGCCAAATTTGTTCAAACATAATTTTGTGCCAATCATATCAGAAAAAAATGGGGGGAAATTCGGCCTAAGTGAACCGGTTGAACGCAGTGCCGATTCTCAAATCGGCCTTGCTGTATAATCCGAGCCACTCCTAAACCACCGCAGTTTAACAAGTAAAAATAACTAGTGAAATATCTAGAGAAAGGAACCGTGAAAGATGGACAAGAAACCATCACCCACCCAAAAAAAAGTGCGGACGGTTAGAGACTACCTTCCGCACATCATCGTCGCTTCTGTAATGTACTTCGCGGTCTCGATCCTTTGGTTGTCAACCAAAAATATCGGACTGCCCACGGCCGCCCTGGTTTCTCTCAGTGTTTTCATCTTTATGAGCGGAATGGTGTATGTTGCCGCTCAGCTCCGAAGAACCGAGAAGAAATCGGACGACCTTCAATCGAACAAACCCGAAAACTCTGACGACGCCAACAAAAAGGCGGTACGTCGCCAGGCCCGAATCGACGCCCTAGGGCGCGATACCCAAGCCACTCGTGATCAACTGCTCCGCGTCGGGGCAGTCATCAGCGTTGGCCTGCTGGTTTTTTCTCTGGGCATGCGCGCGGCATTCGGCCTTACGGCTGAAAAGGTGTACTTTATTCCCTGGTGGGGACTGGCGATTATCTGGTTCTTCCAGATCGTCCTCTTCCCCCGCTGGCTCACCTACACGTCTTTCGTAACCATGACCGGTCTGCGCGTTGGAATCCAAATCTTCGGGCTTGGCATCCTGTCGATGCTACCCAACTTCATCATGCTGCCGTTCTTCTACCTCCTGATGATGTTTTTCATGTTCGGCAGCATCATGCTCCCCTCCTTGTTCCAGGTCAAAGAAAACCGACCAGGCCAAGGTGACTGGGCCATCCCCGACGGAGCCACGCGGGGCCAACCACAAGCCCGAGCTGTCTTCGAAACGACGTTTGACCAAATCACCGCGTACGTCGAAGGCCAGTCGAAGGTTCGCCCCCCTCGGGGCATCCTTTCGGTCGGTGGCCCTGGCACCGGAAAGACGTTGCTGGCCAAGGAATACGCCAGCAAAATGGCGTTTCCCTTCATCTATGCCGACGGCAACGTCTTCAATCCGCCTTTCATGGGGTTCGCCCCAATAATGATCGGCTGGGTCAAGGGCCGCGTCGAAGGGTTGGCCCACGAATACGGTTGGGCCGTCCTCTTCGTCGACGAATGCGACACCTTGTTCGGCATGAGAAGTGGCATGCAGCCACAACGCCAAATGGGTATCCAGGACTTCAACGTCCGCGGCAATGATCTGGCCTACGGACGCACCACCCAAGGGCCAACTGAACATGATGTAATGTTTCTTCCCGGCGCCGGGGGTGGAGGAAACATGGGCATCTACTCATTTCTGACCTGGATGGACGGGGTGCCATCGCCCCCGTTCCTTTCCAAACTGGCCAGGGGTACGGCGAATACCCTGCTCTCTGTCTTTCTCCCAGTGACCGCCTTTGGCAAGATCCTAAGACTGCCACCGGCCAAGGCCCAGGAAAGCAACGTCCTTTTCATCGGAGCCACCAACCGGCCCTGGATGATCGATTCGGCTATGGAAAGGCCCGGTCGGCTCGAAAAAAAGGCCCACTTTAACTTACCCGACGAGATGAGCAGCTATGATATAGCCCAGTACTACATCAAGCTGGGCCACAAGGAGGGCTACTACCGAGATGAGCTACTCAATCCGGATTTGATCTGGGCCTTTGCTCGAGCCAACATCGGTCAGTCGCCGGCAGAAATTGAGCGGGCCATTCGCGATGCGATCCCAACCCGAGTCCGGCACCTAAACGACCTGCGTCGGATCATGAAGCTCGCCAACCGGGGGGGGTCTCGAAAAAGAGGTACTGGCAGCTCTCTCCGAAAACGAGCGCCGTCAACGAGAGATGGACCTCAAGTTTTGGCGACGGCACGTCCATGAAATCCGCGCCGCCAACGGCGACGAAATCACAGACGGTTGGGACGAACGAGTCAACTGGGACGCCCTAACCGAAGCTCTATCCGAAATCTCTTGGGGCGCCATCCGCCTTGAGGCGATTCATCCAGAGACGCAGAAGAAAGTGGCCTTTCACGAAGTTGGTCACTTTCTCGTGCTGGTCGCCCTCTTGGTCAAGCGTTTCAAGACCATCCCCACGGTGCTGACCGCCCTACCGCGAGGCGAAGGAACGTTGGGCAAGGTCGTGTACTTGCCTAATGACCCTCGTGAAACACACAACCAAGTGTTTTACGAGAGCGCGCTGCGAGTCGCGTTGGGCGCTTGGACGGCGGAAAGGTACTGCTTCGGCATTAACCTACCCGGCGTCTCCGGTGACCTGCAGAATGCCACCGGCCTGACGGCTCTTGAGTCAGGTAAGTGGGGCATGCCGCCACTTCAGTGTCGCTCTAACGAGGAACAAGAGCACTACAGACAAATTGGCTTCCAGCTGATCTCCGAGCCGGAGACCACCTCGTTTCTAAACCCCAGCGCCTCAGCGCTGGTAGAACGAGCGCTCGCCGGCGAACGGCGTAACGAGATAGCGCTCCGACTGGGAATGGCAGCGGTAGACAACTATCGCCTACTCCGGGCCAACAAAGGCCTGTACACCAAGATCGTCGCCGAGCTGATCGAAAACGACGAAGTCAGCGGGCAACGCCTGACCGAATTACAGGCTGAGGTCCTCACTTCTCTGGTCGACCTTGACCAGATGAGCGAAGAGGATCGGACGGCGTTTCCGGCAAACGACTTTGCCGTAGTAAACCCTTTCTATGGCAGTACGATAGCCGAAGGGGCGGACATAGTCGAAAAAGTTGAAGCCCTACTCAGGGAAGGAGGCCAGCCATGAAAAAGAGAAGCGGGAAAATGCGGCTCGCCATCAACCTCGTGGCGACCCTGATCATCGGAGCGGTTGCCTTCCTGGCTTACCGTTCTTCCTCCCAACAATCTGTGTCGGCAAAAGAACTCGGGCTGCCCCCACTTAGAAGTGAAGTGACGTCCGTCAAAATTGACGAAAGGGACCAGCGAGGCGAAATCAACGTCTCGCTGATCGTCGACTTGGACGCGGGCGATCCAGATAATATTGTCAGTGATATGGTCGCAATATTTATCTGGGGTAGAGCTAAACTGAAGCCGTTAGTCTGCGGCCCAGATTATCCACCCAATCTTTGTGTCCAAAGGTGGGTCAAGATCACCTGGGTTACCCCGAAGGATACCGCTGGAGATAGCTATCCAATCACGACCATCGGTCTCGACCAGTTGGCCATCGACCGGCTCAGCGAACGAGATATCCACGGCTATGAGGAGTTTAACAAGTTCCTCAAGCATATCGCCGAAGAGAGCAATGGCACCGCTCTCTTCTACCAAGAATATCCAGCCGTTCCCGAACCATTCACGGGCTTCAAGTAACCGGTAGGTCACTAGGAGCGAAGCCAAAATGGCTACGGAAACTATTACCGGAGTCCTCTCAATGCGAGAGGGCTCCGGTTTTTTTATGGCCAAAACCAAAAAGGTCCGGTGCTCTGACTCTCGTCAAAGACCCGGACCTAAACTAAACTAGCCTCCTGCCACCCAAACCGCCTGGTAATACAACGCCTGGGCGCAGTTCTTTATCGTCACCTCGAGCGTCCCGCCGCCGGCCACCGGCATCAACGTCAAGGTGCTTTTGCCGTCAAGGGGCCTGGTGACGTCCAAACCGGCAACCCGGTTGTCACTATTCCGTCGCAGTAACGACAGACTACTGCTTGAGCCGCTAAACAACCAGACTTCTTCCAACCCGCCAGGACGATAAAGCAGGATTCGATCGGAAAAAGGCCACGGCTTCAGCGGCCCGCCGAAATCAGCGGCGCAAGCATCTCGCGCCGGCAGCTCGACTTCCCTGACGAAACCGACATAGCGGTAGCGGCCATCACAATTGGCAATGGTCACCCCAACCAGATTCTTCCACTCCATCCTGACGGTTTTCCCCTCCTTAGGTAGAACACTCCCGCTCGGCGGAAAACTGCCATCCGCTAGGACCAGATATAACGTTGCCGATGATTCGAACCCTCCCTTAGTTGTTCGAAGTATGGCCGCAAAATCCGCCGTCGAGCCCAAAAAAATAGTCTCACCCGGAACAAACTCGGTCCCGGTGAGGCAAATGTTCTCATCACTGACCTCGCTTGGCGGGGTCCCAGTTTGCTGGCCGCAGGCGGTTAAAAGCAAGCCGGCAGCCACCAGACCAACGTAAATTGTTTTCATTGCGGCCTCCTAGTGCCGAAAGATGAAGATTGTTAAGCTGAAATGTGCTAGGCTCATGATTATACCGTGCTATGCTGGTTTATGGAAACCCTCGACCTGGTTGAGCTGAACGAACTCAAGACCGGCCAAGAGCCAGAATTTATCGCCTTCCTAGCCGGTATCGCTATTTCCGCCTCCGACCTTGAAAATTTTCCCTCCCGCCCCCCGCTGTCTGACGCCCTCAATCGCCTGATCACCGCCTTCAACCTCGGCATCACCGCTGGCCCTGGACTAAAGAACTGTCTCATCAGCATCGGTTTTACCTACCGGGATATCAATCTGCCTCCGGATTACTCTCCCGCCAGCGTCCTGAAGAGTCGCCATCTCCTTGACCAGCTCGACCTCATCGTTTTGGTTATCGCCGTGGCTAAGGTCAAAGCGGCCGTACGAGACCTATAACCTTGACATTTCGCGTCCTTTGTGCTATAAAACAGGCAAGGAGACCACAAAAAATGGCTACCTCAGATCCAAACTTCCCCGAGGAAGGTCGGCCGGCCGACGAGCCGCTTCCGACTTACTCCTTTCCGGGCAAGTAACACCGGGGGGCGTGATTAATAACCACGCCCCCATCCTCTTTCCCCGTGCTAAACTTTAGTTCATGGCCAGCCGCCGCCAAAAACCCATCTACGCTTTCATCGACTCCCAAAATCTAAACCTTGGCGTCCGCTCCCAAGGCTGGAGGTTCGATTTGGGCAAGCACGAAACCAAAGGTAATGTCGATGCGGAACTGGTACTCAATTTTACGTTCGATTCAAAAACAAGGCCCTCTTCGTCAATGATATTAAAAGTAAAGTCTCAAGGCAATAAAAATGGGAGTGTTGTCTGCGGTACGAAACCGCAGACTTTCCTCCCTGGTGATAACCAAAATATAGCATAATCGATAAAAAATGTCAAAGCTAACCCACTACGCCGACAAAACCATTGAGTATCTCTTCTACGCTCTCTTCTTCTTCGTTCCTCTCCTCCTCTGGCCCAAAACCTCCGAGGTCTTTGAGTTCAATAAAATGCTCCTGGTCTATGTCATCACTATTCTCATTTCCGCCGCCTGGGTCGTTAAATGGATCGAGGCCAAAAAAATCACCATCCGCCGGACTCCTCTCGACCTCCCCATCGCGATCTTCCTCACCTCCCAAATCCTCTCGACCATCTTTTCGATCGATACCCACACCAGTCTCTGGGGCTACTACTCCCGCTTCCACGGCGGCCTGATCTCCACCATCGCCTACCTCCTCCTTTATTACGCCCTTGTCACCAACTTCACCCGCGACAAGGTTTCTTTTGCCATCTATTCCATTATTTCTTCAGCCGCTCTCGTCGCCCTCTATGGCATCCTCGAGCACTTCGGCATCGATAAACACCTCTGGGTCCAGGACGTTGCCAGTCGGGTCTTTAGCACTATTGGCCAGCCAAATTGGCTTTCCGCCTACCTCGTCGCCCTGCTCCCCCTGCCGATCTTTCTGGCCGTGGAGGCCCGTGACAACAACCACCGTCTGCTCTGGGCCCTTTTGGCCCTCCTTTTCGCTATCACCATCATCTTTACCAAGTCCCAATCGGGCCTGGCCGCCACCGGTCTCATCCTCGCCGCCGTCGCCCTTTATTTTGTCGGCCGGAAATTTAAATTTGTTTACCTTTTCATTCTTCCTTTTATCCTGCTCGCAACCATCCTCAAATGGGATTTCGTCGTTAAAATTAATCCCTTCGGCGTCCCCAATCTGGCCGCTCTGGTCAAAGCTGACGGAACTAACCGGGTAGGCGGCTCCGACTCGATGATCATCAGGCAGGTCGTCTGGCAAGGCGCCCGCAAGCTTGGGGCAAAAAACCCGCTTTTTGGCACCGGCCTGGAAACCTTTGGCTACACTTACTTCACCGTCCGGCCGGCCCTCCACAACCTACTCTCCGAATGGGAATTTCTCTACAACAAGGCCCACAACGAGTACCTCAACTTCCTGGCCAATACCGGCTTTGTTGGCCTAATTGCCTATCTCCTCCTTATTGGCTGGACTCTGGTTTGGTGGGCCCAAATCGGGGGAGCAATCTCCCGCGGCCTGCTCTTCGGCTATCTCTCCATCCTGATTACCAACTACTTCGGCTTTTCGGTCGTCCCCGTCGCCCTCTTTTTCTTTCTTTTCCCCGCCCTCGTCTTTACTCTATCAAAGTCTAAAGAAAGATATATTTCTCTAAACTTCAGCATCAATCCTTACCTCGGCTTTTTAATTCTTATTCCTCTCACCCTTTACCTTCTCGCCATTCCTTACCGCCAATGGCGCGCCGATATCGCCTACAATACCGGCCGGCAATACCTGACCCTCTCCGCCTACAAACAAAGCCTCAATAGCCTGACCAAAGCCGTATCCATCTCGCCCAACGAACCTCTTTTCCTGGCCCAACTGGCCGAAGGCCAAGCCATTACCGCCGCGGCCGTGGCCGCCCAGCTGGACTCCCTGCCGGCAACCCTGCCCGCAGATGCTACGCCATCAGCGTTGCAGGCGGGCGCCGGCGCCGATCTGGTCGCCAGTGGCCAGAAATTGCTCGCCGAGTTGCAGGCCGGGGCCCTGGCCAATTCCGACAAAGCGGTCAATCTCAATCCCCAGCACACCAATCTCTACAAGTCCAAGGCCAAGGTCGAACTCTACCTGGCGACGATCGATCCCCGCTACAACCGACAGGCCCTAAAAACTCTTGAAGAACTCGCCGCTCTATCACCCACCGACGCCAAAGTCGTCTACAACCTCGGCCTGATCTCCGACCAGCTGGGGGAAACCAAAAAAGCCCAAGAATACTATCGTCTCGCCGTTAACCTCAAACCCGACTACGATGCGGCCCAGGCCATGCTCAAAGAGTAGTTTGACAAAACCAAACATGTGTCATATGCTAAACACATGATCCGTACCCAAGTCTTCTTACCGGAGGAAACCTATCAATACCTCAAAATTCGCGCCCTGCGCGAAAAAAAACCCGCCGCCCAAGTCGTCCGTGAGGTACTCCAAGCCGGCATGGGGCAACCCGTCAAAAAACAAAATGCCGGCGACACCCTACTCCAACTGGCCAAACTTGGAGGCAAAGGACCGAAGGATCTCTCCAAAAACATCGACAAATATCTCTACGAGGAATGAAACCACCGATAATTGCTGACTCAAGCGCCCTCGTCTCACTGGCTACAAACACCGACAGCAATTACCACAAAGCTGTCGATATTGCTCAAACGATAAAGGATGAAGACCGGGAGGTCGTTGTTCCAGGCGACGTCTTCTCTGAGACCCTTAACGTCCTTGGTCGAAAAGCGGGTCACCAAATAGCCATCGGCACCGCCGAAACAATCATCAACTCAAATAACTTTATTATTGCCGAAACGACGGCAAAAATAAGGGAGGGCGCCCTGGAAATTTTCAGGAACCAAACCCAATCAGTCAGTTTTACCGATTGCCTGGTTATGGCTTTCGCCGACCACTATCACACCAAAACAATTTTTGGCTTTGACGAAGTATTCAGGAAAAACAAATACCAATATTACCTTTAGCCTCTCAATCGCCTGATACCCCATATTCTAAAGCGTGCAATATTACAGGTCAAATGGTAAAATAGACAAGTGCAAATTCTGACCACTCCTCATCCTTTCCTGAAGCACGTAGCCAAGCCACTCGCTTCTTGGGACAAAAAAACCGCCAAAGAGGTCAGGAAAATGGAAACCATCCTCAAAAAAACCACCAACCCCAAGGGTGTCGGTCTGGCCGCCACCCAAGTCGGCCTGGACAAACGCCTCTTTATTCTTCTCGACGAAAAGAACAAAAAAACCAAAGTCTTTATCAACCCCCAGATCGTCTCCGCCAACAAAAAAATGCTCTCCTCGGTCTACAAGAAGAAAAAGGACCGCTGGCTCGAGGGCTGTCTCTCCATCCCCAGGCTCTGGGGCTTTGTCGACCGCCACTACTCAATTACCCTCAAGTACCAAGAGGAGAGTACCCTTAAAACCGTCACCAAAGATTTCTCCGCTGTCGAGGCCGCTTATATTCAGCACGAAATCGACCACCTCGACGGTATCCTCTTCACCAATCGCATCCGGCAGCAAAACGGCCTGATCCTGCGCGAAACCGAAGACGGCCTCACCCCAATCATCCTTTAGACCCAAACCATAAAAAACCCCGGCCAGACACCTGGCGGAGGCGTTGTCGCCGTCACGATCAAGACCACCACCAGACCAACTGTCCACAACAAGTGCAAACTGGTGGATAAGATCAGTAGCCACAGCGGAACTTCAATTTTCCGTTTCATTGTCTCATCTCCTTTTCAAAGATCTTTATTTCCTCGTGCCTCCGCAAAACGGGGTCATAAGAAAATATTGAAACATATCATACAACATTCGTTTTAGAACTTACTAGAGTGTTAAAATAGCCTCATGAAACCAGCCAATCTTGTCTACTTCGGTTCCCCTGCTTTCTCCGCCGAAATCCTAACATCCCTAATAAGTTCCTCCTGGGACGGTGGCCCAAGCGAACCGGTTGAGCGCGGTGCCGATTCCCAAATCGGCCCAAAGGGACTCCTCCCAGGTGAGACGAAAATCAACATCGTTGGCGTGGTCACCAGCCCCGATAAGCCCCAGGGCAGAAAACAAGTTCTTACCCCCTCACCCGTTTCGCAACTGGCTGCCAAATACGACCTGCCCGTCTTCAAACCGGAAAAACTGGACCCCGCCAATCTCCGCCACCTCAAACTGCTCAAACCGGATCTTTTTCTGGTCGTTGCCTACGGCAAAATCATCCCCAGCTCCTATCTGACCACCCCTGCCAGCGGTACCTTTAATACTCATTTTTCTCTTCTGCCTAAATACCGCGGCGCCCTCCCCGTCAGTGAAGCCCTCAAAAATGGAGACCAAGAAACCGGCGTCAGCCTGATGGCAATGGATGACCAGTTAGACCACGGACCGATTATTTCTCAAAAAAAAGTTAGTATTGATATAAACGACAATTGTGAGACCTTGACCACCAAACTTACCCAAGCCGGGATCAAACTTTTAAGTGACTATTTACCCCGCCTCGCGGGAGGCAGTTTCACCACTATCCCCCAAAAAGAAAGCCAGGCCACCTCTACTCCCTCGATCAAAACCCGCACCCGGCAGAACGCCTTCGTCGACTGGCAGACAATCCAGGCCGCCCTGGCCGGGACCGCTGCCGCCACTACCCACAACCTTATCCGCTCGAACAACCCCGACCCTAGCGCCTGGACCAAAATTCCCGAATCCGCCTCTGGCGAAAACAACCTTGAGATCAAAATCATTGAAACCACTCTTCTCGGGGATAAACTGGTCATTAAACTCGTTCAACTTCCCGGCAAATCACCAATTACCTGGAGCAGTTTCACCAGCGGCCACCCTCAATGGCGCTCCTGAAGCGACAACAGCAAATTTAGGGCCCCGGCCGGGTTCCTGGCCCCAGTCAACTTTTCCGGATCCAGCAAACGGCGATACTTCGTTGCCACCATCAGATGACCGTCACCCACCCCCAGCAAAAGCGAGTCGTTCTCCAAACCAACTATTAACCGAATCTTGCCCACCGCCACCCCCCCGCCGTCATTGACTTCAATGACGTATGGCCTTGTCCCGGCCCCCACCCTGATCTCACTCCCACCGATGCCCTCGTCGAGTCTCTCGTGTTTATCTTCATCGGTGATCATCTGCAACCAACCGCTCTTGTCCCCCAGAACCAAGCCATCAGTGAGATCAAGCTCCACTATTAAATCCGCCTCACAATCAGTCAGAAACTCTACCGCCTCAGCGGTGCCCCGATCCAGCTGACCAAACATCTCGGCGGGCAGACTGTGGCAAAAAGCCGCCAGCGGTAGGACCAATCTTTGGAGGTTGCCTCCATAATCATAAAAGATTTCCAAACCCGACGGCTGACAAATGACCTTGAACAAACTCTCCCCGCCGTACAAAGCCTCGATCGCGGTGATATCGCCGCGGTCATCGGCCACCGTCGCCCGGAAACCGCCCAACGCCGCCGTCGACTCCAGCTCGAACAGCCGGCTGGTCCCACCCACCGAAATAGCGCTTCTGATTGTCCGCTGATCCTTTATTTCGGTCGCCATCTCAAAATCCCTCCCCCCTGATGAAGTTTTTTATTTTCGCCAAACCCGCCTGGTCATAAAAATCACCCTCAAGTAGCCCCAAATTCACCTTCAACGATTGGCCCATACCCACCACCCCGCCACTATCGCCAACACCAACATTGAGTCTGCCCCTGTCCGCCTCAATCCTAGCCAAAAAATAGACCCGGCCGATCTGGACCCCGTCCGCCTCGACAACAACCGCAATTTGCTTGCCCATGGCCGCCAAAGCATAATTCTCCGCCGCCTCCGACGAACCGGCATTTTGCCGCTCGAAAATGATCAAAAGCGTTCCTTTGGCCAAATCTATCTTGGCGACAATTTCCTCCTCCGCTTCCCGCAGGAAGCTTAGTAACTCCAGAAATTCTGCCGACAAACCAGGCCGCGCCCTTTCCTGGGAGTCCACGAATTCCGTCATCCTAAAGGCCGCAAAAACCAAGTCCCCCCGCTTATCGTAATCGAAATCTAAACCCAAAAAACTGACCCTCGTCTCCCCTTCCCGACCCAGACGCGAGACCACTTCCCGGCCCTTGTCGTCAAACACCCGCAAACCCCCTTCGGACGCGTATCGTTCGACCCTCATAGCAATGGCCAATAAACTTCTTCCATAAACCCAACTAAGTCATCCTCGCTGGGCAGGCCCTGAGTCACCTGCCAATCAAAATTGGCTACACCTATGACCGTCCGCGGTACTTCCATTACCCTCTGCCGCCCATAAAAAAAACTGACCTTATCCGAAAAAACCGCAAAACCAACCTTCCCTTTCAAGAAACCTAAATCTCCCCGCCAGGTGTAATTCGCTAAGTTTTCCTCGTCCTCGGCCACTGTCCCAACTACCTCCCTCCCGGTTGTCTCGGCACAAACCACCGCCAACCCATCCTCGGTAAATCTCAAACTAAATAGCCGATCCTCACCAAACTGCTTCAGATCCTCGACATTGCCCCAGTCGCCCCTCTCCAAAGCAATTTTAGTGCCCGCCAAAGCGGCTATATCAACTCCGCTGATCATAACATCCTGCAAAACTCCCGAGCCCCGAAAGTACTCCAAAATCATAAAAGGCGTCAGGCAACTGACGGTCAAAGAGCCTTCCAAGGCCTGAATATCCATTCTCCCTCGTCCCCCTCCCGAGGAAATTCGCCAATTAGCTCCGTCAACCTCGCGAATTAAACGTAAACCGCCCTCGCCCCGCAAACTAAAATTAATTTCCCGGTTCCTACCTTCTCCACTGGTCTTCAAGACTCCGCCCCAGGGGTCGATTGTCAGTGGAAAGTGACTTGGTCTGCTTCTTCTCCTTTTTTCCGTCATTTATTTAGCTTTCGCCACGGCCAGCGCTGTCTTTTCCCCGGCCCGGACCGTGCGCTTGCACTTGGTGCACAGTCGCAGCTTGACCGTCTCACCGCCGATGGCCATCCGGTGGGTATGCAGGTTTGGTCGGCGAATGATATTTACCCGATTCTTGGAAAAGCTGACCAGATTGCTGTTCTGAATGCCCTTGCCGCAAAAGGCACAGCCATATCTCTTCTTTATCATAGGTGGCTATTTTATCACGCTCGAAGTTATCCTGCCAATCGTTTATAATCCGCCCCATGTTCGCCGAAAGACTCCTCAGCGATATCATCGCCTGGTGGGAAGACAACCCCCACAAAATATGGCTTGAAATCTTTGGCTTCAAAAACAGATAATTAACTAAGCTATACTTTAACCATTGATGGAAACACTCTATTTTCTTTTTGGTCTCATCATCGCCATTACCGTCCACGAATTTGCCCACGCCCTCCTGGCCGACCGTCTCGGCGACCCCACTCCTCGTTCCCAGGGCCGACTGACTCTTAATCCGCTGGCCCATCTCGACCCCGTCGGCACCCTGATGCTCCTGCTCTTTCGCTTCGGCTGGGGCAAACCGGTTATCTTCGATCCCTACAACCTCGCCCACCCCCGGCGCGACGCCGGTATTATCTCTCTCGCCGGCCCGGCGAGCAATATCTTACTGGCCACCATTCTCGCCCTCAGCCTGCGCTTTCTGCCCCTTCCCCAACTACTTAGTCCTTTTTTCTACATCACCATTCTCCTGAACATCACTCTGGCGGTCTTCAACCTCATTCCGGTTTACCCTCTCGACGGCGAAAAAATCCTGGCCGCCCTGCTTCCCCGCGACCTGGCTTACGAATATCAGGCCGTCATGAGCCGCTACGGCACCATTATCCTTATTTTCCTCATCCTGCCCGTTTTCGGCACTTCGCCCATCATCAGCCTGATCTCCCCGACCATCACTTTCCTTTCCCGCCTGCTTCTGCCATAGCCAGCGGGTAACCCGGGAAAAACGTTCCCTTCAGTTTCTCTACCTCCAAACCGGCCACCGTCGCCTCGGTCGGCAGTGTTTCCCGATCCAGACTCCGGTTAAACCAGAATTTTTGGCCTAGCCCATCGCTACCGGCAATCTCAAACCCCAGCAAATCTCCATTCTGAACCACCCCCACCCCCCAACCCGCCCCCGGAATCGGATAGCGCCAACCCCGATCGAACTCCAATTTATAAGGTGCGGTCGCCTCCCTCTGCTGCCGATTAAAGAAAACTATCGGCTCATAGCTGGTAAAGTTCATCGTCACCATCCAGACCTGGCCGTTTACTAGCTGATTCCTAACCTTATCAACCACCTCCTTTGGTAAACTAATTTTCCCCTGCCGCACTGCTTGATAAAGCGCCGAGTTCACAAACAGGCTGGCCCAAGCCAAGTTTCCGTCCTGATCATAACGAACACCAACTCTTTTCGGTATGGCCAACATCACCCCCTCCTGGTCCTGTGACCAGATCGAAAAAACATTTTCGTTTTCTCGAAATAGATTCAGGGATGTCTGGATCCCCGTCGCTTCAAAACAATAACTAAAACCGCCCGGCAACTCCCCCTGGCGATACTGACCCATGGTTACCCCGCCAAGGAAATCCTGATAACCATAACTGCTGGGTCGCTCTTCCGTGGACATTAACCGCTATTCTACCACCGTGGTCTTACAGATTCTTCCGCCGCGCCAAGAAACTCATTACCCCAACCACAATCAAAAGCAGGATAAAGCCGAACAGGATCGCTTTGCCGATCCCCACCACGACACCCGTCAGTCGTCCCGAGGCGCCCGGGGTCACGATTGGCACGACCGCCCCCCGGTCGTCAATCTTCGTCGCCAGCCCGCCTGACTGCACCGCTGTCGGCGAGGGCTCCAAACCGGACTCAACCACCCCCTTACCGAAATCAATCGTTTCGACACTGCCGGTCAGAGCCACCACCCCGGTCGGCTTGCTACCATAGGCATCCGGTTCCAGGGTCACAAAAAGCGATTCAAATTTATCCGCCAGACTGGCCGACAACTTCCCATTGACGATTTCTCCCAGCCTTGGCTTTTTTTCTCCGGCATTCGCCCAGACCACATACTTGTTGCGCACCGGATCGAGCGCCATGCGCAGTCCCCGGCAAGTCATCAGGATCTTGTAGCTGCCGTCGATGTAGACCGAGGCGGCGTAACAGCTGCCGCCATCCTCGCTCGGACCGACCAAATGAAAAACACCTTCATTGGCCAAAGTCGGCTTCGCCACTAAAAACAAAACGGCGGCTAATACCAGTCCCCAAAAAACTTTCTTCATCTCTCCTATTATTGAGGTTTCTCAAACAAAAAACAACCCCCTGGCTGTTTACTCGTGTAAGCAGCCTCGGGGGTTAACCTAAATCCGTTTCGGCCCGGGCTCGGGCTTGGACGGTTTGGACGGTGTCAGATCGGGAACCGTAGCCAGATCAACTGCCAGCCCGTCAGGGAAAACAAATGTTAATCCTTCCATGGCCTTCCCGACGAGAAAAACAAGGACGTAACCGACTCCCTCCTCCGTCGCGACGCCCGGGTAAGCCAGCTGCCAATCAATCCGCTGCCCCTCCTGATCCAGCACCCGCGGTCCGTGGGTACCACCATCTTCAAGCCAAGAGAAATAAATAGCCTCCCTGGTTGTCCCAGGTGGGAGCAAAAGCCCCACCACAAGCACCTCTTTGGAATCGTCCTTCGGCGCGACTTCCCGACCATACATCTTTAGCGTTGCCTGCCGGGAAAACCATAACACCTCGACTTCCGAAGAAACAATAGTCTTCTCACTTGTTCCCCAAAAAAACTCCACTGTCGACTCCGGAATTGGAACCGACGTTGGCGTGTTTACGACTCTGCCATCAGCACAGCCCGCCAAAATCAGTCCGGCCAACGCCAACAACCAGATCACCTTGTAGTGCTTTGCCATTTCAGGCCTCCTTCCATTGTCAAAGATCAGACCAGACTATACCACAATCACACCAAGAGTCACAGCTCTCTGACCATATACAAACCATCTTGCCGATAGCCCAACTTCCGGTAGTACTCCCTTGTCCCGATGGCACTAATAACCGCCATCTTTTCGTAACCTTTTTCGGACGCGTTTTTTTCGGCCACCTCCAGCAATCGTTTCCCCAAGCCCCGGTGCTGGGTCTTGCCTTTTCCCCTCTTACTCAAACCCATTGCCTGGCCGTAACTGTGGACCTCCCTGACGATCGCCGCTCCCCTAAGTTCGGGGAACAACACCCGCTCGCGTTTATATGGCAGCCGCAAACGTAAAAGCGCATACAATCTGCCCTCTTTTTCGAAAGAAAAGAAAACTTCCCTACCGCCCGCCGTCGCATACTCGATCTCGCCTAGTTCACAATTCGCCGTGTCTAGTTCTGCCTTCCGTCCGCCCACCTCCCGGCAGCGGATACAGCGACACGGTCTGCCTTCCTTGATCAGCTCCTCTTCAACCACCTGGCGAAAATTGGTCCTGACCGTCCCGGCCGCCACCCACTTCCGGCTGATATCTCTGATCAAGCGGTCCACCCGGACCCACGGGGGCGTCAAGGCGCTGATTTCCTTCAAAACAAATTTCAGCTCCTCGTCGCTATAGGTCCGGTGTTCTCCCCTTTGCCACATCCGAAAGAGTTCCGTCCCGGCAATCACCATGCAGGGATAAATCTTGACGTAATCCGGTTTGAACCGCCGGTCGGAGTATATCAATCTACTCATTTCTATATCCTTTTCCGGACTACTCCCCGGTAGGTTGGGCATCAGGTGATAGCAAATCTTCATCCCGGCATTGCGCAATAACCTGGTCGCCTGGGCCACTTCCGCTTCCCCGTGGCCTCTCTTCGTCAACCGGGCAATTTCTTCGTCAATCGCCTGCACCCCCAACTGGATCTTCGTCACCCCTAACCGCCGGATCAGCTTGACTTCGGCCTCGGTTACCCAATCGGGTCTGGTTTCCACCGACAAAGCGACAATCCTCTGCTTGGCCGTCTCATTCTTCCTCTGCGCCTCCTCCAACCGTGTCAAGAGGTCCGACCTCTTGACACCGCCCACGGCGAAGGTTTCTCCTCGGGAGGAGACGACTCCTGGGATGGTGGCACCGCAGGTGACTCCTCCCAGGTGGCGCGACTGACCATTACACGCTTCATAAATCCTGGTTATGAACTCGATTTTGTAGTCGTCAGGGTAGGCCGAAAAAGTGCCGCCGATGACGATAATTTCCAATTTGTCCGTCGGATGGCCGTTCTGTCTTAGCTGGGTTAAGCGCTGTTCCACCTGGGCCAGCGGGTCAAAATCGAGGTTCTTGGCCCGCTGCGCCGCCGGTTCGTCGGACAGGTAGCTTTTGGGCATATTTAATTCCAGGGGGCAATAGACGCACTCGCCCGGACAGTTAAACGGCTTCATCATCACCGCCAAAGGCGTCACCCCCGACAGCGACCGCCCCGGCTTTATCGGCGTCAAGAGGTCCGACCTCTTCACTCCCCCGAGGTGTGCAAATGCATTCCTCGCCCCCACCCCACCCCCGAGGTGGCCGGATGGACTCCTCGGGGGTGTATCTGTAAAATCTGTCTTATCGTTCATATATGTTTGATACTCGAAAAATTGCCAATACTTACGACCAAATTGGTCTCTATTTTAGCGCAACTCGACCCAAATTATCGGCTTCGGCTGTTTCTCTTCTCCCCACCCTGCCACCAAAAGCCCAAGTCCTCGACCTGGGCTGTGGCAACGGAGTGCTTCTCACCGCTTTGCCGAAAAACACAGATTATACCGGTCTCGACATCAGCCAAACCCTAATCGACGAGGCCAGACGTCTCCACCCAAAGCACAAATTCATCTTCGCCAATGTCCTCGATCCCCAAACCTGGCCGGGTCTAGGCAAATATGATTTCATCGCCGCCCTGGCTGTCTTTCACCATCTCCCCACCCCAGATGACCACACCAAACTACTCCGAAATATAAAACAGCACCTCAAACCCTTCGACTCCGCTCAGGGCGTACCGCCCGCTTCGGTCCTCGTATCTGTTTGGCGCCTGGACCAACCCAAGTTTGATAAATTTCGTACTGCCACCAAGTATATCTCCATCCCCTTCCACCCTGCCCGCAGTGCCTACGGCACAGCCGTTGCAGGCGGGGGCGGCCCGTCCCGGAACTTCTACACCTTCACCGACGAAGAACTAA
>Ga0209542_10010008_pt1 | contig 17237 bp, 22 predicted proteins | sample RifCSPhighO2_01_FD_184028 | JGI IMG/M metagenome (GOLD analysis project Ga0209542, IMG submission 184028) | Soil microbial communities from Rifle, Colorado - Rifle CSP2_plank highO2_0.1 (SPAdes) (version 2) | ecosystem: Environmental > Terrestrial > Deep subsurface > Rock core/Sediment ...
GGGAATAAAGATAGTGGGAATGAAAATGGAGCACCTTTCGGATAAAATCCTCGAAGACCACTACGCGCATCTTGTGGGAAAGCCGTTTTTTCCAAGCATTCGCGAGTTCATGAAAACCGCCCCAAGTATTCTCATGGTGCTTGAGGGAAGAAAAGTTGTTGATGTTGTAAGAAAACTCGCAGGGGTAACCGAGGGCACTGAAGCGCTGCCGGGAACAATTCGCGGGGATTTTTCACTAAGCATCCAAAATACGATAATACACGCATCAGATAGTGCCCAGGCCGCACAAAAGGAAATCAAGAGATTTTTCAAAGATTCTGAATTGCATGAATATACAAAAGTTGACAGTGACATGGTCTATTCTGCTAGCGAAAAAAAGTAGGTGTATCAATGATTGTAAAGGTCAAGCGTCTAGTCCCTCAAGCCAAAATACCAAAAATTGAGCATGAAGGCGATGCAGGCTTTGACCTTTATAGCAATGAAGATGCAACCCTTCTTCCGATGCAAAGAAAACTTATTGGCACGGGGATTAGCATCTCATTTGAGAGCGGATATGAAGCGCAAGTTAGGCCAAAGAGCGGGCTTGCAATAAATGATGGGATCACGCTTCTAAATACTCCAGGAACAATTGATGCGGGGTATAGGGGAGAAGTGAAAGTAATTGTAATTAATTTGGGCGAGAAGGAATATAAAATTGAAAAGGGGAAAAAAATCGCTCAAGTAGTGTTCAATAAAATCGAAAAGCCCCAAATTATTGAGGCGCAAGAACTTGAAGCAAGCTCGCGTGGCAGTGGCGGGTTTGGTTCAACAGGTCTTTGAGGTGAACGCGATTTGATACGAAAACCAATAATCACTGTTCTTGGGCATGTTGATAGCGGAAAATCAAGGCTGCTTGATTCAATCAGGGGCACGGCTCTAACCGATAAGGAGGCGGGAGGCATCACGCAGCACATCGGGGCTAGTGAAGTGCCAATTGCGCTAATAAAAAAACTTTCGGGGAAAATTATAGAAAAATACAAATTTTCAATCCAAATCCCGGGGCTTTTATTCATTGATACCCCCGGGCATGAAGCATTTACAAACCTTCGAAAGCGCGGCGGAAGTATTGCTGATCTAGCTGTTTTGGTAGTTGATATTCACAAAGGCCTTGAAGAGCAAACCCTTGAAGCGATGGAGATTTTAAAGAGCTACAAGTGCCCCTTTATTGTTGCTGCAAATAAAATCGACACGATAAAGGGCTGGAATGTTGTTGAAGGCGCAATTTCGGATTCTCTTCCAAACCAGCGCGAGGATGTGCAACTCGAACTTGAGACAAAAATATACAAGCTTATTGGAGAGCTGCACACAAAAGGATTTGCAAGCGAGAGATTTGATCGGGTAAAGGATTTTACAAAAGAGGTTGCAATAGTCCCGATTTCTGCAAAAATGAAAGTGGGAATTCCTGAGCTTTTGATGTTTCTTGCAGCGCTTTCACAAAAATATTTGGAGAAAAAACTCGAAGTGCACGAATCAGGGGCGTGCAGGGGCACTGTTCTGGAAGTTCGCGAAGAACGAGGGCTTGGAACAACAATTGATGTGATATTATATGACGGAATGCTCTCTGTTGGCGAGGAAATTGTAGTGGGTTCAAAAAACGGAGTAATAAAAACAAAAGTTAGGGCTCTACTAGAACCAAAGGCGGCAGGGGAGAGCGGATCTGAAAAATTCCGTGCGGTGCAAAAAGTGCACGCTGCAGCAGGTGTAAAAATTGCAGCTCCAAATCTTGATGATGCAATAAGCGGATCTCCGATAAGGCACTACTCGGTAGCAGCAGAAAAGGAAATCGGCGAGGAAATACAGAGAATAAAAATTGAATCTGATTCAATTGGCCCTATTGTCAGGAGCAATACACTTGGCAGCCTTGAAGCAATTGTCAAGCTCTTGCAGGATAGGGGAATAAAAATAAAAAAAGCGGATATTGGCGAGATCCCAAGAAAGGATGTGCTTGAAATAGAATCGGTTTCGCAAAAGGACCGCTTCAAAGGAGTGATATTTGCATTCCACACGCAGGTTAGCGAGGCAGCAGCAATTGAAGCGCAGAAGAGGAATGTGAAAATTTTCCAAAATGATGTTGTATACAGGCTTTTAGAAGAATATGAGAAGTGGATGTTGCAGCAAAAAGAAGCCGGAAAAAAAGAGCTTCTCTCAAATGTTGTGATGCCTGCAAAATTTACAATCCTCTCAGGATTTGTTTTCAGGCACAGCGGCCCTGCAATTGTAGGAGTTAGAATTGAAGAGGGAAAAATCAGAAAAGGTGTTGAAGTTATGAAAGAGAATGCAACTGTTATTGGAAGGGTATTAGGGTTGCAGCGGGAGGGAAAGAGCATTGAGGTTGCAGCAAAAGGCGATGAGGTTGCAGTTTCAATTGAAGGGGCAGTTGTTGATAAGGATATTTTTGAAAATGAAAATCTCTACAGCTACATACCCGAGAAGCATTTTACAAAATTAGGCGAACTTGAAGCTGAATTTTCAAGAGGGGAAATAGAACTAATTGAGCAAATTAAAAAAATGGAAGCCCAAAGGGCCCAGGCGTGATATTTAGGAGGTTGAAATATGAATATAGTGGTGTCGGATCCAAAAACAAGAAAGGCATATTCCAAGAAAATTGATAGTCCCCAGATTTTCATCGGAAAAAAAATAGGGGAGCAAGTTGAACTTGGCCTAATAGGCCTTGATGGATATAGCGCACAGATAACAGGAGGCTCGGATAAGCAGGGATTTCCAATGAGATCAAACCTTGCAGGAATGAATAGAAAGGAAGTATACATCACCATTGATGTAAAAAAAGGAAGAAGGGAGAAAACTGCAAGAAGGGGAAACACTGTTAGCGATGAGATCGCGCAACTGAACCTAAAAATTACAAAGGAAGGTTCAAAAAAGCTCGAGGAAATTCTGGGCTCTAACAAGGAGAAGAAAGAGGAAACTTCAATTAAGGACCAGATGGTAAAAGAGTCCCTTGAAAATGTAGGAAAGATCTCGGCAGAGGATGCAAAGGACATAAAAAAGCACAAATAATTGGACGTAAATAAAAAGGGGAATTGTATGAAAAAGGATGTAAAGCAAAAAGTGCAAAAAAAGCCGCGCGAAAAAGAAAGGCCACAAGAGGACCTATCTAGCGATCAGGCTAGCGCAGCAGCGCAGACTATTTCAGCAATTTCCAAAATAGAAATAAGCGAGAAGCAAACTAGCTCGAAAAGCGTAACGCAAGCACAGGTTAATATCGGGACCATAGGGCACGTTGACCATGGAAAAACGAGTTTGGTTCAAGCCCTAACTGGCAAGTGGGCTGACACCCATAGTGAGGAAATAAAAAAGGGGATTTCAATAAGGCTTGGCTATGCCGACACTACGTTCTACAAATGTGAAGGCACTAAAGGGTCTGAAGGATATAACGCAACAGGAAAGTGCGAAGCCTCGAGCAGAGCTATTGCTCTGCGCAGGGTCTCTTTTGTAGATTCTCCGGGGCACGAAACACTGATGGCAACAATGCTCTCGGGAGCAGCGCTAATGGATGGAGCTGTACTAGTTGTTGCTGCAAATGAAAAATGCCCACAGCCAAGTACAGAGGAGCATTTGATGGCACTTTCAATTGGAGGAATAAAAAATCTTGTTGTCGCGCAAAACAAAATAGACCTTGTTGATTCAAAAAGGGCAAAAGAGAGCCATGATGAAATAATTGCATTCCTAAAACAATACGGCTATGAAAAAGCGCCCATAATTCCAATCTCGGCTAACATGGGAGTTAATATTGATCTTCTGATTGAGGCAATTGAGCAAAATATTCCAACGCCTCTGCGCGCTAATTCAAAAGATTTGCGAATGTTTGTTGTTAGAAGTTTTGATATAAATAAACCCGGGTCAAAACCTGAAAACATTAAAGGCGGAGTTATTGGCGGGAGCATAATTTCAGGGATTTTAAAAGTCGGGGACAATATAGAAATTTCTCCGGGGATAAACGGCAAACCAATACAAACAAAAGTGGTGAGCCTTGGGGTTGAAGGCGGATTTTTAAAAGAGGTATCTGCCGGGGGACTTATTGCGGTTGGCACAACTCTTGATCCTTTTTTTACAAAAAATGATGAAATGCGCGGGCAGGTTGTTTCAACCCAAGGTTCTCTTCCAAAACCTGTGAGCGAAATAAAATTGCAGTTCACACAAATTGATAGGATTGGAGAGAAGGACAAAAGGGGCATAGAATGGAAGGTGAATGATTTTGTTGCACTTGCAATAGGGACAGCAACATCAGTTGGCCAGCTTGCACGGCAGTCTGGAAAAGATGAATTTGAAATAAAGTTAAAAAGCCCGGCAACTATTGAAAAAGGACAAAAAGTTGCTATTAGCAAAAGGGAGCAGAGCGGGTGGAGGTTGAGGGCATATGGCGTGTGCAAATAAGTACGCCCTGTGCATCAGCACAGTGCATCGTACCCAACAAACGAAAGTGTTTTTGGATGCGAAGCAATCCCCATCCACAAGGATGGTGCATCGTACCCAACAGACGAAACTGTTGGGGTGGAGATTGCGCGCATATTGGGTGGCAAAATGAACTCTACAAAATCATTTTTTGGCAACGGAGCAGTAAGTTTTATGGTTGGGAATTTAGATGATACATTTGCAATTAGTAGTCGCAATGTTGTTGTTGCAATTGATACCAATACCCTTCTAAATATTGCAAGGTTTAAAGTTGATGTTTTTGCTAAAGCAAAAGAGATGTTTGGAGCAGTTGAATTTGTCATTCCTTCGCAGGTTATAGCTGAACTGGAAGGGCTTGCAAAAAGGGGCGCAAAATTAAAAAAAGAAGCGGCAATTGCAATGGAAGTAATTGGCAAAAATAGGGTAAAAATCGTGCAAATTGATGCCCCGAATGCCGATGCGGCCCTTTTGAGCCTTGTGCCGCAGGCGTTAATTGCGACCAATGATAAGGAATTAAAAGAGTCTGTTAGGGAATTGAATGGTAAGGTATTGTACTTAAGGCAGAGAAAATTTTTGGAGCTCTCTTAAAAGGATGGTGAGAAAGAATGTATGTCAAATATGTAGTAAGGGATACTGTGCGGGTGCCGCCGGCAGAGATTGGGACCGAACTAAACGGGACGCTTTTAAAGCAGGCAAGGCAGGCCTATGAAGGAGTATTAGATGAAGATACCGGGGTTGTTGTGTGCGTCACTGCAGTTGGAAATGTTGGCGATGGAAAAATTGTTCCGGGTGATGGAGCTGCATATTATGAATCGGATATTGAAATGATAACCTACAAGCCAAAAATACAAGAGTTAGTAGAAGGCGAAGTTTCCGATGTAACAGAATTCGGCGCGTTCTTAAAAACCGGGCCACTTGAAGGCCTTATACATGTTAGCCAGATAATGGACGATTACATCAACTATGATGCAAAGCTCCCTGGTTTTTCCGGGAAAGAAACATCCAAAAAACTAATAGTAAAAGATGTTGTGCTTGCAAGAATAGTTACAGTGAGCCTCAAGGGCACAATCTCAAGCTCCAAAGTGGGCCTTACAATGAGACAGCCCGGGCTTGGAAAACCTGATTGGGCAAAAATAAATGAAAAAGAGAAGGACAAAAAGGTCGATAAAAGGCCTCCGAAAGAGAAAAAGCCAAGGGATAGAGGTGAATCTAGATGAAGCAGGAAAAAGCCTGCCGTTCATGCAGGTATGTTCTTGAAGAAGGTGGAGATGTCTGCCCAGTATGCGGCTCTAATTCCTTTACAACATTTTGGAGAGGGTATGTAATTGTAATGAACCCTGAGCAATCACAAATAGCACAAAAGATGGGAATTACACGCGCAGGAAAGTACGCACTAAGGCTTAGCAGGTGAAAAAATGAGAATTGATATAACACAAAAACATGAAAACAAACTTTTTGGGAGACAAGAAGCGCAATTTGTAGTAAAAGAAGCAACTACAACACCTTCACGAAAAGAACTACGGGAAAAAATTGCAGCGCTGATAGGTGCTGATGAAAAAAACCTAGTAGTTGATGTGTACAATACATCCTATGGAACAACAGAAGTTAGCGGGGTTTGCCGTGTTTACAAAAACGAATCCGATCTTCGCAAAACCGAATTAAAGCCTATAATTGAGCGCAACTTTGGGCGCCCTGAAAAGGCAAAACCGGCAGAAGAAGCACCTGCACCAGTGCCCAAGAAATGAGGAGTTGAAAAAATGGCAGAAAAGCAAGCAAAAACAGCTGAAAAAAAAGGCCCGGCAAAAATGAAGAAAGGGGAATACTATAAAATTGAGGGAGAAAAACTTATTCGCAAAAAATACTGCCCAAAATGCGGTCCCGGAGTATTTATGGCAGTGCATGAGAAGAGATTGCACTGCGGAAGATGCGGCTACACCGAGTTTAAGTAGGAGGGCTCTTTATAGAGCTACTCTATTTCGTTCTAATTGATGCCCTTCTTGTGCTCGTCCCACTACTATACATAAAATTTGTGGAGCGCAAAAATTTTACCGCTCAAGAATTTGGGCTAAAGAGCACAAATGCGCTATCTGATATTATTCTAAGTACACAGATATTTTCAGCACTGCTGCTCTTCTCTGTCGTACTTTCTTTTTTATTTGGGTTTTTCCAAATTAATGATTTTGAACCGGTGGAAACGGCCATTCGTGAAATCGTATCACTGCCGGCCCTATTACTAATTTACTTATTTGTTGTAAGGGTATTTGTGGAAGAGTTTTTCTTTCGCGCATTTTTAGTTCCACGCATAGGAATTGCTGTATCAAGCATTGCATTTGGGCTTGCGCACTTTGGGTACGGATCTTTAGCAGAAGTAATAGGCGCGTTTGCACTTGGGGCAATTTTAGCATTCGCATACAAAAAGAGCAATAGGATTGTTCCGAATTTTATTGCCCACCTACTGTATAATTTTGTTTCAGTAGCGCTTGTACTCATGGCATAATTCTAAAAAGTGGTAATAATGAAAACAAAAATACTGAAAATCAAAATTCCAACTGATAGGAAAATATTAATTGCTGCAAAAATAATCCAAAGAGGCGATCTTGTTGCATTCCCCACTGAAACGGTTTATGGGCTTGGGGCAAATGCGCTTAGCGCAAAATCAGTACGCAAAATTTTTGTTGCAAAAAAAAGGCCGTTTGATGACCCTCTTATTGTACATGTATCAAATGAGGAGCAAGTATACGAACTTGCAAAGGGTGTTAACTTGCGCTCAAAACTTTTAATGGATAATTTCTGGCCAGGGCCCCTTACCCTTGTTTTGGAAAAATCGAAAAAAGTCCCAAGCATAACTACCGGGGGGCTTAGAACTGTTGCAATCAGAATGCCAGCTCATAAAATCGCCCACGCGTTAATTGAAAAGGCAAAAGTCCCAATTGCAGCCCCATCTGCTAACCTATTTGGAAAACCATCTCCGACAAATGCTAGAGACGTTTTTGAAGACCTAAATGGAAGGATTGATTGTATAATTGATGGCGGAACTACAACTATCGGGGTGGAATCAACCATTCTAGATGTTAGTTCACAGCGCGCGGTTTTGCTTCGCCCGGGGAAAATTAGCACGGAGCAAATAGAAAAAATAATTGGCAAAATAGATCAGCACCCCCTCATAAAAAAGAAAGGGTTCAATAAGGGACAGAGGGGCGGGCAAGTTGCAAAAGCCCCTGGAATGAAATACAAACACTACGCTCCGCAGGGCTTTGTAATACTTATAGAAGAAAGCACGAATTTTTGGACACAAGTTCGCTCAATTCTCCCCCATTACAAAAATAAAAAAGTCGGGATAATAACCTCTACGAAGGGCAAAAAACACCACGGAGCAGTAGTAAAATTTTTAGGAAAAACTCCCCAAATGGCAGCGCGCAATATCTTCAAGATATTTAGAGAATTTGATCGCAAAGGAGTTGAAGTTGCAATTGTGCAGGGAATTTCTGAAAAAGGATTAGGCGCAGCAGTAATGAATAGGGTGAGGAAAGCTGCTGATAAAATTGAGGGATAAAATGAAAAGTATTTGTTTAGGAATTGAGAGCACTGCCCATACTGCAGGGGTTGGAATTGTTGATTCTAGCTGCAGCATTTTGGCAAATGAAAAGCACACCCACACAACAAAAAGTGGTGGGCTGATCCCCCGCGAGCTAGCTGACCATCACGCAGAACACTTTGCCCCTCTAATAAAATCTGCAATGCAGAAAGCAAACTTAGAGTGGAATGAAATTGATTGCATTTCATATACTAAAGGCCCGGGGATCGGAACTGCGCTAAGTGTTGGGGCCGGAGTTGCCCGCATGCTATCTCTGCTACATAATAAGCAACTAATTCCGGTAAACCACTCCATTGCACACATTGAAATTGCAAAGAAAAAATGCAACTCTTCTGATCCTCTTATCCTATATGTCTCGGGGGGCAATACTCAAGTGATTGGTTATGAATCTGGCAAGTACAGGGTGTATGGCGAAACAATTGATATCGGAGTCGGGAATTTACTTGATTCTTTTGGCCGCGAACTTAAGATTGGTTTTCCGGCTGGGCCGGTAATTGATAAAATGTATTTTGAAAAGAAAAATTATATTGAACTCCCCTATTCAGTAAAAGGAATGGACGTCTCATTTTCTGGGCTTCTAACCGCAGCAACACTAAAGATTGGCAAAGTAGATAGCACCGATTTGGCATACAGCCTGATGCACACTGCATTTGCAATGATCTGCGAAGTGTGCGAGCGAGCGCTTGCGCACACGCAAAAAAAAGAATTGCTCCTGACAGGAGGAGTGGGGGCTTCAAGGGCGCTGCAACAAATGCTTGGCCAAATGTGCAAAGAGCGGGGAGTGCAATTGAAGATCTGCCCCAAAGAGCTCTGCCTTGATAACGGAGCAATGATTGCATGGACCGGGATTTTAATGCGCAAAGCTCAAAGGGAAGTTTCTATAGAAAATGCCACTACTGATCAAAAATTCAGGACTGATTTAGAGAATGTGAATTGGATTAAATAACACTTTTTAGGGATTTTGCGCATTTATGAATTTTTCATTTATGTAAATATAGAGCGGAATAATTAGCGCAACTGCAAATACCACCAGGTTTTGCGGGTATGGTAAAATATCAATAGCCGGGTCTGCGTAGATGTATGCTGAGAAGAGCACTATTAGAAATATAACGAACTCTAAGATGAGGGTCTTTAGTGATGAGGACCTTCTGATAAGATGAGGGCTCTCTTGCTTAAAATATGAGGTGTAGTTGTAGAAGTGTGCCACTGCAAAAAGTATTGCACCGAAGATAAAGAGATTAAATGGCTGCTCGATTGTATTGAACCTGCCATCAAGGTAGAGTAAAATTGCCCCCACAAGTATCATTGTGAGGAAAAATTCAACAAGTAGAAGCGCAACATAGCGCGGCTCTTTTAGGCTTGTGAGTTTTTCAAAAGTTTTATCTTTTAGTAAAAAACTCGCTTGCCACCAAATGCTCTTTTGCCGCATTTGCTATTATGAGTTGTAAGTGGGATTTATAGGTTGCGGTAAAGGGTTTATGCTGCATAAAAATCAACTAATCCCGTGGACTAGTTTTAATTCTTCGGTGCGCCGCTATATGCCTATCTAGGTCTTTTAAAATACCCTTTAAAGTTTGCAGTTTTTCTTTATTGTAGTTAATGGCTTTCCCACTCCTCAATGCTGCACTCACCTGTAAACGATAAGCCAAAAGAGAATGAAGATTATTTGTGCCGTCCAATGTTTGAAGTAAAACACTCTCTAGTGACTTAGCAAATTTCAAGTTGTCTACTTTCCTCAATCTTTCATTAGCTTTATTCAGATCCTGCGCCTTGATTTCGGCTCTTCTACGCTTGAATTGAGTAAAATTAGTAGCCAAAAAATCATCTCACCTGTGCAGATTCGGATATTTCCATAATAACCAAACATATACAGTGTCGGACTATAATAAAATATTTACCTTACTGCCGGCTCGGTTGAAAATGTCTTTATAGTTGTTGAATATCCACCCATAAGGTGGGGGGAACACGGCGAGGGGTTCCCAAGTGAAAGAAGGAAAAATCATCAGAAAAATCAAACGTTTGCTTTGGCTGGCGTGTGTGCCGAAATGGTTGCATCATTTCGGACCGAAAAAGTTCGAGTTTTGGAAGCGATTATATGGAGGATTTCTCTATTCCCACACAACCATACAACAACGCAAAGAGGTACTACTCAGCATGATAGCAGACAACCTCAGGATAGGGTGAGACTTTCAACGGAGCCCTGTTATCAGGGATTTTAGCCCTTGGAAAGGAATACCGGTTAATTGGTTCGCCTAAAGACCTGGAAATGGAGCTTGTCGCATTAAAGCTTCGAGAAGAAGAGGAAATGAAGAAAAAAGGTGAAAGTACCTAAGTGAAGACGAAGCCCTTTCAAAATACAGGTGAGCAGTTTGGAACTTGGCACCTGGAAAATAGAATACAAAAAAGGCTGGGACAGGCATTTTTACAAATTTGATAAACCCATAAGAGAACAAATACTCAAAAAACTTGAGCAAATGAAACAGCCGCTTGGCCACGAGGTATGCACTCGTCCAGATACAGAATTGAGGAAGTTGGCCAATACCGCATTGCATTCATACAAGATGAGAGGACTAGAACAAAATACATCCACTTCATCGGCGACCACAAGCAATATGAAAAATGGTATCGGGAGCAATTCTAGGGTTATTTTAATTAGGATCAGGCAAATTTCAAAAGAGAAAAGTAATTGAAATACTCTGTATATAGCTCATTCATCAATAGAAACAATTTTACTAAGCATTTCTAGTATGCCGCTAAATTTTTGTTTATTTATCTTTCCGATTTTCTTTATTACCAGCCCCCTATCAATCTTTAGTATATTTTCCACTTTTGCGCAGCATTGGGTGAAAAGCTTTCCATCTTCAAGATCGTTATTTGTTAAGCGCAATGAATATTTCTCACGAGATACATTCGAAGTAATGCCAACAACAAGATAGTCCTCTGAATGTTCATTGAATTCAATATTGCTTATTACAATAACCGGCCTAACTTTCTTCCCCGATTGGTCAGAAAAGGGAAATGGGACGAGGATAATATCTCTTTGAGATATCAAAGGTATTTTTTCCATACCCTTTCATCCTTATCATTGTCCCAAATTTTTTCCATTGATTTTTCAGCAACAGCAAGCCAGCCCATTTTTTCCTTTCTGTTGCGCTCAAGCCGCTCCATTATAAGATTTCTTATGAATTCCGATTTGGAAGGGTAATTGCGTTTTTTGACATAGCCTTCAAGTTCTTTGTCCTCGTCCTCATGCAGCTTTATAGTGATTGTTTTCATAGTAATCTACTGGGATTACCAATTTAAATAAGTATTTTTTAAAGGGTTTGAAAGATGAAAACTTGAAGGAAAAATGTATGCCTTAACCCGGGACATGTATGATTGATTAGCCAAGTCATTTCAATGTCGTACTGACTAGTATTCGATCTTTTCCTTTCCCATAATAATCTTTAAGAAAGTCCACTTCGGCAAATCCATTTTTTTCAAATAAAGCCCTGCTTTTTGCATTATCAGGTTTTACAGTTGCGTTTATTTTTCTTATCTTCTTTTCTTTTGCAATTTTGAGAACTTCGTTGATAAGGTTATTTGCAAGGCCCCTACCTTGTTTTTCAGGTAATGTTGCAACACCCTCAATAAACCAATTTTTATTTTTAGTCATTACTTGAATATTTGAAATCAACTTTCCGTTTTCCTTAATTCCTAAAATGAATCCATTGTTCAAAAAAGTTGATATCTCTTTTTTTGTGAGAGGCCTAATATCATAATTCTGAAATGCAAGTTTATCTAATTCTAAAATCTGCATCAAATCTTTTTCAGACAAATGAACAATTTGCATAGTCAATTAAAATACTTAAAAACTCAATAAAAAACCTACTTAACAGATATTTCAAATCAAATGTATTCCAAAGTATACAATTTTACTCCCTAACCTCTTTTCCCTCAATGCCAAGTTCTTTGTCAATTTCAAGTGCTGTCCTTTTCATTTTTGCAAATATGCGGTCAATGTCCTCTTCAATTTCTTCGATTGTGCGATACATTGAGCGTGAGCGTGAAATGTAATATCTACCGTGGCGAACAATTAGCCCAGAGCGCATAAGGTTGTTCAGATGGTTTATTACAGCCCCACGGGACATTTTTACTTGCCCGGCTATTGCGCTAGAAGTTAGGGCCTGACCTTTATCAGTTGCTTTTATGATTTCCTTGAAAACCGAGGAAGCTGTTTTGTCGCGATCAATTGGTTCAAAAAAACCCAAGGATTGGCAAATCCAATCCAGTTCATCAAAAGCATCGCTACTTGGCATTGGCCTTTCAACTTTTTTTACAACAATTTTGAAGGAAATATGCTCTACTGGTTCCATGAAATGAAAGGGCTACTGAAAGCTTTAAAAACGTTTTGATTAAACAATTAGTTAAATGTTCAAATAATTTGGACAATTTGCATTGGTTTTGGTGAATTTTTTGAAAGAAGAGAAAGTACCATTCAAAGAAAATAAGGAAAACCAGCACCAAAATAAGGATACAAAAGAAGGGAATGGAAAAGAAATTGAAGAGCTAAAATCGCTCGCGCAGGACTACAAGGACATGCTCCAGCGATTGCAAGCAGAATTTGAAAATTTCAGGAAAAGAAATGAGAGGGAGAATGAGGATTTTAGAAAATTTGCATCTGCAAAATTGGTTGCAGCGTTTTTGCCGATTGTAGATTCTGTGCGTGCGGGAATTTTGCTGGCAGAAAAATCTAAAAATAGTGAAATGAAAAAGGGTTTTGAAATGGTACTAAAGCAAATAATGTTGGTGCTGCAGAGCAATGGAGTTGAACCGATTGAGAGTGTTGGTAAAAAATTCGACCACTCTTTCCACGAGGTCTTAATGACTCACAATGACCCATCAAAAGAGGATGGAGTTGTTTTAGAAGAGTTGCAGCGCGGGTATATGTTGAATGGGAAGGTTTTGCGCCCCTCGAAAGTGAAGGTGAACAAAAGTGAATAAAATTTACATGAATATTATGTGTGTTAAAATTGATTGTAAGATATTTTTGGAGGAGAACTAAATGGCAAAAATCGTAGGAATAGACCTTGGCACATCTAACTCAGCAGCGGCATTTTTGGAAGGCGGAAAGCCGAAAATTATTCCATCCGCAGAAGGCAATACTGTTTATGGAAAAGCATTCCCGAGCGTTGTTGCATTTACAAAAGATGGGCAGCTTCTAGTTGGCGAACCGGCACGAAGGCAGGCAATTACAAATGCACAGAGGACTTTTTTTGGTTTTAAAAGAAAAATGGGGACCGATTTTAAGTACAAAACCCCTGAAGGCAAAGAATACACAGCCCAGCAGCTCTCTGCTTTTGTTTTGCAAAAAGTAAAAAAAGATGCAGAGGAATTTTTGGGGCAAAAAGTCGAGAAGGCGGTAATTACTGTCCCTGCTTATTTTGATGACAACCAGAGGCAGGCAACAAAAGATGCCGGGTCAATTGCAGGGCTTGAAGTTGTAAGAATTGTAAATGAACCGACTGCTGCTTCAATGGCATATGGGATTGATAAGAAGACCCAGAACTTCAAAATACTTGTTTTTGATCTGGGCGGCGGAACACTTGATGTCACTATAATGGATTATGAGCAGGGAGTTTTTGAAGTGCGCAGCACATCGGGGGACACCCAGCTTGGCGGAAGGGATATGGATGAGGCGCTTGTAAATTACATTACAGGTGAATTCAAAAAAGAGCAAGGGTTTGATCTCAAAAAAGACCCCACTGCAATGCAAAGGGTAACAGAGGCTGCAGAGAAGGCAAAAATAGAGCTCTCCACAGTTCTTGAAACCGAAATAAACCTGCCCTATATTAGCGCAACAAATGAGGGGCCAAAGCATTTGCAGATGAAAATAAACAGGGCAAAACTAGAAGAGCTTATTTCTCCAATAATTGCGCGCTGCGCAAAACCGGTCCAGCAGGCGCTAGCTGATGCAAAAATGACACCGGGGGATATTGCAAAAATAATTTTAGTAGGTGGCCCCACACGCATGCCAATTGTCCAGCAATTTGTCGAAAAGGAAATTGGGACAAAAGTGGAAAGAGGCCTTGATCCAATGGAGTGCGTTGCAATGGGCGCTGCAATCCAAGCAGGAGTTCTTTCAGGCGATGTAAAGGATGTGCTCTTACTAGATGTCACTCCTCTTAGCCTTGGAATAGAAACTTTGGGCGGAGTATTTACAAAATTAATTGAAAGAAATACAACAATCCCGACTAAAAAAAGCCAGATGTTTTCAACAGCAGCGGATAACCAGCCCGCTGTTGATATCCACGTGCTGCAGGGCGAGAGGCAGATGGTTTCTGGAAATAAGAGCCTTGGAAGGTTCCAACTAGCAGGTATTCCTCCGGCAGCAAGAGGCGTTCCACAAATAGAAGTGACATTTGATATAGATGCAAATGGGATAGTGCATGTTGCTGCAAAGGATTTGGGGACAGGAAAAGAGCAGAGCGTAAAAATTGTAGCCTCACAAAAACTTAGCGATGAAGAAATTGAGAAGATGAAAAAAGACGCCCAGGCCCACGAACAGGAAGATAAGAAGAAGAAAGAGGAAATAGAAACCCTCAACATGGCAGATTCGATGGTTTATAGTACCCAAAAAGTGCTCGAGGAATTAAAAGGCAAAATAGATGAGAAGAAGGCAGAGTCCATTAGGGCAAAAAATGAGGAACTCAAAAAAATGCTGGCAGATCCGCAAAAGGATGTTGCGAAAATAAAAAGCAAATTGGATGAATTGAATTTAGAAGTCCAGCAAGCCTCAAGCGAACTTTACAAAAAAGCAGGGCAAGGGCAACAGAAAGCAGAGAAGGGCGATGAAAAGAAGGATGAAAAGGTAGTTGATGCAGAATTTAGTGAAGAAGAGAAAGATAAAAAATGAGCTTGCAAATAGCTTACCTCACAAACCTAAAATAGAAAATATATAGAAGTCAGAAACCTACCTAAGGCGGGAGTAGGGTTTAAGTTCTTTCCCGCCACTAATTTTTGTTAAATTTTGGGGCTAAAAAAATGGCAAATGATTATTATGAAATTCTAGGGATTCCAAAAGGGGCAAATGCCGAGGAAATAAAAAAAGCCTACAAAGCCCTTGCAAAAAAATACCATCCCGACATCAATAAAGAAAAAGGTGCTGAGGAAAAATTTAAAGAAGTGCAGCATGCGTATTCGATTTTAGGCGATGAGCAGAAGCGCAAGAACTACGACCAATTTGGCCAGCAATCTGAGAGGTTTTCGGGTTTTGAAGGGTTTGATGCCGGCGGGTTTTCAAATAGTGAATTTGATTTTGGCGATATTTTTGAATCATTTGGTTTTGGGAAAGGGTTTGGGGATGTTTTTGGCGAGCAATTTTCAAGGCAAAGAGGACCTGCAAGAGGCCAAGACATTGCAATAAGGTTGAATTTGAGTTTTGAGGAAAGCGCATTTGGCGCAAAAAAAGAAATTGAATTAGAGCGCGTTGAGGAGTGTTCTAATTGTAAAGGAAGCGGGGAGAGGCCCGGAACTTCTAGCGAGCAGTGTGATGTGTGTGCCGGAAGCGGGGTTGAACGTGTCACGCGAAAGATGGGGCCATTTGGAGTGATGCAAACCCAGATGACTTGCAGAAATTGTCGCGGCAGCGGGCAGATTGTAAAAGACCCATGCCCTGTGTGTGAGGGAAGCGGAAATGTGCGCAAGAGAAAAAAAATTACAATTACAGTGCCGGCCGGGGTTGATAGCGGCTCGCAACTTAGGATGAAAGGCCAGGGAAATTATGGCGAACGCGGAGCTGGGAGAGGGGATTTGATTGCAATAATATATGTTGAACCGCACGAGATTTTCAAGCGCGATGGGAACGATATTTATATGGAAGTGCCGCTCTCTTTTTCTGAAGCTGCGCTAGGAACAACAATTGATGTGCCAACCTTAAGCGGCAGGGCAAAACTAAAAATTCCGCAAGGGACTCAGAGCGCTACGATTTTCAAAATGCAGGGCAAGGGAATCAAAATAATTAATAGAAATGAGCACGGCGACCAATTTGTGAAAGTGGTTGTAAGAACCCCCGAAAAACTCTCCAAAAAGCACCGCGAATTTTTCGAGCAGCTCTCAAAAGAAGAGGAAATTGCAAAAACGCGGCAGGGCTTTTTTGAAAGGTTCAAAGGCATATTCAAGTGAGCAGAGCCAAGTCTTTTTAATTCGGTAAAACTTAATTGTAGAAATGACACAGATTTTTAACAAAGTAATTTTTGTAACACACCCACTCTGGCCATCAATGTTGCCAAGAAAAACCTATCCACGCCCACTTAGCGAAAGAGCGGCAATTAATCTTGCAATCCACAATCGCGGGCATTTATTGCCGCCAAAAACAGAAGTGAACTTAAGATATTATAGGGCAAGCGAAGTAAAAAAATTTATCAATGATGAGGCCCTTGCCACAATCAGGGCGGCACAAAAAAATGCCGTGGTGGTGCTTGTCAAAACGCCCTCTCCTGCAGAAAGGACGATCTCGAGAATCGGGGTAGAGCAGTGGCAGGTTGCGGCAAAAACATTTGGATTTGGGGATTATGCAAAGTTGGATTTTCAAGAAAAATCCGGGTTGCGTAAAAAAGTTTTCCGGAATTTATCAATAATTTATGGCGAAAGCCAAACAGCACAAAGAGCTGCAAGGGGCATCGAAAAATCGTTTAGAAAAAAACTTGCAAATGAATTTGGAGAGAGGTTGATTGAACCGAAGGGGAGATATGGTTTGGAGAGTATCGGGATAGCAAACGAAGTTGATAATATTCTTGCAAAAAAACGAATGTGGACAAGCGATACGGCAACTATTGTAGGTCTTGGAGCATTTGCAAAAGAATGCGCCATAATTTACCCGGTGAGCTATGCCAGATTAGAGCAAGGTAGAAAGGTCGCCCTTCCAAGAAAAGGAACATTTGACCCACAAACACGCAAACCCATATTCAGGCGCCCAAAACACCCTTAAAAGCCTTATTCTATTGAAAATAATGAGAGCAGGTGTTCATATGACTGACCAGAAAGTGCCGATTAACGAATTTTTGGCAATTGAAAAAAAGTGGCAGGTACAATGGGAAAAAGATAAAACCTATTCATTTGACCCAAAATCCAAAGGCGCAGTGTTTAGCATTGACACCCCTCCGCCGACTGTTTCCGGAAGAATGCATCTTGGCCATGCGTTCTCTTATGCGCA
>Ga0209542_10010010_pt1 | contig 17235 bp, 18 predicted proteins | sample RifCSPhighO2_01_FD_184028 | JGI IMG/M metagenome (GOLD analysis project Ga0209542, IMG submission 184028) | Soil microbial communities from Rifle, Colorado - Rifle CSP2_plank highO2_0.1 (SPAdes) (version 2) | ecosystem: Environmental > Terrestrial > Deep subsurface > Rock core/Sediment ...
CCGCTCAGCAAGCGCACGGCTTTGCATCTTCATTTTCTCAATCACTGGATGTAACAGATATAAGTAAAATATTCCTCATGGTGTATCTCATCGGAATCGTCTATCTTGCCGCATATCAAAAAACGATAAATCTCGCTGGTGGCACTCTCATGATATTTGTCATCATGCTCTCATTTACCCAAGTACTCTATAATCAATACATTGTATGGATGCTCCCCTTTATTCCACTTGTAATCGCGTATCATAAAAATAATAATTCATAAATAAAAAATCGCCCGTATGTTTTACAACACCGGGCGACAACTGATATTTCTATTACAACGAACATGACTATTTCTTCTTTCCGCTACCGATTATGTCTGCCGGTATAGCCAGCAGAGTGACAAGAGCTCCCAATAACGGAAGTGAAGCTGCTGCGAATATCCTTGCCACAAGTGATCGATGCGGGTTTTTTGAAACTACCCACATAGCTTTTGTCCATCGCTTAAGCGTTTTGTACGCTAGCGCAATGGATCGACCAAATAGTCGTTTCATATATCTTCCAATAGGTCGGGTGAGCAAAAACGGATCCCACTTTGTTGGACTTAGCATAATGCCAAATCCGCACAAAATAACAAAGATAACAGCTAACCCCTGTACTATTTCCACAATCTTCTCCTTTGTTTTATAGGAAGAACAGGTGATTCAGAAGTGCATCATTTTCAGCGCTTATTATGATAACTTAATATACGAAATAAGTCAAACTGAATGCTTGACATAATTCAATTAAAGACATATCCTATTACAGCACAGAATGTTTGATACGACTTCCCTGACTGACCTTCAACAATCTATGTAGAAACCAATAAAGGAGTGAATGATGCTAACAGCATTTTCTGATCTGTGGTGGCTTACAAAGTCATGTCGAAAAGTAACCCTTCTGCTCTTACTTGGAGCACTTGTCGAGCAAGTATTAAGACTTGCAATACCAGTTACACTGGGGCGCATTATCGACGTACTTACGATGAACGATGTTGAGTTACTTCGTAGTCATGGTGGTCGGCTTACAATGCTGTTCGCCCTGGCTTCGACACTTGTATTCGCAATACACTTTTTTTCGCGCCATGGGATTGTTCATCTCGTCCACCGCGTGAAAGGAAATCTTATTTGCGATGCATTTGATCATGTACTGAGTTTACCTGTTGGATTCCACGAAATGCGGAATACGGGAAGCAAAACAAAAGCGATTCACAACGGCGCAGAAAAGACCATTGCCCTTGCACAATCTTGGACAATTCAAGGATTACCGATCGTCTTCCATTATGTCTTGTCGGCCGCCGTATTATTCTTCGTGTGGTGGCCCGCTTCCCTCATCTTGGGTATCGGCGTTCCTCTCGTAGTTGGACTCAGTGTCCTTTTCTACCGACTGGGCAAACAATACCGCGAAGAACGGCATCAATGCTACGAGGCATCTGAATCCTTATTAGTTGAAAGTATACAAAGTATCGCAACTATACAATCGTTTCGCGTCGAAGAATCTCACTCCCAACAAGTACGGAGTATTTGGTCGCGAGTGTATCAAACTGGTTTCAAGGAAATGCAATTTGCAGATCTCGGGTACATTATCCGAAATACTGCTAATGTCGCAAGTATTGCAGCTATAATGTATCTCGGTTTCAACGATGTGGCGCAGGGATCAATGACTGGAGGCACATTCATTCTCGTACTATTTATTGCTATGAGAATGACTGATGGGCTTTGGCCACTTGGACAAATTATTGATGAAACGATCCATAACGCCCCATCACTCCGTCGACTTCGAGAACTGTTCGCTATTGAATCCGAGGTGCGAGAGTCATCAGTCGCTCTATCGCTTCAGGAGTGCACAGGCTCTCTTGTTTTTGAAAGGGTGAAATTCAGATATCCGGGCAAACAGGAAAATGCCTTGGATGATTTTTCTCTTTCTGTTCAACCACACAACACCGTTGCCCTTCTGGGGCCTTCTGGTGCTGGAAAGACAACAGCCTTCAGGATGCTGCGACGGTTTTCAGACCCTGATAGCGGAAGAATTCTGCTTGATGGACACGATCTCCGAGACCTAAAGTTGAGCTTCCGAAAACATATTGCGGTTGTTTCTCAAGAAATCGACATTTTTAGTGGGACAATCGCTGAAAACATTGCGTTCGGACGTACGGATTTATCACGTGCAGAGATCGAACGAATTGCAAGAATTGCACATGTGGATGAATTCGTACAACCACTGCCAGATAAATACGAAACACTCGTCGGCGAACGAGGACTTCGTTTATCTGGTGGCCAGCGTCAACGGTTAGCTATTGCGAGAGCACTGGCTGCGGATTGCCCTATCATTCTGTTTGACGAAGCGACAAGTCACTTGGACCCTGAGTCAGAAGCACTGATTCAAAAAGCCATGAGCGCTCTTCTCGGGTCTCGAACGATAATTATTATCGCTCATCGACTTTCCACAATCCGTCACGCTGACGAAATTGTTGTCATGGAACGCGGAAGAGTGGTTGAAAGAGGCACTCATGAAATTCTCCGCGCAATAGAAGATGGAGTCTACCGAAGGTACCTTCAAGTTCACGAAAAATAGCCACGTTAAAACTTCGTCGCTCTTTATGCCCCCTGCAACTCACGTTGCATGGGGCTTTTTTATTTAAAAAAGTCCATGTGCTATACCGTACATATGGCCGTATTACCTTGGGGTAGCATTCAGCTATCTTGTCGGTTAAAGCAAAAGTACAAATGAATCGATTACCACGGTAGGGAATCGAATATAAAAACGTAAAAATAGCTTTGGGCATTTTTGTGCTTCAACTGATACTAAACACACTTTTGTCAATTATTCTCTTTTTGGGTACTAAACAGTAACTAGACAAAATGCATACTTAGAACTACTCTATAGTTGGTTCTCTTAACAATCCCCCCGGGAGATATTGCAATGCCCATGACAATATTGCTTCAACGATTCTCAAATAGTTCGCGAAAAATCGATGAGAATTTTTGGATTCTCGCCAGAGTTGGAGATAAAGTTCGGTGCGAATACGCTGATCTTTTTGATGCAAGCGAAGATGATGACGACTGGGACCAAGACTCGTTTGACTTTCCTTACGAAGACATCAAACAATGCGTACAAGAACTGCGAGAAAAAAATCGCACAAAATTACGCATACAGACCCACACAATTGCCTTCGAGATACAAAACGGCCAACTGAACATATGGTTCTCCGGAGGGAATAAACAAAAGAACGAAAGTACTTTTACCCCAGCGCAGCTCTTTGCTGCATTTGAAATCGAGTAATACGTGAGCATAAAATCACGCGCGAAAGCAAACTCCGCCAAGCTAATACTTGGCGGTTTTACTTTTATATAGCATAAAAAAACCATCACTACTTGAATTCTCGGGAGCTCCAGAATTCAGCTTAATCCCGGCAAGCTACGGCTCCCGGGATTTTTTTGTCTATTTTTCAGATTCAACCATCCAAATTCTTACACACACAAATTCTATACCCATATTCATACGCTTCCTGTACATTAGAAGTGATAATTCATTACAACACTCTATGGCAACACAATCAATTACCCAGGCATTTCTTAAGATGAAAAAAATTGTACGGTTAGGCATTGCCCTAAGCCTCTTGATCGCATTCCCGGTTCATGCAGCGCTCATTAACGATGTAAACAAAGCCTTTGAAAGTGTATATGGCAGAATTCCGACGTTCAGCGAGTGGGAGTATTGGGCAAACCGAGTACTAAACAAAGAAAAAACTACATATGAGGCATTAGTTGGCGCAATGGGGTACCAAAAGGCTAATCCTTCGGGAACCGTGTTAGCCAGTGTTTCTCCCGTTGTTGTGCCGCCCGTTACAACGTTCACAACCGAACGAGCACTGTATGCCTCCCCATATAACCCAAACTTTTTACCCGACGGTATGCTCGTAAGAAGTGCAAGCAAGGCTGATGTGTATTACATTGTAGATGGCAAAAAAAGTCTTGTATTGCCAAGTATTCTTGGGCGATGGTTTGGTGAGGCACATTTTTTTAAGAGCGATTTCGTCATCATGCTGACAGATGCAGACCTTGCCCGCTATCCGCTGACCAGCGCAGTGAACATGCTCTACACAGGTAAAGTATTGCAACACCCTAATGGCAGTCAATTCTACATAGACGATAAAATGCGCAAACGCCCCTTATCAGCGGCGGTACGTACGAAGCTACAATTCCCCGGCAAAAACTTGTACGGTGCTACTGCAGCGCATCTCGCGCAATTTAAAACGGGCCCAGCGCTGACTGGAGACAAACAACCTGGTGGCATGATTATTTACGATGGACCATTTCATGGAGGAAGAATATGGAGGCTAGAAGAAGCGAGTGATGGGGTTATTACAAAAAGATTATACCTTGGTGATTATTTCTACGAAGCAGAATACTACCCGGATGAGTCGCAGCGCGTTGCAGTTTCCGCAACAGAACTTGCACGCTATAGGCGTGGCGCAAACATTGGAATATATCCCGATGGCTGGATTGTTAGTTTAAATAATCAACGATACGTTTTTCAAGATGGAAAATTACGCTTAATCGGATCAAATGAACTATTCAACGCATTTGGGTATAACAGTAAATATGTACTAACTGCCTTTTCTCAGTTTTATAAAACTGCAGCACATGGGCAACCCATTGGTGCGTTTAAGAGTATTATTGCTAAAAATATTCAACTCGTGGGCTCCTTGCAATCGTCCCCTAGCTCCGCAGCCACTCTCACAAAAGTACGGCCAACTATTCGAACATTAATTTCCACGTTGAATGCAATAGCCCTACCAATATATGATCGCGAATTGACTGTAGCAGAAAATAAGTTCTGGGTGGACTGGTTGTACAACGGCGAAGCACAAAGTAAAGAACAACTATTTGCCGCAATGAAAAGCCACGTTGCAACAGGGAAACTTCCCGTACGAACATCGCGCACAGCGGTACTTTCAGAAAGCACGCTTGAAACAAAGTGGTTCCCCTACCTGTTTTACTTCGTCCATCAAAAAGAGCCAGATGACGATGACAGAGACTATTGGTTTAACAGAATCACTCCTGGAGACAGAGACACTATCGAAAAACTGGGTGGCACACTCCAGTGGCTTAAAGACACCGCTGGTGTAACACGTAAATAAGTTATAGTATACAAGTAACAAGCGATTCATTATTAATCTATTTTTCATCATGAGACACCTTACTTTTTTATCGAGCCTACTAGTAGCAGTACTTGCTTTGGTAGTAAACGCAGGTATGCCATCAGATGCCCAAGCAGCCAGTACGGTATATAGCTTTATTGCTCGCGGTATTGTTACTGATTTTGATACCAGTGCCGGCACAGCAAAAATAGATATCACAAAAGTTGAGAAAAAAGGGAAAACTGATTTAGAGGGCAACAATACTGAATTCATTGTTAAAAATGCCCCTATCGTATACAAAAGGGTTGCCGGCAAAGATAATCGCGTAACGTATCGCAACCTCGCTATCGGCCAGGAAGTGGGGATTAAGGGTGTAAAGAAAAGCGATGATACATACGTTTTGAATTTTATTCGAATTGAAGACCGAACATTTACCGCAATAGGAAACCTAGAAGCGTATAACAAGAATGCACACACCATGACACTGCTTATGGTCAGCTCAGCATATAAGCCAAATGCTTATAACAAGAGTAAAAACGTGAAAGTAAACATGGTGTTTGGCGATGACTACTCTACGTTCTACAACCATAACGGAAAAGTTGCTGTCTCGTTTGGAGACGTGAATGCGGATGCTCAGAAGGTAAAAGTAATGGGATACATTACGGAAGCAAATACATGGAAAGTCACAAAACTTTGGGATAAGTACAAAGGGAAATAATACTTTTACATTTTAATAGAACTACAATTATATGAGCGAAACTGAACAATATAACGCATTAATTACTGAGATTATCAAAAAACAATCAGTTATTCTTGGACCAGAAATAGCTATACTAAAAGCTCGCAGCGTAAGCGGACTTATGGTAGACAACGACGGAAAAGTAACAAGCGTTGGCACAGACCCGAAAGAAACTCTGCAAAATTTAGTCGATCAATATGTTGAACTATCAGGTCAAATAGTCAAGAACGCACTGGGCTCAATATTTGCTAAATACCCTAATATAAACATAAACAACTAACACTATGACACTTGAAACATTAATCTTAATTGGGTACTACGTTTCTACTCTTGGTTTTTTTGTAGCATCTTTGATTACAGCGCTTGCTGCAAGCAAATTCGGCAAATCTGCATTTGGATCCGTTTTCTCCTATCTATTCATTGGAACTGGAATATTCTTCGTTATCACTCTTTTTCAAAAACTAGGAGCGGAGTTCTTCGGTATAGCAGATGAATCTATGGACATATGGTGGCATTTAATGTTTTATATGGCTCTCTTTTCTTACTATCTAGGCTTCAAAGCGTTAATTGCTCTAGGTTTTGCAGAAAACGAGAAGCAAGTTGGTGCAATCGGTGCAGAAAAAGCATGGGGAGTTCTTGCAATGATTTTGTTAGTAATTATATTCATTATTCCAAGTTGGGCAGAACCAGTAGTAAACCAATATACAGCTTCTAATCTTGCTGCATTCGGATTCCACCACTTCTTATCATTTATCCTAGCTGCAATAGTAGGTTCCTATTTGCTGAGCGCTAAAAAGAATCTTGGCAAGATCGGCCAAGCTATTGCAAACCCAATGATTATCGCTCTTTGGTCTCTCGCTATCCAACACTTTTGGGAGTTACTATCTGAAAGCTGGAAAGTAGTAGAAGTTACAAGCGAAAACATTGAGGGGGTAGAAAAGATATTTCTAACAATTGCTTCCATTGCTGTTATTGCTGCTGCATTTCGCTTAAAAGCATTTGCAAAGGCAATGTAAATGACGCTGGTACTGACAACTATATTGCTTTTTTTCGCTGTTGGCGGTATAGCGACAAGTCTTTATTTAGTATTCAAAAACTATAAAGCTAAAAAAATACTCGTACAACGGGAGCAAGATGTAAGCAGAAGGATGTACGAACTAGCAATATTGAAAGAGTTAGGAGATCGCATCGGCTACTCACTCGACGTTCAGCAAATCATTGATATTATCATCAATTCCCTTCATCAGTTTATTGATTACTCTGCTGTATCCTACATGCTGCTTGGTCCAGAGAAGCTCATCTTTAAAATCCACCTCGAGAGATCCGTACACCAAAGATTTGTAAACGACATTAAAGATAGAATGCTCGGTTCCCTCTCTGCTCTTCTTGACAGAGAGTTTAACAAAAAGGATGTAAAAGATATTATCTCGGGTGCAATTATTATTGAAGAGCTCGACGACCCCGTTCGCTCTTTTTTTAACATTCCGCTCGTCATTGACGAAAAAGTAGTGGGAGTTTTAACCGTAGCTGATACTAAAACCGGACTGTACAAAGAAGAAGAAATGACAATTTTATACAAGATTATTCAACAAGCCTCAAAGGCAGTAACAAGCCTTCAGAGCGTAGTGCGCACAGAACAGGCAAAAGTAAACGCAATGGTGGAAAGTATGGCTGACGGGGTCGTTATGACCGATACAGACTACAGAATAATGGTTATCAACCCAAGTGCGCGAGGTATTATTGGCCTACCCAAAAAAGAAGGGATAACTATTTTTGATTTTATAGATAACCTTGAGGGGAAATTTGACATCAGGGGCAAGCTCGAGGAAAGCGTTAAGCTCAATAAGGCTTTCAAATCGGAAGAAGTGCTCATTCGAGATAAGTTTTACAAAATCTTTGTCTTCCCCGTAAACACCAATGTACTGGAGGAATCGGATGAAAAAAACATTGTGGGAGCCGTAGTTATCTTCCATGATGTAACGGCAGAGAGATCAATTGAGCAAATTCGCGAACAATTCACTTCAATGATTGTACATGAATTACGCACTCCACTTTCCGGTATAAATAAAATAAGTGAACTCTTAAGGGGCGGCCAACAGAGTCTTGAGAAGAAAGATTTTGATGAATACATAAAAATGATAAGCACAGACAGCACGAGTATGCTCGAGCTTGTAAATGACATTCTCGATATTGCAAAATTAGAAGCGGGTAAATTTGATGTTAAAAAAGAGCCAACCGATATAAAAAATGTAGTAGAAAACCGTGTAGACTTCTTTAAAACAAGCGCCAGTGATGCAAAATTAACGTTAGGGGTCATATATGACGCAGAACTACCAGCACTTGTACCGCTAGACCAGGCGGCTCTAAAACAAGTGCTCAATAACCTCATTTCAAACGCTATTAAATTCACTGAACCAAACGGTTCTGTAGATATCCTAGTTATACATCACAAACTGGGTATAAAAATCGGCGACGAGCTTGCAAGGCTGGCAAGCAAAACAAGCATTCCATTACCTGAAGAAAAATTTACCGACACTCCAGAATCTGTCGTAGTAGCAGTTTCAGATACTGGTACTGGTATTAACTCGAGTGAAATTAAGGAGCTATTCAGTAAATTCAAGCAGCTCAACAATACATCAGAAAACGAGACAAAGGGTACAGGACTGGGTCTCGCAATAGCAAAAGGAATCGTAGAAGAACATGGGGGCTCAATCGGAGTAGTCTCAGAAATTGGGGTTGGAAGCGTATTCTTCTTCATGATACCCTTGCAATAGGTATGTTTTAATTATTTATGCTTTCTATGAAAAAAATTCTTATTGTTGATGATGATCCTATTTTTCAAAAAACAATGACAGCAAAGTTAGAGCTGTTAGCGTACAGTATCGTATCTGCCTTCGATGGTGAAGAAGGGCTTACTAAGGCTCAGCAAGAAAAACCCGACTTAATTCTCTTGGATATTAAAATGCCAAAGCTAGACGGTCTCAGCATGTTGAAAAAACTCCAATCAAACAAAGACGGACAGACACAAATACCCGTACTTATAACTTCTAACTTATCATCCACAGAAAACATCAGTGAAGGTGTATCACTCGGAATTAGAGGCTACATTATAAAATCCAACGAAACACTCGACACAATAGTAAAAGAAGTCGAAACCATACTGAACTCAAACATAAGGTAACTAAAATCCCCTCGCCGTGGCGAGGGGATTTTTAAAATATGCTTCCTCCTTTGTTATGACAAGTGCGCTGAAACCAGCTTGGTCATCTCAAACATGTTTACAACTTCCTTGCCACCAAAGACTTTCTTCAAGCTCGCATCCGCATTGATGTTTCGCTTGTTAGCGGGGTCTTGTAAGTTATTAGACTTAATGTACTCCCACAACTTCTTAACCACTTCTGATCGGGGCATTGGGCCCTGGCCAACTACAGCAGCGAGGTCTGCGCTGATTGTCATTGGCTTCATGAACGCTGAATTTGCCATATTTTCATGTAATTAGTAATAAAAGCTCTCTACCCCTATAGTCTAGCACTAAACTGCCCTATATGTGCAAGGGGATATCTTCGGCTATGTATGCTATGCTTGTTTTATGACATTTCCAGATTTAACCGATATTTTTTTAGCTATTATATCCCTCGCCATTGTTGTAGTGTCCATTATTGCTGCGTGGGCAGGTATTTTGTTAATTCGAGCACTGAAAAATATTGATGACCTCTTGCGCTTTGTTCATTCTGTAGGCATGCTTTTCTCTAGAAAGAACAAGCGGAAACAAAAAAAGAACTAACTTATTTTTTTCAATTACTATGAAATCAACAACAAAAAAGAATATAGAAATCGCGGGAGTAGTTGGCGTTGGACTTGCGGCCCTCGCAGCAGGGGCAATATTCCTCTATGGAAAAGATGGGGCAAAACGCCGAAAGCAAGTAAAAAGTTGGATGCTCAAGGCAAAAGGGGATGTTCTTGAAAAGCTGGAAAACCTTGAAGATTTTAGCCAAGCTTCTTACAATCGTATCGTTGACGAAGTAGCAAGTCACTATAAACAGCTAAAAAATATCGATTCTTCAGAAATAGTAGAAATGGTGACTGAACTAAAAGGACACTTTAATAGTATTCAAAAACAACTCAACAAAAAACCAACGAAGAAAGTGAAGAAAAAATAATCTTGTTTGACAGAGTTCACGTGGCAGAGGACAATATAGGTGCACTCGGGTTACGCTTGAACTTTAAAATATCTCTAGAGAAAGGAGGTGTAGTGGAAACATCAGCTCTCCAAACTTTCGGCTCGTCAGTTTTTGTTCAAGCGTGGCCATTCTGTTTTGTTTTCCCTGTTTCCAAAGGATGCTGCCCATGGCAAACAAAGCCGCAAAGAGAAACCCTCCACGTCGACGACCTGCGAAAAAGAGGCGCTGAGCGTTCAGAAGCCTTTCAATCGTTGCAAGCCCGCATTCTGTCCCAGACAGTTTGCGGGTTGTTTTTTTACAGCTTTCGCAATTCTTTTAAGTCTTTGTCTGGTAGATACAACACGAGGAACCCAATAAGAATCGCGGCGATTGATGTAATAACTTGATCACCGCCGAAAACTTTAAGAACAACAAAATCAAGAATATACCAAATACCGCGCCAAATGAGAACCACTCCAATCACGATTGAAAAGCTGGAAGTAAAATAGGAAATTCGATGGTGCAGTCTTCGTTTTTTCATATCACATATAGTATACCATTACGTGATATACTGTTACACATGGTCGATGGCTTCAGAAAATTTGCTCAGCGTGTTTCACATGTACTTGGAACACCCCGGGCCTTTATTGTTGCGCTGTGTGTCATTGTTGTGTGGGCACTCAGTGGTCCTCTCTTTGGTTTTTCTGACACGTGGCAACTCGTCATTAACACGGGGACAACGGTTGTAACGTTCCTCATGGTTTTTATCATTCAAAACACTCAGAACAGAGACGCACGAACTATTCATTTAAAATTAGATGAACTAATCCGCGCAAATACGAAGGCACGAAACCGCATTATTGACTTAGAAGATGTTACGGACGATGAGATAAAAAAACTGCAAGAAGAATTCCGAGCAGTGCACAATAAAGAATAGTAAATAAAAAAATTCTCTGAGGTGGAACAAAATCCACCTCAGAGAAAAAACCTGTCTTTCACAGAGCAGTTCGAAACTTGCGAGGCCTAGGAATTGGCTGAGAAAGCAATGGAATTACCTGATCAAGAAGATCCTCTTCGCTCGTATGCCATTCATTTTTGACCTCGTAGTGATATAGCTCAGACTCACGGCATTCTCGTTGAAACAAGTGAAGATTCCGAATCGTTGTATCAACTTCACGCGTTCTCCGCCGAAGTGTCTCTTCATCGTCACATGTAACAAGAAAAGAAAGTACTGCTGGCCGTCGTCGTTTCATTCTTACGTAGTTTTGAAAAGTTTCAACGGCGCTGTGATGCAAGTGCACCACAGAAGGATTCAATGTGTTCAAAGCACAATCAATGTCTGCAGGAGAAACACCATACCCATGCTCAGAAGTTTGTACTCTCTGAATCATGTGCAACCGCGGATAATGCTTTCGCAAGAGCGCGGAAAGATGTTTTTTACCAGCTGCCCTTACCCCAGCAAGCAACAGAAAGTCTATATCCGGGTTAATAGATACCACCTCACATGGCTTGCGACCGAACAAAACAGCACCCTTCTCTAACATAAAGAATTACTCCATTTACATTTACATTTCCAAAAGAACCAAGCCGAAAACTGCCACAAAGGACATTCTGCTCTAGCTAGCGAAAAAGTCAAGAGTTAGAAAATTTGATACACCTTACAGTGCTTCCGGATTAATCCTAAGTATTTTGTCATCGTTAGCCTTTGGCGTACCCCTGCCATCCGTATTGTTTGTGAGAATATATAATTGCTTATCTGGCCCAAGGGTAACAGAACGAAGCCTCCCAAATTGCTCCTGCAAATGAGCCGTAATAGTTTGCACATGATCCCCAGAAAGCGTTGCCTTATACAGCGCCTGTCCGCGAAGACCTGCAAAAAACAGTGTATTGCCCATCACAACCGCTCCAGATGGTGCCCACGTGTCTTCTTCTCCAGAATGGGCTAGTGGAGGCTCCATATCACTTTGTACCTCATTACCTTGAATAATCGGCCATCCGTAGTTTCTTCCTGCTTGAATAAGGTTTAATTCATCGAATCCAGACTTTGGCACAGACCTACCATGTTCTGTTGCCCATAGTGTTCCGGCAGTATCCCAGGCAAGCCCCTGTGGATTGCGATGACCATATGAGTAGACGGCGTTCCCAAACGGATTATCAGAAGGAACAGAACCATCGTCGTTCACCCGCAATATTTTTCCGGCTAAACTTTGCACATCCTGAGCATTGTCACTCTTACCAGCATCTCCTGTTGTAATATACAGTTTTTTATCAGGACCAAACGCTATTCTTCCGCCGTCGTGAAACGAACTTCCAGGAATAGAGTCTAGGACTATTTGTTTATTTGTTACTGTATTACTTGCAAACGTATATCGTTCAACACGATTTTTCAGCTCTCCATCTGTCTTTGTCGTAAGATATAAATAAATAAAATGATTCGTTGTAAAATCAGGATGCAATGCAAGCCCAAGCAACCCTGATTCACCTTTGTGTTCTACACCAGCAATGGGGATTTTTTGTTTTGTTTTGTTTATGTACACAAGATTTCCTGGGCGCTCGGTGAGTAATATACTGCCATCGGGCAGAAATACCATCTCCCAAGGAATATTCAAATTCTCAGCGATAACTTCTTGGTCTTTTTCTGGAATTGGAATAAATACAATAGGGGCAATTGCGTCTTTTTGCCAGATACCGAACGTAACAATAATAATCACCAACAACACAAAGATTACTACTATTCTCTTCATACAACCAAGCTTACCCCTTCTTTTATAATTATGGTATCGTTTTTGTATGAATAAAGAGAAACGCCCAAAGCCGCTTATTATACTAATTCTCGACGGATACGGCATTAGTTTTATTAAAGAAGGAAACGCAATAATGGCTGCCCAACAGCCAAATATGGACCGATTTATGAAAGAATATCCCCTTGCAGTAGTGCGCGCAGGGGGAGAATCCGTGGGGCTCCCCTGGGGAGAAATGGGCAATTCAGAAACAGGACACCAAAACATCGGATCGGGCAGGATTGTGTACCAATTTTTGCCCCGCATTGATGCGGCTATAGCAGATAAATCTTTTTTTACAAACAAAGCGCTTGTAAAAGCTATCGATCACGTTAAAAAAAATCCAAACGCTGCGTTACATAGTATGGGAATGTTAAGTAATGGTGGTGTACATAGTCACATCAAGCATCAGCTCGCCCTCCTACAAGCTGCTGCCGATGCTGGTATTGGAGAGCGAACATACATCCACATATTTTTAGATGGACGCGATTCTTCTCCAGATGACGGAGAAAGTTTTGTGGAGCAACTTGAAAAAGAAATGCAAAAAACCAAAACAGGAACTATAGAAACAATGATCGGAAGATACTACGCAATGGATCGTGCAGAAAACTGGGAAGCAACAAAAGAAGCATACGATCTCATAGTTTCAGGAAAAGGCAAAGCATACCCTACTTGGAAAGACGCGATGCGCGCAGCATATGTAAAAGGAGAAAAACAAAGCTTCGAAAACGCACCTGCCATGGTTATAGAGGGAGACACTCCCTTTCGACCAATTACAGATGGTGATTCAGTAGTGTTTTATAACTTTAGGTCCGACCGAGCGAGGCAACTAACAGCCGCATTTGCCGACCCTGCATTCAATAAATTTCCTACTACCAAATTCAAAGACTTAGTATTTGCAACCATGGCAAACTACGACGAAACAGTTAAAACAGATATTCTCTTCCAGGACACTCCAATCCCTAATACACTCGGTGAAGTTATTGCAAAACACAAACTAACACAGTTGCGGATTGCAGAAAGTGAAAAGTTTGCACATATTACATACTTTTTTAATGCAGGAAGAGGAACACCATACACAGGAGAAACAGACGTGCACATTCCATCAATTACAACAAAAAATATCGCACAATACCCGAACATGTGTGCACAAGAAATCACCGACCGCGTACTTGCAGAAATAAAGAAGAGCGTCTTTGACGTTATTGTCATGAACTACGCAAATCCAGACATGCTAGGGCACACCGGGAAATTTAATCCAACTGTTCAAGCAATTGAATTTCTTGATACACAACTAGGAAGAGTAGTAGAAGCAGCGCTGGCTCGTGGCGGCGCCGTACTCCTCACATGCGATCACGGAAATGCGGAAATGATTATTAATCATTTAACACACGAACAAACAACCGATCACACCAATAATCCAGTACCAGTTATATATATAGCTCCTCATAATAAGCTTGAGGCTCCAAAAACTGATGATGAGGTAAGGCAAATTCTTGGCAGCCCTATCGGTTTCCTTGCAGACGTTGCGCCTACTGCACTCGAAATTCTCGGCCTCCCCATTCCAAAAGAAATGACGGCACAAAGCTTGCTCGCAAGCTTACGGTAATAACGATTTCCTCCCCTCATATGAGGGGAGGCTAGGTGGGGTCGATACGCAACACACACACGCTTCGACTACGCTCAGCGTAAACCCCCTCTCGCTCCCCCTTATACAAGGGGGAGAAATTACTAATAATCTCTCAATTTTTTCACCTTGTGATGGTCTCGGATTTTTTCGAGTGCCTTCGCTTCAATTTGCCGAATACGTTCACGCGTAACATCAAATTCTTTTCCTACCTCTTCAAGTGTATGAGTTACTCCGTCCATAAGCCCAAAACGCATTTCTAATATTTTCTGCTCACGTGGAGTTAGGTCACCAAGAATTTCTGCCACGTGCCCCTCCAAAATTTCTCTCCCCGCAGACTGCTGTGGAGTAATAGTTACTTCATCCTCGATAAAATCTTTCAATGTAGAATCTTCTTCGTCATCACCCACAGACGCATCGATAGAAACCGTTTCTTGAGAAATCTTCATAATATGCCGAACCTTCTCAACGGGTAGCTCCATTTCTGCAGCTATTTCTTCCGGGAGAGGGTCTCGCCCCAAATCCTGAAGTAACCTGCGCTGAATTTGGGTAAATTTATTAATTGTTTCAACCATGTGCACCGGAATACGAATTGTTCTTGATTGGTCCGCGAGCGCGCGCGTAATAGCCTGTCGAATCCACCACGTACCATACGTAGAGAATTTGTATCCCTTCCGGTAATCGAATTTTTCAACGGCGCGGAACAACCCTAAGTTCCCTTCTTGAATTAAATCAAGGAGGGAAAGATTTTTTCTCCCCGTGTACCGCTTTGCAATAGAAACAACTAATCGCAAATTTGCTTCTGCCAAGCGCTTGCGCGCTTCTTGATCGCCCTGTTCAATTCGCTTCGCAAGCTCAACTTCTTCATCTGCCGTTAAGAGTGCTGCTTTACCAATCTCTCGCAAGTACATCTGAACAGAATCATCTGAAATATTACTAATGTCTATAATAGTGTCAGTTGATTGCGACTTTTTTTCTTTCTTCACTTCACGCACAGGAGCAAATGATGCGGGCATCTCATACCCAATGAGGTTATCTTGGGGCTCTTCAATTCGAATACCTCTATTTTCTAATTCATCAAACAAAACCTCCAGTGCTTCAATATGGTCTTCAACTTCGGGTATGCCATTTAATATTTCTTCTTCCGTTACGAAGCCGGTTTGTGTTCCTTTTTGTAATAAAAATGAAACCTTTTCAGATACCATAATTTCCTCAACACTCACAAACGCGCCCACAATAGGTTTCTTCTTCTTTGATTTATTTGGTTTTTTTGTATGCTTCTTACTAACATGCCTAGAACGCAAAGAAACAACCCTATGCTTCTTCAAAGGCTTCTTCTTTACTGTTTTCTTGTTTCGTTTTTTTTGTACTGTCATATTAATTATCTATGTTCGCAAGTTTCTCTAAAGCTACCTGAAATTTGCGCGGACTGAGCTGGAGTTCCTTAAGCTCGCCCAAAAGATGCCGTCTCTCAAGCAGTCGAATGATCGTATCTATCTCTTCTTTTGGAGAAAAGCTGGATGTTACCATCCTTTCTTCTATTCGAGCTTGAACTGCAATGCAAAACGACACATACTGCTCTTGAATATTTTCTTGAGACGTATGCTTTCGCTGTATTTCGTTGTACACCTCGCGAGCAGTTTGGTCAAGAAAAAACTCTTCGCGAATACGTTCAAGCACTTCTTTCTGTAATTCTGGATACGCGAGCAGTAAGCCAAGCAGTTGATGTTCTGCAGACAGCCCTATTTGTCCAATAGGTAGGCCTGCATTCTGCGGAGCGGAAAAAACAACGGCATTCTGGCTGAGAAGGGAGATAATATTCGCTTCCGGAGTACGCAGGAGCCGAGCAACTTGCTCTATCATATCCCCTTGCACAATAGGATTTTTTACAAGACGAAGCAGGGGAATAAGTGCGTCTAATGCTTGTGTTTTCTGGGCAGCAGACCCCGCACCAATGCGTTCCACAAGCACTTCCATAAGCGGCTTTTTTTGTCCTAATACCTCCGTAATACGCTCTGCGCCCTCTTTTGCGATGTCGGCAGGGTCTTTCCCGTCTGGTAACACAATCGTATCCACATTCATTCCACCCTCTAAGGCATGCTGCGTTGCAGCAATGGTTGCTTTCCACCCCGCACTATCGCCATCAAACGCAAAATGAAGCGTATTAGTGAAGCGCTTTAAAAGTTCAACGTGTTCTTCTGTTAACGCAGTCCCCGACGTTGCCACCACATTTTCAACTCCGGCTTGGACAAGCATCACCACATCCATATACCCCTCCACAACCACGCACTCTTTCCCACCACGAAGCACCTTCTTTGCTCGAGAGAGGTTATATACGGTTCGTCTTTTTTCATAGAGCGCCGTTTCTGGTGAATTTACGTACTTGCCTTCATTGCCCGTCTCATGCCACGGAACAATTCTACCACCAAATGCAACTACCCTGCCCTGCAAATCCAATATTGGAAATATAATTCTTCCACGAAACCGGTCAAACAGCTTTCCAGAATCGGCTTTACCCACTACGCCCGATGCAATCATTTCTTCTGGAGCGAATCCTTTTTTATGCAGCCATTTTGAAAGAGTATCCCATGCATGCGGGCTATAGCCAATCGTAAAGTCTTCTATTGTTTTGTCTGTTACACCACGTTCTTGCAAATATCCCTTCGCACGCTGTCCTGCTTTTTGGTTTATAAGTATCTCATGATACAACCGTGCTGTCGCAGAAAGTAAATCAAATAATCGTTGACGATGACTTTCAGCTTGCGGA
>Ga0209542_10010011_pt1 | contig 17235 bp, 15 predicted proteins | sample RifCSPhighO2_01_FD_184028 | JGI IMG/M metagenome (GOLD analysis project Ga0209542, IMG submission 184028) | Soil microbial communities from Rifle, Colorado - Rifle CSP2_plank highO2_0.1 (SPAdes) (version 2) | ecosystem: Environmental > Terrestrial > Deep subsurface > Rock core/Sediment ...
CACTAATTGCCTTACAAAATCTTTCTTAGGGTCATGTCTTGTGACGTAATCAGTTATTCGGAGTATGTTTCCATTATAATCATAAACTCCCCCTCCCCAGCTATGCCCATGGCATAATTTTGCGTTCCTATTAAGCCAATGTTTTATGCTGAATAATCCGAGTCTGGAAGGAGTATGCTCGTTTCTTGTTCCATCGGGATTTCCAACTGACCATGAAGTGATATTGTCGACTCGTTTTTCAATTAGGGCATGGACTGCTTCTTCATATCTTTGAGAATTTTCTACACCTCCTTTTCTAAGCAAGAGAGTGCATCTTACTCCAACGCCTTCTTGTTTAATATTGCTGAATATATTTTCTAAACTCGGATAGCTTGAAAGATTGTAAGCGCGAGCCTGTTCTTCCTCAGTTACTCCATGAATAGAAATTGCAATGTTCGTCAATCCCAGGCTTTTCCATTTAGGCAACCATGTCTTGGAGAAACTCTCTCTGCCAAATAAGATGCCATTAGTAAATAAGTTCACATTCGGGAAATATGCGCCTTCTCCAGCGCACTTTTGGTAGACCTCTAATGCGCGGGTTAAGGAAATTGGGTCGCATGTCGGTTCGCCGCTGCTGGTCAAAGATAAAGACCATCCCCCATACCTGGCTGATAATTTTATGGCGGACTCGAGATTCTTGTAATATCGGGAATTTTCATTATCTGCCTGCGGTCTTAAGTATTTTCCAGCACAAAAGTCACAATTAGCATTACATGCCCCGTTGCCAACTAAAGCAGAGACACTATATATCTTTTCTATGCACACCATTATTTTCACCTCTTAATTCAGGAATTTTATCTAAAACATATTGCAGCCGTTCCTTTTTGGATAAAACAGGTACATTGAGGAGATTATAGTCTTCTTGAGAATAGTGTTTTATTATTTCTTTGTGGATTCGCAAGGCTTCTTCCTGCCCTTTTTCAGTCCTTAATCCATCATGGACAAATGGCAGAGGATCAAGAACAAAGACAGTTCTATATTTAGATTCCTTTACTATAGAACCGATATCTTTTGGAATGCCTCCAAGGTAAATTGAGCAATAAGCCAGGTTATCTACTAATCCCCGATCAAGAAAAACTATTTGATTATCTAACTCTCTTTCAGCCCTGGCTTCCATTTCATATTGCTTTGCAGCAATTGCTCTCTGCCTGTAAAGAATCTCCTCATGTGTTGCCTTAAAGCCTTTTCTTTTTTGGATAATCTCCCTTGCAGACTCAGGGATGATAGAAAAACCTTTCCTTTTCAATTGCCTAATTAGAGTGCTCTTCCCACAGCAAGGCCCTCCGCTGATTACTATCTTCCTAATCATAACATTATATAGAGTTGTATCGTAGTTACACTTTGCTTACCAGAGTTTGTCCATATAGTTGTATAGGATAGAAATAATTAAATAAACAAAAAATAGACAATTTTATGCTTAATACAGAAGTTATAAAAAAGATAGAAAGTTTTGTGTATCAAAAGCCCCGTTCTATCCAGGAAGTGGCCCAGTATATTGGCAAAAACTGGAGAACTGCCAATAGGTATATTGAGGAGATTGAGAAGAATTTTGGCACGATATCTACAAAAGTATTCAGGGAAGGAACAAGAGGAGCTTTGAAAATAGTTTATTGGTCCTCAGTAGACAAGGCGAGTCACAGCGTCTTTCAGGAAAGGTTAGAAAAGCAGATTCTTACAGCCCGCGCTAAGGAAGAATTTTCCCCATTTGACATTTATCAGTATATCCCCGAGAATAAGAAAAAGGTATTCACAGATGATAATGAAGAGGACACACTGCCCGAATTTAGGAGCTTTCTTTTAGGAGCACAGAAACAGATTCTTCTTTTTTCAGGCAATCTTTCATTTATTAACCTTCAAAATAAGAACAAGGATTTCATTTCTGTATTTGACGAACTCGCTAAGAAAAAAGTAAATATCAAAGTATTGTGTAGAGTCGATTTAGTAGGCCGGGAAAATGTTGAGAAAATGCTTTCTCTTAACAGTAAGCATGGCCATGAATATATTGAGATCCATCATGCAGAACATCCCTTAAGAGCAGCAATAATAGATGGCCGGCTGATAAGGCTCAAAGAGATTGCGCGCCCAAGTGGGAAGAGAAAAGAATTAGGTAAAACTCTATTATTATATTATACTATAAAAGACAAAGAATGGGCGGAATGGCTGGCAAAGATATTCTGGAAGATATTCTCTTCATCTTTAGATGCAAATAAGAGATTGCAAGAGCTTAATAAAATAAGAGTAATGTAATTTAGAAGTAGTAACAATTAGAAAGATTTAAATATCCAAAAACCTCTCCCTAGTAATGAGAATAATTCAGGGAAGTGCATTGTTTATAGTGATATTGTTTGGTCTTTTTGGAGCTATAGCTCTAGGTATAGTATTGCATGAATATTCTCATGCGCAGGATTTCTCACAAGTAGCAGAAAATGAGGAGATTTGCGCTCTCACCATCCCCACTGATTCCTCAAAATTAGTGTCCATGGGGCTAGCCTATTATTCTTTCGAAGCAGACTCTTCTAATCCTAAAGCAGAAGAGGAGATAGAAAGAATAAGCAAATATACTGAGTTCAAGGCATATGCTGTGACGTTGACAGTACTCATGATATTTGTCATCAGCATGGAAATTGTTTTTAGATGGATGAAGAGAGAGATTATTGAGAAGACAGACTTACATAGATTCTAATCTTCTGATTCTCTCATTTATATCAGGATGGGTGCTAAATAGATTCTGCACTTTTTTCTTGAATGGATCTGATATGAATAAAGGAGCCACTGCCTTCGGATATTTTTTTGTATCTGCATACGGCACATGTTCGGCTTTTATCCTTTTTAGAGCATTTGCAAGTCCCTTAGGGTATCTCGTAAATTTTACACCAGTAGCATCCGCGACATATTCTCTTCTTCTGGATATCGCTAGTGAAACAAGTTGCGCCAGGATAGGAGCAAGGATAGCAAACAATATTCCCAAAATTATAAGGACTGCATTTCCCCTGTTTCTATCACCACTTGAAAACCAAAGGCTTCTTAGGAATACTTCTGCAGCAATGGCAATCATCCCTACTAAAACAGCAGTTAATGTCATAAACCTTATATCAAAATTAGCAATGTGAGCCATCTCATGCGCAATTACTCCCTCTAATTCTTCTTTGTTTAATTTAGCAAGTGCGCCAGTTGTCACGCAGATTACAGCATGCTCGGGATCTCTGCCCGAGGCAAAAGCATTAATCTCTTGGGATTCCATGACATATACCTTAGGCATTGGCAAACCAGAAGCTAAAGACATGTTTTCCACAGCATGATAAAGCATCCTATGGTGGGTGTGCGAAGCAGGTTTGGCTTTTACAGAAGCGAGAGCAATCTTATCAGAGTTATAATAGCCAACCCAAATATAAATCAGAGAAATTATTATTGAGAATATCATGATGATAAAAAATAAGCTGGGGTCAACTATCATAGATATGACATATCCAAGTATTAGAAAGAAAATGAATATGATTACCATTAACACGAAAGATTTTAATTTATTTCTGGAAATTTGGTCTTCAAATGATAGCCTTTCAGCCATCTATTTAATTGGATTCCTCCCTATATAAATTTTAGTTGCCTGGCTGATAAGGCTCAATATGGAATTTTCTGAAGTTACCTATAAAGTCTCCATAATACTCTAAATATCTCCTCGTTCTTGCCAGATTTTGCTCAGCTCTTGTTTTATACTTCTTTGACTTAAAGGCAAAATAATTTTCTTCAAAATAATCTGCAAGATATCTGGCAGCAAGTTCCAATGTAAGAAGACCCATCGCACTCATCACGCCTTGATAGCAGTAATGAATATTGCTCTCTTCATCATAGCCTTTCATGGCAGCTTCAAATATTTCGGGCATGTATTCGGAAGTGGAAGGTTTTTTCCTGCACCAGCTTCTTAGAGCATCTCCTAAATCTATCAAGGGTGAAGCTTCCATCATAGTATCTAAATCAAGAAGAGAGGTTGCTCTTCCATCTTTAAACAAAAAATTAGAGAGTTTCGGATCTCCATGGATGATTATCTTAGGCCCATACTCTGGAAGGCGATGCTTTTTCATATTATTTCTTATAAACTCGAATTCTTCAGTTGCTTGTCCAGACTTTACTCTATTTTTCGGATTGGCAAATGCTTCTCCAAGTTTATTTAATATCTTTGGAGTATCATGAAATCCAGGTAGTTTGAAAGTTGGCTTGAAATTAGATTCGCCCATAAGCCTATGGAATTTGCCCAGCGTTTTTCCAGCCTCGTAAGCTAGCTCTGGAGTAGGCTCTTGCACAGGATCATGGGAGATATACTCAAAGGCTCTCCAGATATGGCCATTTAGCTCATAATAAGAGCCATTGGTCCGGGAATTCAATAGTACAGGCACATGCAGCCCGTTCGTTCTCAAATATCTCTCTACTGCGCAATAATCTTCTATGACTCTTTTGTCCCATATAGGGTTTAGTCTCTGCAGGATAAATTTCCCTTCTTCTGCCCCGACACTAAATGATAAGTTTACTAATCCATCTTCCAGAAGTTTGAATTCCTTTATCTCTCCAAGGGAAAATTGTCTTGCAATTTCCGGAAGTATTTTAGAATAATTGTTCTTATTTTTCATATATGGGGAAATCCAGAAAAGTATATAAGTGTTTTTAAAAAATATATAATACTATTATAAAAATATTTATAAATGCACATTTCATTTAATATAGATGAAAGTAGTAAAAGAACAGGAGAACAACACTTTAGTTTTGAAGACTAAACAAGTGGAACTAAAAGACCTTACAAATCTTAGCAATCCTCTAATCATGAAAATCCTTAACGTCATCAAGGAATCTCCCTCTTATCCAAAAAGTATAGCCCAGAAATTAAAGATTCACGAGCAAAACATTTATTATTATATAAGAAAACTCGAAAAAGCAGGAATTATAAAAGTAGAAAGGGAGGAATCAATTCAAGGAACAACTGCCAAGTTTTATACTCTAAGCTCAGAATCCTATTTTTTCGCTCTGAGGGATTTCCATGAGAGTTCAAAGATAAACGAAAGAGAATCAGACTTTCTTAAGCCATTTATCAAAAACGGAGAGTTGGATGCACTAATAATAGTTGGCAGTCCAGACCCTCATGGGCCCTCAAATGCAAGGAGTCGAGACGGTTATTTTGGCATGGATCTTGCCCTATTTATCGGAACATTCCTAAATTCAATATCAGAGAGCAAGGTAAAGTTAGATACAGAAACTCATGAAAAGGACCTTGAAAAAAATAATCTTATTCTTATAGGGGGGCCAATTGTTAATAAGATAACTGAAAAAGTCAATAAAAGTCTGCCTATATTCTTTGATGAATCAAAAAAAGGGTTTTATTCGCAATTAACAAAAAAGTGCTATATTGATGAAAGCATAGGCGTCATTTCTAGGTGCACTAATCCTTATAATAATGAAAAAGAAATTTTGGTCGTTGCAGGCATAAGGAACTGGGGAACAAAAGCAGCAATTCTGGCTTTTATAAAACACTTCCATGAAATTGAAAAAGGAAAGAAAGGTTCATTTAATAGGGTTGTCCAGGGCTTGGATTTAGATTCTGACGGAGCAGTCGATGATATTGAGGTTCTTGAATAAAATTCTCTCCATATTCTGATAGGGAATTATCTTCGTAAAATTTAAAAATATGTTTAGGCCTTTAATAAAATGAGAATACTCCCAGTCTATCCCAAATTCCCTGTTTCTTTTTGGAGTTTTAAATATGCAGTAGAGATGTTAGGGAAGAAGTCTTCCATGCCCCCACTTGGACTTGCAACAGTTGCAGCGATGCTGCCAGGAGACATAGAGGTGCAGAGAATTATTGACATGAATGTTGAGCCTTTAACAGATGAGCAAATAGGAGATGCCGATATCCTTATCACTTCTTCAATGATTGTTCAGAGAAATTCTCTGGAAGATGTAATAAACCGTGCACATGCACATGGAAAGAAAGTAATCGCAGGAGGTCCCTATCCAACTTCTTATCATGGGGAAATAACAGCAGACCACTTTGTTCTTGGCGAAGCAGAAAGCATTATGCCCAAGTTGATTGAAGATTTAAAAGGCGGAAGATTGCAAAGAATATATGCCCCTTATCATCATTCTCCTAAACCCTCTATAACAGAGACCCCTATTCCACGATGGGATTTACTTAAAATGCAAAATTATGTGGCCATGGTTATCCAATATTCCAGAGGGTGTCCATATGATTGCGAATTTTGCGATATAACTGCTCTTTTTGGGAGATCATCTAGGACAAAATCTCCTGAGCAGATGACTGGCGAGTTAGACGCTTTGCATCATGTAGGCTGGAAGGGTTCAGTTTTCATAGTAGATGATAACTTTATAGGAAATAAAAATCATGTTCGGCAATTACTTCCTGAATTAATTAATTGGCAGAAGCAGAAGAAATATCCCTTTCAGTTTTATACAGAGGCAAGCATGGAGCTAGCATCTCCAAATCATACAGACATCTTGGAGGGGATGGCTGAAGCAGGATTTGATATGGTGTTTACCGGAATAGAATCAGTTGACCCTGAAGTTATTAAAAAAATGAACAAGGGGCAGAATCTAGGAAGACAGACCCCTCATGAAAAAGTAGAGACTTTGCAAAAAGCCGGACTCGAAGTAACTGCAGGATTTATTATTGGAAGCGATGGGGAGAAAAGAGAGGTTTTTAATAATCTTTTTAATTTTATTCAGGAATCAGGCATAATTATTCCGATGGTGGGACTTCTCACAGCGGTTAAAGGAACTAGATTATATGAGCGTTTGCAAAGAGAAGGCCGGCTTAGGACAGAGACAAGCGGAAATAACACCCATCATTTAGGATTTAATTTTCAGCCAGAGTTGGAAGAGGAATTTCTCATCAGGAATTATACTGATTTGTTGGATAAACTCTTTGAACCTGGCAATTTCTATCAGCGTTGCCAGGTATTATACGAGCGTAGAAAAGATCATCCCACTCTAGCAGTTAATCATCGGGTGGATAAACATAGCTTGCAGGCATTTGCAAAAATAGTTTATCAGAATGTAGTGAGGGAGCCGAGCTTGGATTTTGTTAAATATATGGCCAAGACCGCATTAATTGCCCCCAAGAACTTGCCTGAAGCCATAACCTATGCAGTAAAATTACATCATTTTAGAAAAATGACTCAGGGAACTCAGGCAATCATGAATTATCAAGACGAAACAAAAGGATGGTACAGCTCATTTCAAGAAGAAGTTTCGAGATTTAAAGGCAATGCCAAAGAGCGTTTAGCCCATATTCAATCTATTGAAGAAGGGCTGCTTAGAAAAGCTAGGGTAAATTATGAGCGCATTAATGAAGATTTTAGGCATGATGCTCAAGAAGCATTTGAATGGCTTAGAACATCATTAGAACAAAAGCGCTTAACATACCTCAATCTTTTTTAAAGCAATCCTATTCCTCTTAAGCTAAAATTCAACTTTTGGCAATGCTCTTTCCTCGCTGGCAATCTGCAGCATCTGCTTTTCTTTCTTTCCATACAAATTAGCAAACATTGACCCTGGGAAGGTTTCTACAGAGTTGTTGTATCTCAGAACAGAGTCATTATAGTATTGTCTCGAATATGCGACTTTCTCCTCTATAGCAGAAAGCTCTTGCTGAAGGTGAAGGAAATTCTCATTAGCCCTTAGTTGAGGATAGTTCTCAGCGATAGCAAATAATGATTTCAAGGCATTCTGCAATTCAGCTCCAGCCTTCGCTCTTTTCTGGATATCTTGCGCACCGAGCAGCGCTTTCCTTGCATTTGTAACATCTGCCATTATGCTCTTCTCATGCTTTGCATAGCCTTTAACAGTGTTTAACAAATTAGGCACTAAATCTGCTCTTTTCTTTAGTTGAACATCAATTTGCGCAAGGGAATTATCAATTCTGTTTTCAAAGACAATAAATCTATTGTAATATACAACAAATGCAATAGCTACAATCAAAATTACCGCGCCTAAAAGAATCCATAGCCATATCATGCTTTCTTTTATTCAATGGCTTTTATAAACTTTACTTTTTCTCTTTTTGATATATGAATTAATTCATATCTTTTGATAAGTGTAAAGTTATCCAGCTCCAAGGGCTCCCAGATTCCAAGGCCGTATTCTATTAAGTCGTATTGAGTGTCATCTTCTGCTTTTTCTAGACCTCCTCCAATCCAAATCCTCCTTCTATCATTTATGTTTGGATTGAAAACTATTCTTTTTTCAAATAATCTACTTTCATTGGCATAATGTAACTTATAATCCTGTATGCTGACAAATTCTTTAATATTATCTCCAGAATATAATAAAGCTGGAATAATATAATCATCCGCTTTATTGCCTACAACAAATGTTTGATTAGGATAATCTTTCTCAATTTCATTAAGATCATTAATAATCTGCGCTTTTACATCCTTATCTAAAATCTCCCATCTTCCAAAGTTTGAAATTAATGAAGTAAAGTCTGGAGAGTTAGTCGAATACTTTATCTGTATAAGGTAAGGATTTATTATAATTAGGCTTAAGATTGCAAATATGGCAACTTGTAGAGCATATTGCTTTTTATTCAGGTTTTTCCCCAGATACAATATCAATATTGGCCAAATAATTAGAAGATATCTAATTTGAGGGTTTAATAGGAAGAACAAGATAGTGATGGAAATAAAAACCAGAAATTTCTTATTTGCTAAGGCAAATTTTCTTTTAAAGAAAATTACCGAGAAAAAAGGTATTAAGAGAATAAATGATACAAGGTCCAGAATAGAATTAGTTACTTGATTTACTCCAGGATAAATACTGCCGTATTTGAAGGCAGTTATAATGCCTATTAGGTTTTTGAGTATGCTATAAAAGGGAAAATTGTAGAATATATAATCCATAATTAATAAAGGCAATAACCCCATTAGCACAAAGAGAATAAATCCTATGGCCTCATGGACTTTTTTATCAAAGAAATAAGAAGCAAATAGGAAAATAGCTATAAACAGTATAGTGTTCCAGAAAACCCAAGACAACCCGACTAAAATGCCAGCACCTGCTAAATAATCCCATCTCGGATCTTTATCCCATTTCTCTAAGAGGGAGAAACCTAATAAGAGCAGCAATGCAGATACCTGGATAGGCCCTATCCACGGAGCACTATACCAAAAGAGGGGCGATAGAACAAATAAGATGAGAACATTTTTATTCTTATTAGAAATATAATATAGGCTGAGTATTATAAGACTCATTAATAAAATGTTTAATATCTTCATACCTAAAATACTGCCAAAAACAACCACAAAAGGCGCATTAATAAGGCCATAGCTTAGACTGTGGGATGAGCGTATATCTGCACTATATTCTCCCGCGAAATACTTTGCCACACTCCTATATTCTGCAGAGTCTATATGGCCATAATATTGTGTAGAAAGAGATACAAATACAAAAAGAATGCCTGTAAGTAGGAGAATAAAAATTGTCTTTCTATTCCAGTCCCTGTTCATTTTTATTTAATTAATAGGCATTATATAAATTTTATCTAATTGTATAGTTGCTCCGATATTTATAAAGGAGATACGGGTATCACGGAAGAATTTATAAGTTAAAGGAAAGGTTTAGATTTATGGATAAATTAGTAATGGAGGAGGACCACATGGAGAAGCTATATAATTCTAAAAATCCCCTAGTCAAGTATATTCATAATAAGCGTCTAGATGAAGTCATGAAATTTATTCCCAGGGATAAGAATCTAAGAGTTCTCGATGCAGGATGCGGAGAAGGCCAGTTATTGAAAAAGATTGCTGATGATAGAAAAGTAGTGCAGCTCTATGGGACCGATGTAACTAAAATAGCCCTGGAAAATGCAAAGAAGAGAATACCTCATGCAAAATTAACCCTATCAGATTTGACTTCATTAAAATATCAGGATGATTTTTTTGATATTATTATCTGCACTGAAGTAATCGAGCATATCACTCAATATAAGAAAGTCTTGGATGAATTTAAGAGAGTTCTAAAAAAGAAAGGTCTCTTAATACTGACATTTCCAAATGAGGGACTGAATACCTTTTTAAGATTAATATTTTTAAGAAAACCCAGAATTCCAGATCATGTTAATTCCTTCTCTCCAAGAAGAATAATTGAAGAAACGGATTTGAGATTATTGTCCCATATTAGCATTCCTGTTAAGAATCTCCCAAGCTTTATATCTATTATTCATCTACTTACATTTACAAAGAACTAAAGGCTAGCTTTATAGGATAAATTTTATGTGTCAAGAACCAGCCACTAAAGTGGCTGGCGTGACAAAGGCTGGTTCTTGAGCATGCTCAAGAATTGAGTTTTCTGTATCTCACCACTAAAGCCTCAAAAACTTTTAGTTTTTGATGGTCATCAAGAATCTAAAGATTATTGAGATAACGAGTTTTAGAAAACTCAATTCTTGACATATAAAATTATAATGGCTTGTAATTGCAGTTACCGCATTTCCCGGGAGATGGGCGCTGATGATTGCGATGATAATTATCGAGGTTGCCTGATAGGGCATTAATTTGCTTTTAATCACATCTCCAGTATTATTTGTTTTTATCCGCCTTTATAGATGGGCTCTAAATGCCTTGATCTAGCTCAGTCATATTTCCCAAAGATTAGCTTCATCTTTATCTTTACTAAATTTAAAAGACCATCAATTATGCCTTTAAATAATGGAATCTTTGAATCTCTTCTAAAGTCTATCCATCTTACAGGTATCTCTTTTATCTTATATTTCTTATCAAGTGCCACCACAATCATCTCAGTGTCCATAAAACCTACCTCTAGAGCTTCCATCTTAGGCAGGATATTGTCAATCACTTTTTTATTAAATCCCTTGAGGCCGCATTGGAAATCAGTTATCTTTGTTCTAAATAAGGTCTGAATCAATATGATGAGTGTCTTTGAGATGATTTTTCTGTTTATTAATCTGGACCTTTTTGATTCCTCAGCAGTTCTGGAGCCTATGACCATGTCATAGCCTTCTTCAAGCCCTTTAATCAATTCAGGGGTGTGGGAAATATCCGCCGATAAATCCGCATCCATACAAAGATAAAAATCTGCCTCTCTAGATAGCCATATTTTCTTCTCAGCTCTGCTTTTGGATTTTCCCCCAGACCATACATATTCTATACGAGGATATTTTTTGACCAGCCTTTTTACTATTTGCGGAGTTGTATCAGTAGAATCATCACCCACTATAATTTTCCAGTTGTATTTGCTAAGATGTTTTTTAAGAAAATTATTCAATTTAATGAGATTTTCCTCTATCACTTTCTCTTCATTGTATGTCGGGACCACAATAATTATTTTTTTCATTCTAAGTGGATCTCTTATTTCTGTAAGATTCTGCAGCCCTCTCAAATTCCTCCAAGGTATAATCAGTCATAGGGTGAATTAAGGAGCTTCCCTGATTAAATTTAGCTTCTTTTACTTCCCTGTTTTGGTTTTTCAGGATAAGTATATTTTCTAGCCCTTGCACGATTCCATAGGGAACAGTAATTATTTGAGGGTTTGCTTTCGATATCCTATGCATGTCTTGTGGAGATCTTATGCTTCCAACTATCAATTCGGATTTTGTTCCTTCTAGCTTTCTGGCTACAAAATCAATTTGCCCGAGAGTTCTATCCCATGCTTCTTCAACATGTTGTTGATTTTCTTTTACAATATCTTTCCATTTATCAGTCTTCAAAATTCTCTCAGGGGAATATTCAGCAAGCTCAAGTATATGAGGGTCAAGCATTCTATTTGCGAATAAGCTAACATAAGTTGCACCTGCATTTGCAGCTTCCAAGGCCTGGTATGGAGTAATGCAAGCAGTAACATTTGTTTTTATCCCATCTTTAGATAATATTTCTGTAGCCCTCAAACCTCCATAACAAATAGGGATTTTTACAATAACATTATCTCCCCAAGAAGCAAGCTCTCGCGCTTGCGCAAGCAAAAGATTTCCAATGTCCCGAGGGTTTTGGTGCACATAGGTCATATTCCTCCTTCCAAAATCAGTTTCTAAACTAACTGGAATATCCGGGTAAGCAGATAGGATTCTCTTGCACGCCTCTTTAAATCCCAAAGATAAATCTCCAGTAGATTCAATTATCTTCGGATTAGTAGTTATCCCATCATTAACTCCTCTAGCAAAACAATATTTTATTTCATCAAGGCTTGCAGTATCTGCAAAAAGTTTTATCATTTTATAGATTTCCCCCATTATATCCAATCTCCTTGATTGCATTACCTTGCTGAGGAGTTGGATAGAGGGAGGGCTCGTTAGAGGGAACAACATAATTATGGAAAACCTCTGTATTTAATTTACCAGTAGAATTATTCTTTGAACAATATTCTTCTATTAATTCTTTAAGCCTAAATACAATTAAATGCTGCAGAACGCCATGAAATCCTTCAACGTGAGGTGTAGAATCTTTTGGGACGACAATACAAACGTCACACATTTCTTTCATCTTACCCCCATCAAAACCTGCAAGACCTACTATTTTAGCGCCTTTCTTTTTTGCAAAATCCATTGCCTGCACTATATTTCCAGACCATCCTGATCCTCCATGAACCGATATTAAGAGTATAACATCTCCCTCGTCTAATAAAGTATTAAGCAATCCAACATAGGTTCTATCCCATCCAGAGTCATTTATCCAAGCAGTCAGTGCCGCAGCATTATCCGTTAAACAGATAGATCGAAAGCCTTTAACTTCCCTAACATCTTTCATTGAGCTATCATTTGCAACTGTTTTTAGCAAGTCTCCTGCAAAGTGAGAAGCCGTAGAGGCGGATCCTCCGTTTCCTATTGTAATAACCTTGCTCTTTCTTTTCCAAGCTTCAAACAATAGGTCAATAAATCTGGAGATATCCTCTCTGTTAATCTCTCGGACTATCTCATTGGTTTCTTCCAAATACTTATCAATGAAATTTTTATTCTCCATATTAATTATGATATACTAGTTTGCACCCGTCTCTATCGAATCTAAAGGGTAATTCTTTTAGCCCTTCTTGAGCCAAGGCTTCCCTTAACTTTTTCTTATTATTTTCGCAATAAAATAATAAAAATCCTCCCCCTCCAGCACCAACTATTTTTCCGCCAAGGGCTCCATTCTTTAGGGCAGTATCATAATACTTGTCTATTTCAGATGTAGACATTTTGCTGCTAAATCTTTTTTTTGTTTCCCAGTGTACATTTAGCCATTTCCCAAATTTAGCAAGATCTCCTTTTTCAAGACTGCACTTTATCTCTTTGCCAATGTCTTTTATGACATGCATCTGCCCCATTTTATCCTTATCCGATTCAAGATTTCTCTTTTGATCAGATATGACCTCTTTTGCAGAATGGGTCAAACCTGTGCTAAATAATAAACAATTATTTTCTAGCTCTTCAAAAGTAGAATAAGGTATGTCAATTGGGCTTGAGATAACACTTCCTGCATTGTCAATTTCAAGGTTAAGTAGGCCCCCAAAAGCCGAAGCATATGGATCTTGCTTTCCTACAGGCTCTTTTAGAACTTCCATTTCAATATGTGCTGCTTCTTCAGCCAGTTTCTTGGAAGAAACATCTTCTCTTCTGTAGCAATGCAGGGCTTTAAGCAGCGCAACTAAGTAAACACTGGAAGAGCCTAAGCCTGTTTCAGCAGGCACATCAGCAATAGATGTAATTTCGACAGGATCAGTGATATTCAGGTATTCCAAAGCAGCTTTTATTCTACTATGCTGAATATCTTCCACTTTCCTTACAACCTCTGTTTTAGAATATCTTAGTAAAAACTCATCGTAAAAATCTCTTTTCTTTAGAATTATGTATATATATTTATCAATAGCAGCGGTTGTTAGTAGCCCTCCAAACTTAGAAGAATAAAACGGAAGATCTGTGCCCCCTCCACCTATAGAAAGCCTCAATGGCGCCCTCGTAACTATCATTTTATTTACATACCTTTTCCATTTATAAAGTTTGTGCCGAAATATTTATAAACGGAGCATATCCAAAGAATGACAAAAAATATAATGGTTTGTTGTAGAATTTTTCCTTAGCAGATTAATTGTTAGAAACGGGGGATTCGGTCTTATGTCCTTATCCAACACACCCATAATCTAGTTGCATTAAATTTAAAAGCACCTTATTTCATTTCTTAATGGGAATTTAAAGATGTTACAAAGAGAAATTAAAGGGATAATAATATATCCGCCAAATCAGTTGATGGACATAGAGACTCCAAGACCAGACGGCTCTTTAGGGCCCCTGTATCTTGCAGCCGCCCTTGAAAAGAGAGGGGTGGCGACAGATATTCTTGACGCGACTGTCGGAGGACCAAATCATACATTAGAGCAGACTTTTTATAGGACGGAAAAGCAGGAAAATGGCTTAATAAGGATTGGCATGGGCTTCGAAGAAATCGCGCATTATGTTGCGCAGGGAGGTTATGATTTTGTAGGCATTAGTTCAAATTTCACGCCACAGACTAATATGGCTATACAAACCGCCAAGGCTATCAAGGGCTCAAATAATAGTCTTCCAGTATTTTTAGGAGGTGTAAATGGACGAGCATTAAAGGATAAGTTTTTAGCAAGCGGGTATTTTGATGGTATATGTTTAAGTGAAGGGGAGGTAATTTTCCCAATGATGGTTGAAAGTCATTTCCAAAACAGATCATTAGAAGGGGTTCCAGGGGTAGCTTATGAGATGGGGGGAAAGATAAGAACTAACCCTGTCAAATCTTCTAGCCTCATTACATCATTAGATGACTTGGCCATGCCAACTTGGGATAAATTGCCTACCGATAAATATGCAATGATAGATTCTCCTCATGGTGTAATGGCAAATGAAAAAAGGAGAGGAAATAGGTATGCGCCAATTATGACTTCCAGAGGTTGCCCTTACCATTGCGCTTATTGTCACATTTCTACTGAGAAGAGTAAAGATTCAACAACAGGCGGAATTGGAGTCCTAAGGGCTCATTCTTTGGATAGAGTTCTTCAGGAGATGGATAAATTAAAGTCCCTCGGTGTGGAGAGATTATTTTTTGAGGACGATAGTTTGCTCCCCCATAAGGCAAGAACAAAAGAAATATTCAGGCTTACAAAAGGCAACGGTTTTACAATAGCAAATGTAAATGGGGGAAATCTTATTCATCTCTATAATAAAAATGATACCCGTCCAGATGGAACTTGGGAGATTGACTTTGATTATTTAAATATATTGAAGGAAGCAGGATTTGACCAGATAGTCTTCCCTGCAGAATCAGGCAATGAAAGGATAATAAATAAATATGCGTCTGGAAAAGTCATCCCTGGAAAGATGGATTTACCTTATTTAATGAGTGCAATGACTGATCGGGGAATAGCGGCACCAGTTAATATGATGATAGGATTCCCTGACGAAGAAGAATCAGAGATACATCAAAGTATAGAGTTTGCTAAGAGGCTTAGAGATGCAGGTGCACCATATGTAACTTTCTTTATCCCAATTCCTTTTCCAGGCTCTAAATTATATACTATGGCAGTGAATGAGGGATATTTGCCCACAGATTTTGACCCCGACCATATGAACTGGAAAAGGCCAGTCATGCAGAATACCTCAGTCCATCCTGAGAGGTTGATTGAAATCAGAGACTCTGCTAATCAGCAAGTCAATACTGACAAGCATATAGCAGGCAGGCTTAAGCAAAGTATTGGGCATAGATGGCAATCAAATGAGATTAATGGGAATACTTTAAAAATATCCCCTTCTTTGTTTATAAATGCATAAGGGCACTCTTAAGGAAAGGGCAATAAAAAACTCATTTTGGTCAGCAACATCTTCCATTATAAACCGAATAGGCGCTCTTTTATTTACAATAATACTGGCAAGATTTCTTATGCCTGAGAATTATGGCATCTATTCTATAGTTTTTTCCATAATCATGATATTCTACACCTTTGCAGATCTCGGTATAAATCCCGCGCTTACAAAATACATTGCAGCCTCTTTATCTAAGAACAAAAGAGCAGTTTCAGGGTATTATCATTATCTGTTGAGGATAAAATTTCTCCTGACTTTTTCAGTTTTCTTCCTTATCTTGATTTTGGCTTATCCTTTATCAGAGTATGTCTTTAAGGATTCAAGGCTGTTCTATCCTTTAATTGCAGGAGCATTTTATATGTTCGCCCTAACATTTGATTCATTTTACACATGGTTATTCTACGCAGTAGAAAAGGTCAATTATGTAAGCATAAAAGAGACTATCGCGCAAACACTCCGAATATTTTTACCAATAGCCGCATTTCTAACTCTAGCAGAAGCCTATCATATTGTAAGTGTGTTCATTATTTTAATCTTAATTTACGGTTTGTTAGTAGTATTCAGCCTGTTTTATCTAAGAAAATTGATTCCCGCCATGTTTTCTAAACCTTTAAACAGGTTAAATAAGGTAAAAATAAATAAATTTATAGGCTATCTTGCGCTTGCAAATATAGCAACAGCTCTTTTCTCTTATATAGATGCAGTAATCCTGGGTTTTTTCCTGCAACCCGAGTTTGTAGGTTATTACAGGGCTTCTTTGTCTATCACAACAGGCATAGCGGGATTGGCTTATTCACAGTCAATAGTCTTTCTACCTCTTTTTGCAAAACTCAAGACAAGGAAGAGAGGAGATTTATTTAATAAGGCCGCAAGGTACCTCGCCCTTTTCTCCATACCTCTTTCTTTCGGTCTGATTGTTCTTGGTAGGTATTTCATAAAGATGCTTTATGGGGAGGCCTATATTCCTGCCAGCTGGTCCCTTTATTTCCTGGCATTATTAATTTTCCCGGCAGCGATGGTTTATATTATAATCGCTTTGTTCTCTGCAGCAGGAAAGCCAAAGGCACTTGCAAAAATAGTTTCAGTCACTTGTATTTTAAGTATAATCCTTAACCTAGTATTAATAAAGTCCTTCTCAATTATATCTCCTACTTTTGGAACAGTCGGCGCAGCAATAGCAACTCTTCTAAGTTGGACATTTTATCTCTTTATAGGTCTAAGGGCAACCCAGAGAGAGTTTTCTTTTTCAGTAAATTACAGGCCGTTATTTAAGGCTTTATTTGCAGGCATATTAATGGCTGGAGTAATTTTACTTGCACTCCACTATATACAAGACGTGACTATTTTTATTGGCGCAGGATTGATAATTTTCGGAGCTTCGA
>Ga0209542_10010012_pt1 | contig 17234 bp, 14 predicted proteins | sample RifCSPhighO2_01_FD_184028 | JGI IMG/M metagenome (GOLD analysis project Ga0209542, IMG submission 184028) | Soil microbial communities from Rifle, Colorado - Rifle CSP2_plank highO2_0.1 (SPAdes) (version 2) | ecosystem: Environmental > Terrestrial > Deep subsurface > Rock core/Sediment ...
CGGCTTTTTTAACTCTAGCCGATGCCCGCCTTAAAGAAATAACCCGGCTAAAATCTGCCGGAGAAAGTTCCTTTTTGATTCCGATCCCACTCCAGGAATGAATTGTCATCCCGCCGATATGAGTTGCAGCAATTCCCGTTGAAGCAGTAATGGCTGGTTCAACGCCATGTTCTTTGAGATAAGATACATACCGATTAATGGTATGAGTCTTTCCAGATCCAGGTTCACCAGTCAAAAAAACATTTTTCCCTGTTTTGAGTATTGAAAGCGCTGTTTCTTGAGTCATTGTTTGGAATTCTCTCATTCTTTTCCAGCGAAATCAACTGTTTTTAAAACAAACAAAAAATCACCATATTGATGATTTTTTGTCTTGAATACGGCGCTCAGCCGGTATGCTTTTACTGAATAGCAATCAAGGTAAGATTACGACGCGTCTCGGGCGAAATAACCTATCTCGACTTGGTTGCGGGGACGACCACTCGTTGGAACTGCTTCCAAGCGGTTAGTCGAGAGAATTTTTCAGTTCTACTTAAAAGAAAAACCTATCGATTAAGATAGGTTAGCAACTGTTACTTGGTCTAATCTGTTAAAAACATCCCCTACTAATCCGCAAGTCAAGCCCTTATTTCCAGTGTCGCTATCTGTGAAAAAAGTATCATCACTTAAATCAAGTTTAATCACTATCTCATATTCATCTTTTCTGTTGGGCTCTCTGTTGTCTTTGCCTTGACCAATTTGGCAGGATAGCCACGCTCCTAGTATTTCCGAAATTGCTTCTCTCTTAGCATTGGTTTTTATCACTGTTTTATCTGGCCTGTTTAGATTAAAATTGATTTTCAAAACAATATCAGCTTTCGGCATAAATATCCCCCCCTCATTATAAAGTATTCTGCCAAGATAATATCATTCCAGAATATTTAAATCAATGTCCCCGATGTCATTCCTTCGACTACGCTCAGGACGAGTCACGACATTCGCTAAGCATGCCCCGCATACAACTTGTTGTTATGCGGGGTTCGCCCTTCGAATTCCTCAGGATAAACCATTTAATTTGATTTTAATGCTATCTATGCTATTATTACCCATATGAAACAATATGATTTCCCTATAATTATCGAGCAAGATGATGAGGGTTACTTTGCTACCTGTCCAGAGTTACAGGGTTGCTATAGTCAGGGTGATACATACGAAGAGGCAATTTCTAACATTAAGGATGCAATAAATTTACACCTCCAAGACAGAATTGCCGAGAAAGAAGAAATCCCAACAACTAAATCAGTCAGTTTATCTACTGTCCACATTACTCTCTAAAAATGCCGCGCCTACCGAGATTAACCGCCAAGCAGATTATTTCAATCTTGGAAAAGCGTGGTTTTAAATTGGCCAGACAAAGCGGTAGTCATAAAATTTTTAGAAACCCCGAGGGCAAAAGAATTACGGTTCCATTTCATGACAATAAAACCCTGCATCCAAAAGTTCTATCAAATATTCTCAAAGATTCGGAAATTAAGTCAGAGGAATTGAGTTAATATTTTTAGGTTAGCCGCTTAAAACGTGAGCGAGCCTCGCCTAAAATAGGCGGGAACCTCTCCATAATGGCTCTATGCAAAGAAAAACAGGAGATTTCTCTCCTGTTTTTCCGTCTCTGTTGCGGGGCCAGGAATTTCTCCCTCGAATAAAGTTTTCTTCCGAAAACTTTTTCTGGGCAGGGCTCGCAGTTATAAATTGCCAATTGCAATTTATAACACCGCTCCGCCTTTCGAATCCCTTCGTGAAGTGAAGCAGTTCACTTCACGACCCCGACAACATGGCCAAAAATGAAAAACGCCCATTTATTGAGGGCGTCTTTCATTTTTGAATGTTGCGGGGCCAGGATTCGAACCTGGGACTCAAGGTTCTGACTGTTAGCTGCCATTACTGGCAGTGTCGGACTATCCCACCATCCAGCTGAGCTGGATGCTCCCATTATAGTCTCTGAACCTTTTCTTCTTCACATAAAGCTTCGAAGAACTTGGCTGCCGATTGCCCCTCCTCTCAAAAGAGGAGTAGGGTTTCCAGTGCTGATACTTTAATATATCAAACATCCTCAATTTATCTAAGATAGATCGGGACAATTTAGAGAGTTTTTCCATACCACATTACTGTGATAGGTCACAATTTTCCCAGTACCAGAGCGGCTACGCCGCACGGTACAGGACTTAGCTTATGAGCCTCGCATGATGCCGCTTCACCACCCCGCAATTTAACATTATCACAACGATGATGATTTAATCAAGTATTTTTAAAACAGTTATGTTTCCAAGCTATTGAACCATGACAAAATATTGACTAAAATGTTGTAATATGTTATTATACTTAAGTCGGTGGGCCCATAGCTCATCCGCCTCCGCCAGTTGGCGGATGGCGGAGGCAGAGCAGTCGCCTCATAAGTGACTGGCCGCAGGTTCGAGCCCTGCTGGGCCCACCACTCGCTCTTTTTTTGAACACTTGCGTGCCGGGGTAGCAAAATGGCAAAGCACCCGACTTAAAATTGGGGGTCCGCAAGGACATTACGGGTTCGAGTCCCGTCCCCGGCACCAACCGCTTGTGGGCCGTTAGCTCAGTGGTAGAGCAACCGCCTTTTAAGCGGTTGGTCGCTGGTTCGATCCCAGCACGGCCCACCACCCACTTGCGTACCCGTAGCTCAGCCGGACAGAGCATCTGCCTTCTAAGCAGGGGGTCGCTGGTTCGATTCCAGCCGGGTACGCCACCCCTTTCGTCAGGATGGTGAAATTGGCAGACACGCCAGCCTCAAAAGCTGGTGCTCGCAAGAGCGTGCGAGTTCAAGTCTCGCTCCTGACACCACTTCTTCGTCCCGCCAAGGTGAGACTATGAAGTACACAGCACTCCCCTTCCGGAACGGAAGGGGCTTTTGTTTGGTGGATTAAAATGATAAATTTTTATAATCGCGGATATGTGATAATTAAGTAGTAAATATTGGTGAGGTGGCCGACCACCGCTGCAAGCGGGGCCTCGCCAAAGGCGATGGGTGGTTGAATATTATGTTTTATACTTACATTATAAAAAGCGAGAAGACTAATAAATATTATATTGGATCTACTATAGATATTAATAAAAGGTTAAGGCGTCACAATAACGGCCATAATAAATCGACGAAGAATGGAATTCCATGGTTATTAATTCGTGTCGAAGAGTTCGATACAAGACAGGAATCATATAAACGAGAGATGAAAATCAAAAGCTATAAAGGCGGCGAAGCGTTTAAGGTTTTGTTAGGATGAACGTGTCAACAGCACAGCGGTGAGGTGGCCGAGTGGTTGAAGGCACCGCTTTCGAAAAGCGGCATAGGAGTAATCCTATCGTGAGTTCGAATCTCACCCTCACCGCTGTGCTGTTGACTAGATTAATGAAGCCGACCACCGCTGCAAGCGGGGCCTCGCCAAAGGCGATGGGTGGTTGAAGGCACCGCTTTCGAAAAGCGGCAGAGGAGTAATCCTCTCGTGAGTTCGAATCTCACCCTCACCGCCAAAATTGAAAATCGGAATCGGAAGCCGAAATGGGGTCGGCACGAAGTGCCGACACAAATGTATTCCCCCCAAAAAATCCTGAATCTGAAAAGAGATTGGTCAGCATGAAGTCTCATAATATCAGATGGATTCACCTATGCTTTTAAAAATAATTCTTAGCTTTTCGATAGGTGTGCTAATCGGCTTTATTCTGGAGTTTAGCTATCGGTCAGTTGAAGCTAAGAGACTAGTAAGACCGAAAATTATAAATGTTCAGATGTACGGTCTCACCGGGATTCTTTTAGCACTCATCTATTCTTTTAAGATTTCTCTGATGCCGACATTGGTTATACTCTATATAATTCCAGTCCTAGTAGAATTTATAACCGGCTATACCCATCTTCGGATCAAGGGAATTCGTCTGTGGGATTATTCTAAAGAAAGATTTAATTTCCTAGGAATTATTTGCTTACGCTTCTCTTTGGCTTGGTTTATTATCTCCGGCTTTTATTATTATCTCGTCCTGCCAAAATTGGAAATAATGCAGTAAATTTGCTGTAATCGGCTTTTGGATAATCAAATCGTAGCAAAGCGTTATAATCGCACACAAAAAACCGCCCGTTTGGGTGGTATAAAGTTATTCACGCATAATGATAATCTGCCAGCATTTCGGACAAAGCTGGCCACACTTGTAATGATGCCGCCTCTCGATTGAGCAATTCGTAGGCACATCAGTAACCACAAGACAAAGAACGCACTTATCATAATAAACACCGTCAATCAATTCAACGAAATTCGGATTGACTCCTTCGGGCAGATTCGGAGGCATTCCACTCTTTGGCATATCTCTTTTCCTTCTCCCTAAACACTGTCCCGATATATACATGATGTTGAAATTGATGTCAATATACCGAATGAAAAAATCTAATGGAACATATCGAAAAACTGATAAAATTCAAAGACGGGTTTTATAACTTTCTGAGGATGCTGTAGTATTTTTCGAGTTTGTTTCTTAAATACTGCTCATCTGAATGCAAAGATCTGTGACTGGCAATCTTGTTCAAAAGCTCTAGTTCTTTTTTAATATCTTTTTCCAAAATTTTAAGCTCCAGCTTGGTTTTTGAATCCAGTTTTTTCAATTTCTTAGAAACTTGGTATTCGGAAGCGATAAATTTAATCTTGCTGGTTTCGTTGATGATAAATGGTATCACTCTTTTTGCAACCAGAATGGCAAGAGAAGCAATTGCCATCCCTACCGCTATCAAGAACCAACCCCCGCTCAACAAGTTAACGAACCAGTCAAATATGTTAGAAATCCGCCCGACAAATTGAGTGAAAACGGATCTATCCACAACTTTCAATACAACATCGGAAAAAGTGTCTGAAACTGCCCCGCGCTCATCCTTGCCATAGGTACGAATAATATATGTTCCAACCCCAAGATCGTCAATTTTTATTTCAAAACCACCATCTTCATCTGTCGGCGACTCAATGGTTTTAATCAAATCCAACTCGTCGCTTTTTTGAGATTCCGAGATCTGTCCCAAAATATTATTGCTTTTGAGCTTAAATGTATCTCCCACTACGGCTTTTACTTTTACTGTTTTTTGTGCGGCCATCTCTTCTACTAACACTTCCTGTTCTATTTCTCCTCTTACTAATACCTCTCTTACTAATACCTCTCTTACTAATACCTCTCTTACTAATACCTCTCTTACTAATGCCCCGGCTTCCGTTTCCTCTTTAATAATGGCCGCTTTATCTGCCTCTATGCCGAGGAGGATAATATCTTTTATTTTTGGTTTAGGAATAGGAACAGACTTAACGATAATTTTTGTCATTGAACTCACAGAATTACCAGCTTTATCTATTACTTTTATCTCTACTGTCTTTTCACCTGGCCTTTGCAAGGGCATCGCGTAAACCCTGCTCGCTTCGTTTGGCAAAATATTTACCGGCTTTCCGCCATTTATAGTTAGTTCGTAACGGTCAATACCTGAAGTAGCGTCTGAAGTTTCAAACAATAATTCCGGCCGAGGATTGGTTAGATCGTCAACATCAAGCCGGACAATGTTGAATGGGCGGGGAACAACGGTGTCTATGTTAAACCTGAAAGATGTTATCGGCCCTAATCCAGCCGCTGTCCTGAATCTTGCATTTAAATACCACTCGCCTTCGTCCAAGTCCGTCAGCAACTTTTCCGATATCGGCGGCGAGTAGCTGATGATGGGCGGGGAATTGGCTCTCCTTGAAAGAACCAATATAACTTCGCTCACCCCCGACAGCACGTTCCACTTAAATAGCGGGTTATTGTTGGAATACCATTTATCCTGATCGGGATGGGTGGACGAAAATATTTCAAAATCGGAAATAGCGATGGGAGCTTGTGCCGGATAATCTTGAAGTTGTTGAGAGCTTGATACATTAATATTAAAGGATGCCCCGCTCATCGCTTTTAACACATTAGTGCCGTAACCGTCGTTAGCCAAAACCGAACCGGCCTTAAAACTTATCTCGGCCTTACCGCTTCCTTTTGCTCTGAAGTTAATGGTAAGAATGTTGCCGTTTGAGCCGTAATATCCCGGATTTAAAATCACTCCTCCAAAATTAACATTGCCGGCCTTATTTGAATAAGACGGTTCCTGAACCCACAAACTTACAGCTGTCCCCTTGGTTACACTGCTCACCTCCAAGATATCTGGATTGAATCCGATTGTTCCATCAACCGCGTTGATTGCTTCGCTTTCCGTATTGATCCTAACGGAAACACTCATCTGACCTCCGGAGTTGTAGTTGCCGGAAGACGGAGATAAAAACAAAGTGGCTGCGTTAGAGAAATTGGGTAAAATAAAAACCAGCACAACCACTCCTATTGTTGTAAAAATCCTGATCTTAAGTTTTAGAAATCCCTCCTTTATTCCCACACATAACTTATGCCTGAAGGCTATTGCGCAGTCTTTCTTTAAGACGACGCAGCCCTTGAGCATGAAGTTTTAATGATTGCTCTCGACTATAAGCATCGTTTCTGTCGCAATAGCCTTCAAAGTATACTATCTTCCATGGTATATATTTCTTTGTATGAAATGACTTGCCATTGTTGTGTTCTTTTATTCGCTTATTTAAATCGGATGTAAATCCAATATATAAACTCCCGTTTTTATTTGATTGTAGAATATAAACATAATGCATAAGTTATGTGTGGGATATAATAAACTTTCTGAATTTATAAATTAGAAGTCCTATGAGTAAGGTCGCTAGACCACCGTATAGAAAATACAGCCTGACAGGAACAAAAGTTACAGTTCTCTCTCGTCCCACATTGTCCACAGCCCTTACTTCTATTATACCAAACAGGCTCTGATGGGACAGTTGATAAGGACTTTCCGCTTCTTTCCAACTACCGAATAAGCCCAAAAATCTCTCTCTGGCTTCATAGTGGTTAATACCTGACCCTTTGTCTTGAGCATTGAAAGATATAAACCAAGCGTTGCCAAAAATATCTTTATTTTTTGATAAATAAATTTTAAATGCATCCGGCGGCAGAAAGTCCAGGATTAATTTTTCTCCCCCCGAGGTTTGGGTTCTCGCGCTTTCAATATTGAATTCTAAATTTCTAAGGACAACTTCTGTCTCCGAGGCTTCCGAATCATTGCGCAAGATTTTAGCGTCTTTAACCAAAACGTAACCCTCGCCCTCAGACAAGCTTCTAAAAGTAAGGGTCAATATCATTCCCTCTTTTATTGTCAGTCCCCCGGGAATAAGGCCGGATAGAACAATGCTGTTATTTTTAGAATTTTTAACTGCCGGTTTGCTGACCCATAAATTTATTATGGAATTACCGTCGGAAATATTTTCTATTCTTAAATTGTCAGAATATTTTAAGGAGGCCTCAACGGCGTTAACGACTTCCATTTCTGTATCTATAACCAAAACAATATCAAAAACATCCCCCTTACCAACAACCTCAAGATTCTTTTTGAGTGTTAATTCCGCCCCCAAAGCAGAGCTAGAAAGTAGAAAGTAGAAAGTAGAAAGTAGAATACTAAAATAGAAAATAGAATTTTTTGAGAATTTATTTGCCATTATTATTTAAAAAGTTATTTAATATTTTCATTACTTCCGTTAATTTATAAACGGCAATAGCCAAGTCCCGTAATTTCTGCCACACAATTAAATCTTTAAATGATTTTGTAATACTCATATTTTTATTTTCTTACTTCTACTTTCTACTTACTATTTTCTAGCTTCTATTATCCAGTCCAGTAGAAAGCCATGATGCTGAAATCTTTTAAATCAATCTTGCCGTCTTGTTTTAAATCAAAACCAGCCGGAAATCCGGTTTTTTTGTACCAAAAAGCCAAGATAGAAAAATCAATAATATTAACCTTGCCATCTTTGTTCAGATCGCCTTTTAGCACCTTAACAACCGGCTTAGCTAAAACTGTTTTCTTGCCGACCTGAAAGCTTACGGTCTTACTGAAAGAGCTGATCTCGCCGCCATAAGCGGCCTTGGATTTAGCTGAATGTTGACCCAAATCCAATACGGATGTGTCAAAATTATAGAGATAGGTCCCGTTTTTATCCGTATTAATTTTTCCGAAAAAATCTTCTTCGGAACTTACTGTGATCGTAATCTCGCTGGCAGGCACGCTTTGACCAAAGATGGCGATATTATCCCCGCGTTTGACTTCGTTTTTGTCAACATCTATAGTCGGCGCGATAAAAATACCATTCACAGCAGTCGTGGCGCTGGAAATGACACTAATGGGAAAAGTCAAAAGACTTGAGCGCCGGCCATCCCGATCTTCGCTATAAATACTAAAAATATAGTTTCCACCAGAAAGACTGGAAAGATTTATTGAAAAAGTAGCATCGGCGCCGGCAACAGTGGTAGCGGCAACTTGAGCGTCTCTCAAGAGAATTATCGTGCTTTTAGGATAAGCTCTTCCGGAAAAAGTAACCGTCGCGGTGGGATATGAAACGGTTGTGCCTCCCCCACCACCCCCACCGCCTCCACCACTGCTAGGAGTGGCTGTCGGAGTCGGAGTTGGCGTCGGGGTTGGCGTAGGCGTTGGATCGCCAAATAACCCAAAAGAGCTAAAACTGTTTATGGCGGTAGTGGCCCTGTTATTTGTTGTATCCAATGTCGTACTTTGTGCATTCCAATTATTACCGTCGTGTTTATAAATTCGCAAGGTGCTTTCGTCAACAGAGCTAACCTCGCTGTCCGAATAGTCAATGCGCATTGTTAAATTCTCGTTAAAAGAAGAGGTGGCGACATTGTTTCTTTCCGCATTCATCTGATAAACATATGAGTGTGCGCCTAATTTTCCTGAAGGCTGGCCGCCAACTTGATCAAGAAAATCATTTACAGATAGATTGCGGATATCAAATGATTGTGAAAACGTAGAATAATTGGCCGGGACAACAAGGGCAAGTCCAGTCCCGTTTGTATTGCTCATATTTATGGTTCCGCCAACATTCTTATTAATCGTGGAGGATGTGGAGTTAACAAACGGCTTAGTGGTAGCTATTTTGGGATACTGAGAATACCGTTTTAGGGAAGTGCCGTCCTGATTGACCATCCTGAAACAATAAAACTCGCCATCCAAAGAACTGTTTGTGATATTATTTTGCACTAACCAGTCGTATTCAATAATCTGATCCTTAAGAACTGCCGGATTAAACGGCGTCGGATTACTTTCCTGATAGCTTCCTTTTATCGTGGCGCCGCTAAGTTTGTTTACCGTTATTTGAGCTCCATTGGCCAGCTGCGTTATCGGCATATCAAATCCCCGCCAATCCGCTCCTGATCCAAGAGCGCCTAAATCATTCCAGGCAGTTATGGTGGCACAGTTGGTCTGGCCAGCAGACAATTTACCAAATTGGAGTTTTAGTCTTCTGTTTGAAGCCGACCAATCGGCTGTCGCCTTTATACCAATCCTTAACCTGAACAACTGGCCGGGAAGAGGCGGAAAGGCCATCGGACTTAAATATCCATTTTCAGGCAAATCTAAAGTTGTGCCGGGAGGCCATGGATCCCAAGGATCAAGAGTGTCGTGGGGTACAAAAAATCTATAAGAAACCTGGATCGGTCCTTCGCTCACGGAAGAAAAAAGATTGATAATCCTCTCAAAAAAAGAGGCCTGGGCTTGAACAGAAAGCAGAAAGTAGAAAGTAGAAAGTAGAAGAATAAAAGTTAAAATCTTGGAATGTTTTCCCATAGATTTAATTATACCAACAAATACCAAAAAGCTCACCTTGCGATGAGCTTTTTCTAAATTCTAAATTCTATTTTCTACTTACTATTTTCTAGATTCTAGACTCCGTCACGCCCTGACTATCTTGAATTTCTTCTTAAACCAGCGATACAGATAGAACAGCGTCGCCAACACGCCGATTAAAATCAGCAGATACAAGTACGGAAATCCGATAACCAGTTTTGATTGTTCATAGACATTACCGTCCCCGTCTAATATTTTGGCCTTGATGGTATAAACGCCAAGCAAAGCTCTTTGATTCCATGTTGCTTTGAGGTCGCGCTTGATATTGGGATAGACAAATTTGGTTTCAGAAGAAAAAGATCCGCTCTTCCAGAAAAAATTCTTTACCGTAAAATCTGCTTTTGCTTCATAGTGCGTGGTACCGGTATTAAGATAAGACAAAGTAAAATTAACCGGCCCATTATTTGCAATTCTCGGTCCGCTAAAATTTAATAGTTCTCCGGTTCGTTTCAAATCGCCCTTAACATTCAAGATAATCAATGCTCCGACTCTGGGCACGGCGCCAATATTTCCTCCGCCCTCAATAACTCCCGTAAAAAATACTGCCGCATATTTTCCTCCGGCGGTGGCATTTTTAGGAACAGAAATCTTAAAAGGGACGCTTTGTTCTTCCTTGGGTTTCAGGGTTATCACGTCTTGTCTAATTCCAATCCAATCACTCATCTTGTAAGGATTCTCTATATCTCCGGGGAGCCATTGGATATTATTGTCTTCGGTAACCTTAAAGTCCTGAAATTCGGCTCTGACCTTTAATACAAAATCATTAGGATTGGCGACGGTAATCGTATTTTCAACCACCTGACCTCTTTCAACATCAAACTTATACTTAACCGGGGCAATAGTGATGCCCACAGCTGCTGATACACTGTTTGGATATACCAAAAAAGACCCGAGAATAAGGGGCAGGACAAGAGTTGATAATATGCGCTTATTTTTTAGAATCATCTTTTGTTTTTATAACGTAAAACAAAAAGAGTCAGGAATCAAGAGCAATAACTTACTTTACAACTCTTGACCCTTGACTCTTTTATCACATTTCTGCCACTTGTTCCAAGTTCTATTTTCTTACTTCTGCTTACTATTTTCTGTTTACCAGCTTCTACCCTTACGGTGTCGTCGTCGCAGTAAATATCACCCCACCGGAATAAGTTGTAGCTTGTTGGGTCGTTGTCACGTCTAAAGTAAAGCCCGCTGAAGCGTATTGAGTACCGGCAGCAGTGGTAGTCCAAGCAGAATTGGCAGAAGCGGAGGCCTGTAAAGCGGCATACTTATTGTTGGCGTCGCTATCGGTAGTGCCGGAACCAAAACAGGTAGTGTTCTTGTTGACTGAAGCGGCCCAGACGGAAAATCCTAAACCAGTTGAGGAACCATTTCCCCATGTAGCCGGACTTGTAGCATCCGTACAATCAGAATCAAAAACATCAATCCCGCCAGCAGTGTCAGAAATATTTATATTGGCCGCATCGGCGCTAGATGCCAAAGTGGTAGCTGGACTGGCTCTTCTCCTGCCAATAGCTAAGGTGATAGTATCGTTGCTAACTGACTTAACTTGAACGTTAGAATCGTTAGCCGTGCCGGCTGTAATGGTGCCGAAACTGGCCGATGCGTTATTATCACAGGTATTGTCGTTATTACAAGTACCGATAATAGAAAATGTGAGGTTAGAAGCTATCGTAACCTCTACCGTCGCCGTGCCTGAACCTGTGGCCGCTTCTGCTGACGGCGGGTTAAAGAAAGAAAAATAAATACTGTTGTCGTAAGCAGTCCAAACAAAGAAAAGAGCCAAACCCAAAATAGTTATAGTTTTAATCTCTTTTACAATGTTATTACTCGATGACATCTTAGTTATCAACAGTTATACATTTCGCTACTTTAATTATACAACATCTCGGGGGGAAGCAATATTTAGTTATCAACATCCCGTTAGAGGTCCGACCCGCTTGAAAGGCGTGGTCGGCAGACGACCCTTCTTTGAAGGGCGTCTTACCTCTAACGGGACTACGGTGCGCTTTTTAGCAACGCTTCGCTTCTTTTTTTGTTATCGCCCAAAAATTGATAAATATCGGCTAAAAGCCGAAGCTTCTGATTCCCAATCTGATTATAATCAAGGGCTAACGCCTTATCGGCGAATAACTTAGAATTTTTACGATCGCCGAGCAAAAGATAAGTGTAGCTAATGTGAACAAAATACTGTGGATTTTTTTCTGATAATTTTAAGTAAAAAGTGATCAGGTCTGGATACCTTTTGTTCTGTTCCAATGATCTTGCCAGAAAGTCGACCTCTTCGGCAGGATAATACCCGACGTTGATAGCCTCTAAAATCAGGTCCAACCCTTTTTTAAATTCGGAGTTATTTCGATTCTGCATACTCAAACCCGGTAGTAGAAATTCCGAAAGCGGCTCTGCCGCAAAAGAATCCCGAAGGGAATCGGAATTTTCACTACCGGGCAAATTTTTCAACAGAGAAGCCGCTCCCAATTTAAATTTAACCGCGGATAAATCCTTGGCTGAAGAGCTGACGCCTTCCAGAACATGGATAGCATCGTCGTATCTTTTATTCTCGATGTAAAAATCAGCCAGTTCGTAATACAGCGGAAGAGCCAGCGGCAATGTTTTTATTCCTCGTTTCAATAGTTCTTCGGAACGCAAGACTTTTTTAGAAGAACCTTCGGCCAACAAATATTCCGCCCGATAAGCTTTATAAAGATATTGATATGAAGAGTGCTCAAACCGGCTTTTTCCAACTTCTTTTTCCAGACCGTCTGTCAGACGTTTAAAATAGGACTGGTTTTCTTCTTTTTTTAGAAATTGTTTGTTTCTAAAAACAAAATCAATAAGGCTTTCCGAAAACTTTTTATAAATGTCTTTTTCCGACCAAACCGCGCGAGAAAACGCCCTATCAAAATAGTCAAAGGCTGTATCGCCATTTCCTTGATACAAAAGAACGTAACCGCGAGTAGTATAAAAATTGGCCAGAGCTGGCTTAATGTTGGCGTAGAAAATCAGAGCGCTAGATAATATCGTCGTTATTACCGCCATTCCTGCTTGGAAACTAAGTTTCCGGATAGAGCCGAGAGAAATTAGACTTCCTTCAGCGACCCTTTTGCCGACCGTACTAATTCCAAAACCAAGCAAGATAAAAAACATCAGATAGCTTGAGAATAGGTCAAAAAAGAAAAGGTTGTGGACCAAATAAGCCACTGTCAGAGAACAAAAAAGATAGTTCCCTGACTGAATAAAAGCTTGCCACAGACAAGCCATTAAAAACAACCAGAAGAGTAGACCAATTAAGCCCTGAGTCGATCCGATTTCCAACGGCATATTGTGGGCTTTATCAAATATCTCCGTATTGCTTTTGGAAATTTCCGGGTCGTAATGCGCGGAAAACACACTGGAAAAGTTCTCAGGCCCCCAACCGAAATAGAATTTGGAATTTGGAATAATAGAAGAATCGAAAATGCCGTTAAGGGCGATTTTCCAAACAGTGATTCTTTGCTGGACAGTCGGTTGATTCAGGGAAAAATCCGTTAATCTCTCAAAACTTCTCCATTTGGACAAATAAGGCGATAGCAAAAAGACAGAAGTAATCAGTACGATTAAACCCCACACATAACTAGTTATGTGTGGGGTTTTATTGATCCGTTTAAATAAGTTTCTCCTGTCTAAAAACAGATAAGTCACCATACTGATCACCAAGGCCAAAGCCGCCCCCCTTACTGCCGTCATAAAAATAGCCATTAAAAATAAGACGGACATTCCTGCCAGAAAGCATCTGATTTTTTTGTTTGAGAATTGACTACGCAAATAAAGAGCAAAGTAAAAATTAAACAGCAAATACCCGGCAAAAGCAGCCGGATTGCCTAAGGTTCCAAATATCCTTAGTCTTTCATTTGCCCCCAAAATCCCGCCTACGGAAAATTTCTGAAAAAAACCGTAGAAAGTTGAGATTGCGGCTGCTATGACCGACAGCCAGAGAATAGCCAACCAATCTTCTTTAGACTTAAATACCGAAATTAAAATTATCAAAAAGACATAAAAGTGGAGCCAGGTAAACAAGCCGCCCATTCTTTCCCAGTATCCCCAAAAGCTCTGATGCCAGTTAACTCCTAAAAAAGCGGACGTGGCGTAAGAAGCGGTAAAAAGAGTGAGGGCCCAGAAAATTGAATTTGGAATTTGGAATTTGGAATTTGTGGCTTTTCTAATTATTCCAAATTCTATATTCCATATTCGAAATTCCTTATACCTGATCGCTAGCCAAACATAGGCGACTAGAAGTAGTTCCACCAATATCCGAAAAACAATTACCTTTCCAAAATTGAACGGCGAAAAAGAGTTCCGAAAAATCACTAATGGCATAAAAACGGCCACCAATAGACCATATCGCAAAAACTTATAGCAAAATTTATCCAATTTGTTCATAAATTAGAAAGTAGAAAATAGTAAATAGGAAGTAGAAATACGTAAAAGAATTTAGAAAATAGAAAGTAGCAAGTAGAATTACGGAATTAAACTTCTGTTTTCTTTTTACTATTTACTACTTTCTACTTTCTATTTACTGGACTCTATCCCTATGGTGTCGTAGTCGCGGTAAAAATTATGTCGCCGGTATAGGAAGTAGCGCGCTGATTGGTTATGATATCAAGAGTATATCCCACGGAGGCATATTTAATTCCTGACGATGTTGTAGTCCAAGCTGTACTTGCCGATAACGAGGCCTGAAGAGCGGCATACTTGTTGTTGGCATCGCTATCGGTAGTTCCAGTTCCCCAGCAAGTAGTATCTTTGTTTTCAGTCGCCGCCCAGAGCGAGAAACCGAGTCCGGTTGAAACAGCATTTCCCCATGTCGCCGGACCGGTACCGTCAGTACAATTGGAATCAAAAACATCAATCCCGCCGGCGGTATCGGAAATGTTTATATTGGCCGCATCGGCGCTGGAGGCCAGAGTGGTGGTAGGACTAGAGCGTTTGCGGCCGATAGCCAAAAGAACGGTCGTATTGCTGTCAGTTTTTACCCTAACATTGGCATCGTTAGCCGTACCGACGCTCAAGGTGCCAAATTGAGCCGTAGCGTCCAGATCGCAGGTATTGTCATTATTGCAAGTGCCATCAATGGTCAAAGTTACCGACGCCGCCGCTGCTGCCAGTGTGGCTTCCGGATATTTAGTATATGTAAAATTAGTCGCTGAACCGGCATTAGTCAAACGAAAGCAATAAGCCGCCTCGTCAGTTGCATCGCTTAGGGCTTGAACGGCATATTCCAATTCCACAAACTGATTGTTGTAAACCGTAATATTGCCGGTCTGGCTGGTTGTTTCTCTTTGTCCGCCGTTGGTGCCGATGAAAGAGTTATTTTCATCCGTCACTCCTCCGATTGCTACGGCAATATTGGTAGCATCGCCCGCTTCGGTCAACTGGGATGCACCCATATCCCAATCCCCGCCCACAGCACCCACATCCGTATATACTCCTGTGGCACAATCACCAGATTTTAATTTATACTCAACCCTGAATTGCTGGGCGGAAATGCTGTCCTGTCCACCCTCGTTTGAAATTTCAAAACGCAATCTTTTGACGGTATTTTTTGCCAAGCCAGATATGACCGTGTCTTGTGTTCCGCTAGTCATTGAGGTAGCAAGCGCCTCGGTATTATCATCATGCCGCCAGTGGTAATGAATTTGCTCGTACTTTGGAGTAAAGCTTCTGAAAATTAAGTTAATTATGCCTTTGAAAGAAATGAAGCTGGTTGAAGAAGAGGCTACTCCGGTAATGGCTTGGCCTCCAGCCGAATGTTCGATAAATGACGAAGATGACCCCGTTTTCGCAATACTATCAACTCCGCCGCCATGGAGAAAAAAACTTGAAGAACTGGCTTCATAAGCCATGGCGTCTTTGTCAACTTCCCGAAACGGTCCCTTGCCATGACCAAATAAAAGCAGAGTCAACCCTATTAAAATAAAAAGCCACGTCCTCATGGCTTCATTATAGCAAAATAAGACAGAAGCTAGAAAATAGTAAATAGGAAGTAGAATAAATTTTAAAATTCTATTTTCTGTTTTCTATTCTTGCTTCTACTTACTACTTACTATTTTCTATTTACTAGCCTCTAACTGTTTTACCACTTCCGAATCCTTATCCAGTTTTTCCCAAAATAAGATATTAGACCGGCTTAAGAAAAGTTCTCCTTCCGATTTTAGAGGCTGGTAAAATCCCCACCTGATAAGAGAGAGATTGCTTCCTCCATCGCCAGTTACGTTAAACTTCTTGTTGCTGCCGCTGGTTTCTTCCGTTTTGACCACATTAACAACATAAGCGTCCGACAGTTTCAAAACATGACGTGTCGTACCGCGAATATGACCTACATATACTTCTCCATTTGTTAAATAAACTGCCGCCCAGCGAGACGAAAAAGGAGTAGCGACATCTTGTATGAATAAGACAAACCGGGGACCCCCGACCCATATTAAAAGATTGGCCAATCCTATAAAAGCCAAAATCAAAACAAGTTGTCTCCCCTCCGGAATTTTAAAAACAATTTTAGGCATATTATATGTCCCTGCCTTCGCACCAAGCATGAGATCCCGCTAAATAATTGCCGGCGCTTCTCGAGAATACGACTGATGTAATCTGATCGGCTGTATTATACCAGCCGCCTACACCATGATGCCGATCGGAATTGGTACCTGCCGGTTCTAGTGTAACAGTATCATAAATTACAGTTTTATTTGTATCAGAAAAATTGGTTATCTTCAATGCCGAAGATGTGGGGTCAGTATCTGCCGCTGTTCCGGTCAACTGAATCGCATCGTCAGAAGCATCTTGAATATCAGCAATTGCGGTGGTTATAATATGTGTTTGATTCCAACCATAAGAAGCCGCGCCAGCATCGCCATTAAATCTTACCTGACTTATACCGCTGGCCGATCCTCCCTTTGATTCTAAATAGCAGTTGATATGTTCTTTAGCCGTTGAAAGAGAAACTGAGATAGTTGCGCTGTTAGCTCCAAGAGTGGTGCCGCCCAAATATGTCATAACCCCTCCTCCACTTGCGCTGATATCAATATCAATCACCCCTTCTGACCCTTTTGTTGCCGTAACAGCTGTGCCGGTAAAGTTTATTGCTACTGACGCTCTTCCAATATTTGTACCCTCATCTTTAACCAATATCCCGTCAATTAAATCTCTAATGACGCTGCCTTGGCAAATACGGGCTTTACTATCAAAGGAGTTATACCATATCTGTCCGCTAGTTGAACAACTGGAGTCGATTGCTCCTCCATCAGTATTTTGTATGTCAAGATTAAGAAATATGGGCGTAGCCGCTCCTGCCCCAGTGCCTATTTGAACGGCCGTGCCACCTGTGGGAGCCCGGAGCAAACTGGAATAAACTCCTTCCGCTGCCCTAGCATAACCGACTGAATCAATTCTCTGCCTTAAATCAAGCTGT
>Ga0209542_10010013_pt1 | contig 17233 bp, 16 predicted proteins | sample RifCSPhighO2_01_FD_184028 | JGI IMG/M metagenome (GOLD analysis project Ga0209542, IMG submission 184028) | Soil microbial communities from Rifle, Colorado - Rifle CSP2_plank highO2_0.1 (SPAdes) (version 2) | ecosystem: Environmental > Terrestrial > Deep subsurface > Rock core/Sediment ...
TTGGTTGGATTTGGCGAATATCCGTTTGGTGGGATGTTTTATAAAAACAAAGCCCAGTATGTAAAAAATCTTGTGGATGATGTCGTTATTTCAGAACTGCAGGCCGAGCCATGGGGCCCGGATGCGGAGCGGGATCAGCCCATTATTATGACACCGGAACAAATGAAAAAGGTGATTTTGATCGCGCAAAAAACAGGATTTCGCGAAGTATATTTTTGGGGGCTTGAATGGTGGTATATGATGAAGGAGAAAAAGGGGAATAGCAATTATTGGGATATCGCAAGAGATGCTGTAAAAGGGAGATAAGAGGGTAGGGGGGATTGTGTCTACAAGATTTCCGTTTTTGGGCAGATTTGATATAGTCAGTGTATGTATGTCAAAGAAACTCCGACAAAACCTCACGGTTATTATCATTGTCGCTTCTATTGTTATCCTTTCGTTATGGGGACAGCAAATCGGCATCCCCTTTGAAAAAATAGAAGCATTTGTGGTACAGATGGGAGTGTGGGGGCCATTGGTGTATATTCTGATTTTGCTCATTCCCGTGGTATGCGCGCCCATTCCTGCGGCGCCGTTTATGCTCATTGGCGCGAATTTATTTGGTTGGGAGTACGGAATGATATATGGGTTGACTGGTTTTACTATTGGTCAGACAATCAATTTTTCGTTAGGGAGATATATAGGCAAGCCCCTGCTTAAAAAAATCTATGCGATCGAGCAGTATGAAAAGATAGAAAAACGCATTCCTGAACGTATTGAATTTTGGGTTGTGTTTTTTTTGCGGCTGATTCCAAATCCCTCATTTGATTTTTTTAGTTATCTGGCAGGAATGAGTAAAATTCGGTATCTTATGTTTATTCTTGCAAGTACATTAGGCGCGTTGCCGGGGACATTTTTGTGGAATTATTTTGGTAATAGAATTATTGAGTATCAGATTTCGTGGCGCAGTTTTGGGATTTTGATCATTATTGGCATGATTTTGTTAGCGTGGCGATATATGCACAAAAAGCCATGGTGGCGCAGAGTAACGCGGAATATTTCTGATTTATTTGAAAATGGAGTATGACAATCAATTGTCTTGGATGGAAAATCGGAGGTGAAGCCGGATCAGGCATTAAAGTAACCGGCGAAATGTGGGCACGTATGTGTCATCATTTAGGTTTGAACGTGTATGGATATACTGAATATCCTTCTTTAATTCGTGGCGGTCATAATACCTATCATATTTTTGCGGCAGAGCGAGCTGTACGATCTATCCCTGAACAAGTGAATATTCTTGTTGCTTTAAACCGCGAGACCATTGATTTGCATATAAAAGAATTATCTCCTGGCGCGGTTGTTCTTTATGATGGCGAGGCGGGGGATTTTGACGTATCCGAGTACACAGCGCAGTATGTTTCTTTTTTGTCAGTACCGTTTCGGCGGCTTGCCATGGAGGCGGCGCAGGCAGAAATCATGAAAAATACTGTCGCGTTAGGCGCAAGCGTGCGTCTTACCAGCGTGCCATTTGAGCATGTGAAACAAACATTGGCAGATATGTTTCAACGCAAAGGCGCGCACGTAGTTGAGATGAATCAAAAAGCCGCGTTTGCTGGGTATCAGTATGTGGGAAGCCATTGGGATAAAGAGTTTAGTTATCCCCTTGCTCCGCGCGAAAAAAAGCAAACATTACTATTGAGCGGGAACGAGGCAATCGGGCTTGGCGCACTTGCCTCTGGGATCAATTATTATGCCGCCTATCCCATGACGCCATCGTCTTCGTTATTGGAATTTTTAGCACAGTACGGGCCGCAGTATAATGTTGTTGTCCGCCAGACAGAAGATGAACTTGCGGCAATCAATACTGCGATTGGCGCGTCGCTTGGCGGAGTGAGGGCAATGACTGGTTCAAGCGGAGGCGGATTTTCTTTGATGGTGGAGGCGCTTGGCATGGCAGGTATTATGGAAACCCCTCTTGTGATTTTGGAAGCGCAACGGCCGGGGCCGTCAACTGGATTGCCAACCTGGGGCGGGCAAGATGATTTGCGGTTTGTATTACACGCGTCGCAAGGTGAATTTCCGCGCATTGTGCTTGCGCCTGGTGATCCGGAAGAGTGTTATACCGAAACCATTAACGCTTTTAACTTGGCAGATAAATATCAGTGTCCTGTGATTATTCTTTCTGATAAATTTTTAGCAGAGTCGCTTGCTATCTCTCCGATGGTGGATACGCATCATGTTGAAATAGACAGAGGATTGTGGGTGACGGAAGAAGTATTGAGTAGTGAAAAACGTTTTGGTCGCTACGAAGTAACGGGAAACGGCGTATCCGCTCGTTCGTTGCCCGGGCAAGAAGGCGGGATTTATCTTGCCAACAGCGATGAGCATGATGAATATGGCTATTCGCGTGAAGAAATAGAAATTCGTAATGCGCAAAATGGCAAGCGATTAAAAAAAATGGATGCGATTGTCCGTGAAATTCCTGTACCGCATATCTATGGTCCTGCAAGCGCTGATGTTACGCTGTTGTGTTGGGGGAGTGTTAAAGGCCCGGTGTTAGACGCACTGCCGTTATTGTTGCAAGCGGGTGTAAAAGTGAATGTCATGCATTTTGTGTATCTGTGGCCTTTTCCTGCGGAATATGTTGAAAAGTTTTTACGATCATGCAAGCGGACGATTATGATTGAAAATAATGTAACAGCGCAAGCCGCGGGATTAGTGCGTGAAATGACAGGCGTGGCATGTGATCATTTTATCGGAAAATCCGACGGCCGACCGTTTACACCAGAGGAGATTCGGCGGGAAGTTATGGATAAAATGTAAAAAGAAAAAATCAAAATGGTTCCTTGTTGAATTAGATGAGATATCAAAGATCCTTGCCTCAAGTATTTTGACCTTAAAAGGTAAAAAATAATTTTTATATTTTGATTTGTCATTTTGCTTTTTACTTTTTAATTTTTGAATTTATATGGAATTAACTATTAAATCTTTTGAAACGCCGTATAAGCCAACCTGGTGCCCGGGGTGTGGAGATTTTTCCATTTGGCTTGCATTGCGTCAGGCATTTGTTCAGCTTGGATTACAGCCACATGAGGTGTATGTTGTATTTGATATTGGATGCTCTGGCAATATGTGTAATTTTGTCAATGCGTACGGAGCGCATGGTTTGCATGGCAGAGCATTGCCTCTTGCGTTTGGAGTGCGATTAGCAAATCACGGCATGCCAGTTGTTGTGATCGGCGGAGACGGTGGAAGTTATGGCGAAGGCGGCAATCATTTTATCCATACCATCCGCGCCAACCCCAACATCACCTATATTGTGCATAACAACCAAGTATATGGGCTGACCATTGGGCAGGCATCGCCGACATCAGATAAAGGCGCAAAGGTAAAAATGAGTCCCGAAGGCGTGATTGATGAGCCGATCAATCCATTGACATTGGCTATCGCGGCAGGATGTGGTCATGTTAGTCGTGGGTTTTCTGGTGATATCCCGTATTTGACACAGCAGATTGTTTCTGCTATGCAGTTTAAAGGTTTTTCTTTAGTTGATGTGTTTCAACCCTGTGTGACATTTAATAAAGTGAATACCTATCAGTATTTTCGTGAGCGGGTGTATAAATTAGAAGATAAAGCCCATGATGCGTCAAATAAAGTTCAAGCATTTGAACGGGCATTAGAGCATGGCGATCGCTTGCCTGTTGGGTTGTTTTATAAAGAAGAAAAACAAGTGTATGAAGATGCCTTGCCTCAACTTGAAAAAAAATCATTAGTAGAACAATCTCATTCATACACTCCCGGCGTTCGCGATTTAACGTTAGTGGTTGAGTCGTTTATGTAAAGGGGGTCGCCGTCGTCGCTCCCTCTCCTTTACAAGGAGAGGGCAGGGGTGAGGTATTCAAAAATCATAGCATGCCCTCTCCTGACAAGCTCCATTTATTTGAAGAAATTTTCCGTCACGCTCCAGTGGCGTGTTTAATCATAGATGAAAACGATATCATTATCAGCGCGAACGAAAAAATAGAAGATATTGTCGGCTACCCTATTTCCTCCCTTATAGATAAACCATTAAAAGAATGTATTACCTATCACTTTGAAAATTGGGCAGGGATAAAAATAGAAGTTGATCGTAACGGATATTTTCGTCGCGAAACGGTATTTAAAAGAAACGACGGCAAAGAATTAAATGTGAAATATGAAATTGTGAAAATTATATGCGAACAGATAGGCACCCATTATGCTTTTTTTGTCCGCGATATCACCGGTCGTTCAAAAACAGAAACATTGTATAAACATCTTTTTGAAAACGCAGCGGATTTTATTTATACAATAGACATGAAAGGGAGATTTACGTCTGTTAATAAGAAGTTTGTTTCCGAACTTGGCTATACCGAAGAGGAACTTCTTGGGCGCGCTCCAGAGGATTTGGGGATTCTTGTTGGTGAAGATCTTGAAACGGCAAATGAAAAGTTTTTTAAGTTAGCGCGGGGAGAAGCGCGTGAGACAGGGAGATATATTTTGCACGTTAAGGCAAAAGACGGTAATAAACTTGCGATGGAGGTGCGCGCTGTCCCCATTTTAGAGAATAATAAGATGATTGGACTGCAAGGCATTGCTCGAGATATTACTCTTCAAAAAGAATATGAGCAAAAATTGTTACAGCTTAATAAAGATCTTGAATTGCGTGTGCGGGAGAGAACAGTCGCTTTGAGAGAGAGCTTGCAATTAAAGGAACAATTATTGGCTGATATTTCTCATGAATTACGAACACCTTTATCTATCATGCATCTTGTGGTTGAAGACATTAAAGAAGGTGGAGACGATTCTGCTGATTTTGTGATGGATTTAGAGCAGGAGCTCCAACGCTTGGAGTCGTTAGTTGATGATTTAACCTTATTAGGATATCCCAAAAACAAAGATGAGCTTTTCCCGTTTCAACCGATGGTTGATATTGAAAAGATTATTCAACAAACAATACATCGCCTTCAGCAACTGATTGACGAAAAATCATTAGTTATGGTGTTTAAGAGTAATGGATGCCGTATGAATACGAATCCTGAATTATTGAGTCGTCTCGTGATAAATCTATTGACAAATGCTATAAAGTACAGTCATAATAGGGGAGAAATCAGGGTGAATTTGATTTGCGATAATCATGCGCATATACTTGAGGTGCAAGATTTTGGTATTGGTATTCCTGTACATCAGCAAAAATTTATTTTTGAAAGATTTTATCGTGCGGATAATTCACGCGCCAGAGAGCACGGAGGCATTGGGCTTGGGCTTGCTATTGTCAAGTGGATAGTAGAAATGCACAAAGGTTTTATTGAGGTTATCAGTGAAGATGGGAAAGGGGCTCTTTTTAGAATTGTTATTCCATCTGTTGATCATTCTGATCTTTCTGTCACGAAAGGCTAACGCCTATTAGTAGAAAAAGGTCGGAATGATCGGACAGGTGGACTGTCCGATCCCATTCACTCATGGGAGGAACGACGATGAATACGGCTCATTCGTATTCTCCGCGTGAGTGCCCGGGCACTATTGACAATGTGCGAACTTGTCTCTCTGCAGGGGGACAGGTTCGTGAAGGTCGGAAACCACCAACGGTGATTCCGACTGGTGCCGTACGAATAAAACCAATTCACATGGCGGGCTATTTTTTTGAGGTAGGCGGTATTCAATACCGCAGTTACCTAAAAGAGGAGCGGCTCGCCACGCCGTTCCCGAAAGATAGCCCTGCGCACATCACATTGATTAACTTTGCAAATGATGTGCGCAAAGAAAGAGTATCGAAGGGCGTTCCAGAATCATGCCGGATAGCGGCTCCAGTGGTGTGGGAATTAGCACAAGAATCCCATCCTTTGAGCTATTCCCTACGGCGGCATGAAGACGGAAGAGTATACCACAACGTATGGAAACTGCCGTTTGAAGAGGTCGGTTTCCATGTATTCTCTTATCGTGAGGCGTGGGAATGGTTCTTCTCTACGAGAGGATACCAAACCCCGCCCATGGGCGAAGAGTGGGCTATGTTCTTTCGTAATGCAGGTACGACCATAGTGCCTGCAGAATATAACGAGGGCAGATTCTGGATCGTTGATCCAGGACAACTGCCCGAAATCCTGACAAAGGGGTACCCCTATGCATAGTCAGGAAGGTATTCGTATCCGCTCACCCGTGGGCAACGCAGGTGAGCAAAGCGTGTTTCGTTCCGTCCCGTTGGAATGATCACGCTTTTTTTATTTGACGAAATGGGGTTTGTAAACCATAATTTGAACATATCGGGCTGTGGCGCAGTTTCCGCCAAAGGCGGATCCGCCTTTTGCGGAGGATATGACAGCGAATGATGCTTTAGGTGTATTGTTCAAGCAATAAATAAACAACGGGGTATAGCGCAGTTGGCTAGCGCGCGTCGTTCGGGACGACGAGGTCGTGGGTTCAAGTCCCACTACCCCGATAGTTTCTATGTACTTTGTTTATTTTTTAAGAAGTCAAAAAAATCAAAAAATTTATTGTGGTATAACAGAAAAATCGCCAAAAGAGAGGTTGAAAGAACATAATCAAGGAGTAAATGAATGGTCTCGAAATAATCGACCTCTTATATTGGTATACTTTGAAGCATATCATTGTAAACGTGATGCGGAAGAACGCGAACGGTTTTATAAATCCGGGGTTGGGCGACGAATCCGAAACGGAATATTGAACGCAGTTTCCGCCAGAGGCGGACCCGCCTTTGGCGGGGGCTAGCGCGCATGATTCGGGTTCATGAGGTCGTGGGTTCAAGTCCCACTACCCCGAAAAAGGTATTTATTAAAAGGTTCACCCCAACCACGTAGGGTTTGGGGTGCCATGCACTCTGCGTGGTGCATGGCAAGTCCCGCCAGCCCGATAACACCTCCCTTAATCCCTCCTCCGACACCTTCCGCCCCTTTGGGGCACCTTCCTCAAGGAAGGAGGCGTCGTCGTTCCTTCTCCTTTATAAGGAGAGGGTGGGGTGAGGTTTTTATATAAGAGTCCATGCTTACATCAAACAATCTCTACAAATTAGATAATTTTAAGGTACACATCGGCGCGGGTGAGCAGGTTGGTTTTTGCACCTGCTGGAATGAGCCAACAGCGATACTAAAAGTCGCGCCACATATTCAAGAAAAATGCGCGCTTATCGGCACACTCTACAGTCGCCAAGGCATCAATATCATGCTTCGCAATTTAGCGCTTAACCCCAGCATCCGTCGGTTGTACACATGGGGGCATGGCAATCTTTCACAAACAAAATTTGGTTTAATGGGCAAAGATGCGTTATACGCGTTGTGGCAATCAGGCGTGCAAGAAGATAGAACCGTTGCAGGCACAAATTTTAAATTAGAAAAAGAAATTGATGCGAAAGTTGTTGATAGGATTATACAAAATGTTGAATTGATTGATATCAGCGAATGTCCGCTGAATGCGCTTGCAGAACATATTGAAGATCCGCAAAAAGATGCCTATATGGAGCCAATCAGATTTCCAGATGCCGAACCAGAAGCAACAGATACATTCCCTTCAGAAGAAGTCGGCTGGGTAGTGCGTGGAAAAGGCGTGATTGATACATGGCAAAAAGTTGTGCATCGCATTATGACTTATGGCACAGTCAAAGGTCAGCAATCCGGATCACTTCAAAAAGAGTTAATCGGCGTAACATGGGTTATAACTCAAGAGGATCCGTATAATCCTATTATTCCCGCAGAATGGCCGCAAGGACTACGCGAAGCAGTCAGCGCAACGCAAGAGGCAATAGAGCAGTATCATGAGGTTTTTCTATCTCCTCAAAAACCAGAAGGCGTGAGTTATACGTATGGAAATCGTCTGATGCAGTATCCAAATGGCGCGGATAGTATTGATCAAATTCAAGAAATGATTATTGCGAATTTTCAAAAATCGCCAGATACGCGGCGTGGGGTTGCCACAACGTTAGTGCCTGGTGTTGATACTAAAAGTGATGAACCACCCTGTTTAACCCAATTACAGTTTTTGCAATCGCGCGGCGCGTTGCACGCGCTTGCGACATTTCGGAGCCATGATATTTTTAAAGCCGCTATTCCGAATGCGTTTGGGTTGAGAAAATTACAAAAGCGGGTATGCGATGAGTTGGGTTTTTCTCTTGGCTGTTTGCAAATCACATCCCAGTCAGCGCATGTATATGAGGCTGATTGGCTGGACGCAAAAAAACTTATTGAGTGCGCGTTTTGGCAACGCGATCCGGAAATGGCGTTTTACGCTGATGATGCCGACCCGCGTGGGAATCTTCTCATTCATGTAATAGAAGGTGAGTTAGAAATAGCTTTAATGTCGCCTGAAGGCGCCCAGTTATGGAAAGTGAAAGGCCCGAGCGCGCGATATATTCAAAAAAAATTAGGCCAATTGGATTTATTACTCAAACCAGAACACTTGATTGATATTGGAATGGAATTACAAAAAGCCCAAATTGCAAAAGATAAAGGTTTATCGTATGTCCAAGATCGGCCATTGATGTTTTAATCTATGCCTGAACATTTTCATGAATTAGGAACATCTCCCCAACCAGCTGTTACTCCTGATCAGGAACAAGAAAAGATTGAAGAATACCCAAAAGTATTAGAAGACCTATTGGACAATAGAATACAAGAGGTATTGTTAGAGTACGAACCATTTGATCCTGATACAGTGATTCGCCGCATACGGGTTAAAGGAGTATCAGGTGATCGTGAGCGCGGTGTGACGGGAACAGAAGATTCACGGCAGGAACGGTTGAAAATAAATCAGCATCGGCTTGAGCGGTTTAAGGGATTGTTGCATCTCCAAAAAGAAGGTATTCAATCAGTGATACGCGAAATCATTGATTATGCGCGTAGCCATTCTCATGCCACAATCAGTGAGTTGTTTACAATGGTTGAGCGCAACGCGCCTCTCTATTATTTTTCCGAAAAACAATTATATCGTTTCGCTCAAGCGCTTGAGCGATATGAAGAGCGGCATGCGATTGTTCAGGATTTTGTCCGATCTGTTGAAACGCCTGAAGAGGCGTATGAACGTTGCTTTGCCAAAATGCCTGAAGAAAAAGTAGCTGTAGAAATCGGGCCTATGACAATTCATTTCCGCTGTTTTGGCACAGATGACTATGTATATGCGTACGCAGGGCACGGTACGTATACCGATGTGAACGGGATCCCAGAAGAAAAAAAACAGCAGGCGCAAAGAACTCTCGGCTTTGCCATTTTAGATGCCCCCGCCACTGCGCCGGGACTGGCAGGGGTCGTTACTGTAGAAAACGCTTCTAAAAACAGCGAAGTAATTCCGACATATGAAAAAGAGGTTGAACCGCTCCCAAGTGAGTCAAGTGTTCAGATTGACCTTTTTTCAGTTGAAAAAATTCTTACCTATCAAGGAAATAAAACAGTTATTTTTATTCATACTCCTGTAGGGAGCTTTGAAATTTTTTTTGAGTATTCCAAAGAGGCATCTCATATGTGCAATGAATTGTCAGATGTTGTTGTACATAAACATATTGCGCATGATGATATTTTTGAAATAGGGCGTTATTCTCGAGATATTCAGCACGGGATTTGGAAAAATGAAAACGAAAAAAGGTATCTCACACGAAGAACTCTGCGCGCCGCTATCCCACGGTCTTTTCTGCCACTTGCACGGATCAATCAGGCACAAGAGGGATGTTCATTTACTGTAAATGCAAATGGGATTGTAACCATAAAAAATAACTCAACATTTGATATGGAGGTTGAGTATCAAAAGGAGCAGTCTGTGGTGGTAATCCGCGATCATCAGCTATCTCAAAGTATTAAAGACCACGAAGAACAACATCATATCAACGCGTTGTTTCGCACGTGGGGAGGTGGTATGTCCGCTGAATTACTTGAATCAGAAATTTCCATGAAAGCAGAAAGTATTGAGCAGGCCAAAGAAATGCTTATCAAACAGAATTTGCGCTGGGAGCGGCGGAGTTCTGGAATCAATAAAAAAGCGCGAGAAGAAATTTTATGTTTTTGTCGTGATGGCACAGAGCCAGATCAGATTGAGCGTAATCTTTTGACAGCAAAATCGTATCAGTATGTAGAACGACTGAATATTAATCCGGTTCAGGTTGGGAAAGATATTACTCAATCATTTGAACACGATCCGCCGATTTTTCTGTTTCAAACTGGTGAAAGTTTTTCTCCATCAGATATTACTCCAGAGGAAATTGAACACTACTTTGATACTGTATTTCGCGATGAATATGCTAAAGATATTCATATATGGTGTGAAGCAGTTGCGTTACTGGATTCAAAAGGATATTCCCGTGATGAAGTGTTGTATTTTTTGTATCAGGAGCCGGCGCAGAAATGGCTTGCGCTCGCCCGCAGGATGGAACCTAAACAAGATGTCTCAGATATGGTAGAGTGATAGTGTATGGATACGAACAAAAAACATACACCTCTTGCAGATAGAATGCGTCCGCGGACACTGAAAGAGTTTGTCGGGCAAGATCAGGTTTTAGGTATGGGCAAAATGTTGCGCAAAGCCATTGAATCAGATCACATTCCTTCAATGATTTTTTGGGGTCCGCCAGGATGCGGAAAAACAACGCTTGCGGAAATTATTGCTCATATCACAGGCGCGCGATTTGTTAAAATGAGCGCGGTAACTGCAGGGGTGAAAGATATTAAAAAAGTTGTTGAGGAGTGTAGAGACGCTCCGTTAGAGCATCTCTACAAGCGCACGATTTTATTTCTTGATGAAATTCATCGGTTTAATAAAGCGCAACAAGATGTATTATTGCCGCATGTGGAAGACGGGACCCTTATTTTTATCGGCGCGACAACAGAGAATCCAAGTTTTGAAGTCAACTCCGCATTGCTTTCGCGGTGCAGGGTTTTTGTTTTAAATGCGCTTGAAGTATCAGATATTGAAAAAATTATCAAACGGGCGCTGGTAAATAAGGATAGGGGATTGGGTGAATATCAGATTGATATTGCGGACGATGCCATAGTGTATTTAGCGCAGATGAGCAATGGCGATGCCCGCGTGGCATTGAATGCGTTGGAGTTGGCTGTCTCCTCTTCTCTTCCTCTCCTTAGGGTAGGGGGAGGTATTCGTATCACAAAAGACCTTATTTCTGAATCACTCCAACGAACGCATTTGTTATATGACCAAGCAGGGGAAGAGCATTATAATATTATATCCGCATTGCATAAAAGCATGCGCGGTGGAGATGCAAACGCCGCGTTCTATTGGTTAGGCAGAATGATTGAAGCAGGCGAAGACCCATTATATATTGCTAGACGCTTAATTCGATTCGCAAGCGAAGATATTGGTATTGCAAACTCGCTTGCTTTGCCACAAGCAGTTGCGGCATATCAGGCGTGCCATTGTATTGGCATGCCGGAGTGTAATGTTATTTTGGCGCAAGCAGTGGTGTATATGGCAAAATCAAAAAAGAGTAACGCCTTGTACACAGCGTACAAAAAAGTGCAAAAAGATATCGCAGAATTGCCGTCATATCCTGTGCCGTTGCATTTGCGTAACGCGCCAACAAAACTGATGAAAAATTTAGGATATGGCAAAGGGTACAAATACACGCCAGAATATGATCATTCCGAAGATGCTCAACAGGATTATTTACCGGAAGAATTAAAAAACAGAAAATATCTTGGTGAGTGATAGATTCTCCCCTCCTTACTAAGGAGGGGATGGGGGAGGTATCCACCACACACCTGTGTTGTGCTTTTTTCCCCATCTTGTATACTGTATAAAAGAGTGTAGTATTGTGCGTTCATAATTATCTTTCGTACTATGAAAAAAATATTCATTTTTATACTGTCTTTTGTATTCATTTTGGGCGTTACTGCTACTGCCTTTGCGGCAAACCCTACAACGCCTGTTAACCAAAAGCCAGTTGCTGATGCCGTTGATCAGCCGATTGCAATTAAATTAGAATCAAATGCTTTTGCAGATACCGATGGCAACGAAACCATGATTGGATCGCAATGGCAGGTGGCGACAGAGTCCAACGGCTATGGTAATCCACAAAAATTGGTGTATGACACTGGGTTTGTAAAAAACAAAAATATTGTCCATCAACTGCGTAAACGGCTTGCGTATGGCATGGTATATTTTTGGCATGTGCGGTATCAAGATAAAGACGGTAACTGGTCTGATTGGTCAGCAGAAAGTAAATTTACAACACTTACAGAAGCGGATTTTGGATGCGTGCGTTCGGCAGTAGATAAACGTGAAGCCGCATTTTCAACAGCTCAAGATGCTTATTTTACTGCAATGAAAACAGCGCTTGGCGCTCGCAAAACAGCGCTTACTACTTCGTTTGCTAAAACAACAATCCCTGAAATCCGCGCTGAACAAAAAAAGGCGATTACCGCATATAAAACAGCGCGAACAATTGCATTGACTACTCTCCAAAAGGCGCTTAAAACAGCCCGTACTCAAACAGTCACTGATGTCAAAGTATGTAGGAGCGGAGCAAAAGTAAGCGATTCGTCATTAGAATCATCAGCACCGGTTAACTAATGCATGAATTTTCTATGGCACTACGAGCGCTTACTGTATCTGGTATGCGCTCGTTGTGATTTTTAATCTATGAATAATGTGTTTCGTGATATTGTATTATCAGTAGTGCGTGATATTCCGCAAGGAAAAATTATGACATACAAACAAGTGGCAGTGCGAGCGGGGAATCCTCGCGCGGCGCGCGCAGTGGGCGCAATTTTAAAAACAAATTTTGATCCTGCAATTCCTTGTCATCGAGTCATCCGTTCTGATGGATCATTGGGAGGGTATAATAGAGGAGTTGAGCTAAAAAAGAAGATACTGGATCAAGAAAAAAAGTCAGGTATACTGTATAATAGAAGCAGTACTATGAAAATAGAAAGTTCTGTATTTTCTCCGAACGCGCCGATTCCTTCAAAATACAGTTGTGATGGAGAAAATATCAGTCCCCCGCTTATCCTTTCAGATGTTCCTCAAAACACAGAAAGCATTGCCATTATTCTGGATGATCCTGACGCGCCGTCAGGAACATGGATCCATTGGTTGATTTGGAATATCTCGCCTTCAATTCTTGAAATCGTGGAAAATAGCGTGCCACAAGGCGCGGTGGAAGGAATTACCAGCTTTGGCACTGCGGGATATGGTGGCCCATGCCCACCGTCAGGCAATCATCGGTATGTATTTAAGGCATTTGCTCTTGATACCGTGCTTGATTTAGGGCCTGAGGCAAATAAACAAGCGCTTGAACGTGCTCTGGACGGGCATATTTTAGACAGTACGGAATTGATTGGATTGTATAAAAGGATATAAGCCGACTTCATCTCCTCCATAACATCGGGGGAGGAGGGGGTCTTGTATGTTTATGGAACCAACATTTTTATTTTCAGTTGCAACGTTGATATTACAAATGATCCTCGTTTTAAGCGCGTTTGTATTTTTGCTTCGATTGCATAAAAAAGCGCGCATCCATACTCTGTTGTCTTGGGTAGGGAAAAACAGTATATTGATTGTTTTTGTGCTTTCCGGAGGCGCGGCATTAGGTACGCTGTATTTTTCTGAAGTGCTCAAATTTGCTCCGTGCTCGCTGTGTTGGTATCAGCGCGCGTTTTTGTTTCCGCAAGTAGTGGTTACTGGGCTCGCGTATGCGCGTGGTTATCCGCGAAAAATAATAAGCGAGATTATTCTTGTGTTATCTTTAGGAGGCGCACTGCTTGCTGTGTATCATACTATTATTTATATTAGAGCCCAGTTATCGAATTTCGCATCAACAATCCCATGTGATGCCAGTGGGGTGTCATGTACAGTTCAGTATTTTACTCATTTTGGCTATATCACTATTCCAGTGATTTCACTGACTTTGTTTACATCTTTGATTGTGCTATCATTAATTATGAAAAAATATGACAGATGAACGATGGCATGAATTATTAACTCGGATTGAAAAGATGTTTCAGGTTATTGAGAGTGATTCCGAGGATATCAAAGATGATGATATGCCGTTTGGATGTGTTGAGTGGGTTGTTTTTGAAGGGAAAGTCGGAAGGATTCGGTTAGAGCGAACAGTAACATCTCGCGTTATTGATAAAAAAGTTTTGCACTCTCACCGCGGGGGGTCGGAAACGGTACAGAAAGTGTATTCACCGACAGAACAAGTATCAGAGATTCGCGCGTATCGCTGGAACGATAGGCAAGAAATATGGGATGAAATGAATACAGAAGATTTTTTGTAAGTCCCCTCTCCTTAATAAGGAGAGGGTAGAGCTTGCCCTGAGCAAGTCCGTCAGTTGGCGGACGAGTCGAATGGGGGGAGGTATTGCGTACTTCGAATTTTATTACCTATGCATCATAAAAAAGAACTTTTGATTATTGTTATTGTTCTTGCCGTCATTACGGCTGGTGTTTTGACTATTGTTGTAACACAAAAACAATCCTCGCAATCACCGCAAGCCGAAGGGCAAACTGCGCCAACTGTGCTATTAGCAGAACCGCCGGAAAATCTTGAGCCAACGTATCGGTCAGTAGTGCAAAAAGAATGGGATGAAATAGGAGTCGCGATATCAACGCGCGACGGGGAAAAATTACAAACTATTATTTCTACGTTACTGGCAACTAAAGTGCCCACAGGCATGAAGGATTTGCATGTAAAATTAGTGTTAGCGTTAAGTGATGCGCAAGACGCAATCCCATCAAAAGATGAAAAAAATTTAGCATCTGTCTCACAGACATTGCAAAATATTGAAAAAGAATATCCGTGGGTTGGGCTGTAATTTTTTCTCCCTCTCCATATGAAACAAACATATATTATTTTCTTTTCTATTATCATTGCCGTTATTGTCATTACTGGTGCTATTGGCTCTTTCTTTTTAATTAAAAAAGGAATGAACGATTTAGCCGCGCGGCCTGTGCGCACAACAGCCATGACGCCGGAAGGAGAGTATATTCTTGTAAAACAATTTAATGAAAAATTCAAAAATAGCGCAGAGCGGTATTCTGATATTAGCGATGTTGTTTCTGTGAAAGGCCGTGATGTTATTGTAAAGTTGATTGTAGCTGAAACGCCAAGCGAGCGGACAATTCGTATCGCTGACAATGCTTTGATTGAGCGGATTACTACAACTGGCGATGGCCAGTTTCGGGAAAACGCGCGTATACCAGATATACAAGCAGGTGATCGTTTGATGTATTATTATGTTGAAAAGACCGATCCGATTGTTGTTCAGGCAGTACAGATTTTAGGCAATTTCTCGCAATAGTTGTAGAGACGCGCCCTTCTGCCCGCCGAATCGGCGGGTGGCGCGTCTTCGTATGATTCTTTTCCCTTTTGTGAATAATAAAAGCGGGAATGGGGCGGGTTACTTTTTTACTGTCATTGTGAGGGTCCGCCAGCTGGCGGAGACGAAGCAATCTTTATTCTTTTTATGAAAAAAATAGTTATTTTAATTATACTAACCGCGATTATTTTGGCAGTGTTGTATTTTATCGGCACGCGTTTCGCACCTCAAGTTTTTTCACCGCAACAACAGGATGACGTTCAAAAATCATTTCGCTATCCATCAAAAGAAATAGAAGAATTACATATATCTGCCACTCCACAAAAACAAATAGAAAAAAGCGAAGTCGGCCGTATCCAATCCATCAACCAAAATAAAACACTTTTTTTGATCGGATCGTATACTGATCCCTCGGCACAGCCTAAGGCGTTCACTATTGCGCAAGATGCCACAGTTGAGTTTATTGTGTATGAAAAAGATGGTAAAACATGGTCATTTGGCAAAGAGATCCCTGCCGAGGATTCGCCCAATTTATCCCGTAAACCAACTGACCTTGTTTCTCTTGCTGTCAACCAAGTGGTTCGATATTACCTCAACGACCAAGGATCAATTTCAAAAATCCAAATTTTGCCAGTGTATCAATAGCAACCCCCCCTCTCCTTAATAAGGAGAGGGTAGGGAGAGGTAACTCCCTCCTTGAGGAGGGGGCAGGGGGAGGTTTTATCATTACGGCGTAAACACGGAGTCCCCGTTTTTGTTTTGAATAAAGAGCCAATACCCATTGCCTGCTGTTTCTGAATCCGCGCCCACAAATCGTTGAAATATTTTTGTTGTGTTGTTATACCCAAGGATAGATTTCCACAACACCTGATTGTTATGCGACAGGGGTTGGAATGTTGATGAGAACGGTATGGCACGAGTGTCAGAAAAATGATAAGCGCCGACTAAATTCCACCCATTCACTAATGTCCGTGATGGCGGGGCAGTGGGGCCTTGAGAAAGTGGGGTGATTTCTTGAGTGAGTATCAGTGGCGTGTCTGATGACCATTTCACCCAATAACCATATCCGGGCAAAAGTGTTGTCAGTGAATTTAACGCTGGTTGATTTGGGCGATAAACCAGCCATAGATTTGGTTGCGTTGCATCGTACGCCCATATAGAATCAATATTCTGTGTGTTATCACCAAAAAAAGATTGAGGCGTGGGGTCAGAAAGTTGCGATGGGATTGATATCAGGTTCCATCCTTTTGAGATAGAGAGAGTGTAGTCAGTTGTTGGTTCTTGTTCAAATAAGTTTTGGGTTTGTGTCGGTTCTGTTGGCTGTTCTGGTATTGTTAATGTGTATGTTGTTTGCAATGATGGTGAAGTTGTTCCAGCCACCGTTTCCAGTGTTTGTTCTGTATCGCTTTCAAGCGAAGCCGCAAGGTGATACTCACCTGTGCCGGTTCCGGTGAGTGTGATGGCGTATTCCCCATGCTCTGGTTCTGGGATGGATATAATGTGGATTGGATCATCATCGCCTGAGGTTGCGATTTCGATGTTTTCTATTTCATTCATCGCTGTTCCATCAGGAGCTGTAATAGTAACGCTTACGGGTGAGCCAATCCAGAGTTGCAAGAGACGATGGATAGGGGATGGCGGGGTCGGCAGTTCTGGTACTGTGCCGAGTGTGAGAATGTCAAATATTTTAGGGATAGCGGTTGTTGGTAAATTTCCATGGGTTGAGACAATGGTGTGCAGTTTAATAGGGTAGTTGCTTCCTGTAAAATAGTTTGCAAGTTGTTGCTCGCACTCTTCCCGAGTTTTTCCGCGATTCATGCAGTTTTGTATGTATTCTTCATGCGTGTACCCTTCGTCATCTTCTTGCGCATAGGCAATGTCAATCCCCCTCTCCTTTACAAGGAGAGGGTTGGGGTGAGGTCGGGAGGCGTCATCGTTCCCTCTCCTTAATAAGGAGAGGGTAGGGT